>JGI24711J26586_10002405_pt1 | contig 13327 bp, 13 predicted proteins | sample BioPla3DNA1_FD_26586 | JGI IMG/M metagenome (IMG submission 26586)
CACGCGCAGGCCGAACGCCTTGCCGCCAAACAGCACCGTCCAGAGCGCGTGGGTGAGCTCATGCCCCAAAATATAGGTGCGGGTCAACGGCGGCAAAAACAACCAAATCAACAGCCAGATCACAATGCCGGCAATCCCTGCGAATGCCGGTAGCAGTGGAAGGCGGTCGGGCGCCTGCGCCAGAATCATCACCACCCGCCCAAAACTCATCGAAAGCGCCACGGCAATCGGCAATAGCAGAATACCCAGCAAGAATTTAATTCCACGATGCTTCATCGGGGCATATATAACCCGATGCCGTGGGCCATTGGGAATAGAAATTTCGCCGTGTTGAGTTACAGCGGCAGGGTGGCCACAGTGCCGGCGCGGACATATTGAGCGGCGGGGTGACGCTCGCGCAGGGCGGCATTCAGTGCGTCGAGTTCGTCATCCGTGCGTTGGGGGGCATGATGCGCGAGCCAGAGCTGGCGGGCCTGACATTGCTCGGCAACGGCGATGGCATCTTCCCAGGTGCTATGGCCCCAGTTGCGGTACGTCTCATATTCTTCGGGCAGAAAATGGGCATCGAAAATCAAGAGGTCCGCGCGTTTCGAAAAGGCTAGAAAACGGTCTTGTGCCTTTGCTGTCATCAGGGGCCATTCGATGTCAGAAACAATCACCACTGCCGCGCCGCTGGCGGGCTCTTCCACGCGGTAGGCCACGCACCCATCAGGATGCGCCACTTCGTGCCATGCGAGTTGCAGGCCGCCGATTCTGGCGGGCTGGGGCGGGATGGTGAAGTCCGCGGGCGGCAAGGGCACCGGCCAGGTCGGCGGAGCGAATACCCGTTTCAACACATCCGGCAGGTCGCCGCGCGGCAGGATGAGCTGTCGCGGCCAGGCATCCATGAGAAATGGCAACGCGAGGATATGATCCAGGTGCGTATGCGTAAAACAAACGGTCCCGCCTGCCCGCCAATACGGCTTGAGGTTGGTCAGGCCCGTGCCGGCATCCACGAGGATTTGCGTGCCGTCGCCTCCTTCAATCAGGAGCGAGAAAGTTTGGCCGCCATAACGGGTTTTGTCGGGCCGCGAAACAGGAAAACTGCCGCGCGCGCCGCCGAGAATGATTTTCATGATGGCGTCCTCATTTTTCCGTCAAGCTCCAGACGCCATCCCAAGTCGCGTTTGGGCCCGCCGCGGCGAGTGCGTCACATTTCGTTGCGTATTTTTTTGCGACGGGGTCATCGGTGGCGATGGCCGTGAACGCCTGCGCGGCTTCCGCCCATCGCCGGGCTTGCGCCAAGGCCAAGGCCGCCGCAAAGGGCGCGCTAATGGAGGAGGGCGGCTCGCCTGCCAAGCCCAGCGGCTCAAACACGCGCACCGGCGTGCTGCGCCCCACGACGCGCAACTGGCCCAGCTCGCGCCCCGGAAATGCGTTTTGCGTCAGCGCCCAAGTGGACTCCGCCACCATCGTATAGGTGCCGAGCGCTTTGTTTGCGCCTTCGAGGCGCGATGCCAGATTGGCGGCGTCGCCGAGCATAGTGTAATCAAAGCGGCGGGCGGAGCCCATGTTGCCGACCACCACCGGCCCGGTGTTCAGGCCGATGCGCATACGCACTGCAGCGCCGGTGCGCTGCATGTATTCCTCGCGTCGTTCCGCCAGACGGCGCTGGCACCGCACGGCGGCGCGCACAGCACGCGCGGCATGATCCGCCTGCGGCAGGGGCGCATTCCAAAACGCGACAATGGCATCGCCGACATATTTATCCAGCGTGCCGCCCTCATCCATAATGATGTCGGTCATGTCGGTCAGATAGTCGTTAAGCAAGTTGGTCAGCTCTTCAGGCGAAAGTTTTTCGGAAAAGCTGGAAAATCCTTCGAGGTCAGAAAAGAAAATCGTCAATTCGCGCCGCTCGCCGCCGAGCTTGAGGCTGTTCGGATCGCGGACAATCTGCTCAATGACCTCGGCGCTGAGGTAATGTTTGAAAGCGCCCTTGATGAACGTTTTTTGGCGGCCTTCGAGGACATAGTTGACGATTCCGCCGCCGAGCAGTCCCAGCAGCATGCCTACCGAAGCGCCCGCGACCGGCCAAACGATTCCCGCTTGCCAGGCCAGCAGGCCTGCGATAGTTGGCAGCGGCAGCAAAATCAGGGCGGCCAGCCCGCTATGCCAACCGGAGCGCGCCACGGACGCAATCACCGCCGCTAGCAGGGCCAGCGCGAAAATCCACGCCCAGGCAGCGACGGGCGAAGCCTCGCGCAAAAAATCACCCGCCAGCATATTGTCGAGCATGGTGGCATAGATTTCAGGGCCGGGATAATCCGGCGCGATGGGCGTGGGGCGCAAATCTTTCAGCCCCGGCGCGCTAAAACCAAAGACGACCCACTTATCCTTGAAAATACTGTCATCGGTCAGCGGCGGCGAACCGCCTTCAAGCAAACGGAGTTCCGACTGAATAACCTCCACCGCATTAAAAGCCTGATGCGTGCCGGACGGTCCGCGGAATTTCAGAATGAGTCGCCCGGAAGCATCCAGCGGAACCTTAAGCCCCGCCACATGCAATTCATCAGCGGTGAGAGTTGCCGAGGCCACCGGCGGTTCCAAGCCAGCGAGCCAGCCGGCAAATCCCAGCGACGGCAAAACCTGACCATCAAACATACGGAATGGAATGGCGCGGCGAAAAACACCGTCTTCGTCTGGAATTTCGCGGACATTGGCAAGCCAGGCCGTGGCGCGTGTCAGCTCGGGCACGGGAAAAGCGGCGGCTGTGGCGACCATTTCCGTGGCCGCGGCCGGATGCGCATTTAGCCAGGCATCCAGTCCATTCACCACGAAAGCGTTGGGTTTGGCGGTGTCCGGCCATGTGGTCGTTTGCGCGGTAGTTTGGCCCAGAAAAACCGCGCCCACGAAAGACCCGAATCGCTCGATTGCCGCGCCCAGAGCTTCATCATCGGCCACGCCGAATGCGGAAGGCTCTGTATAGAGCACATCGAAAATGGCGGTCTTCGCGCCGCAACGTTTCAGATAGTCCAGCACAACGGCATAGGCTTCGCGCGGCCACGGCCAAGACCAGCCCAGATTCTGGCTGGCCCAATCCAAGCTGTATTGGTCCAGAAGAATCAGCTTGATCTGTTCCGTCGCGGGGGAGGGGCGGGCCAACAGGCGCGCCCGCCAATCGGCGGTGGGGTTTTCCCATCGAGCCAGCAGGCCGGAGACATTCAGCAATGCCACCAGCGCAACAGCGGCCACGCCGGCCAGCAGGCCGTAGGTAATTTTTTTATTCATGTCTCATTCCGATGAGCCCGAATCCGCCTGCCTCTAGCGCAGCGATTTTGTTGCCGCCAGAAAACGTTGTTGCCGGGTGTCATTTGAGGCCAGCGAAGACTTCACCTTCGCTTTTTTGAGCTGCGCAATGCGTTCGGCGGGAGGCGGATGCGTGGCCGCGAAATCGAGGCGCGAAGAGTCCCAATTTTCGGCCATATTTTCGAGCATGGCCACCAGCGCGCCCGGCTCGTAGCCGGCCTGCTTCAAAATGGCAACGGCGGCGGCGTCCGCTTCATATTCCAGTTTGCGGGAATAGCCGCTGTTCATCAGCGTGCCGGCGATGTCGTTGATGGACTCGTCAAAAGCCTTGGTAATTTCCGCCAACTGCGCGCCGCCCAAATTCTTGCCGGCTTCCACGGCTAAAACCGTCAAGGCTGAGCTGAGGCGTCCGGAGCGGATGGCGCGCAACCCGTGCATTTTTTCCACATGACCGATTTCATGGGCCAGCACGGCAGCCAACTGGTCTTCGTTCCGGCAGCATTGCACCAAGCCGCGCGTGACGAGAATCAGCCCGCCGGGCGCGGCAAAAGCGTTGATTTCGTCGGAATCCAGCAGCAGAAAATGATAGCCGCCGAACGTTTCAGGGCGCGTGGAGAATTGCGCCAGCGCCTGACCCATTTCATTGAGATAGCGATTCAGATTTTGGTCGGGTTGGGGCCGGTATTTTATTAGCACCGTCGCGGCGACCGTTCGCCCGATGTAATACTCCTGCTCAGGCGTGATGTCCTGAAACGTCTTGGTGACTGCTTGGGAGGTTCGGTTGATGCTTGTGGCCTGGTCTTCGGTGATGGCGCCGCTGGCACAGGCAATCTCCGTGCTCAACTCGGTCAGATGATTGACGGTTTCGCAACCGCTCGTCAGGCACAACCCCGCAAGCACCGTCGCTAACAGGCCCATGCGCGAAAAGGAACATACAGTTTTCATGGCATTCCCTTTCACGGCGTCAACCCGCCCTGTTTCAAAAATTGAATCAGTTGCTCCGCGCCGATGGTTTGCTGTCCCATCCAGTCCACCCAGGTGTAATCGAGTTTCTGGTTTTGCTTTTTATATTCGGCCTCGACCTCTTTATTGAAGCCTTTGCCGGCAAGCGCAATTTCCTCGCCACTGGCGCCACTGCGCACATCGCCCGCGCCGGCGCTCATCACCACGCGTTTGGGGGTCAGCGCCGACTCATGAATCCAGCCGGTTTTGTCAGCGACACGCACTTCGCTCCAGCCCGCTTGAGTTTGCAGAACCGTCACGCGGTCGCCATAGGCCACTGTGCCCACGACCGTGCCCAGAAACGACGCGCGATTGCGCAACTGTCCGTCGTGCACCTGCACGCTCATTTCGCGGGCGGCCCAGACGCTTCCGGCCAACAGCGCCATGCCCATAAAAAGAGTCCATTTTTTCATACGTTGTCTCCCAGAATCCTTACTCATTCGGTCGTTCCGCTTGTTGAAAAGTTACAACCAATTCCGCCATGCGCCGACTGGTGGCATCGTCCTTCAAAACTTCCGCGCACGAAACGCCGGCATCCAGCGCGGCAATCGCCTCGGCGGCCAAGCCCTGCGCCCGGAAGCTCTGGGCGGCGCGATAGAGCCGGTCGCAGGCGCTCGCAATATCTCCGGCGGCCCGATATTGCCGTCCGGCGGCCTGCAAGGCGCGGGCCATTTCCGGCAAGCGTCCCGCCGATTTCCAAAGCGCGGCCGTTTCATCGTAGAGGACAGCGGCATCCGCAAATTTTTCGTCCGCCTCGGCGATTTCGCCGCGCCGCAGCGCATGTTCGGCCTGCACGGATTCCGGCAGTTGCGCCCAGATTTTCGGCGGCAGGGCGCTCAAGGCTTTTGCGGCGGCGGNGTTGTCTTTTTTCGTCATCCACGCCGCGCTTTCACTCAGCGCCAGTTGCGCCTGTAAAACGCACGGCGGCTGGAGCGCGGCTGCGTCTGTGCAAAACGTCAGAGCGGCATCCGGCTGGTTCAGCGCCAATTCCACACGCGCCGCCGCCGCCAGCAATTCGGCGCGACGGGCCGTTGATACGCGCGCATCGCTCAACGCCTCGGCCACATCCGCGCGGGCTTCGGACGCGCGTCCCAACGGCAACAGGCAATAGGCGCGATTGACTGCGGAGACGGCCAGCGCGTCGGCATCATCCAGCGCGCGGGCGCGTTGCTGCGCACGGGCGAAAGCGTCGGCCGCGCGGCGCTCATCGCCACGCGCGCGACTGCCCCGCCCCGTAGTCGTGTGCGACACCCATTCTTCATCGGTGAATTGCGGCGTCGGTGTGGCGCAACCCGCGCATGCCAAAATCAAAATGCCCAGCAATCCCGTCCGCCGCCATCCGTTGGCGCGCACGTTGTTCCGTCCATTCATGTTTGCGTTTGCTCGTTTCATGGCAACAGAACCTCCGCGGATTGCAGGGCATCGTCCGAGCCCACATATTTGCGCAACAGCCAATGTTTTTGCAGGCCATCGAGCAGGACGGTGGATGAGCGCATCAGCGTTTGGGCCTCACCGATTAACACGGGCAGGTTATCCACTTCATCCGCCACAGTATCCGTCATGCCGGGGATTTTGGCGGTCGCGGCCTGAATGTCCGCGACCATCGCATTGATTTTNACCAACAGCTCCTGNACTTCNGTGACGATGTCGGCCACATCTTGCGCGAGCTTGGGGTCGTTCAGAATGCGCGCCGGCAAACCCTCTCCGGTGCGGGCATCCTCCAGCAAGCCATTCACGTTGCCAAGCGTTTGCTGCAAATTGCCATCGGGGGCATTCATGCCCGCGGCCAATTCCGTATATTCTGCGATGGCTGCATTCACCAGCGCCAGCGTGTTCGTGGTTTCCTTTTGGATTTCGGCCAACGCATCTTCCAGAATCTGCATGATTGCCGTATCCATGACGCACTGAATTTCGCCGCCGCTTTTCGGCAGCGGCTCGCCCGTGCCGCGCGTCAGCTCGATAAAGGCATCGCCCGTCACCACCATTTTCTTTTTGACCAGCGCAATGGAATCTTCGCGAACAAAGCGCATGAACGGCCCGCGCACACGAATGGAGCCGGTGATATTGCCCTCGTCATCCACGTTGATGTCCTGCACGCTGCCGACCTTTGCGCCCAGCAACATGACTTCCGCGCCCTTCTGCAGTTCCATGGAGCCTTCCGGCGGGAACTTCAGGTCAATCTCGCCCATGCCTTCAAACCAATGCTGCGCGTGGCCGGCAATCAACACGCCCACCAACAGCAACAGAAAGACCAGCAGAACGAAACCGCCCACGATTTCATTCACGTAGCGAAACTTGAATTTTTGCGTCATATCCTATTTCTCCTCATCCAATCGCCGGGGCGGCTGGAATCAACGGCTCCAGCGCCTGCCGGGTGGCCGGGTCCAATTCCGCGTCTATCCAAACCACAGCGCAGCCACTCGCGCGCAGTTGACGAACGCCTTCCAAAAAACGGGCGCGATCTTCCGCCGCCGCCTCGCGCAAGGGGCGTTCGAGAACCAGCGCCTCCGGCTGGCCGGCAAACGCTCGCGTCCATGCCAGTTTTTGGCGCATCCGTTCGCGCACGGCGGGCGCGCGAACAGTCGGCAGCGGCCAAACGTTAAAAAAGCGCGCCCACTTTTCGATGTCCTGAGCAGCGTTGGCGCGCCGGTGAATGCGCGCCGGCAGCCAGACATTTTCATCCATATTCAGGTTCGCCAGCAGGCCGCCGCCCGCGAAGACGGCGCCCATTCGTCCGCGCTCCGCCGACGCTGCATCCGCGCTCCGCGCGCGCCACTCCACGCCTTTCCAAAACACCTCGCCACACGGCGGCGACTCAATTCCCGTCAGCCAATCCAGCCAATTCAGAAGGTTTTCGCCGCCGTCTGGAATCCAAAGCGCCTCGCCCGGAGCCACGGCAAAGCTCCACGCCGGGCCGCCGGCCTCCGCCGCTACCGCTTGCACGCGCCACAATGGAGATGTTTCGCCGCTCATGCTCATCCCTATAAATACGCCATCACCGAAATCAAAAGCGACGTGACAAACAGCGCCGCCACCGCGCGCATCACGCCACGCGCCGCCGCAATGGGCACTTCCGTTGCCGCCGCGCCCACGCCCAGCCCCTCGTCGCAACAAATCGCGCCCGTCAACATTCCCGGCAAAATGGATTTCGCCAGCAGCGTGAACACATCCGTGCCCGTAATGGACCCAATGATGTTGCCGAGAAAGAGCCCGATGTCCAAATCGCCCAGCATGATGGCCCAGAGGCAGAAATAGCCGCCGATAAACGTCACGCCCAGGAAGATAATCGTCAGGCAAAACGTGGAAGCCGCCACGCCAAGCACCCGCGGGATGACGAGATAGACGAATGGATCAATCCCATCGCATCCAGCGCGCGCACTTCGCCATGCACTTTCATGTTCGCCAGTTCGGTGGAAATGGCCGTGCCGCTGCGCGCAATCACCACGAAATTGGTCAGGAGCGGTCCCAGTTCACGCAACACCACCGCCGTCAAAATCGGCCCGATGAGCGCGGCCTGCCCCAGACGCGTCAGCCAGTATTGCGCCTGAACGACCACGAGCACGCCGACAATCAGTGCAATCATGACAATAAAGTTGGTTGCTTCCAGACCGGTGAAAAGGATTTGCCGCGCCAGCACATTGCGCAGCGGCGGCGTCCACGTGCTCGGGCGCACCGCTTTGAGGCATACGCCCCACAGCATGCCCGTTACCCGTGCCGCCCGGCTCATGCGCGCCATAACACCCGCGCCAATCTGCCCCAAAAAATTCATGATTCGGACATTATAGCCAACACCCCCTCCAGCGACAATCTACATTCAGCACCTTGGCAACACTACTGAGCGGGGGGGAACAGCTCACTTTTTGGGAGGCTGGAGCGAAATCTTGTCCGATGGGGCAGGGCGCAGTATTCTATGCGCATGTTGTCAAAGGAAGAGGCAAAAAAACTGCGCACGGCGATTCGTCGGCGTTTGGTGCCGTGGTTTGAGAAAAACGCGCGGGATTTGCCTTGGCGAAGGACCAAAGACCCTTACGCCATCTGGATTTCTGAAATCATGCTCCAGCAGACGCGCGTGGATACCGTGATTCCCTATTTTCAGCGATTTTTGGCGCGTTTTCCGGATGTCGCGACTCTTGCGGCGGCTCCATTGCAGGATGTTTTGAAGCTGTGGGAGGGTTNGGGCTATTATTCCCGCGCCAGACACATTCACGCGGCCAGCCAGATTTTGGTGCGCGATTTTAACGGCCAATTGCCCGAAAATCCCGAAAAACTGGCCCAGTTGCCCGGTTTAGGGCCGTACACCGTTGCCGCCATCGCTTCTTTTGCCTTTGGGCAGCCTTTGGCCGTGCTGGATGGCAATATCATGCGGATTTTTACCCGTTGGTTGGCATCGAATGAGGACATCGGGCAACAGGCGACCAAAAAGAAACTGCAAAAAGTGGCGGATACGCTTTTGTTGCGCGACAAAGCGGCGCTGGTGAATGAGGCTTGGATGGAGCTGGGGGCGTTGATTTGCACCCCGCGCCAACCGCAATGCGCCATTTGCCCGATGCGAGGCGTTTGCCGGGCTTTTTCGCTGAAAAAAATGGAAGCGTTCCCCAAAAAGAGAAAAAANATGAGTGTTCCGCATAAAGTTGTCGGCGCGGCGGTGATTGTGAACCGGAAAAACCAATTTTTGATTGCGCAACGCCATCCGGAGGGTGGATTGCTGGCCGGCTTGTGGGAGTTTCCGGGCGGCAAGCAAGCGCCGGGCGAAACCATGCCCGAATGCATCCGCCGCGAGCTGCGCGAGGAAATGGGCGTGAATCTCGACATCGGGCCGCATTTGGTGACGGTTCACCACGCCTACAGCCATTTTACCATCGAATTGCACGCCTATTTCGCAAAAATCCGCTCCGGGCGGCCGCATCATCTGGACTGCGCGGATCACGCGTGGGTGACTCGCGAGGAGTTTGACAGCTATCCCTTTTCCAAGGCAGATTTGGAAATTATCCGGGCGATTCGCCAGTTGCCGGAGCTGCCGCGATGGCAGTCATCCGGCACGTAAGGGGGGGGCTTACTTTTCCGCTGCTTTTTCTTCGGCTTTTTCTACTGACTTTTGGCGGGCGGCCGTTTTTTCCGCGAGGAAATCCGGATCGAGCGCGGAATTAATCATGTAGGCGAGGCGAACGCCGCCTTTTTTGAGTTGCTCACGCACGAGCGGGAGACGCGCGTCAATGTAGTTTTCGCTGGTGAGGTCCATGCCGGGTCGCGCCCATTTCCAGGGGAGGGGATCGCCGTTGGGCCAGCGATAGACTTCCTTGCGCGCGCGCCAATAGCTGTCAATGGCCCATTGCAAAATGTTGTCGTTGGACCATTTTCTGAATTCGTCGTCGGTGATTTCCTTTTGCAGTTTGCGCGCCATGATGCGCGGGCGCGTGCTGCCGAGCAATTCATANACCATGGATTCGTCCCACACGCTATGAATACTTGGCTGGCCGAAGTCCATCATGGTTTCGGCGTCAAATGAATAGTTTCGGCCCTGGAAGGAATGAACGGGAATCATATTGCCGCCCATGTCGCCGTAGCGATAGGCGCAATGCAAGGGCTGGTGAATGTCGCCTACCAGATGCACGACAAAACGGACGGCATCGAGCTTGTGTTCCAGCGGGATTTTGTTGGAGGCCAATTCGTCGGTCCAGCGTCGGATGGCGCCAATGACATCGTTGCCATTTGGATCGGGACGCAGCTCAAAATTTTCGTCGTAACGCTCGGTGACGTTGAAGTCCACAAAGTGCCAGTTTCCGTTGCCGGGATAAACGCTTTTGTATTCCTTCATGTAGCGGATGTGATCGGCCCAACTGGAAAGTTCCGGGTCGGCGATGCGCTTGGTGGAGCCGATGATGGCTTGAAGTTGCTCCTTGGCCATGGGCGTCAGGTATGACTCGGCAATGGCCGCGATAATTTCATGGCCTTCCGGTCCCCATGCCAGGGCCGGCGCCGCCGTCCCGACAAGAACGAGCACGAGAATGAAATGTAAAATAAGAGNGGTCGGTTTCATCAATCGCTCCTTTTGTTTGAAAATTTGTATCTACAGCAGAATGCGCGGCTTGTCAAAAATAACACCGCGCGATATTTGGCGGTTTGGCGGGCCGGCACCCATCAGCGGGGGCGTCGCGCTTCGAGGGCGGGGAGCACTTCGTCGGGCACGTGCAGGCCACCGAAGCCCACGCCGAGGCGGATATCCGGCGAAATGTCGCCGTGAAAGTCGGAACCGCCGGTCGGCACCAGATTGTGTCGCTCCGCCAGGGCGAGGGCTTTCTTGGTGAGGTCGGTGGAATGTTCGGAGTAGTAGCATTCCATTCCTGAGAGGCCAATGGCGGTCAGGTCCGCCAGCAAGGCGGACAGCTCATCTTCGGGCAGGCCAATCGTGAACGGATGCGCCAACACGGCCACGCCCCCCGCCTGGACAACCAAACGGACGGCGGCTTCGGCGGTCAGGCGCTCGCGGTCCACGTATGCCGGTTTGCCCGTGCCCAGCCAGCGATTAAAGACTTCGTCTTTGTTCTTGGCGTAGCCTTTTTGAATCATGACCTGCCCAAAGTGGGGCCGGCCAACCACATCTTCACCGGCAACGGCGCGGACTTCCTCCTCGGTCATGGTCATGCCGAGTTCGTTGAGTTTTTCGAGAATCGCGCGGTTGCGCATGGCGCGCCCGTTGCGCACCCATTCAATCTGGCGCAGCAGGTCGGGGTTCTCAATGTCTATCCAGTAGCCGAGCATGTGCATGACGCCCGCGGCGGAGTCCACGCTCAGTTCGATGCCGGGGATGGCACGCACCTTGCGATTGACGGCGGCGGCCAGAAAACGCGGCAGGCCGGCCACGGTGTCGTGATCGGTCAGCGCGAGGGCCGTCAGCCTGATTTTTTCGGCGGCGTCTATTAGTTCCTCGGGCGTGAGTGAGCCGTCGGAAAATGTGGAATGGCAATGAAGGTCTATCATTGTCGAGAAGCAGGGTTCCGGATGAGATGCATCTTCATCCGGAACCCTTGCACGTCAGAAGGCTGACTTAGGCTTCTTCCGATTTCTCGTCGGACGCTTCTTCGGCTTCTTCGGCCTTGCTGGCGCCCGGGGACCATTCTTCCGGCGCGTTGTCGGCCGAGCTGAGCGCGGCGTCGAAAGCGCCGGCCAGGTCCACGAGGTCTTCGCCCGGACGGAGGCCTTCGAGCATGCTGTCGTCCACTACGAATTCTTCGTCGGAGAGTTTGGCGGCCTTGATGCTCAGGCCGATGCGGCGGTCCACGGGGTCAATCTTGATGACCCGCGCTTCCACTTCCTGGCCCGGTTGCAGGACGTCGCGAATCTTGGCGACGTGATCATCGCTGATTTGGCTGATGTGCACGAGGCCATCCACGCCTTCTTCCAGTTCGATGAACGCGCCGAAGCTGGCGAGCTTGCTGACCTTGCCCTTGATGAGCTGGCCAATCTGGTAGCGGTTGGAAATGCCCGCCCAGGGGTCTTCCTGGGCCTGCTTGAGGCCGAGGCTGATCCGCTGGTTTTCCGGGGAGACTTCGAGCACCACGGCTTCGACTTCGTCGCCCTTCTTGAGGATTTCGTTCGGGTGGTTGATTTTGCGCGCCCAGCTCATGTCGGACACGTGAATCATGCCGTCCACGCCTTCTTCCAGCTCCACGAACGCGCCGTAGTTGGTGAAGTTGCGCACACTGCCTTTTACGCGGCTGCCGATGGGGTATTTGGCTGCCACGTCATCCCACGGATTGGCTTCCGTCTGGCGAATGCCGAGCGAGATTTTCTGTTCGGACTTGTTGACGTTGAGCACCACGGCTTCGACTTCGTCGCCCACGTTCAGGGCGTCGGCCGCGCGCGCCAGACGCTTCGTCCAGGAAATTTCGCTGACGTGCACGAGGCCTTCGACGCCTTCTTCGAGCTGCACAAAGGCGCCGTAGGGGAGCAGGTTGACGACCTTGCCGCGCACGCGCGCGTCCTTGGGGTACTTCAATTCAATTTCATCCCACGGATTTTGCTGTTTCTGCTTCAAGCCCAGAGAAATGCGCTCCTTCTCCAGATTGACGTCCAGCACAAACACTTCCAGTTCCTGGCCGACTTCGACCACTTCGCTGGGGTGATTGATGCGGCCCCAGCTCATGTCCGTGATGTGCAGCAGACCATCCATGCCGTTCAGGTCCACGAACGCGCCGAAGTCGGTGATGTTCTTCACGACACCGCTGCGGATTTGGCCCGGGCGGATTTCCTGCAGCAGCTTCTGCTTCAGTTCCTTGCGCTGCTCGTCAATCAGGTCGCGGCGGGAAAGAACGATGTTGCGCCGTTCGTTGTTGATTTTGATGACCTTGCATTCCAAATCCTGGCCGAGGTAATCATCCAGATTGCGCACGGGGATGACGTCAATTTGCGAGCCGGGCAGGAAGGCATCCACGCCGCCCACATCCACGAGCAGGCCGCCCTTGACCTTGCCTTTGACGGTGCCGGTGACAATTTTGCCTTCTTCGCAGGAGGCGACCACGTTATCCCAGTTGCGGCGCTGTTCGGCGCGCGACTTGCTCACGACCACCATGCCGTGCTCGTCTTCCAGGCGTTCGAGAAGCACTTCGACTTCGTCGCCCGCGTGGACTTCGCTTAAATCTTTAAATTCACTTGCCGGCAGGAGGCCTTCCGACTTGTAGCCGATATCCACGAGGACTTCCTGCGGGCGGACTTCCACGATGCGGCCTTTGACAATCGCGCCTTCGGTGAAGGTGCTGAGGGTTTGTTCATACATTGCCATCATTTCGGCGCGTGCGGCGTCCATTTCGACGGCGGGGGTTTTGCTTTTCTTAGCCATGACTCTTGAGGGGTTATGGGCTCCGGGCTTTCTATTTTCCAGGTTCGCGGTCGAAAGCCCACTGAAGCGCCAGCGAACAGGTCGGTCCGGAATTGCTCCGGGACACGAAAACGGCGCAGTTGAGCATAAATGGTCTGCCCCGCGCAAGCGTAAAAATCGGGGAGGGGCGGTGGCGGGCGGGGGTGGGTGGTGGGTGGGTGGAGG
>JGI24711J26586_10002406_pt1 | contig 13324 bp, 10 predicted proteins | sample BioPla3DNA1_FD_26586 | JGI IMG/M metagenome (IMG submission 26586)
AAGNACTTTTGAGGAAAATTATAGGCCAGAAATGCTCTACTTAACTATCACTCCATAAAACCTTGTGGTCTGGTCTAGGGTTAGCATTTTTTTAATGCTAACCCTAGGTTTATTTTTTGGAAGTTAAAGCATCTTAACGGTTACAATTAATGGCGATCGTGCTATAATCTACATTGTGAAACCTATCCTTTTAGAAAGTAAGTAACATTATATTAGATATTTTATATTCATACCAACAGCTTTCCTAATATATTTAAAAACTCCCTATTTATATGTTTTTTTAGAAGTGATTTTAAATAATTTAATTATTTAAAATATATTTTACCTAAGGGGGTATACTGTGAACAAAAAATTATTAAGAAAGCTCACTATAGTAGTAACTATTATAGCAGTAATAGCTACACTTATTGTGAGCAACCGCTACAACAACAGCGCTGCCTTTGCTGCCACTAATGGCATAAAAGTACACTTTTATAAGCCGGCAGATTGGGGCCAGGCAAATTACTAACTGAAGAAGGCTGGTATAAGGATGGGCAATGGACAAATTACAAGCCCATTAATGAATCAGGCCAAATAAACATTTATGTAGAAAAACCTGATAATTGGAAGGAAATCTGGATATGGTATGACAGTGACTTATCTACAGAAGAATGGGATACTACTAAATTAAAAGCTAGTCCAGGAGAAATGAGAAACTATAGAACTGGCTGGTATAAAAAAACTATAAGTAATACTGTTAAGGTCCAATTCCTTTTTAATGATGGAAGTTGGAATAACAAATTGCAAACAAATGGAGCAGACTTTGTAACAACTAAAGATGTTTGGGTTAAAAAGGATGGAACAATCTTATATACTGATCCGATAGAAACTGAGGATCCTGAAGGAGATACAGAGGCTCCTACAGTAACAGCTAGTCCGTCTTCAGGTAGATACCTTACAAGTCAAAAGGTGAAATTTACGGTAAAAGACAATGAAGATCCTTCACCAAAATTGTATTTTTCCCTTGACGGTAAAAAACCTGAACTTACAGATTCTTATCTTTATAAAGGACAAGAGATAANAGTAAGTAAGGATACTAACATTTACACTATAGCAGTAGATGCCTCCGGTAATAAAACAGAGAATATCTTTGTATATAATATTGGAGAATATAATTCTAATGATTTTAGAGAAGAAAGTATCTACTTTGTAATAACTACAAGATTTTATGATGGAGACCCATCAAACAATGTACATTGCTGGGATGATGGTCAGGCAGGTAATCCAGATAGTGATCCCGCTTGGAGAGGAGATTTTAAGGGTTTAATAGGTAAACTTGACTACATTAAAGCTCTAGGATTTAGTGCTATTTGGATAACACCTCCTGTAAAGAATGCCAGTGGTTATGATTATCACGGCTATCATGCTATTGATTTTACAGAGATAGATCCTAGATATAATACAAAATATGACAGCACTGCGGAAGAAAGTTATCAGAAGTTTATAAATGCAGCCCACAGTAAGGGGATTAAGGTTATTCAGGACGTAGTATACAATCANACTTCAAATTTCGGAGAAGAAAATATATTCCCTATGTTTGAAAGACTTGCAGCAAGCTCTATAAATGAAACAGCTGAAACAGCCCTTAAGAAAGCTCCAAATAGTAAATTGCCGGACAACTATTTTGATTTAAATCCAAAACAACAATTTGACACAAGAATAGCCCTTATGAAGGAAGCTGTAAATGATGTAAATCATATTTACCATCATGAGAAGAGTATGGAATGGGAAGGTTATACTTGTCAGACAGGACAAATTGCTGGAGATTGTGTAGACCTAAACACTGAAAATCCAACAGTTTCAAATTATCTAAACAATGCATATAACAAGTATATTGCTATGGGAGTAGATGGCTTTAGAGTAGATACGGTGAAACATGTTTCTAGGTTAACCTTTAATAAAGAATTTATACCAAGTATAAAGGCTGCAGGCGGAGAGGACTTCTATGTATTTGGTGAGGTTTGTACAAGAGTTAGGGATGTTTGGAACAGAGGAATCCCAGCCTTATCTGCGCCTTTCTATACTTGGAAAGAGTCAAAGGATTATCCTTGGGGAGACAGGGAAACTAACGAAGCTAGCGTGTTTCAAAATTATAACGATAATTTAGATGTAGGAACACAGCCTTCTAGCAATAATGCATTCTTAGATGGCAACAATTATAGACCAGTAGACACTTCTAAGAAATCTGGACTAGATGTTATCGATTTCCCAATGCATTGGAACTTTGCCAACGCTCGAGATGCCTTTAGGGTAGCTGTAGAGGGAGATCATACTTACAATGATGCAACTTGGAATGTTGTATATGTAGATTCTCATGACTATTCACCAGACACTGCACCGGAAAATCAGAGATTTGCTCTAGGCCAGGATGTTTGGGCTGAGAACCTAAGCCTAATGTTCACCTTTAGAGGAATTCCTTGCATCTACTATGGTAGTGAAATTGAATTCCAAAAGGGTAAGCCTATAGATGTAGGGCCAAATGCACCTCTAAGCGAAACTGGTAGAGCATACTTTGGAGATCATATTGAAGGTAGTGTTCAGACCAGCGACTTTGGAGTATACTCCAATGCAAGTGGAGCTATGGCTGAAACCTTAAATCATCCATTGGCACAACACATAAACAGATTAAATAGAATTAGAAGAGCTGTACCTGCTTTACAAAAGGGACAGTACTCTGTTCAAGATATTAGTGGCGACGGCATGGCTTACAAGAGAAGATTTACCGATGTTGCAGATGGTGTAGATAGCTTTGCCCTAATAACTGTTTCTGGCAGCGCTACTTTTAGAAATATACCTAATGGAAGGTATGTAGATGCAGTAACTGGACAAGTAATTAATGTAANTAATGGTACTTTAACTGCAAATTGTAGNGGAAAAGGAAACCTAAGAGTCTTTGTANTAGACCTACCAGNTAATCCTGCTCCAGGAAAAGTGGGAGGAAATTCCCAATATCTATACTAATAAAGGAGAAAACTCGGGTTTAGATCCCGAGTTTTCTTATTAAGGTGTTTTGAAAACGTTTATTAATAAATAGTTAATATTAAATAAAGATAAATCTTTTTCTATTGTTGACAAAAATGCTCAAGTTTTTTATACTTTAAATGAAAGTTATGCTATGGGGTTTCTTGACAGNAAAACTTGCTTTTTCTTGTATAATAATTAAGATTGTAGTTGACCTTGTAAATCCTATAGAGTACTTGGTATAAATTTTGTAATAGTTAGTCCATAACTGTTATAGTAGGAATTGGGTGGTTAACATTGGTAAAACGAAAAATAGCTATAGAAAATTGCCAGGCTGGCAAAGTTTTAGCNGAAGATATATTTTTAAATGGTGTAAAATTAGTAGGAAGAAATACTATATTAAATGATTACTTGCTTAAGAGATTGGTAGAATGCGGTGTTTTTACTGTATGTATATATGAATTAGAAGATGATGCATGCAAGGATAAGATTTGCCAAATTAAAGATCAATATAATTTAAGTGTACTTCAGATTAAAAGGGTTATTGAGGATTTAACAGTTAATGAAAAGATTAACTATGAAACCATTCGAAATATTTCCCAATCCTTAATAGGTCAATTAAAAGAAGCAAATTCTGTGATTCAATGTCTAAATACCATAAAAGATGCTCATACCTACACTTATACTCACTGTATAAATGTAGCTTTTTATTCTATGCTTTTAGCTAAGTGGATGAAGCTGTCAGATGATGAAATTAAAGAGGTTGTAGATGCAGCCTTGCTACATGATATAGGCAAGACAAGGGTCTCTCTTACAATTTTAGATAAGCCCGCTAAATTAACAGACAATGAATTTGTGGAAATTAAAAAACATTCAATGCACGGTTATAATCTGATTAGTAGNCACGATGATATTAATGATAGGGTTAAGCAGGCTGTTTTAGAACATCACGAAAGAGAAGATGGAACAGGATATCCCTTTGGTGTGAAAGGCAAGGATATACCCTTATATGCAAAAATTATTGGAATTACAGACACTTATGACGCCATGACCTCCAGTAGAGTTTATAAAAGTAAGAAGACACCTTTTATAGCCTTTAAAATGTATGCATCTGAAGGTATGAGGATTTTTGACCAAGATATAACAAATATATTTTTAGAAAATATCTCTAAAAATTATATAGGATCTAAGGTTAAATTAAATGATGGTTCCATTGGAGAGGTAGTATATATTCCTCCTAAGGANACTATTAGTCCAGTAATTAAGGTTAATAATTCATATATAGATTTTTCCCACCATGATATTAACTGTATAAAAGAAGTAATATAATTAAAAAATGCTGATGGAAAAGAGTCGCTATTGTTTAGTGACTTTTTTTGTCGGATTTATTATTTTATTTTCTTTAAGGAAAGTTGTAAGAAGTTGTAAAAGGGTATATAATGGATATATGGAATAAAATGTATTTTAGGAGGATGGGAAATGGCGGATGTAAATGCGAACAAAGTTTTTACATTCTATCAAGAGGTGCCTATGTCGGATTCAATGAAGGCTCTTATTTCGGAAAAAGAAAAAATAGTATTTGCTGTTAAAACTATGAGGGATCTGGCAGTATTTACAGATAAACGTATTTTAATAGCAGAAAAGCAGGGGATTACCGGTAAAAAAGCAGAGTATTATACTATACCTTACAAAAGCATCGTTACCTATGCAGTGGAGAATTCAGGAACCCTTGATTTTGATTCAGAGCTAAAGTTAACACTATTAGGAGGCATTACGGCNCAGCTTAGGTTTATGGATAGCAGAAACAAAAACCAGATGTTGATAAAAGTATATCATTTGATAAATGAATTTATGGTTAATTAATTTAAATGGTATTTTTAAAAACTAAAATGAAATGGTTTTAAAAGGCAGTAGCATTAGCGTTTTTATAGCTAATGCTACTGCCTTTTAATTACTTTCTGCAAAAGCAATAGATCTATCTAATATTCCTGTTAAATAAGCTAGTACAACACCATAATTAGTAATTGCAGTACCTTTCTCTTTGCATAAGGCTATTCTAGTTAACATAGTTTTTCTGTTAACCATGCAGGAGCCACAGTGTATAATTAGGTCGTAAGCTTCTAAGTTTTCTGGAAAATCATGGCCCATTTTAAATTCATAGTTCAGCTTTTTACCTACATGCTTATTTAAAAGCTGGGGTATTTTAACCCTGCCTATATCTTGGTGAGAATGATTGTGACTGCAACTTTCGCTTATTAGAATTTTAGAATTTTCATCTAGGTCTTTAATCTTTTTAACTCCGTCAATAAAGGTTTTTAGATCACCCTTGTGCCTAGCTTGTAGTATAGAAAAACTAGTGAGCTTAATATTAGGGGGAACTATTTTATCTACTTTCTTAAAAGCTTGAGAGTCAGTTACTACTATATCTATGTCAGATAGATCCTTTAAAGCTTCTTCCAGCTCAGTATCTCTAACGACGTAACTTTTTATACCATGATCTAAGCAGTCCCGTATTAATTGAACTTGAGGTAGAATCAACCTTCCCTTAGGAGCTTCTGAATCTATAGGAACAACCATTACTACCTTACCATTATAAGGTACAATATCCCCAATTAGAGGGGGATCATCTTCTTCCTCTTGTAACCTTTTAATGAGCTCATCCTTTAAAGAAAGTATATTCTCTTCCTTTAAAGCAGAAACAAATAGGGCATCTTTATGGACTTCTTTGGCTGCAGTCAATTCTTCTTTTGTGGCAGTATCTATTTTATTAATTACCGTAAGAAAAGGGATCTTATATTTTTTAAACTCCTTTAAGGTTTCTTTATAAACAGATAAGTCCTTGTCTTTTATATCTAAAACATAGAGGGCAAAATCTGTGTTTTTAAGGACCTTTAAGCTTCTTTCCATTCTTAAGTTGCCAAGGTCGCTGTAATCTCCAAGACCAGCGGTATCAATAAAAAGAACAGGGCCAAAAGGAATAAGCTCCATGGCCTTTTTAACTGGATCCGTTGTGGTTCCTTCCAAGTTAGAAACTATGGAAATTTCTTGACCAATTATGGCGTTTAAAAGAGAAGACTTACCGGAGTTTGTCTTGCCAAATATAGCGATATGTTTTCTATTTGCATTTGCTGTAGTATTCATTATCCACGACTCCAATCTATATTATCTCCACGACCCATATCCACCGAAAAGCCTGCTTTTAGGATTCTATTTTCAATACATCTACGACATTCAGCTGCTTCGTCTCCAATACATATTTTTCCGTCGTATAAAGAATATTTAGCTCTAACATTAGTAGGAGATAAGTTAGGCATAACTACGTTAGCACCAGCCTTTATGCCTTTTTCCCTGCCTAAAGGGTGGACGCTGCCTAGAGCAGTAGTGGCAGGCAGTAGGACAGAAGGAAGTAGTAATCTGATTATGGAGAGTAAAGTTACAGTAGTTTCTAAGCTACCACCTGCTTCTTTAGCAAAAATAGTATCTTTATGAGGAATAAATGGGCCTATACCTACCATATGTGGTTCTAGTTCCTTTAAGAAGAGCAAATCTTCCACATAGTCCTCATTTCTTTGATTTGGAAGGCCAACCATAAAGCCTGCACCAATTTGAAAACCAATGTTTTTTAAGTGTTTTAAGCACTGAATTCTATTTTCAAAAGACATAGAGGGATGAAGGCTATCATAAAGCCTCTTAGAGGCGGTCTCATGTCTCAACAAATATCTATCTGCACCTGCATCATAATACTTTTTATAAGATTCATAGGATTTTTCCCCTAAAGATAAGGTTATAGCGCATTCTGGGAACTTATCTTTTATACTATGTATAATTTCAAGTATTTTATCATCGCTGTAAAAAGGATCTTCACCGCCCTGCAGTACAAAAGTTCTGTAGCCAAGCTTATAGCCTATAGAACAGCAATGTAATATATGATCCAAGGATAAGCGATATCTCTCAGTATTTTTGTTAGCTGCCCTTATACCACAATAAAGACAATTGTTTTTACAGTAATTAGTAAATTCNATAAGACCTCGCATAAATACTTTGTTACCATAGGTAGCCATCCTAGTTTCATGGGCCTTTATCCTAAGATAATCCTTATTTTCTTCATCAAGATTATTCAATAAATACAATAATTCATCTCTAGTAAGGTAATTTTCCTTATATAACTTTTCAATAAGATCCTTCATGCCAACACCCCTTATCTTGGATACTGTGAATATTTTATCAATAGCCAGTAAGGGTGTCAATATGAATGAAGGTGCTAACCATTGGTTTAGAATAATTTAAATTGTACATAATAGAAATAGTGATAGACTTTTGTTATAATAGAATTAAGAAATTCTGAAAGATATTGCAGTTTAGATTGTTTTTTAATGCTGGAGGTGTAGATATGGAAAAAGAAGTGTTGAATAAAATCTTGGATAGATTAGATAAAATAGATTCTAAAATAGGTAATATGGAAAATAAAATTAGTAGTATGGAGTCTAAGATAGGTAGTATGGAATCTAAGATAGGTAGTATGGAATTGAAGATAGGTAGTATGGAATTGAAGATAGGTAGTATGGAATCTAAGATTGATATTTTAGATAAGGACGTAAAAACAATTAAGGGAGATGTGGTTGAGTTAAAAGTAGGTCAGTCTAGACTAGAAAACAAGCTAAATGAGTTTGAAGCAAAGAATGCAAACAACCATATAGAAACAAAGAAGGACTTAATAAATATCAATGAAAGTTTAGATTATTTGACTCATAAAGAACATCAAACGGAAAAAGATGTATATACTATAAAAAAGAGACTTGAAGTTATTAAATAATCCGCCTAGTGTATACCTAACTAGTAGCAGAAGAGTTAAGCTCCTATCCTCTAAGCAATAAAGAGGGTAGGAGCTTTTTATATTTAGGTAAAATTGAAAAGATGATAAAAGTGAAAAGTGCACAGGTACATTATAATCCTTTATAAGCTATGTAATTTGTTAAAATGATTATAAATAATTTACTGAACTTGGTACATTCCTTTACTTTCCATGTACTTGAAAATAGCTTCTCCATGCTTTTGCTCTTCTTTTTGAATATGGTTTAAGACATCTCTAACTGCAGTATCCTTAAATTCAAATATGGCAGTATTATATCCATCGGATACATATTTCTCAGTCATAAGCATNTCTGTACATAAATTTTTATCTGTTGTATTGTAGTTAACTGTATTTNCTTGTGGTTGAAAACTGTTACTAACTTGAGGCTGCTGCATTTGCTGGTTTTGCATTTGTTGATTAGCAGCTCCCCCTTGCTGATTGCCCATTGATGGCAACTGACCATTTAATAGTTGCTGAATAGAATTGTAGTGTTCTTGCTCTATTCTAGCGTGGTTGTTGAATAAGGCCTTAAGCTGAGGGTCCTGGGCTAAATTAGCGTAGTTTGTGTATTTTTCAACACATATAGCCTCATGGGTTTTTTGGTCTTCTAATAAATATCTTTCTTTTGTGGTTAAATTAATAGTCATTAACAACACCTCCATGTATTAGTATTACTAAAATTTAAATTAATATACTTTTGTCTTTAAAGGGAAATACTAGGGTAATTTAAGCTATAGATTATCTAAATTTATATGTTGACAGTATAATCAATCTATTGTAAAATNTAATTGTGAAAAGATTAACAATNTCGACGCAGTAGAAATTTAAATTAATATTAACTAGTATTGCATAATAATGTGGACTATGGTAGAATGTTATAAAGCCAATAGGCAATATTTATGAAACTTGGTAAAGTTAATATTAATATTCACATTAATAGTGTTTTTACTAAAAAATTTTATAAAAGAATGTTAAAAAAATAACAATCCAATTTAGCTTATTTATTTACTAGATAAGTAAATAATATAAAAGTAAGGAGGTTTTCATTATGAAAGTTACTAATAGCGATGAGTTAAAAGTGAAAATTGAAATGGTTAGGGAAGCTCAAAGAAAGTATGCCACATATACTCAAGAACAGGTAGATGAAATATTCAGGCAGGCAGCTATGGCAGCTACTAATGCTAGAGTAAGATTAGCTAAGATGGCTACTGAAGAGACAGGAATGGGTATTGTTGAAGACAAGGTAATAAAGAATCATTTTTCTTCAGAATATATTTACAATAAGTATAAAGATGAAAAAACTTGTGGTCTTATAGAAAAGGATGAGTCCTTTGGTATTGTAAAAATGGCAGAACCTATAGGGGTGGTAGCTGCAGTGGTGCCTACTACTAATCCTACTTCCACAGCAATATTCAAGGCTCTAATAGCTCTAAAAACAAGAAATGGAGTAATTTTCTCTCCCCATCCAAGGGCTAAAAAGTCTACCATAGAGGCAGCTAGAATAGTGTTGGAAGCTGCAGTTAAGGCTGGGGCTCCTAAAAACATCATAGGCTGGATAGATGAACCTTCTGTAGCCTTATCCTCTATAGTAATGAAGGAAGCAGATATAGTATTAGCTACTGGTGGACCAGGTATGGTTAAAGCAGCTTATTCCTCAGGAAAACCTGCCATAGGAGTTGGAGCTGGTAACACACCTGCTATTATTGATGAAACAGCTCATATTAAAATGGCAGTAAATTCAATTTTACTATCAAAAACCTTTGATAATGGTGTTATATGTGCTTCAGAACAGTCTGTTTTAATNCTAGACTCAGTATATGATGAGGTAATGGAAGAATTCGCCCAAAGGGGAGCCTATATATTAAAGGAAGATGAAGTTGATAAAGTTCGAAATATACTAATTAAAGATGGAGCCTTAAATGCTGATATAGTTGGTCAATCTGCTTATAAAATAGCTCAATTAGCTGGTATAGAAGTGCCAGAGAGTGCCAAAGTTTTAATTGGAGAAGTAGAATCCATTGAACCAGAAGAAGCTTTCTCCCATGAAAAATTATCACCAATCTTAGCTGCATATAGAGTTAAAGATTTTGATGAAGCTTTATATAAGGCTGCTAAATTGGTGGAATACGGTGGCTTCGGTCATACTTCCGTATTATATACAGATCAAATTAAATCAAGAGATAGAATAGCAAAGTTTGGCGCAACTATGAAAACAGGAAGAACCATTATAAATATGCCATCTTCTCAGGGGGCAATTGGTGACTTATACAACTTTAAACTGGCACCATCATTAACTCTAGGCTGCGGTTCTTGGGGAGGCAACTCCGTATCAGAAAACGTAGGAGTTAAACATCTATTGAATATAAAGAGCGTTGCTGAGAGGAGAGAGAACATGTTGTGGTTCAGAGTTCCTGACAAAATTTACTTCAAGTATGGTTGCCTTGCCATAGCCTTAAGAGAACTTGCAGATATGAATAGGAAAAGAGCCTTCATTGTAACAGACAAAGTACTCTATAATTTAGGTTTTGTAAAGAAGGTTACAGATATACTAGATGAATTAAAGATGGATTTCAAGATCTTTTTCGATGTAGAACCAGACCCAACTTTAGCTACTGCTAAAAAGGGTGCAGAAGAAATGAAAAACTTTAAGCCTGACACTATAATAGCCCTTGGTGGAGGTTCACCAATGGATGCAGCTAAGATTATGTGGGTAATGTATGAACATCCGGACGTAAGATTCGAAGACCTTGCTATGAGATTTATGGATATAAGAAAGAGAGTTTATCATTTCCCTAAGATGGGAGAAAAGGCAATGATGGTTGCTATACCTACTTCTGCAGGTACAGGTTCAGAAGTAACTCCTTTCGCAGTAATCACCGATGAGAAAACAGATGTTAAATACCCCTTGGCAGATTACGAGCTAACTCCAGATATGGCTATTGTTGACGCAGAACTGATGATGGATATGCCAAAAGGTTTAACTGCAGCTTCAGGTATAGATGCCCTTATCCACGCCTTGGAAGCTATAGTATCAGTTATGGCATCAGAATACACAAATGGTCTAGCTCTAGAAGCTATAAGATTGGTATTTAAATACTTGCCACAGGCCTACAATGAAGGTCCAACTAACGTAAAAGCTAGGGAAAAAATGGCCCACGCTTCAACTATGGCTGGAATGGCCTTTGCCAATGCTTTCTTAGGAGTATGTCATTCAATGGCTCACAAGCTAGGTGCCTTCCATGACCTACCTCATGGTGTTGCTAACGGCTTGTTAATTAATGAAGTAATCAGGTTTAACGCCGTTGATAATCCAAGAAAACAAGCAGCTTTCCCTCAATACAAGTATCCTAATGCTAAATGGAGATACGGCCGTGTAGCAGACTATCTAGGATTAGGTGGAAGCAATGAAGACGAGAAAATTGAACTGCTAATTAAGGCAATAGATGAGTTAAAAGCAAAGGTTAATATTCCAAAAAACATTCAGGATGCAGGTGTAAGCGAAGTGAGATTCTATGAAACCCTTGATGAAATGGCAGAGCAAGCCTTTGACGACCAATGCACCGGCGCAAACCCAAGATATCCACTTATTAGTGAGCTTAAGCAAATGTATATAAACGCATTTAAGTAAAAATAGCCCCAGGGGCCATCCCACTTAAGTGGATATATAAGAGCACACACCAGTAACCCATTTGCCCATTACTGAATATTATCTATAGTGGATAATATAGACGGAGGGGCAGATGGGTTATTTTATAAAGGTAGAAGACAAGGTAAAGGTATTTGTACAGGACCTGAATCCAGAAGGAAAGAAAACAATAGTATTTCTACATGGATGGCCTGGTAGCCATAAGCTTTTTGACTATCAATTTAATCAATTACCTAAGCTGGGCTATAGATGTATAGGCTTAGACACAAGAGGNTTTGGTTATTCCGACAAGCCTTTTACAGGATATGACTATAATAGACTATCGGACGATGTGAGGGCTGTAGTTGAAGAACTTAAATTAAAGGATTTTGTATTATGTGGACATTCAACTGGAGGAGCTATTGCCCTTAGGTATATGGCTCGCCATAAGGAGTATGGTGTATCAAGACTAGCCTTATTTGCAGCAGCAGCACCTAGCTTGATAAAAAGACCNTATTTTCCTTATGGCTTGGATAGAGAGACTGTAATTAACATTATAGAAGGCACATATAAAGATAGACCAAAAATGTTAGCTGATTTTGGGGAAATATTCTTTTATCAAAACGTAACAGAAGCCTTTTCCCAATGGTTCTTCCAGTTAGGCCTCCAGGCCGCCTCATGGGCTACAGCAGCAATTGCTAATACATGGCTGGGAGAGGAAGAACTGTTTTATGATCTAGGGAAAATAAACCGACCAACCTTAATTCTTCATGGTATCCATGACAAGGTTGTTCCATTCTCCCTAGCAGAAATCCAAGCCCAGGTTATAAGAAAGGGAAAACTTGTACCTTTTGAATATGCAGGACACGGCCTCTTTTACGACCAGTGGGAGAAATTTAATAATGAACTAATTAAATTTGTTGAAAGTTAGACTGCCTGAGATCATCTCAGGTTTTTTAATTGTTTAGAAACAAAAAATCTCCAATGGGCAAAATTACCTGGGATTTCCCATACCCAAAATCTGATACCCGACACCTGTCATCTGACACCTGCTTTTGTACCGGTACATTTGCAAGTTCACCTTCATGGGATATAATAGTAATATGATTTCGAAATCAAGAGGATAATTTTCTAAATATGGGGGTAATAAATATGACTGGTAACAATGTTAGTAGATATGTTAGGGACATGGTAATCACTGCATTGATGGCTGCCATAGTTTTTGTAGCTACTTACTCAATTAAAATTAACAGCTTTGGTGGTTATGTACATTTAGGAGACAGTATGGTCCTTTTATCAGCCTTGCTTTTGGGGAGAAAAAAAGGGGCAATAGCTTCGGCTATTGGTATGGGCTTGGCGGATCTGTTGTATATGCCAATTTGGGCTCCTTTTACTATAGTAATAAAGGCTGTGATGGCAATTATAGCTGCCTCCATAGCTTTAAGAAAAGATTATGAAGGGGAAAAAGTATGGAATAATGCTTTGGCCTTTATTGTNGCAGGATTATGGATGACGGCGGCCTATTTTGTGGCAGGAGCCTTGGTAGCAGGCCTAATCCTAGGTGAACAGCCAACTTTAGCTGCAGCCTTTGCCGTATCTTTAAAGGACGTGCCAGGTAACTTGTGGCAAGCCTCAGCAGGGATTTTTATAGCTCTTCCTGTAGGTTCAATGTTANTGAAAGCAGGCTTAGTAGAGCTAGTTAATAGAAGAGGGTATAATTCCTAATAATTTAAAAGCAGTCTAGGTTTTCAAACTTAGGCTGCTTTTTTGCACTTGCACTTGTTTATGTTTTAACTGGAATAAGCTAATTTTACTTATAAAAAATTGGATTTATACAAAAGTTATAA
>JGI24711J26586_10002410_pt1 | contig 13317 bp, 6 predicted proteins | sample BioPla3DNA1_FD_26586 | JGI IMG/M metagenome (IMG submission 26586)
TTAATATTTCTATCGGAGATCCGGTAAGGCAACTTACAAGTATTATGAGCCCTCTTGCACGACTGTTAGATTGGTTAAGTTTTAAATATAAAGTATTATTTATTGTGAGTGCTGGAAACCAGAATACCGGAGGACTTAATATAGGAATTTCTTTTGATGAATTTAAGGGGTTAACACAAGAACAACGAAATGAGCTAATCTTTTCACATCTGAAAGATGAGATACGTAATCTTCGCGTTTTATCTCCTGCTGAAAGTATAAATAGTTTAACTATAGGAGCCTTGTATAAAGATGCATGTCAGGTGATGGAAAACGAAAGGCAGGCAGCAGCTGTAAGCGATGGATTACCAAGCCTGGTATCTTCGTTTGGATTAGGCTATAATCGTGCCATAACCCCTGATTTGTACTACTATGGGGGTAGAAAGTTTTTAATACGCTCAATAGATGGTGGACTTAGATGGCCTATAAGTGGCAGGGAGCCAGGATGTAAAATTGCAGCACCATATGGAGATGGTGCAGAATCAGGACAAGCCTTTTCATTTGGGACGAGTGATGCTGCTGCTCAGATTACTCATGAAGCTGGTAAGTGTTACGATGTCCTCAATGAAATATTCTTTAATGAAACAGGCAATTCGATTCCGAATAATTATACCGCAATATTATTAAAAGGTATGTTAACTCATGGAGCATCATGGGATACTTGTGCAGATGAATTATCGAAGCTGACACAGTTGCCTCCTAATAGACTTCATCGTTGGTTGGGAAATGGAGTTCCAGATATTTCTCGTGTGATGGAGTGCACCAATAGGAGAATTACTCTGATTGGTTTAGGGGGTTTGAAGCCAGATGAGGCGCATGTATATACTCTGCCGTTACCGTTTGACTTTTCAGCACAACTTGTAAAAAGAAGGTTAACAGTAACATTAGCATATTTTTCACCTATATCCCCAGCCAAACAGAGATATCGTACAGCACAAATTTGGTTTGAGATTGAGCAGCCACATGAACTGTTTTCCACCCGTCAGAATACAGATTGGAACAGTGTTCGCAGAGGAACATTACAACATGAGATTTTTTCTGGAGAAAATGCAGTTGTATGGGATATTGAAGATAGCATAAAAATTAAAGTCAATTGTAAAAAAGATGCTGAAAATCGCAAAGAAACAGTGGCATACGGTTTGTTTGTAACCTTTGAAGTAGCAGAAGGTCTGGATGTAGATGTTTATACAAGTGTCGTTAATAAAATACGGCAAGCAGTTCCTATCACTACACTTGGCCGGGCATAGCAATTTGGAAGAAACTAAGTGTATTTACTTATATACATTTAATCTGTTTGGGGAGGGTGTTCTATGTATAGACATAAAGACGAGCGTTCTGTTGAAGCAATTTGCTACGAGCAAGATCATGTTCAAAAGGTTTTAAGTAAAATCAAGGAAAAGTTCATGGATTATATTAATGATTTTATTGAGCTTGAGGCGGGTTGTGGAATTTCGCAGAAAACAGTTGAAAAAATTGCTAAAGGATTAGGAATACAGGAAGTAAAAATAAAAAAAAGCAAGAACACAAGCCAAAAATTTAAAAATATCATAAAAGAAGCAATTAATGATTTTGAAAAAGACAGACATAAGTATATTGCAATTTTTGACGAGGAAGCACTAGAGGAATATAAAGATGATCCGCTAGGATTTAAATCTACTGTGCTTAGAAATGATTGTCCCATTATTCATGCAACATTATATAATAAACGTGCCAAGGAATTAGATAAATATAGGTATGAGTTTAATATATCAGATGCGAATGAATTGCTGGATGTAGTAACCAATTTATATTATTTTGGACGGGATTATTATAATAATTTTTATGACCAAGACAAATACGATGAAATTGATAATTATGAGGATTTAAAGATTAGTGATCTGGATACTGAGGACTATACTGTATATGGCGTTATAGGTGGTGGTATTAAGAGCCATATGTTATATAAGGTGTATCCGGCAGTATTCCCAAACAGAAGCCGAGATGCTCTGTGGGCGATGTGGTATTTAACGGATAAGCAAGCCTTTGGCTGTAAGATGGATTCAGAATTTTTAATGATTGATGTTGAGCAAAGCATAACCCAGCAAAATTACTTTTATCCCTATGAATTATTTGCTTTTTATGCCCATCAAATTTATCAGTTGTTAAAGCAAAAAGCTACAGAGAATGATGTCTATATAGATCCAGAGTATCGCTATGTTGTTGTTGATACTTTCCTGTCTTTTGTTGCTAAACAACATGAAGACGAGATTTCATTCTTGAAGCAACAGATTAAGGATGGTGGTTATGACTATGCATAATATAGATAAGTCTTTTGAAAAACATTTTCCCAATCTTGCAAAAGAATTTAAATTNAAAGGTTTTAAGNTAAAAGATTTTCAAAAAAGAGTTATCAATAATGTGCTTGAAGGACATAACACCTTATGNATAATGCCCACTGGTGGGGGNAAATCACTGATTTATTGGATGTCCGGATNATGTTTGGGTGGAATAACGATTGTCATTTCTCCTTTAATAGCTCTCATAGACGAACAAACAGAAAAATTAAGTGAACAAGGCTACGAAGTACTAACAATACATGGGGGAATGGATGCCGGTAAACAGGCAAAGATATTGATTGACTTTGCAAACAATGTAATAAATCCTAAATTTATCTTTGTAAGCCCGGAGAAAATTGCAACTGACGGTCTCTTTGAACATTGTATAAAGAAACGTAAGGACGAGATAACTTTAATGGCTATAGATGAAGTTCACTGTGTTAGTCAGTGGGGAGCAAGTTTCAGGCCCTTTTATAAAAGAATACCGGCGTTTTTGGATTGCATCTACGAAGATACTGAAAACAGACCTAAAATTTTAGCTTTAACAGCAACCTTGAACCCAAAGGAAGTAGTAGATATTTGCACAGAATTTAACATTTCTAAAGAAAATATTATTAGAGATAACCTGCTCATGAGATTAGAGATTTCATTAAAGGTACTTAAATTTATTGATGAAAATGAAAAAGAAGATAAGCTTTGGGAGATCATTAAAATTCATAAGGGTGAAAAAATATTAGTTTATGTTTATAGAATTGCTAGCGAGCGTGGAGTAGAAAGGTTGGCAGAAAAGGCAATTGAAAAAGGATACAAAGCTGTTTTCTTCCATGGTGAAATGACTGCTAATGAACGAAAGGACATCATTGATAAATACAAATGCAATGAAATAGATGTAATATTCGCTACGAATGCTTTTGGGATGGGCATTGATATACCGGACATAAGAGTAGTTATCCACTACATGATACCTGAGTCTGTAGAGCAGTATTATCAAGAAGTCGGTAGAGCTGCAAGAGATGGTAATGTGGCGAATGCGTATTTACTATATTCAAATAAAAATATAGATGTTAAGAGGAAATATTTTATTGATGGTTCTTATCCGAGTGAAGAGAAACTTATTAGTACATATAAAAAAATTACTGGTGGAGAAATAGGATTAAGGACATTAGCTTATTTTGAGGATGAAGATATTCAGCAATGCCTTCCTTATTATTTAGATTGCGGCATTCTAAAAATAGTGTGTAAAGGTTTTTCAAATTTAAAAAGTTTGTATGATATTAAAGATCGGGAACTAATTGATATAATTGACAGTACGAAAACAAAGAATTTAATAACAACAGCAAAGAAAATAAACGCAAGTATAAAGGCGATAGTAGATAAAGTTTATGAATGTTTAATTTCCGGAGATGTTTCAACGTCGAAACCGTTAGACAGGCGTTTAATTATACATGTTCTTGAAGCAGAAATATCGGATGAAAAAATGAAGGAAATAATGAAAAATATTCAGGAAAAAAGTGAATATAAGCACGGACTATTAGATTATTTGGTATTTCTGATTGATGAAGACCCATCGTCTAATGAATTGCATCAAGAAATAGCAAAATATCTTGGTGTTGATAAGCATATGCTAAACAAGTTGTATTTAACTGCAAAAGGTGATCGTGTAAGAAGCAAATCAGAAGTTATTATTGCTAACTTGCTTTTCCAACATAATTTACTTTATGAATATGAGAAAAAACTTTATTATGATGGCGGTAAATGGATAGAACCTGATTTTACAATTACTTTAGATGATGGACGGGAGCTGTATTGGGAACATTTAGGAATGCTGGGCATTGAAAGTTACGATAAACGATGGCTCGAAAAGCAAGATATCTATGATAAATATTTTAAAGATGCTCTGATTAAAACTTATGAAGGCACGTCAATTACAAAGAGTGCATTGGACATTATAAATAGGCTTAAAAATAATACTTGTTTGTAATTAAGATAATCTTTATAAAAAAAGATAAATTTATCTATTCCATACCATCAAGGCATTGTGAGGTCGTTGCAAGGATTGAACGTGCCTCAAACTCAGAAAAATAAAGGTTTTCAGCAGCATCTTTGGTTATTATAATTTTCATGTTACCCTTGAGGAGATAAAAAAGATGACATATTTTCTAATCGAAGTAGAGTGAGTATTATGGTGCGGCAGAGCCGCCTTTCCGTTTAGTAGTGAGCCATCTCTCCGGGGAAAATGATCCATGCTTCCGGTAAGAGAGCCACCATGTATTTTAGAGGTCCGCTTTTCTTTGCTTCTTTTCTTTTCCCGTGAAAAGAAAGAAGGGTTTTATTCAATGTACAATGGTGGCTCACTGGACTGATGCTTCTTAATTGGCTATGCCTTTACGTCGGCGCATAGATTCTTCACCGTCAATTGTGATGGGATATGAATCATATACAATCCGGTCAAGTATTGCGTCAGCTAAAGTCCCCTCTCCAATCCTTCCGTGCCATCCGGCAGGTGAGAATTGTGAGCAGAAGATGGTTGATCCATTTTGATGTCTGGCTTCAACGATTTCAAGAAGATCCCTTGCTTCACTTTCTTTCAAAGGAACAAGAAGCCATTCATCAAGTATTAGTAGTTTTACTTTTTTGTACTGGTTTATCACCTTTTTATAAATACCCTCACCACGGGCAACGGCTAACTCGTTTAATAAATCGGGCAAACGGACATACTTTACGGTGTAAAAGTTTCTGCAGGCAGACATACCGAATGCACAGGCAAGATACGTTTTTCCGGCTCCTGAATCACCCATAATGATTATGTTATGCTTCTCTTGTATATAGCTGCAAGTGGATAAGCGGGCAATCTGTGCTTTATCAAGTTTTCTGTCAGCATGGTATTCAATGTTCTCAATGCAAGCGTCGGTTTGGTGAAAGTCGGCGCTACGAATGAGTTTTGATAACCTATTATTTTTGCGTCTTGCCCATTCAATATCAACGATAAGTCCAAGACGCTCCTCAAAGGATAGAGCCTCAAAGGAAGGATCCTGTAGCTGAGCACGGTAGGATTCAGCCATAGCTGTCAGACGCATCTCATTAAGTTTGGTTATGGTTGTTTCATTTACCATTATTGATTCCTCCCATAGTAGTCTGCACCTCTGGTAAAACCATAAGTAGCAGAATTATTATTGAATGAAGGAATCTGTTCTTTTGGTACTTTATCCTGGCCTGTGGCAAGTATAGTCTTGATACTTTGAAAATTGGGCTTTGGTGTATAGGATAAAGCTTTGGCGCAAGCTGCTTCCAATCTGGTAACAGAATGTTTGTCAGCTAACTTTAAAAGTGCCATGCAGCCCCGGTAACCTTGTTGTTCAACCTTATGTGAAGAAAGTATTGCTTTAACGACCACTTGCGTATTGTGACCCACACTTTCAGCCCAGGAGATAAACCGGTCTGCATTCCATTGTACATACTTCTTATGGTTTTCAGGCATATGTTCATCTACTGTGCTGTACTGTCCCGGACGGCCATAAAGCCTTGGGTGGGAACATACTCTATGATTATTGAAGAATACCTCGATAACATTGCGTGTGATCCGCACATCCACTTTATGCTTTATATATTCATATGGGACAGAGTAATGCATTTGATCTACAGTTATGTGGTAATTAAACTGAACAGTGGCAATCTTCCAGGATGCCAGTTCAAAGGGGGAGGCAGGTAACGGCAACAGTAATGGCTTTTCTTCCTCCATAAAAACGCTGAACCTGCTTCCATTCTTCTTCTGGAATGGTTTACGATTGAACTCCTGCAATTTCTCCCTGATTGCTTTATTCAGTTCTACAATACTGAAGAACTTATATTTACGTAAGGCGGCAATAATCCACGTGGAAACGACTGCAACTGCTCCTTCAGCGTTCGGCTTGTCTTTGGGCTTCCGGATACGCGCAGGAATCACTGCAGTGCCGTAATGTTCCGCCAGCTCATGGTAAGATTTATTAATAACCGGTGAATACCATGACGGTTTTTCTACACCGGTTTTGAGGTTGTCAGGAATGAGAATCCTGGTCACACCTCCAAAAAAGTTATACATGTGGACATGTGCTGTTATCCAGCTTTCCTGGTCCTGTGACAGAAAAGCTTCAACATACGCATACTGGCTACTGGCCAGAACATCTACAAAAACATATGCGTTAATGATTTCTCCCGTATCACTGTCCACTATGGAAGCTGTCTGGCCTGCCCAATCAACTTCTAACTGCTCACCAGGTTTACGGTGGATGTGCATAGTTGCTTTGGTTTTCTGCGTGTATTGCTGGTAGTAGTAACAGAATTGAGAATACATGAGAGGGATCTCATTACTTATCCGACATTCCTCGCAGTATTCGTTCCAAAGCAGGCTGAGAGTGACTCCGCTTTTGGCCATCTCCTTATGGATGTATTCACAGTCAGGGTATTTTCTCAATGATGGTGTAGCAGCTTCCGGGAATAAAAGCTGATGTAGTTTACCATCTGTAGTTCCTTCGCTCAATGGCCAGGCCACATTGAGCTCCTGAGCTCGCTTCAGTACCTTAGAAATTGTGTTGCGTGAGCACCCGCAACTGGCAGCTATGCTGCGCTGGCTGATACCTTGGCTGCTAAGCCTGAGAATTTCTCGGTAATTGGTCATATGATGACCTCCTATGAATTTATTTACACTAGGGTATAGTGTATAAATTCATTATTACCAGAAAAATCCTAAGTGGCTCATTACCCGGAATGGTGGCTCAAAAAGTCCGGAGACGCGGCTCTCATTTTCCGGAACGATGGCTCAAAATGCTCCGGAGTATTCAGTAGAGACAAGCTTAGAGGGATTTTTCTTGTTGACAATTATGCTTTTGTGGGTAATTATACAAGCAGAATTGCAGCCACAATAACAGATTCAAAGTATATGTGACAAATTTATATAGTTTTTCCAAATTGTTGCGCACTGCGTGAACAATTGAGTTGGATGCATTAAGATTCAGATATGAAGGTTATAAGAGAACGCTTGTTCTGGAAGTTTTTATAAGGTATAATATTGATTATGGGGTTGAAGAAAAATATGGTAATAAGAATGTTATAAGTTCTCACTTCTATAAGTTAAGTGAGGGCTTTACAGGTACGGGGGTAATGTGAGATGCCAAAGAAACCTGTTAAAGAAACAATTCACGCAAAAGGTGTTGACATTACGATTTATACAGAAGATTTTCAAAATGAGTTTATATCACTTACAGATATTGCTCGATATAAAAGCGATGAACCTTTTATTGTTATCAACAACTGGATGCGGGGAAAAGATACCATTGAATTTTTAGGACTCTGGGAACAATTACATAATCCAGACTTTAAACCTATCGAATTCGATAGGTTTAGAAAAGAAGCTGGATACAATGCTTTTACGTTATCTCCACAAAAGTGGATAGAAAATACAAATGCCATTGGCATCGTATCCAAGTCAGGTCGTTATGGCGGAACTTTTGCCCATTCCGATATTGCTTTTGAGTTTGCATCCTGGATATCTGCAGAGTTTAAACTCTATATAATTAAAGATTATAAAAGACTGAAAAACGATGAAAGCAGCAAACTTTCTTTAGGTTGGAATCTAAATCGTGAGATATCAAAGCTAAATTATAGAATTCATACTGATGCCATCAAGGAGAACTTAATCCCACCGGAATTAACACCATATCAAATCTCTATAACCTACGCTAGTGAAGCTGACGTTCTAAATGTCGCTCTGTTTGGAATCACCGCCAAACAATGGCGTGACGAAAATCCTGATAAGAGCGGAAATATCAGGGATTACGCTTCATTAAACTAATTGTTGGTTTTAGCGAATATGGAAAGCTATAATGCGATTCTAATTGAACAAGGCAAACCCCAGCCAGAACGACTTCAACTATTAAATAAATTGGCTATTCGTCAGCTTGAAAAAATTGAGGAAATCAATGTAGATACGATTAAGAAGTTGGGTAAATAGTTTATTATCAGTTAAAAAGGTTACTTAAAGGGATGATAAGATGTTTGAAATAAATTGGAATATATTTAAGGCAAAATTCAATGGCAAAGAACAAAAAGCTTTTGAAAATCTTTGTTATCTTTTATTCTGTAATGAATTCAATCAGAATACCGGGATTTTCCGATATAAAAACCAGACAGGCATAGAAACAGAACCTATTGAGCATAAAGGAAAGATGATTGGTTTTCAAGCGAAGTTTTATGAAACTAAAATTAGCGATAACGTAAAGGACATAAAGGATTCTATAGATAAGGCGAAAAATAAGAATCCAAATTTAAATAAAATATTATTTTATATTAATCAAGAGTTCTCCGAGAGTAATAAAAATGGACAAAAAGAACCTCAGTACAAAATCGAAATTGATAATTTTGCGGCAGGTAAAGGAATCGAAATCGAATGGAGAGTACCCAGTCATTTTGATAGACAACTTGCGCTTGAGAATAATATTTCCTTGGCAAAACGCTTTTTTGCTTTAGAGAAAAGCACATACGACCTTATGCAGGACTTGATTCAACATACAGAATCAATCCTTACCCCTATCCGCTCCGGCATAGAATTTAAGGGCAATATAATTAAATTGGACAGGTCGGCAACTCTGGCTGATTTAAAAAATGCTTCAGCCAAGTCATCGGTAGTTATATTAAGCGGAAAAGGTGGGGTTGGGAAAACCGCCGTAATTAAAGATTTCTATAGACAAGTAAAAGAGACAATACCAATGTTTGTTTTTAAGGCCACAGAGTTTAATATCCCTAACATTAATAATCTCTTTAATGCTTACGGAAATTTTACATTAACCGATTTTATATCTGAATATCAGCGAATAGAAGAAAAATATATTGTCATTGATTCTGCTGAAAAATTATCCGAGATAGAGGATCAGAGCGCATTTCAGGAGTTTTTATCTGCGCTTATTAATAACAAATGGAAAGTTATATTTACGACAAGGTATAGTTATCTAGACGATTTGAAATTCCAGTTAATTGAAGTGTATCGGTTACCCTTTATACCATTTAATATTGAAGAAATCAGGGGAGAAGAACTTAAGAATCTTTCCTGCAAATATTGCTTTAATCTTCCGCAAAATGATAGGTTATTCGAACTGCTGCAGAATCCATTTTATCTCGCTGAATATTTGAATGAATACGAAAATATAGAGAGTTCTGCAAGTCTCTTTGATTTTAAAAATCTTTTATGGGATAAGCAAATTTTAAAATCAGCCTATCGAAAGAATAACATTCATATCAGAAGAGAGAATTGCTTTTTACAGATTGCACTTAAAAGAGCTAATGAAGGGCAGTTTTATGTAAATACAAAGGGTTATGATAACGAAGCATTACAGTCTCTTGAAGCTGATGAAATAGTCAAATACGATACTAATGCAGGCGGATATTTTATTACTCATGATATTTATGAAGAATGGGCCTTGGATAAGATCATTGAAAGGTCCTTCATCTCTTTAGTGGATTATGAAAGCTTTTTTGCTTCGTTAGGAAACAGTCTGCCTATTCGCAGGGCTTTCAGAAACTGGCTGTCTGAAAAGCTATTTCTTAATCAGGAAAGTATTAAATTATTAATCGAACAATCTTTGGTCAACGACAAAATAGAGTCATTTTGGAAAGATGAGATGATTGTTTCCGTTTTGCTGTCTGAGTATGCGGAAGTGTTCTTTAAATTATTTGAAACAAGACTTTTGGATAATGAACAGGAACTTTTAATGCGGGTTGTTTTTCTGCTTAGAATTGCTTGTAAAGGGGTTGATGATGGTTTTCTAACCCAGATTGGCTTAAGCAAAACAAATAATTCAATTTTAACCACGTTTTTCACCCAGCCAAAAGGCAGTGGATGGTCTTACGCAATCGATTTCATTCATAGGCATAAAGAAATACTTGGTACCAAGCACATCTCAACTATTCTTCCTATGCTGGCTGATTGGAACAATAAAAATATTCAAGGGGACACAACGAAGAAAGCAAGCCAAATCGGCCTGTTCTATTATGAGAACATTGTAAACAACGGTGGGTTTGGTTATGGTTCTAAAGGAGAAATAAAGGAGCAGCTCATCAGGGTTATCTTACAGGGTTCAGCAGAAATAAAAGAAGAGTTGAAACATATTTTTAATGGAATTCTTACCAGAAATGACCCAACTCACCGTGATAGAGATTATGAACTGGTAAAAGTGGTACTAACGTCAATTTCCGACAACTTTGAAGTTATAAAAAACTTACCTGATTATGTAATTAAGCTGGCGGAATTATTTTGGGTTAACAGGCCGAAAAAAAACAAATGGTATGAACAGGATTCACCAGGTGTGGAAAAATATTTTGGTCTCTCAAATGATTATGAATTCCGATATTTTCCTTCCAGCGCTTTTCAAACACCGATTTACCAGCTTTTAAAGTTTGCTCCCAACATAACAGTTAATTTTATCTTGTTGTTTATGAATAGAGCGGTTGAAAACTATGTTAATTCTGAACTAAAAGACGAAGTGGAAGAAGTGCAGGTAATTATAAATGACAAATGCCGAATTAAGCAATACGTCAGTAATAGATTATGGAATGCTTATAGAGGAACCCAGGTTTCCACACATCTCCTGGAATCAATGCATATGGCCTTGGAAAAATGGCTGCTGGATTATGCCAGATTTGGAACGGCTGAGCATCTTGAAAATTTGTGTTATTATCTTATCAAAAATTCACGCTCAGCGTCCATCACTGCTGTAGTCGCCAGTGTTGTTATGGCCTATCCGTCCAAGCTTTTCAATATTGCAAAGATTTTATTCCGGACAAAAAAATTCTTTTATTACGATACAAACAGGATGGTGTTGGACGAATCTGTTAAGACTACCTATTCCATTGGCTATGGTCTGAATTATAAACATGACATACATTCGGATGAGAGAATCAAAACCTGTGATGACCCACACAGAAAAAAGAGGTTAGAACATTTAGCTGTAGAATATCAGTTTTTCAGGTCAGAGGACGTAACTGCCGAAGAAGCAGAAGAAAGGCAAAAGGCCATATGGGAAATATTTGATGAATATTATAAAGAACTTGAGGAAAAGCCCGAAGAAACAGAATCCGAACGTACATGGAAATTGTATTTAGCAAGAATGGATCGGAGAAAAATGAATCCTCAAGTTGAAGAAGGGGAAGGAGGCTTAATAATAAATTTTAATCCTCAAATTGAGCCGGAACTTAAAAAATACAGCGAGGAATCTTTACAGAAAATTAATGACGCAAACAAATATATGCCACTATATTTATGGTCAAGGTATAGGTTTGATAAGGAAAGAGATAAATATTGTCAGTATCAACAATACGAAAATAACCCCCATTTAGTTCTTAAAGAAGTGAGAGAAATCATTCAAGCTTTTGAGGAAGGGGTATCAGAGGACTTCCGGTTATTTGACCGTACTATTCCTGCCTATGCCTGTACCGTCTTGATCAGAGATTTTGACAGTATTCTAAGCCTGGAAGAGATGGAATTTTGCAAAGATATAATTTTGGATTATTCCATGTTGCCGTTTCAAATGAACCATTATATATACCAGGTTTTTGACGGAACTGAACCAGCCATTAGTGCGCTGCCCTATCTGCATAAATATTTTTCCCAATATACGGAAGAGGCCGAAGGAATTAAAGGGCTGTTAATATTATTGCTGCTTAGCATTCATAGAGAAATTTCTACATTTGCTACACGGGCCATTCTGCAAAACTTATGGGAATTAAGTTTTAAAGATGCTCACTCGATCTTTTTAGGTTACCTGAATCTTAAACCCAAATATGATAGCTTAATTGATGAGATTCGGAAAGAAAATTATAGTAAAGGTATTTACGAGATTGTCGAAAATAAAATTATTGAATTATTTACAGAAAAGTACGAAGCCGAAGCAGAGAAAATCGTCTCAAATAAAATTAAATATGAGGATATTCAAAACATACAAAATCTGGACTTGGAAATATTAACCGTAGCATTTGAATTATTACCTTTAGGAACAAATCATCCAGACCATATTAAATTTGTTTTAGAGATATTTCCAATTTTCGCCCAAAGAGTTTTTGAACGCTACCGGTACAACAATGATGAAGAAAAATTTGATTATACATTAAAAACCAGATTTTTAGATAAGTTTGCTGCCTTTGTCTTAGCCGCAGATAAAGAAATGGTTGAAACTTATATTCAACCTTTTGTTGAGAATTTTAAAGTTGCGGATGATACAGATAAGTTTTTTCAGCATTTTATTTCTGTTGAAGACAGCTTGAATAAATACGAGGAATTTTGGAAGGTCTGGCACGCATTTTATGAAAAAATTAAAGCAATTTGTACAACAAAAAATTATTATCATGACACCAAAGAAGTCATTTATAATTACCTTCTAGCATGGCCATATTGGAAGAAAACTGCAAAAGAATGGCACTCCTTAAAAGAGCGGGAGAAGTTATTTTACAAAAAGGTCTCTGAGGATATGGGTCATTTTCCTCCGGTATTATATTCTATTTCCAAAGTTCTTAATGAGATTGGTAGTAACTTCTTAGAAGACGGTATATTATGGCTAAGCAATATGATAGAAGAAAATAAAAATTTACTGAGTGAAGAGCTTGAGGTAAATACAATTTATTATATTGAAAGTATAGTGCGAAAATATATTCTTACACGCCGTCAAAAAATTAGGACTACGTTGCAAACTAAAAAAGCCGTGGTTAGTATCCTTAATTTTTTGGTTGAGAGAGGCTCTGCGACTGGGTATTTATTGCGCGAAAATATTTTATAAATTATTAAAATATCCCACCACCAAGGGGATACCAGATTGATACGGCATCTTTTTTATACCATCAAGGCACGTTGAGTGCGTAGTATTGATGTCAAGAGCTGAGAAATAGGAGTGTTCAAAACACTGATAAATAAAGGGTTTCCAGACATTAGGTTTTTCTCACGGTT
>JGI24711J26586_10002430_pt1 | contig 13259 bp, 9 predicted proteins | sample BioPla3DNA1_FD_26586 | JGI IMG/M metagenome (IMG submission 26586)
GTATGAGCAATAATTGATTTGATACCGTTGTGACCACCAGCAGAACCTTTTTGACGAAGACGAATACGACCAACTTCCATGTCTAAATCATCATAAATTACCATAAAATCTTCAATAGCGATATTATAATAAGTCAACAAAGCATGAACCGCAATTCCAGAATTATTCATAAAAGTTGTTGGTTTTACAAGATAAACTTTTTNACCGTTGATAAAAGCAGAGCCAACTTCTGCTTTAAAGTTTTTGTCTTCTGAAAATGTCACATTTAAGTCTTTTGCCAGACGGTCAATTGCCATAAAACCAATATTGTGACGTGTTTCGTGATATTTACTGCCTGGATTTCCCAGACCAACAATCATTTTTACCATTATTTTTCCTTTCAAATGTCAAAAGGGCTGGAAAAAATTTTTCCAACCTCATTTGATTTTCAATTATTAATTAGCTTAGACGTTAAAGCGGAATTCCATGATGTCACCATCTTGAACCACATAATCTTTCCCTTCTTCACGAAGACGACCTGCTTCCTTGACAGCTTTTTCTGAACCGTATTTGATTAAATCATCGTAAGACATTGTAATTGCACGGATGAATCCACGTTCGAAGTCAGAGTGAATGATACCAGCTGCTTGAGGTGCTTTGATACCACGTTTAAATGTCCATGCACGAACTTCTTTTTCACCTGCAGTGAAATAAGTTCCAAGACCAAGCAAGTGGTAAGCGGCACGAGTCAAACGGTCAACACCAGATTCTTTCAAACCAAGATCTTCAAGGAAGAATTCTTTATCTTCATCGTCAAGTTCAGAGATTTCTTCTTCTGCACGTGCTGAGATAACAACAACTTCAGCATTTTCAGTTGCTGCAAATTCACGAATTTGTTTCACATATTCGATATCATCTGGATTAGCAACTTTATCTTCATCGACGTTTGCTACGTAAAGAACTGGTTTTGTTGTCAAAAGGAANAATTGTTTAACAATTTTTTGTTCGTCTTCTGTAAATTCAATTGTACGAGCTGATTTACCATCTTCAAGTACTGGTTTGATTTTTTGAAGAACGTTAAATTCTGCAACAGAATCTTTATCTTTTTGTGTACGTGCCACTTTTTCAACACGCGCATAACGTTTGTTGACTGATTCTAAGTCTGCAAGAATCAATTCCAAGTTGATTGTATCGATATCAGCAAGTGGATCAACAAAGGCATCTTCACGACCTTGTTCACGCATAACGTTTTCGTCATCAAATGCACGAACAACGTGAACAATCGCATCAACTTCACGAATGTTAGCAAGGAATTTATTACCAAGNCCTTCACCACGAGATGCACCTTTTACGATACCTGCAATATCAGTAAATTCAAAAGTTGTTGGAACTGTTTTTTTAGGTGTAATAAGTTCAGTCAATTTTTGTAGACGTTCATCTGGNACTTCTACCATACCAACGTTAGGGTCAATTGTCGCGAAAGGATAGTTAGCAGCTTCCGCACCTGCCTTTGTAATCGCATTAAAAAGTGTTGATTTTCCGACGTTTGGTAAACCAACGATACCTGCTGTTAAAGCCATATTTTATTAGTCTCCGTTAAATTTATTCAATCAAAACTATTATAGCATAAAATCAAACAAAAAAGCCTGCTATATGCGCAGACTTAATCAAATTGATATATTCTTATGACAATACTTTTTTCAATTTACGTTCNAAATCATGACGACTCATCATGACAATATGGTCACAGTTAGTGCAGCGAATTTTAATATCAGCACCGACACGAACAACTTCCCACTCATTCGCTTTTTTACCAGTGGCTTTGATAGTGCATGCATGAGGCTTTTTCATTTCAACAAGGCTTCCAATTTCGTACATGATTTCTCCTTTACAAATAAATATAACGTTTCTGAGGTGATAAAGTCACTTCATCAAGNGATACAATTTCTCCATCAATCTCGATTAGGCTGCTCTCAGCTGGTTTTAGAGTGATTTTTCGGTAAGTCTGATGCTGGAAATAATTGAGACGCTTGTGCTGTTTCAAAACTAAAGTAAGCAANACCAANGCTCGTTTCCACAAAGTCTCNCCTTTAGCATAAACACAATCTAAATTTCCCGAATAGGCCGTTGCATCTGGCCAAATCATCACGCCACCACCAAAATAAGTGTTATTGGCTAGTGAAAAAAAGAAAAGGTCTTTCAGCTCAATAGACTCTCCCACTTCATTTTCTAAAACAAGTGAAGCAAATGCTGGTTTCTTAATCAAACACTGAATTGCCGTTAAAACGTAAATTAAATTTCCTAAATGATATTTATTGAGTTTCGCTTTAAGCTTTGAATGTTCAACGTGATTAATCACCCATGAAGCAAAACCAAGGTCTAAACTATTTAACACTAAACCTTTCTGATAAGTGAAAACAGTAATCTCTTTTGGCGCTTTTTCTAGTGATTTCATTAGCTGAATTGGATTTTTTCTTAAACCAAGAGCACGCGCAAAATCATTTCCCGAACCAATCGGATAATAAGCAAATGGAATCTCAGCTGGCCAATAATACAAAACTTTAGACAAAGTTCCATCACCACCAAGAATCAATAACTTATCTTGTGAGCATTGAAAAGATTTTAAAACTTGCTTAACTTGATTTTCTTCATCATTTCGATATCGCGTAAAAAAAGTAATTACGTTTTGTTCCGAGTGATTTTTCAACGTTGCAATAATATCTTTGGCACTACGATTTCCTGAATGAGGATTAGCAATAATATAAAGTGTCATATCAAAAGATATTATAACATAAAAAGCAAGAGTACTGCATAGACAGTACCCTTGCCGGAGATTATGAAAAAGAAAAGTTTTAGGATGATTATAGTATACGAAGTCATCCTTAAAGTTTCCTTAAAGATTTTTAGTTTGTACGAACTGGTGTGATAAGTTGGATAAGATTTTCAGCATCATCACCTGGTACCAAAGTAAATGGACGTACTGGAGAGATGAAACGGATAATAACTGTTTCACTCTTCAAAGCTTTAAGAGCTTCAATCAGATAAGTTGGGTTAAAGCTGATTGTNAAATCNCTACCTGATTGGTCAATGATATCAAGTTCTTCGTTTACTTTACCAACTTCTGGAGAGTTAACGTGTGCTGATACGCTGTTATTTGTAATTTCAAGTTTAACAGTACCATTTTGTGTAGCATTTGAAATCAAGTGAGCACGTTCCATAGCTGAACGAAGAGCGTTAGTATTGAATGTAACTTCAGTTTCAAATGAATTTGTCAACAAACGGTCAGTGTCAGGGTAATTTCCTTCTAGAAGACGTGTGTAGAAACTAATGTAGTCACTTCTAAAGAGCATTTGACTATCTGAAAAGAAGACTTCAACAGTTTCAATGTCATCTGTAAATACAGCCGCAAATTCACGAAGTGATTTACTTGGAACAACAACATTAAAATCGTTTGATGTATTTTCCAAAGTCAATTTACGTTGGCTCATACGGTGTGAGTCAGTTGCTACTGCTTTGAAATCTTTGTGATCACTAAGAACCATGTGAACACCTGTCAAAATTGGACGACTTTCTTGAAGACTAGCTGCAAATGCTGTTTCAGTGATAATTGATTTTAATAGTTTTGTTTCGATAACAAGTGGGTTTTCAGTAGCCATTTCTTGAAGACGAGGATAAAGGTCAACATCTTTTCCTTTAAGTGTGATTTCTGATTTACCACTTGTCAATACGATTTGGTGACTTTCAATTTCTTCAAAATCTAATGTTACATCTGGAAGACTTGAAACAATATTAATAAAGAAGTTTGCTTCTAATAGTACTGCACCTGGTGATGTAATTAATAGACCTGCATTTTCATTTGTTGTTGGAATTGTGTTTTCAATAGAAATTTGTCCATTAGAACCAGTTAAAGTAATGTTGTTGTTTTGTACTTCAATTTTGATTGTAGATAAAATTGGAAGTGCGTTCTTCGTAGAGATTGCTCTCTTAGTTGCATTCAATGCTTGAAGAAAGAATGATTTATTAATTGAGAATTTTATCATGAGATAACTCCTTTATTTTATAAGTATTAAGTTAGTAGTAGTAGTAGGTCTTGTTTAAACTGTTGATAACTCNAAAAANGCTAGAAAAATCAGCGAAAGGGAGTTGTTCACAACTTGTGGATAACTCCCTAAAATTTTGGCGCGTTATCCACACCCACTATTTAATCTTGTTTTTGATAGTTTCGATTTCAATACGTAAGTTGTTATCTTGAGCTATCATATTTTTGATTTTATTATAAGCGTGAAGGACCGTTGAGTGGTCACGTCCACCAAATTCCTTACCGATTTTTGGAAGTGAGTTATCTGTCATTTCACGTGTGAGGTACATTGCTACTTGTCGCGCTAAAACGATATCTTGTGTTCGTTTGGTTGCTTTAATTTCTTTGACGGTAACACCATAGAATTTTCCAACTTGACTTTGGATTTCTTCGATTGGAATTACTGTCATTTTTGGACCATCTTGCTTACGCGCACGGATGGCTTCCGCAGCAATATCAACGGTGATTGTTTTAGCTTTTTTGATACTTGCAACAAGACTAATATCTTTCAAAGCACCTTCAAGATCACGCACGTTAGAATCAAACTGTCCTGCTAGATATTCAATAGTATCCTGNGGGAATANAAAATCATATTCTTGTGTTTTGTTTGTCAAAATGGCAACACGNGTTTCAAAATCAGGCGGTGTGATATTAATAGTTAATCCCCATTTGAAGCGCGTGACCAGACGTTGTTCCAAATTGTCCAGGTGATCTGGTGTGCGGTCGCTGGTGAGCACGATTTGCTTGTTGTTATCGTAAAGCGCATTGAAGGTATTGAAAAATTCTTCTTGCGTACCAGATAATGTTTTTTTCGCTAAAGATTGGATATCATCGATGAGCAAGACATCAAGATTACGGAATTTTTCTTTCAATTCTTCCATAGTGTCCAATCGAATATGGATAACAAATTCATTGATGAAATTTTCTGCAGTGATGTACTTCACACGTGCCTTAGGATTGTTTTGAAGTACGGCATTACCAATGGCATTTAGCAAGTGAGTTTTTCCAAGTCCAGGTCCACCCCAAATAAATAAAGGGTTGTAAGTCGTTCCTGGGGCGTCCGCAACAGCGTAAGACGCAGAAAAAGCCCAACGGTTTTCATCCCCTTGTACAAAGTTGTCAAAAGTGTACTTTGTATTTAGGTCTGAATCAACCTGTGGCAAGTTACTTTTTTGTGGTGCTTGGAGAACTTGGGATGTTGGTTCAGCTACTGCTTGTTTTGCTAAGTCTTCTTCGAAAACATAGTTTACTACAATTTCAGCGTTATAAACCTCGAAACCGGCCGTCAAAATGATTGGTTTCAAATTTTTATCCCAAAATAGTTCTTTCATAGGGTCTAGATAAATTGTTGCTATATTTTGCTCAATTTGAATCAACCTGGCATCTAAAACGAAAAATTCATATGTTGCTTGTTTTAGTTGACTTTTTGCTAATTCGAGAACCCTATTCCAAAAAATTTGTTCATTTTCAGTCATAGTAGTTTCCTTTTTTGTGGATAATTCATACAATATTCTAACATAAAATAAAAAAGTTTTCCACAACAGTGAAAAATAAAAATCCACAGTGTTTATAAAAGTTATCCACAAGTTGTGGACAACACAAAAAAGGCTTAAAATCGGGTGATTTAGCCTTTTTTTCTTGTGGAAAACTATGAAATAAAAAATGAACAATTCACAAGCTATTTTAGCCTGTTGATAATTCTGTTAAAGTCTTCTTCGCTCTGAAAATGCAATTGCAAATCTCCCTTGAAGCCTGATTTGGCAAGGGATAAGCTAACTGGGACTCCTAACAATTTTGACAGTTCTTCTTCTTGATGACGAATAAAAATATTTTTTTTATTTTTTTTTGAAGATTTTTTAGTGGGTTTAGATTTTTTGACCAGTTCTTCCAGTTTTCGGACACTAATTTCTTCAGTAATGACTTTTTGATACCACTTCTCTTGTTCTTTTTCATTTTTTAATGTGAGAAGCACGCGCGCGTGACCTTGGGATAGTTGCCCTCGCTCAACGGCTTTAGAAATGGCACTTGGTAAATTCAATAATCGTAAGCAATTGGTGATGTAAGGACGAGATTTTCCCATGAATTGAGCCAATTCTTCGTGTGTCATCTGATTTCTGTCTAATAATTGCTGATAGGCTTTTGCTTCCTCGATGGGATTAAGGTCTGAACGTTGCAAATTTTCGACAATAGCCAGTTGCATACTTTCTTTATTAGAAATTTCTTTGATAATCGCTGGAATTTCGCTCAAACCAGCCATTTTAGAAGCTTTAAGACGTCTCTCTCCTGCTATAAGCTCATATCCAAAGATAGCGGATTTTCGAACGATAATGGGCTGAATAAGGCCATTAGCTTTGATTGAGCGAGATAGCTCTTCTAATTCTTCTTGTTTAAATTCTAAGCGTGGTTGGTAAGGATTTGGAGAAATATCGTCAATATTTATTAGGTTAAGTGTCTCAGTCATATTTTTTCCTTTAAAAAATGAGGCTGAGAGAGCTCAGCCTCATTGATGTTTGATTATAAATTATTGATTTTGATTTGATGAATCTGATGAAGAAGAGAGGTCTTGAGTTGTTTTAGTTAGTTTAATTGTTTCAGTTTTCTTAGTTGTACCGCGGTAGAAAGTAACTTTGACAGAGTCTCCAGTTGAGTGTCCGTAAAGAATACTTTGAAGGTCTGTGATTGAGTTAACTTCTTCGTCATCAATAGCTGTGATGACATCGTATCTTTCAAGAGTTCCTTCAGCAGGCATACCTGATTGTACTGAAGCAACAACAACACCACCAGTGACGCTAGTTGGAATGTTGAGGTGGCTAATAGATACAGTTGAGAGATCGCTTAAGTTAGCCATTGTGATACCAAGTGCTGGACGAATAACTTTTCCGTTTTCTTCCAATTGATTGATGATTTTAACAACATCATTAGATGGAATGGCAAATCCCATACCTTCTACAGACTCACCCGAACTAGATGTTGAAGAAATTTTACTTGAGTTGATACCAATAACTTGTCCTTCGATATTAATCAAAGCACCTCCAGAGTTACCTGGGTTAATAGCAGCATCGGTTTGGATAGCATTTGTTGAGATAGTTTCACCATCGTCATTAGTCATTGTTACTGTACGACTTAGACTTGAGACAATTCCTTGTGTTACAGAGTTTGCGTAGTCAGTTCCAAGCGGGCTACCAATGGCAATAGCTGTTTCTCCGACAGTAATTTTTGCTGAGTCGGCAAATTCAGCAACGGTAGAAACTTTATCAGAAGCAATTTTGACAACNGCNATATCTGAATAAGTATCAGNTCCGACTAATTCTCCAACGACTTTTGTACCATCAGATAGCATGATTTCGAGCTGTTCAGCGCCGTCAACGACGTGGTTATTTGTTACAACGTAGGCAGAATTTCCATCTTTTTTGTAAATAACACCAGAACCTTCGCTAGAGATGTTTAAATCGTCATCAGATGTTGAATTGTTGCTATTTGCATTATCACCAAATAATTGAGCGTACAGATCATTTGATGAAGTATTTGATTGATAATTAATAACGGATACGACAGCGTCTTGAACTTTTGAAACTGCTTTTGTCGTATCATTAGAATTTGAATAACTTATTTTACTTGTGGTAGTTTTAGTGCTTGAACCGCTAACGTTATTTATCGAAATGCCAGCCATATTTAAAATCAGTAGCGTTCCAGCTACACCTCCGATGAATCCGATTAAAATGACAGACAGCGGCTTGAGAATTTTTTTTAATTTAACTTTTGGAAAATTGACTTTTTTCATGTCTCTTCCTCCCTTTTTATTTACAGCTAGCATATAAAAAACGACTTAATTATACCTTAAAAGTCAAAAAAAATAAAGTAATCCACAGGCTGTGGAAAACTTTTTATATTTGTGCAAAAAAGCCTAGAATAAAGCGATTATAGCCCTGTTTATAGCTTGTTAACATGTGGATAATGTGTGAAAAGCTTGTGAATATGTGGTAAAATAAAAGCATGAAAGTTAAAATTATCGCTGTAGGAAAATTAAAAGAAAAATATTTAAAAGATGGCATTTCTGAATATGGCAAACGCATGAGTCGTTTTGCAAAATTTGAAATTGTCGAATTACCCGATGAAAAAACACCTGACAATGCTAGTGACGCTCAAAATCAGCAAATTATGGAAAAAGAGGGCGAACGTATCTTAGGTAAAATTTCAGATCGTGACTACGTCATTGTTTTAGCTATTGAAGGTAAACAGTTCCCATCAGAAGAATTTAGTAAGATTATTGCTGATGCAACGTTGAGAGGCTATTCAGATATTGTATTTGTTATTGGAGGAAGCTTAGGATTAGCAGATAAAGTTAAAAAGCGAGCTAATTTGAAAATGAGTTTTGGTTTGCTGACATTACCTCATCAGTTGATGCGTTTAGTGCTATCTGAGCAAATCTACCGTGCTTTCATGATTCAACAAGGAAGTCCTTATCATAAATAAAAAAGCAGTTCAATGAACTGCTTTTTTATGGTTTCGTGTGAAACATGTATAAAAAAAGCCGACTTACGTCGGCTAAAGATTTGATCCCAGCAGGATTCGAACCTGCGACCGTTCGCTTAGAAGGCGAATGCTCTATCCAGCTGAGCTATGAGACCATATCAACTTAATCATTCTATCAAAATAACAGCTTTTCTGTCAACTAAAAATCGTACTTTCGGGCAGAAGTGATTTTTTTNAAAGAAAAAAAGTAGTAAACGAAATATCATCTTTTTACTAGTAAACAACTACTTNATTTTTACTATAAGAGAATCTCAGAAAGCCTGTTATTATGGGAGTTTTGACACGTTAAAATTATTTGAATTTTTCGGCGATATTTTAGTGCAAAAAAACTTCAAAAAAAAGTAAAAAAATTNAAAAAAACTATAGACAAACCGAAAATTTCTGCTATAATAATAAGAGTGTTGAGGGGAAATCCTAAAACTTCTGGTCCGTTGGTCAAGGGGTTAAGACACCGCCTTTTCACGGCGGTAACACGGGTTCGAATCCCGTACGGACTATAAAACTACTGCTTAGCAGTTTTTTTGTTTATCCGGCATAGCTCAGTTGGTAGTAGCGCATGACTGTTAATCATGATGTCGTAGGTTCGAGTCCTACTGCCGGAGTGATAAGACACCTTCCTAAGTTTTACTTAGGATTTTTTATTGCTCAGATAAACAAAAGAATCAAGCTTTTCGAATTAATTTAGGTAAGGTCAGACAATTATGGTCTGTCTTTTTTGTTAGCCACTAAAGAAAAAAACATCCCACTGTCAACTCATTAACAGTGGGATGTTTGATGTTTAATTACTTTTTTTCCGTTTTCTTATAGTATGGTAGATCATAAATAGAATAACACCACTAAGCGATAGGATTGCTCCTTGCTTAAATCCTGTTGGAAGATAGGTTAATGTTACTTTACCTTTTCCAGCTTTTACATTAACTTTCATAAAGCCATTCTGAGCTCTAGATAATGATAGCTTTTTGCCATTTTGAGTGGCTGTCCATCCTTTGTCATAGGGAATGGTAAATAACAGTGATGAATCTTTTGTTGCAGTATAAGCCGCTGTTACGGTATTTTTATCAGTGGTAACTGAGACAGGCTGGCTATTGATAGCATCTATAGCTTTTTGGTAGCTAGTCAAGTCAAGTGCATAAAAGTTTGGCTGATTGAATGATACCTGAGTGTTTTCAGGGAATATAAAGCTAATTTGCAATGTTTGTGGGTCTTTAAAGTAACCAAGATCAAAGAATGTGTAGGCATTATCAGTCGTATATTCTGTGCTTTTACCATTCACAGTAATTTGAACTTTTTGGCTATTTTCGTTAGCAAAGGTAATATTTGGCACGCTAACATAAAGTTGGGTATTTCCAGCTACTGTAAGGCTGTAATTAGCGTGAGCACTTAATTCATCGCCGTTATTTGTTGTTATACGACCGTTTAAATCACTTGCNCCACTAGTTAGCTGGGATGCTAGACGTGTAAAGTAATTTTCAGAAAGTCCNGTGATGTTATTGATTAAATTGGTTTGATTGTCAAGTGTGTTGANACTGAAGTCAANATCCTTGTAAAGACCATTTGTCAGAAGAGCTAGTTGGCAAGCATATTGATTTTCATATAGTGACATGTTATCAGAAGTATCAACACAACTATAGCCAAATTTATTGACATCTGTTTCTGAAAGATTGTATTTTACTGCAAATAGACTGTCCATTAGCAAAGTATTATTTTGGTAACGGAGATTTAGATTAGTCCCTGTTGACTTAAATCCTAGTCGGTCTAATGTGCTGCTAGATATTGTATTGCGAATAGATGAGAACTGCGAAATACCATTGTAGTTATACTTCATGCTATCGTTCCCTGTTTGTGGTAGTAATTCTTCAGTACGGTAGAATGTTGTATTTAGCTCTTTGGTATTTTGAACGAGTTTTTCGATATCTGTTAAATCATGAGCATAGCTTTGGCGAGATGGGAATACCCATTCATTGTTTAAGGCATTAATTTGGTAATAAGTGTTAAGTGAGATTTCAAAGAGTGTAAAGATAAGTGTAAAGCCTACAACAAAATTAAAGGTCAAATATTGCTTAGCATGGCTAAGTAGGATAATAGCGTAGGCGATTAAGAAAGAAAATGTGATAACGATTTGAGGAGTTTCTAAGAAATCATAGTGATTTTTTAACACTGCGCTAGCCAAGAAACCAACAGCAAGTGGGATAAGTCCAGTAAGATAGTGTCTGGTTTCTAGCTCTTTCAGATGCGATAATGTTTCAGCTGCAAGAAGGATAACCAAGATAGAGAAAGTCCATGAGTAGCGATGAAGAAACATATTTGGTGAATGCATTCCTTGCCACATCAAATCAAGGGGCTCGAGATAAAAGCTAGCAATAATTAGTAGCAACATTAGTCCGTATGCCACGCGTGTTTGCCATTTGATTGACTTAATTGTAAAGAAGATAATGGCAAGAATAAGTGGAAAGATTCCTACATAAATCATAGGAATAGAACCAAACTTAGTGGTATCATAAGCACCGACGAAGTTCTTAGCAAATAAATCAAAGAACCAAGAACTATCTGTAAACCATTCTGTAAAGCTAGAAAATTTTTCGCCATGTGTTGAAAGGTCTAAATAGGTTGGTAATAGCATGATACAGCTAGATAGACCTGCTAAAATTGACACAACTGTAAAGTCAATAAATTGACGGCCAATAACTTTCCAGGTTGTATTTTTACTTAACTGAACAAGAAAATACAAGGTGAGGAAAATAGCTACCATAAATCCAAAGTAGTAATTTTGGATGAAAAGAATGGTTAAGCTAACGTAGTAGAGGATGAATCTCTTTTGGAATATTAAACGATTAAGACCAAGAATAATAAGTGGCAAGAGGATAAAGACGTCAAGCCACATATTGATTTCAATTTGGCTAATGGCGAAACTCATCAAAGCATATGACGTTGATAAGATGATAGTGAATGATTCTAATACTTTTGGATAAAGTTTTCGCAAGCTATAAAAGCAAGATAGCCCCATACAAGCAACTTTTAATAGCGTAAAAAGATATATGGCATCAGGCATAGTTTTTAAGCTGAAAAAGTAGACTAAAGGCGAGAAGAAACTTCCGAGATAGTAGCTTATTAGAGCGTAAAAATTGAGCCCAAGTCCACTTGTAAAAGTGTAGAAAATGCTATCTGAGCCGTGTAAAATATTTCGGAGATTTTCAGCAAAAATAACATATTGGTGAAAACCATCACTGGCTAAAATGGTTGTCTCACTGTTGAAGGTAATATTTTCAGCTAACAGAGCAAAAAATAAGATAAACAATGGTAGACAAAAAGCAGCTGCGTAGTAAAGTTTGTTTTTGGTTAGTTTAAATGATTTAAATGTCATAATGTTAGTAAGACAGGTTGAGATAAAAATCCCAACCTGTTTCTTTTCTATAAAATATTGTAGCCGTCATAGCAAGCTATGACAAAATGATTAATCTTTCCAAAGTTCTTTAACTTTTGCTTGAACTTCTTCATTTTCAAGAAATTCATCGTAAGTTTCATCGATACGGTCGATAACCCCATTTTTAGAGATAACTACGATGTGGTTAGCAAGAGTTTGAATGAATTCATGGTCGTGACTAGCAAAGATGATTGATTCTTTGAAATCTTTTAGACCATCGTTCAAGCTTGAGATTGATTCCAAGTCTAAGTGGTTAGTTGGGTCATCAAGGACAAGAACGTTTGATTTAAGAAGCATCAATTTAGAAAGCATCACGCGCACTTTTTCTCCCCCTGAAAGAACGCTAACTGATTTGTTAACTTCATCCCCAGAGAAAAGCATGCGTCCTAGGAAACCACGAAGGAAAGTATTATCGTCTTCTTCTTTAGATGCAAATTGGCGAAGCCATTCAAGGATTGATTCACCAGATGCAAAATCACGCGAGTTATCTTTTGGAAGGTAAGAACGGCTAGTAGTTACACCCCATTTGATTGTTCCTTCGTATTCGATGTCATCCATCAAAGCGCGGATAAGAGCTGTTGTTTGAATATCGTTTTGTCCAATAAATGCTGTCTTATCACCTGGACGTAGGATAAAGCTGATATTGTCAAGAACTGTTTCCCCATCGATTTTGACAGATAAGTTTTCGACTGTTAGCAAATCTTTACCAAGTTCACGTTCAGCTTTGAAGTTGATGAACGGATATTTACGACTTGATGGCACAATTTCTTCAAGTTCGATTTTATCAAGCATTTTCTTACGAGAAGTCGCTTGTTTTGATTTAGAAGCGTTGGCAGAGAAACGAGCAACGAATTCTTGCAATTCTTTGATTTTTTCTTCTGCTTTGGCGTTACGGTCAGCTTGCAAGCGTGCAGCAAGTTCAGAAGATTGTTTCCAGAAGTCGTAGTTACCAACGTAGAGTTTGATTTTACCGAAATCAAGGTCAGCCATGTGCGTACATACTTTGTTCAAGAAGTGACGGTCATGGGAAACGACGATAACAGTGTTTTCAAAGTCAATCAAGAAATCTTCTAACCAAGTGATTGATTGGATGTCAAGACCGTTGGTTGGTTCGTCAAGAAGAAGAACATCTGGTTTACCAAAAAGAGCTTTGGCAAGGAGAACTTTCACTTTGTCACCGTTAGCAAGTTCACTCATGTTTTGGTAGTGAAGGTCTTCAGGGATATTAAGGTTTTGGAGCAATTGTGA
>JGI24711J26586_10002434_pt1 | contig 13250 bp, 8 predicted proteins | sample BioPla3DNA1_FD_26586 | JGI IMG/M metagenome (IMG submission 26586)
GGGTTATCTAACCTTGGATAAGACCGCTTCAGATCATCTATTCCAACTGGTAAGCAAGGCTTACTGAAATAAAGGGGGGACACAAGTAATTGGAAAGATCTAGTTGACGACTTTTGGTGGCCAAATATGACGACTTTCTAGTGACCAAAAATGCGGGTTTTTAAATGACCATTGACACCGGGTTTTATACTTTAAAAACCTTTGAAGGGTACTGTTTTGATGAGATCCGGCTGCCAACGGGGCTGTCTGTTGCCGACTTAAAAGACGCTACTTTTATCAGCGAAAAGAAAAATTTAATTCTTTATGGTAACGTCGGTACGGGCAAAACTCATTTGGCAACAGCCATTGGTATCGAGGCATGCAGCCAGGGTAAGGTGGTTCGGTTTTTCCGTACCGCCGCCCTGGTCAATCAGCTTAGTGATGCACAAAAGAAAGGAGAGCTTAACCAATTATTAACAAAGCTATCAAAAGCCGAGCTTTTAATCTGCGATGAATGGGGTTATGTCCCGTTAGACCGGGACGGCTCAAAGCTTTTGTTCCAGGTTATTTCAGACTGCTACGAGCAAAGGAGCGTAATTATCACTACCAACCTGGAGTTTAGCAAATGGGTGAACATCTTCTATGACGAACAGATGACGGCAACCATGATCGATCGCCTGGTTCACCACAGCTACTTGTTACTTTTTGACGGACAAAGTTACCGGATCAAGAATTCTTTAATGAAAAACTACGCGTAAAATTCCCTGGGTGAGCTGTTGCAAAAGATAGTTGCAAAAACCGGGAAAAATTACTTGCAAAACACTGGATCTTTTGGGTCATGTTTTCCACATATGTTAGTTCGACAAAAGAGCCGAAAACCCTTTAAAATATAGGCTTTTTGACAGGTTTTTTAAAATTTAAAGCACTGTTCTTTTAACGTATTGTAATATTTGGTATACTGTCTGAATATTCGCTGTCCATAATATGTAGCTGACGCTTTATAGTGTTGCGCATCTGGAGAGCAGGATCCAAACAATACATTTGAAACTCCTTCTTGTTAACATCTTCTACCCTTTTAACGTGTGGGAATAGCAATTTCATTAACCCAGAGCAAATACGTTTGATGGCCGTAGTGTCACGTGTATCGCTAGATTTGGGTATTTCAAGGATAGCATCTACCACAGCAGTATATATAACCTCCTTTCTTAGTGCATGTAAAACTTCGGAGAAATACTCTACATTGAGGGCCCAACCCATGGCTTTCATATTCTCACGCATACGTGGAATATCCCAACCTTTAATAAACCCATGGAAACGGTCTATCAGAGCCGCTTCTTGAAAAGCGTGAGGCAACTCTGTAAACATGTTAGTGTTTACGTTCATCTTTTCATAAGGGATATTGCCCATTAATACTAAGCCGGCTTCCCCTACCCCGCGATAGTCTCCTACCCGGTACTCCCCAGATTCAAGATACCCTTTTAGCGCACCTTTTACTTCTTCCACATCAGGGAAGCTGATGGTCTGTACTTCATCAAATGCTACATAGTCATATCGGCTGACAAGGCCGCGGGCTTTCCTACTAATGTCAAAAAAAAGTCGGGCACGACTAATGCTGCCCCCACTCACTAACCAACCGTATTTAGAAATCTGGGACATTAAATAGGACTTGCCAGTACCTTTAGGAGCCAGTTCAATCAGATTAATACGGTTTTCTACAAAAGGTAACAAGCGGCTAAGTAAAGTGAGTTTCTGGCGAGTATCCAAAAATCCTGCAGGATTATAATCCACGGCTAAGAGTAGTAAATCTATCCATTCGGTGATGGTAAATTCTTTTCTTGCATCCTGAAAAAACTCAATATCAATCTTGTATGGCTGAAACGGGGTATAGTCAGTCATTTGAATAACCCCATCGCCTTCTTTACCGCTTAGGCCAAACGGGTCCCACATGCACTCAATAATACCCCAAGTTTCACTGTCAGCCAAAAGTTCATGACTGTACTGACGAAGCACTTGACTACTAACCAACGCTTCCCGCTTACGATTAGGGAAGCCTAAGTCTGGTAAACTGAAAAAACCCTCTCCCGTACGTACATCAATTTCCACCCTTAGTTTAGCTAGAAACTTGACCCGCTCACCTTCTTTTATCATTCTGCTCTTTAATAGTTCCCAATCTTTTTTGCTAGGAATGTTGTTTTTCACAAAAGCACTAACCTCGTCAAAATTAACTATCCCATCTTCATCGGCAAAACGCATAATCATCCAATCGCGTAGATAAGGAGGTATGCTAAGCGAAGCAAAAAATTTATTTTGAGTGGGGTGCTTATAAACAATCATGTTTTCAAAGTGACTCTTAGTCTTATCGAACAAAGTATTGCTAGCATTCATGTCAGCTCACCTCACAATCCAAAATCTTGTTCTATGATACCTTTCACCACTTCAAAGCTGATCTCACCTACCAATCGGTTAGCGCAAAACAGTCTGCCCTTATAGCTGCCCGGCCTCCAATCTTTCAGGCGGAAAGACCAACAATTTAGACCAACTCCAGGCTGTCCTAGCGCCTGGTAACTCGCCGACCGTAACTCAATATTGGTAGTTATGTTCCTACTGCTCCGTATTTCTAGTAAACCCTCGTTGGCAACATTAAGTGTTACAGGCTTAGTAACTACTTCAAACTTGGGCAGTTCACCTTGTTTTTCACCTGCTTTTTTAAGCACTATAACCGGAGTCAGACATTCCTCAGGTGTAGCGCCACCATGTACCTCTCCCCGGCAGGGCCCAGTGCTTTGGAATCTGTTATGATTTAGCCATATGATATACCCCTTGTCTATCACAACTTGATGATTTAATTCAACATGATAGGTGTCCTGAACTAATGATGCATAACGACCTGGTGCCTCTGCCACCAAACCTTCTGGCGTCTTTGTTTTTTCTGCATTAGTCACTGCAAACCGACTAAGACCATGATCTGACGTAATAATCACAATTTGATATTGTGTTAACAACGCTAATGCCGTATTAGCAACACTCTCGACAACGTCCATGGCTTTTAGAAAAGATTCCGGAAACGAATAATCGTAATGATGAGCAATATCATCCAACCCCCGAACAACTTCTTCGCCTATTTTCCATTCTTTATTTGCCTCTGTAGTTGTGGGGAGATTACACCTAGCTACAGTGATGGTACAGTCTACTTCGCCATTTCGAACCAAATATTGGCTTAGTAACCCTGTCCATTCTACGCCCATAGCATCAACCCACATTATCTTTGCACCTTCTGCACACTGTTTAGATATTAGATCGCTTCTAGCGGGATAATTCCAAAGTAGCTGTTCATTAGCCCACCGATCTATTAGAGAAGTCAGGCGTTCATCAGCACTATCTTTCACACGACAGCGATTAAACACACGAAAATAACTATCTACAAATTCATCACCCGTAGCTACTGGTTGCAAATACCAGGATAGTGCAGGAAATGAGACCTCAAGATAATCCCACCACTTCCTTGGGTTAATTTTATTTATTAGAAGCTCTTTAACACACGCTAATGTTTGCTCTCGTTCTTGTTGAGATATGTCTGTTAACACTGAGATTTTGTAAAGTGGATCTATAAGTACTTTATAATGCTCCCAAAACTCAGCCGGCATATAGCTCGTATCTAGGCACCAAAGTAAATGCCTACGCTCTTGGCAGATATACAGTGGCACTGGTAAGGTCTGATAAAAAATGCCTGTAGCAACATGGTGACTAAAATCATCGACGCTGTTATTTGCCTGCAACACAGCATGAAGGTACGTTCGCGGTTTACTACTTGCCTTGCTCCATAACCAAATCAACCAACGTTCTTGTTTGGTTACACCTTGCCACATATAAAATAACTGTTTGAAGTTGTACTTTACAACCTTAAGGAGCCGCGCTGCCAATTGATCTATGTTCTCGCCCTGCACTACCTGAGTTGATAACCATTCCCATTGCTCGGAAGAACCCCACTCTTCACATAGTTCCTCCCATCTAATATTTCTGCGCACGTAATCAAAGCTGGATGGATAAATGCGAACGCGGCATTCTCCTCTTGTCTGTCGTACCGATAACCACGGCGCCATATCAGTTACCAGCCATGCCTTAAGGATGCTGCTTTGCGACCATATAGATAAATATTCTTGTATACCTTTTATTACGTTTTTATTGACATCTTCAGCGCAAAACGGAGCCACTATCACCTCAGAGTTTCCATCCCCCTTGAGTGCCCAAAAATCCGGAAGTAGGTGTTCATGATACCGAGGCACTCGGTTAATAGCTGATTGAAATAACTCTTCTGCCGCAAGCAGCGGTACATAGATCCGATTTATCTTCTCCGCTGGCCATTCAGCCAGCCACCCTATCGTTTCGGAGGCCTCAGGGTCAATGCGAATACACTCAGCCAGGGGTGTTAGCAAAATGCTTCTACAGCCATCTGTACCTTTTTGAAGACTTACTTTTAACCGTTCCATGTCAGGGAAAACATCTGGTGCACTACAGAAATCAGATAGGCGGATAACTCTGTCGACCTCAAAGTTTAGCTTGGAGACTAAATCATCCCATGCCTGGCAGCCTTGAACAAGAATAAACCGAGTGGCAAAACGCGTACCCAGTTTTTGTTCTTGCCTTAGGTGAATTACCAACTCCTCTGTGCTATCAAAATCTATCATCTTGGCTTCACCTCGCCTATCTCTTATCTTGGATGGCCGCTAAAAGGCGGACCCCAACTAGAGCATCTTTTGACACCAATTCTTTAATAAAACCTTTCATATCACTCGGCGACATCTTATCTATAACTTTAATTAATCTGGGATACGCTGAAGATCGGTAGTTATCGTGTACCCACTGTCTTGTTTTTTGATTAACTTCGCTAAGTCGATGAGGCCACTCATGAACATTACCATGTAAAGCCTTGTAAACATAATCTCTCACAATACCCGCATTATCTGATTGTTTTACAAGATCGGCATAATCCCCGGCCGCTACTTCAATAAACCGGTTTAAAACGTATTGGCGATCCTGCAGTACAGCAAATTCGGACGAATGCTCCGATAGATGGGCAATGGCCTCATCTATTTCACGTTCTGACAATTGTTGGCATCTAGCATATTGAGTAAAGAAAGTATGGTGAGCACGACCTTCTAAAACCCACTGGATAGGGGTACGCATTTGCTCGCTCCAAATAGTAGGTGATTCCGAACCCGTAAGTTTTTGCCATTGCTGTTTTAGGACAACTAGTTTCTTCTGTCTTGCCAGTTGCGATAAAGCACTCACAATTGCTTCCCTAACCTCATCTTCTGCAGCTTCGGACAAGTCTGGTAAGGCTGTGTATAATTGAGCTGCTTCTTGGTCGCTGATCTTCTGTCCCGTATACTTCTCAACCAATACTCCTATTACAGACACGCTTGATTTAAGTGCAATCGATATCCGGTGTCTTGACGTGCGAATTTCTTCAGCTCGATTTTCTTGGGGAATATGCCCAGGATCGTAGAAAAGCGCGTAGATGTAATCTATCAGTCCGGCAACGTCATCGGGTTGCCCTTCCCTGTGGGAAAGTAGTGGCAGTTTGCTGTTGAACCAGTTGGCACGAAAATAATATCGAATGGTTTCTAGATCTTGTTTTCTTGTTTCGCAAAGTAGGTTCATCGCATACACTAAATCCAGTTCCTTGGTTATTGCTGGTAGTTTATCCCTTACACGGTCCTCGCGCCACATATTAACATCTTCGCTCAGTAGCAGTCGCAAGCGAGACATTACCTGCGTCTCCTCTAAGCCAACATCTTCGCAAAGGATTTGGAGCCTTGGGGCATAAAGCTCCCAAAACTTCCTCATTCCATCTCGCATCCGATCTCTACTCAAATACTGACGCAAGTGATAACGTTTAGGGTATATGGCATCTACAATAACCTTCATTTCTGGATCGTCTAATTCGGCCCGATCATATACTAAAGCGTTGCCTAAGGTCGTTATCGCTTCTCTTATATGCTGGGCAGTATCTAGATCGTATATTTCTTGACTATAGTAACTCACTGTCCATAAGGGATAACCAAGTTCTATTATGGCAGCGATCATGTTTTTTCGCGCTTCTTCCGGATACGCAGTTTGCTCTGCTGTAAGGTGAAAGATGTCCCTAGCCATACGACAGAACTCTTCTCCTTCGGTTGACATTTTACGAATTGTGTAATTTTCAAATGAACCAATGCCTTTAAGCACATCGTGTATAAGTACCGCCAGTTTGTTAGGATTCAAAGCCAGAGAGTTTACTCCATCGGAGTAATAATAGCCCGTAGCATAGCTTTTTAAAAGAAACGAGAATAGTAATATACCAATTGGTGAAGGCATTAGGCCATAAGGCGGCTGCTGCATAACCTTCCACAAATCATTTATATTTACATAATCTTGGCTGTTAAAGAAGGAGTCGAGCTCTCTTTTCATTTTGGCCACAGGATGACTACTGTGACGACTTAAGCCGCCTTCCTCCCACAAACCCTGTTTTCCCAGTTCATCCACTACGTCCCTATAGGGACGCTGGATAGATATGGCCACTTGAAGCCCTATTTCTGCGCCAGTTTTTCCCCAGGGATTGGTGTACAAGGTAGCAGTTCTATCAATTTTTTCTGGGCCATCGGGAAAAACAGTCTCCACTATATCATCAAGGTATCCAGGGATTGCCTGGCAGCCAGCCAATTCCTCTTGTTTACCTTGGAAGAAGGCTTTCACTTGACTTATGCGGACAGTATTTAGCCATTCCGTTACTATACCCTCAGCCTTAGTGTCATAATATTTCTTCATATTATTATCACGCATTTCCTCGTAATACCATGATCTGGCTCTAAATTTGAGCCATTCGCGCCAGCGCTTGGAGCCAAAAGGCATTTGACTGATCATGATACAGTAGTCAGGATAACCCAAGGTAATCTTTTTAGCCATGTGATCGGTATCTATCAGGTGACCATCCTCCTGGGCAACTACAAGAATGACACCTATTTCGTAAGGGTTCTCTACCCCCTGGATTATACGTTCACGCCTATGCTTTAATTGTTTCCCAGAGACTATTTGAATTGGGCAGCGCAGCTTGGTCGCTCCTTGTAGAAGTAGTAGTTCTTTCAATCTAGGCGCAAATTCAGCATTGGATTTTTCCACGCTGATCATTTTTTCCATTGTTAGACTTGTTTCAGCTTGTTGCTGATACAACCGTATTTTGTTCTGGTCAATGGTTGCCCTAGGGATGATATATTCATAATCATCACCAGAGGGTACATCTAGCACAATGTTTTGAGACCGCAGCTTTTCTGTTATCTCCTCCACTTGGTTATGAATAGTCGTGCCAATGAACATGCGTTTGATAATAGAGAGCCTTGGCCTGAGAAGTGCATGGGCACCTTCAGTTTGCCGCTGTAAAGCGGTAAGTAGCATTATAACCCGGAAAATTCGAGTTTCTATGTGGTTCAGATGGTCTTTAACCGCATTGTAATGGCTTAAGACGTCTGATATTCCTTCAATATCTTCTATCTTGGTCTCTTCAAAGAAATATTGCCATAGGTAATCGGGCGTTAACCAATACCAATCATCGCGGGGGTGATTGGCTACGAACCATTGGAATGACCCTAGCTCTTTCTCCTTTAAAAACCTAAAGAAAGTACGCTGGCTAGAACTATATAATGATGAAATAGTGGCCAAAAGATAAGCTGAAAAGGGGTGAATAGGCGGCAGCAACTTGAGTTCTTCTTTGCTAACTTTTTCTCCAAATATATTTATGTGTAGTGCAGTCTCGTCAACTTGGCTCCAGAGAGAATCACGTTTGGCTTCCCAGTCGTCGCGAAGATTAGGATCCGCTTCAATCACGTTGCCAATAAGTTTATAAGCGGTAACCGGTGCCATCTCCAGTCGACAATTATGAAAACGTTCCATCAGTTTCCTTCGGGTATCATCATCAATACGGGTAAACTGGCTCACGGACTTATGGGTAATCAGGAACAGATAGAAAGGCATATCGGCTGTTGCCTGGGCCAATTCCTGCAATGGGGTTACTGGAACGTTGTTCGTGAAAAATTCTGTGAACTCATCCCAAATAAACACAATACCCTGCAGATTGTTAACAGCAATAACCTCTTTTATCCACGCCTTGATGTCCCCGGGTGAGTCGATCAGGGTTTGGCCTTCTTCTTCTAGAACTTCTGCTACTTGTTCTCCTAGTTTCATATCTCCAGCATGTAACCGATCTATAACTTCAGCAGCTGAAGCTGCTGTCCGAAACCGGCCTCGATACTCGTTAAAGATATTCTCCCAATTTAGTATTCTTCTACTGTCATCAAGCTTACGAACCAGTTGATCCATAATGCTCTCACTAAAGGCATTGGTGTAGCCTCGAGCCCTCAATTGATCTTTGATTGCCTGCTGCACTTCTATCATAAGACGACGACTAGTTGTTATCTGCCCCGAAGAAGAACGGTAAACAACCAAGTAAAGATTGTTATCTCGTAGTGCTTTGAGCCTTGGCCATAAAGAAGATAATATTTTATGCTTCAACAAATAGTCCTCTACTTCTTCAAGGGGATCCTCTAGTAAATGCTTAATAACAAAAGAAGCATATGTCTTTCCTGTCCCGTAGGCTCCCGTAAGCCATAGGGAGAGCTTATCCTTGCTGTGACTTCGTTCCAGAGCAACAATGAGTTTCTGTAACATGTCTTTCATATAAGTATGAGGGATAAAAGACTTCCAGTTATCCTTTTTGTTCTTATCTACATCTTCTGAAAACACAGGGATAAAATCTTCACTTACAGTAAGGTAGTCATCATATCGCCACAATTCCATCCCTCCTTGTTCTCTTTGCAAAGTGTTACTCCATGCTCGTCAAGGCAAAAATATCCTTTATCCAAACTGGTAAGGCGCTCCCAAACAAATTGGCGACTACACCTAAATACTATCCATGGCCACGCCAGGTTGCTATTCCATAAAAGTCTCGTGCCACCTTGTTGTAGAAACAATCTTCCCATGGAATGAACTATAGCAGCGTCACTAGGTTTGCATCCGGCACGAGCTATTTCCCGTGGCCTTCTCTTTAGCACCTGACCTTGCTTCAACTCCGTACCAACTGGGGTTCGCTCCAGCAACCCTGTCAACTCCATTACTGCGTTAGACACGGTTCTATTGGCTAAGCGGGGTATCGTCACCTGCAACAATTCTACCAATCCGGTTGTAGTCCATTCTTTACCTTCTAGTGTTACATACCAACGGGCAGTGGGAAAATTGAACACCACATTGACCCATAGCAATTCCCACAAAGGCAGACAGTTGCTTCCTTGGCTTACAAATTGCTCCCCCAAGAAGGTAAATTTGCCTGACCTATCTTGGATACCGCTTGTTCTTAGCCAAACCTTAAGTGAGTCCACCTGTCGATTACCTAAAATGGTATGGTGGCTCCATCCTTGAGGGTCTAAGAGAACCATGTCTAACCATTCGCGGCGCAGTCCGAATATGTAATGGCGCGCCCAGCCCGTTTCGGAATTCCAATCATACAAGATCAAGCACCTCAGTTGCTTTACACGTATTGCGGAGAAAAATATTATCCAAATCTCGAACAATGTTTACCCTGATAAAACCATTATTGTGCGCTGACAATCCTTGAAGAATTCCTTTGAGTTTTTCCTTTTGCACCCCAAACAAAGCATATGGTCCCTCATCAGCCCCTTCATATAGCTCTCGCACTGTTAACTCGTACCGCCCTGTCTTCTCGGCATAGCGATATAGGGAGTACAAGATAGACACTGGATCTGGATCCTGCCAGCCTTTCTTGTATAATGCTAATTCTTTGCCTACATCTGTTTTCTCGCCCAATCCCAGGTTGCTACCTAGAGGCGTTTTAGTTAACAGACCAAACAAAGCTCGAATTGCATTACTCCTTGTACTCCTGCTTTGTGAGTAGGTCTCGCCTATTTTAATAACACTCTGTTTTTTGGTTAGCGTTATGCCCCATGGAACCTCTTTACAATACCACTGAACAGGTGCAGAATTACGAGCTAAATTGGTCCATATTATAGCCCAGGTAAGCGGACTGTCTTGACCATACGTGGCTAGCTTGGCTGTCAAGTCTGTTAAACCAATTGACTTTCTGGAACCTGTTATCAATTCCGCGTGTCGGAGCCACATTAGCATAGAGTCAACCTGACAAACACCAAGGTCATTATGGCTAAGCCAATTCTCCAGATAAACTAGAAACATCCCCAACCATTCTTTTCTCATGCCAAAATGATGGTATGTATGTAGCGGTTTCCTCCTGGCTTTATCCATTCTTAGACCCCCGTCACTTGTTTTTAAAGACGTAAAAGCAAGACACGTTTTCCCTTGTAAATCAAGGCATGCTCCACAGGCCGTACATTCATCGTCTATCTGAACTTGTACTCTTGTATCCAAAGCCCCTGTAGGGCATTCCACCTGACAAGCTTGACAATGACAACAATAACTGCTTTTCACCGCTACGGCCCGGAACGCACTAAGTACGTAGCGATCTGCTTTAGCAAGACCAGCCACTTCCACAACTACACTGTTATCAAAACGTCTAATTACATAAGGGTAGACGATCCCCTCTCGCTCAACAAAGCCTTTATCTACACCAGTACGCACTTGGCGCCCAATGGTTTTAGCCCAAACTTGCCAATTTTCGCTAGGTTGGCGTAAAGTAAAAATAATATCGTCCCCTTTATGTTTCTCGAAGACTTTATTGCCACCTTTAGGAAGATACCGGCCCCCTGCTCGTCTCTTCCAGTTTCCGTCCTCCACATATCGATCCGCATCGCTTAAATCTACTCCTGAAGCAATGGCGTAACTACGTAATTTATCAATTAGTCCTTCCATGTCACGTTGATATACTTGCCAGCTAATAATTTCCCACCATGGAGCAGCCATAGGACATACAGCACAACCAACGCGAACTACGCCGTAGCGGTAAGCATTATTCAACATTAGTCCTCGACTAAAAAGGTATAAAAACACTTCGCCAGCGCTCCAGTCAATAATGGGACTGGCATTGGTCTGTATTTTGTGTTTTCCGCCCCGGGTCACCGCTTCGTATGTGGAACGACTATAACTTTCTTCGCGACGCACACCATCAAAGATCAGAGCTTTTACCGATGGTTTTCCTGTCAATTGGCGTAATAACAGCAAAGTGGGGGCTAATTTATGCACGGCGCAACACCAACGATGAATGCGACTCGGAGGCCCTAATTCCCACCAGGTGGTTTGAGCATCTTTATGACAACGCGCTGTGTAGAAATTTAAATGAGGCCAGCGACGTTTTGACGCCTCTATGGCTCTATGAGTGTCACTTATTTCCATGTCGGTGTCGCCAAACACAACTACAAACTGACTTGGTTCCATGGCTCGCTGTACCAAATCTAAAACCACAATTGAATCTTTGCCGCCAGAAAAGGCTACCGCTGTTATATCAACTTCGCTTTGATACTGTTTGTATGTTTGGCAAATAAAACTAAGGGATTTCTGTACTATGCCCTGGAGCATATGCGAGTTTTGAGAAAGCATAGCATCTACGTTTACAGGCATAAGTTCTATCCCCGGATAGAATATCTGTAATTGCGGTCGGGTAAACAACCCTCCGCCTTTAGCTTCTGCTACCAACTCACCTTGATAATAATACTTACGCCCGCTAGTAGCCCATAGAAGCGGTTCTTTTACACGAGGGTATTTCCAATAGTTGTTAAAACCAAGCAGGTCTAATTCCTCAAAAAACACTGGCCTGATTTCTCTTTTTATACCCTGGTCCTTCGCATCTGATAACAAAATGCCTCTGGTGTTTTTGTCCCACCTAATATTGTACATGGTAGTGTTCTTCCCTTTTCATGTTTCAGTACTGTTGCTTTCGGGACAATCAATCCCCCGTAACCCCAAATACTCTACCAACTGCTGGACATCTAGCCAGGGAAAAACGTGTTCTTTAACAATCTTGTTAAAGTATTTGTCATCCAGTTCTCCTATTGTTTCCCAGTGCCACAAAAGCTTGTCAATACCTTGTTCCGAGCATAAGTAAGTTTGGCTAATATTTTGCTCTCTTGTCGATATTTGGCATACCATGTTCTCATGCGATTCTGGTGTCGGACTAATGTTGAAACAGTATGTGTCGTTCTAGACAACTAATTAACTATTCCTATTTGCTTAGACCTCAGCGATTGATAGATGTATTAATAGTACTCATAGTTACTACTTTTGAATTTGCCGCAACTATTTCGTTTATTGTCTGGTAGGAATATAGCCTCCATTTTTTATCTAGCTTAACCAGCTGTCGTGAGTTCCGTTCTAGCGTCTTGTTATCTTTTAACATAACCTCCTCTGAGCAGCTCGCTATAGGCATATTACCTACTAAAAACATAATTTCGATTATTATATTTTTTATGGATTCGACTTATCTTAGCCAAAATCCTGTTTGATTGCATAATTAGTCCGCAAGGGTCAAGTCCATTTTATGGTGTAAATTCCCCTCTGGGTTTCATCTCATAAACTAAGCAGCCTTTTCTTCATTTCCCTTTTTTCCCTTACCTTTGTTTTCCTTAGCATTGGTTTCTTTCCACTCCCAGTATCGCTCCATCTTGAAGTACAATCTCCCGGTAGACCAGACCTCATCTTGCTCCATCAGCAGGGCCCCTAGCAGCCTCATAGCCGAATCTGTGTTGGGGAAGATACGGATCACCTTTTCCCGCCGGCACACCTCTTGATTTAAGCGCTCCAGAATGTTGGTGCTACGCAGCCGCCACCTGTAGGGCTCAGGCAAGGCCATCACCACAGTAGCATCGTCAAACCCGCTTTCAAGGCAGACCATAGCCTTTGGCGCTTTCTCGCTGAAATTTGCCAGGACATCGTTTAACAGTTTTCGAGCGGTAACCAAATCCGGCGCATCAAAGAGCAGCTTTGGCTTGGGCTTCAGCTCGCCCTGCAGCGCCTTGGGGCAGCTGTCCAGGACATTTGCGTTTAAAATGGGTCTGGCACCTTTGCCAGGAAACCCCCTGGAAGTGCTTTCGGATAGCTTTGACTAGGCCCCCGTGGTCGTCGGAAGTAATTATCTCGACTCCTCTCAGGCCTCTGCCCTTTAACCAGGTAAAGAATTCGGACCAGGTCACCTCTGATTCGCTGTCGCCGATCTTCATACCCAGAATCTCACGGTAACCTTCTTCGTTGACGGCTATGGCGATGAGGGCGCCCTGAGAAAGCACCCTGCCCTCTTTGCGTATCTTTAGATACATCGCATC
>JGI24711J26586_10002436_pt1 | contig 13236 bp, 12 predicted proteins | sample BioPla3DNA1_FD_26586 | JGI IMG/M metagenome (IMG submission 26586)
CTTAAGCCGTGACTGATGATAGCGCTGTGTGTGTGTACAGGCTATAGCGCTCTAAAGGATACCGGGCCACGATTCTGGCAGATAGCATGGTCGCGTTCTCAATGCTTCAGATTGATGCATTAAGCAGTGGCCGCCTAAATGGAAAAACCTACCCACCAGGCGCACTTTACCCCCGATTTCGTACCTGGTGGGGCTCAATTTAATACTCCCCATTTTTCAACCAACGAGTTAGTTTTTTAAGTTTTATGGACGCAGAAATAAAAGAATATATAGATTGCACGTCTAAAGATTGGCTGTATCAAGCGCATATTTTGGAAGTGATTGAGCATAAGACCTTTTTGGAAGACGGGCCAATTGTTTTGAAACGTATAGACAATGAGGATTATATGCAGATTCCTCTGTTCAGACAGGTCTCATCCCTGTGCCAAACCGTCCGGGAAGCGAAAACCCTCAAACTCACAGCTACCGGCAACCTCCCAAGAGCAGTGGTACACGGGATTTATAAACTCGGCATTCCGGATCATTATTATGAGGAGAATATCGCTCGGCTACGGACTGAAAATGATTGGTACACGGTGCCTCTGACCAGGCTCCTGGCAGAAATGGGGGGGCTCATAAAAAAACGCTCCAATGCCCTAATCCTTACCAAAGAGGGTGAAAAGGTGCTGAAAGACAGGTATTTGTTGCTAAAATCAATTTTGATTACTTTTGGGCACAAACTCAGTTGGGCGTATTTTGACTTATTTGAGGACCGTTCGCTCGGGCAACGGAATTTTGGCCTTTCGCTGCTTTTGATGGCAGACTACGGCAACCAGCCCAGAGATGCCCGCTTCTACTCGGAAAGGTACTTCTATCAGAACTCCCATGGAAGTAGTAGCAGGTACGCACAGCTTTGTTACAATACAAGAACGCTCGACCGGTTCATGCAAAACCTGGGACTGATTACTTACCATAAGAGGCATCGGTTTGGAGAACAGGAGCAAATAACTGTCGCAAAAACACCCCTCTTTGACAAACTTTTGTCCATTGACCGGAATTTTGGGAAAATCAGTTATCGGGCCGAGACCAATGCCGAGGCCGAGGCCGAGGCAGCTGTGCCGCTTTACCGGTTGCGCATATCCCTAAACGGCGCACAACCGGCCATCTGGCGGGAATTCGTGGTCCCTTCGGACATATCGCTCGTTAACTTTCATGTGGTGATACAGGCAGTGATGGGCTGGACCAACAGCCATTTGCACCTGTTCCGGAAAAATGAAGTCGAGTACACATTCAGATACCAGTCGGATGACTCATGGGATGAATGGGGCTATGTGGACTACGCAGGAATGAAAATTGCTGATTTAATGACTGACTGTGGCGATTCCGTTACATATCTTTATGACTACGGTGACAACTGGAAACATACCATAGAATTGCTGGAGGTCATCAAAAACACCACGCTCCGGACCGGGAATTTTTTTCTTCAATGCCTTGCCGGAGAAAGACGATGCCCGCCAGAAGATTGTGGAGGGGTTCATGGTTACCATGAAATGTTGAAGGTGTTGAAAAACCCCGCCCACAGTGAATATAAAGATACGGTGACGTGGCTGGGAGATGACTTTGATCCCAATTATTTTAACCTACTGGAAGTGAACAACATACTAGCAGGTTACTGTTATGGGCCATGACTCATCCTCAAGCTGCCGCGCCACTCCGCACCATTCTTCCACTCTGCACCATTCCTCCACAAGGCGCGGGAAAAGACTCGGCAAGGATAAGCATACGTTCCAGACAATTTAGATACAAAATACAGCATAGAGAGGGACAGATTTTATGTTGTTTTCGAAACCAAAATTCTTTTTACTGATGCGTATGGCGTATGGTGACTTATATTTATTTGCAAAAATGCCTAAACTTCTTGAACGATTCCGGTGTCCTTTCTTTACTTCTACAGGGATAACGCTATCCTGTATTTGAAGTACAAAATCAATTTCTGCTTTTCCCTCGCTTTGCCAATAGAATAAATCATACCCTTTATTTGCAAAAGCCTGTGCTACATAATTCTCGGCCATTGAACCAAGAAAAATATTATGCACCTCGATGGGAGACAGCATAGTTTGTAAGGGAATCCTGGAGTGTAAGGTGAGAATCCCAATATCGGCCATATATAATTTGTAGTTCGATAAATCTGCATAAGCATTTAATGGAATAAACCCATGTTCTAATCGTTGGCACTTTAGGACTATACCTGCAAATTGAAGCCAGTCTATGGCTTCTCCGAAAATTGTCGCAGTGCCCCCCCNTTGTACTGTNTTATACTGAAATTTNNTGTTATCCTTTGCCAATTGTGCCGGAATTGAATTGTAACAGGCTCTGATCTTCACACTTGTTGCCGAGGTGGCATATTTTGACATATCTGCAATGTATTGTTGCATGATATCGTTCTGAATCAATTGAACATTGTTATAGCTTCCTGTCTCAATGAATGAAGATACTGCTGCCGGCATTCCCCCNACGATCATATATTGCTGGTGATATTGTAATGCTATATCATGCAGCGCATTAGGCATTGCCAGATCTTTATCAAAATGGGCCTTTATTTCTTCTGATAATTTTTCCCTGTCCATAGCCCATAAGAATTCCTCAAAATCCATGGGGTACATATTTATTTGCTGAACCTTACCAACAGGGAATGATCCGGCCGCTATAACGTGTTGTTCCGGTGCCTGTTCGCAAAAATATTTCAGCGAAGTCAATGCCTGCTGGCAGACTTGTATCTCATCAAAGAAAATCAATGTATTTCCAGCATTCACGTTAACTCCTTTTGCTGCTTCCAGGTATTGAATTATTTTGTCAGGTGATAATTCGGTTTCCAAAAATTTGCAAAAGTTGTCTTCTATTTCCAGATTCAGATAGAGCAAATGTTCATANTGTTCTTTGCCAAATTNTTTAATGATATAAGTTTTACCTACCTGGCGTGCCCCATTTATAATTAAAGGCATTCTTTTAGGATTGGTTTTCCATTCAGAGAGCAATTTGCTTATTTTTCTTTTCATTGATTTACTTTTTAATTGAATAACACCACTCAAAAGTAATATTAAGTTCCAATAAATCAAAATAAATTGATTATTATGAATATAATGATCATTTTCAGGCTGCTGCTGCCAACCACCGACCTGGATGGGAGCTTGCCGTGGAAGCGTTCTGTTGATGGCTCGAATTTGGTGGATATCGGCATTTTGGATAAATAAATTTGGTGGGGGAGCTATGTAATGATAGCACTGAATGGGTACTGGCTATAGCGCTCTAAAGGATACCGGGCCTTGATTCTGGCGGATAATATGGACGTTGCTACTATAGGGTGCTGCCACCAAAAGAAAAGGGAAGCCTCGGCATATATAAAAAGCTTCCCGTTCTTCAGGTGGCAGTGACCGCCTGCATGGTAACACCCACTATAAATTAGAAGCCCAATACCCACCAGGCGCACTTTAACCCCGATTTCGCACTTAGTGGGGTCCAAAACCTGCCCACCAGGCGCACTTTACCCCTGTTTTCGCACCTGGTGCTTTCGGTTGACTCGGCAACAATTTTGTAAAGTGCTTTGAATGAGGTGTTTGACAAAATTCACATTCTTTGATAATTACCACCAGGTGCACTTTACCCCCGATTTCGCACCTGGTGGGGCGCAAAACCAGCCCACCAGGCGCACTTTTGCCGGGTTTTCGCACCTGGTGGGCCCAAGACATCCAGAATCATAATCCAGGTTTTAAGGCAGCCTGCACATTGATAAGGGGAAGCTCGTCCCGCGGAGGGAGGGACCCGGTTGCGAAAGCAACTGGGAGGTCTTCCCCGATCAATGGTGCAGCTGCCGACAACCAACCACGAATAGCATCTTCAATCTGCCGCGCCACTCCGCACCATTCCTCCACAAGGCGCGGGAAAAGACTCGGCAAGGATTAGAATATTTTACAAATTTGGAATTGGAATCCAAAATTGTATATTTGTATTATGTTACTAACACGTACTGCAGAAAAAGAATTAAGGACGTTAGCCGGGCAATTCAAAGCTGTGGCAGTTGTAGGTCCGCGGCAATCCGGCAAAACCACGCTGGTACGCATGGCGTTTCCTGACAAAGCGTATGTAAGCCTGGAAAACCCGGATACCAGACGTTTTGCCATAGAAGATCCACGCGGTTTTATAGCCGGTTATCCCGATGGGGCCATTCTGGACGAAATACAACGTACACCTGACATATTTTCCTACCTTCAACAGGTGCTGGATGAAAATAAGGGTAACGGCCGGTTCATTATTACCGGGTCCAACAATTTCCTTCTGCAAGAAAATATATCTCAGAGCTTAGCAGGGAGGGTAGGTTACCTGTACCTGCTGCCTTTATCAATTAACGAATTGCCAAAACATAATCTTTCTGTCAACGAGCAGATACACAAAGGTTTTTATCCCGCAATGTATGAGCAGGAGGGTCAAACAGAAGTTGGTAAGTATTATCTAAATTACATACGCACATACATAGAGTGGGATGTAAGGCTTATTCGCAACGTTACCGACTTGTATGCTTTTGAGCGTTTTCTTCGGTTGTGTGCGGGACGTACCGGACAGCTGCTCAATATGAATAGTCTGGCAGTTGAAACGGGGGTTGATAATAAAACAATCGGGGCCTGGTTATCGGTTTTGGAAGCCAGCTTTGTAGTGTTCCGCTTACAACCGTATCATAAGAATTATAATAAGCGCATTGTAAAGATGCCTAAGCTTTATTTTTACGATACCGGAGTNGCATCTGCGTTGCTGGGNATCGAAAATCCGGACCAATTGGCTTTACATCCTTTTCGCGGAGGATTGTTTGAAAATATGATCATTGTTGATTTCCTAAAAAGCAGATATAACAAGGGGAAACCCAATAATCTTTATTTTTGGCGTGACAGCCTGGGTACGGAAATTGATTTACTTGTTGAAAAAGCCAACTCCTTATTGCCAATAGAAATAAAATCCGGACAAACCATTACTGACGACTATTTTAAATCAATGTCTGCCTGGCTCAGAATTTCCGGAATGGAAAAAGGATGGGTGATCTATGCAGGAGATGAAAAACAGGTTAGAAGCAATGGTATTACAGTGCTCCCTTTAAACGAAATGGAACGGCTGCTACCATAAGAAAAGGGAAACCCCGGCTTACATAAAAAGCTTCCCGTTCTTACCCACCAGGTGCACTTTACCCCTGTTTTCGCACCTGGTGGGGCTCAAGACCTCCAGATCATAATACAGGTTTAAGGCAGCCTGCACATTGATAAGGGGAAGCTCGTTTTTAGAATCAATGGTGCAGCTGCCGTCAACCACGGACCTGGACGGGAGCTTGCCGTGGAAGCGTTCTTGAGATGGCTTAAATTTGGTGGATACTGGCATTTTGGATAAATAAATTTGGTGGGGCTATGTTTTTAGGTTACATTCGTNCATAAAATTTGTAGGCAATGGAANACCATNTAATCTTTTTCAAAAGAAAGATGTACGATACGATGCTCAAATGGAAATCGGAGCGTAATGGAGATACAGCATTGCTGATACAGGGAGCCAGGCGTATCGGAAAATCCACCATAGCAGAGGAATTTGCCCGTAATGAGTATAAATCATACATATTGATAGACTTTTCAAACGTTTCAAAGGAAGTCAGCGATTTGTTCAAGGACATATCCGATTTAAACTATCTTTTTCTCAGGTTGCAATTCATATATCANGTGCAATTGTACNAAAGAGAATCGGTGATCATATTTGATGAAGTCCAGCTACAGCCGCTCGCAAGACAGGCCATCAAGCATCTGGTGAAAGACCATCGATATGACTACATTGAGACAGGATCTTTAATATCTGTAAGGTCAAGAAGCCGCAATATTATCATTCCGAGTGAAGAGACAAAGGTAGATATGTTCCCTATGGATTATGAAGAATTCAGATGGGCGCTTGGCGATACAGCTACCATTCCGTTATTGCGTAATGCTTTTGAAAAGAAATTGCCGCTTGGCGATGCTGTTCATCGGAAACTCATAAGGGACTTCCGCTTGTATATGCTAGTGGGAGGAATGCCACAAGCCGTCGCTGCATATATTAAGACGAATAATTTTACTGCCGTTGATTTGGCAAAACGTGACATCATAGCTCTCTACGAAGAAGATTTCGGGAAAATTGATGACTCGGGTAGAGCAAAAGCCATGTATGATGCTATTCCCGCTCAACTCAGCAAAAACGCATTGCGTTATCAGGTGGGAAAAGCTGTTAAGGATGAAAAGGTGGAAAGGATTGTGAATGTCGTGAAGGAGATGGAGGATTCCATGACGGTAAATGTTACATACCACTCAGATGATCCGAATGCTGGATTAGCCCTTACAAAGAATGAGGAATACTTCAAGATGTATGCTTCGGATACCGGCTTGTTTGTCACTCTCGCATTCAAGGATAGTGATATTACGGAAAATGTCATTTATGATAAGCTGCTGAATGATAAGCTAAGTACCAATCTGGGATATGTCTATGAGAATGTTATTGCCCAGATGCTGAGAGCGACCGGAAAGAACCTGTTTTATCATACGATTCCATACGCCGAAGGCAAGAAGTATTATGAAATAGATTTTGTCATCCCCCACAAGCATAAGATATCGCCTGTCGAGGTGAAGTCCTCAGGGTATAAAACGCATAAATCATTAGACGTATTCTGTTCCAAGTTCTCTGATCGTATAATGCACAAGTATTTGATCTACACAAAGGATTATAAGAAGGAAAATGGGGTTGAGTATATACCGGTATATATGACAATGTTTTTGTAGCAATTATGCCAGACGCGGTCTGGAGATGACTCTTTCCTCGGTCCACAAGAATGTTGTGGTGAAGCATGACCAAAGGCAAGGTGGCTGATTTGAAATTTCCACGAACTCAGAAGCAAATTCAATTCGATAAACTACTCGCAGTCGCAAAGAAATACGACCTGGACACATTTTCGATGCACATACAATCATTGATTATTTAATTCAGAATCACACTGATGTTTACCTGGCGGCGCACAAAAATAGCTGGACTACAGAGTATTATCAGAGTGCAATTAGCAAAAAGATTGATGAATTCCGAAGTGACCTAATTGAGCGTTTAGAAGAATCGTGGTCAAGAAACATTCATATGAACTATACAGAAAACGCTTGTTGGCGAAAAAATAGTTTATGACAACATTCCCCTTAAAAGTCCTAAACGCCTGGAATAACGTGGCTACGAAAGTATTGACCTTGCACTTATCAAATCGGTAAACCAACTGGCAGTATACAAGATCAAAGGCATCCTCCCCGCCAACATCGCCGACAGCCGGTTATAAATGTAATTTTTTTCCCAGATCCGGGAGGCGCGGGATCTGGGGATCCTGGATAGACTAAGGCAGCCTGCACATTGATAAGGGGAAGCTCGTCCCTACAAAACCAAAGGCAAAGTCGCCGGGCTGGCACGCTACATCCTCGACAAAGACATCCACAAAGAATAACTCTCCCACCTAAAAATTTGCAAATATTGTGTTGCAATAATTGCATATACAAATATAAATACATAGATTTGCAACACACAAAGAAGTTCGTAAAGAGATTTATTCATGAAAACAACCAACAATTTAAAAGCCTTTAGAGAAGCTGCAGGATTTACTCAGGAAAGGGTGGCCGGGTTTCTTGATATTGAAAGAGGAACGCTTTCTAATTATGAACTTGGAACACGTGAAGCACCTGTTTCAATATTAATAAAATTATCAAATTTATATGGTGTTAATCTTTCCGATTTCTATGAAACTGATCCGGAAAAAGTGAAAGATGCCTTAATTTGTTCTTTTAGAATTGAAGGCTTATCGGACAAAGACCTGAAACACGTTATGGATTTTAAGGATGTGGTTAAATCGTACCTTAAAATGGATTATATATCAAATCAATGATAACGGATACCATAGAAATAAAAGCAAGTGAGTTGAGAAGCGAATGGGGTCTATCGCCCTATGATCCTGTACCTATTAAGCAATTGCTGTTGAAATTAAATATTCTGACACTTTTTAGATCTTTAGAGGAAAACTTATCCGGAATGTGTTTAAAAAGAAACGAAAAAAGGTTTCTTTTGATTAATTCCAATCATCCGATAGGAAGACAGAATTTTTCGATTGCCCATGAACTGTACCATCTTTTTGTACAAGAAACCTTTGATGTGCATTATTGTAATCCAGGGAATCATTCTTCAATCAAGCAAGAGAAAGAAGCTGATTTTTTTGCCTCGGTTTTTCTGATGCCGGAAATTGGAATAAAAAAAATGATTCCTGAGCAAGAACTCATAAAAAGAGATGTTTCTGTTGCCACATTACTCAAACTGGAACAATATTATGGTGTATCCGGTATGGCACTATTGGTTCGTTTAAAGACATTAGGTCTAATTACAAAAGAAAAATTTTCTGAGTATCAGGGGTTGCCAAAAATACGCACAGCACGTGAATATGGATATGACCCCGCATTGTATTTGCCAGGAAACGATGGATTGGTTTTAGGAGATTACGGTGTTAAAGCCAAAGCGCTGTTAGACAAGGATTTGATTTCTGAAGGGCATTATATTGAATTGCTTTCGAAAATTGGTGTTGATCCGACTTTGAATAATGAATGACTTTTAGTGTTTGATTATGGTGGGGAGAAAATTGATAAAAGTTATTCTTGATTCCGATGTTGTTATTCACTTTATCAAGGGAGGCTGTCTGAATGTGTTACCTAAAATATTACCCACTTATGCTTTTGTAATTCTAGATATAGTCTTTGAAAGGGAACTTGCTGAAAGACACAGGCCAATTGTTCAAAACACAGTAGATTTGTTAAAAACAATTTCGATTGAAAAGTGGGAACCTCTGGGTGAGGAAAGAAGAGAATTCTTTGCTTTACAGAAGAGATTTGGAGTGGGCGAAAGTGCAGCTATGGCATACTGTAAGTATAGAAAAGAAGTGTTGGCTAGCAGTAATCTAAAAGATATTGTTGAGTATTGTGAAGAAAATAGAATTACCTATTTTACTACAATGGATTTTTTGTGTCAGGCGATAACTTCAGAAGTAATGACTGAGGAGCAATGCGATGAATTTATTGCAACAGTAAAAGCTAAAGGAAGTAAATTGCCTGTAACGAAGATACGTGATTTTTCTCCTCGGCTAATATTGTGATTATAAGAAGTCACTCCCATATGAAGAAAAGGAGTACTTTACAACACTCTTGAAGAAGAACTTTGATGCGGATGTTGAAACAGTTGAGCTTCGATAATCACGGATAGCTTTCCATCCACAAATCAAAAATCGCCGGCCGATTCCATGGAGATTACTTCTAGATTGACGGCCTCAAACTCACCCACAAAGAATTCATCCAGACCATCAGCTGTAAAAGGTTGGAACTTCACGTTGAAGTTTGATAATCATGAAACGGTTTCGCAGATTTTAATTTTTGATACAAACAGGAATAGCCAAATACTGAAAGATATTGAAGTGAACATCTCTCGTTTTAAATCGATATTAATTCTTACTGAGAGGAAATCTCATGTAAACGTTCTCAATTTATATTTAAAAGAAAGATACGAAACTGTTGCCATATCTGGAGATGATTCGGAACGAAGTCGCAAAAGCAAGCTGGAGCAAATTGAACAAGGCCATTTTCAAATTAATATTTCCACCAGAACATATGTTTAACGATTCATAATAAATACTATGGGAAAAACGTATAAAATCAGACTCTCACTCAATCACAGCAATCCGGAGATATACCGTGTNATGCTGGTGGACAGCGAAATAATGCTGTCNCAGTTTCACGAGCTTATCCAGATAGTCATGGAGTGGGAAGAGGAACACCTTCACTGTTTTGAAGTGGGTAATCATTATTTTGAGCCGCGTTATTCAGATGATGACATGTGGAAGGAAGGCACGAATATTGACTATGCCGGCATTATGCTATCAGAGGTGCTTAACGGCAGCAGAAAGAAGATAGAGTATCAATACGACTTCGGCGACAGCCACGAAGTTACGATCCGGCTGCTGGATATTATGGACGAGGAGTGCCCCACTCCAAAATGTCTGGAAGCTGTGCTCCGTGCACCTGTAGAGGATGTAGGAGGCATTGGGGGCTATTACCAGATGCTGGAAGTTCTGAAGAATCCAAAGGACGAGGAATACAGGTCATACCGTGAATGGTTGGGCTTGGAAAAGGGGGAGAAGTTCCGTACTAAAGCCTTGCCGCTGAGCACTCTTAACCGTCAGATGGAGACCCTTGTAAAGACAAAGCACTACCAGATGCTGAAAAAGCAGAAGAAGCAAGGTACCGCATCGCCACGAAAGACCGGTATAAACAACCATCAGGCAGAAGGTCCTATCCGTCAAATTCATGACTTTCTAGATGATTATCAGAAGAAACACGGGAGCTTTGATTCCCTTGAACAGGCGAATAAGGTTCTTGCCGGGTTTATAAAGAAACTCAACGAAAAGAAATAGCGGAAGATAGCAGCCTGCACATTGAAAAGGGGAAGCCCCGGCTTTCTAAAAAGCTTCCCGTTCTTACCCACCAGGCGCACTTTACCCCCGTTTTCGCACCTGGTGGGGCTCAAAACCTGCCCACCAGGCGCGTTTTTGGGGTGTTTTCGTACCTGGTGCTTTTGTCAGACTCGGCAAAGATTTCGTAAGGTGCTTTGTATGAGGTGCTTGGCAAAAGTTGCGTTCTCCCAAAATATTGACCAGGCGCACTTTACCCCTGTTTTCGTACCTGGTGGGGCTCAAAACCTGCCCACCAGGTGCACTTTACCCCTGTTTTCGTACCTGGTGGGGCTCAAGACCTCCAGATCATAATACAGGTTTAAGGCAGCCTGCACCTTAATAAGTTGAAGCTCGTCCCGCAGAAGAAGAACCAGGTTGAGTAGGGTTTGTGAGGTATTTCCAGATTAAAAGGCAGTCTGCACATTGATAAGGGGAAGCTCGTCCCGCGGAGGGAGGGACCCGTTTGCGAAGCAAATGGGAGGCCTTCCCCGATCAATCGTGCAGGGAGGCCTTCCCCGATCAATCGTGCAGCTGCCGACAAACCGCAGACAACCAAACCGCAGACAACCAACCAGCTGCCGCAAAACAGCTGCCGACAAACCGCAGACAACCAAACACCTGGCACCAACCACCAACCACCAACAGACCAGCTAACCACCAAACCCACAAACCAAACCACCCAAACCCCGCACCCCCAAACTCGGCAAAACCAAAAAAAACATAAAAATGTGCGGCATCGTAGGATACATCGGAACTAAAGACGCCTCGAATACCGAGGCTACGACAGCGCCGGCCTGGCGATCATCAACTCGGCAAACAACCAGGCAAACCAGCTGGCTGTCTACAAAACCAAAGGCAAAGTAGCCGACCTGGCACGCTACATCCAGGGAAAAGACACCTCCGGCACCATCGGCATCGCCCACACCCGCTGGGCCACCCACGGCGAACCCAGCGACATCAACGCCCATCCCCATTACTCCCAATCCGGGCAACTGGCCCTGATCCACAACGGCATCATAGAAAACTACCCCGTCCTGAAAGAAACCCTCCTGCGCGAAGGCTACACCTTTCAAAGCGATACGGACACCGAGGTGCTGGTCCAATGGATCGAGTACATGCGGACTACCCGCAACACCGACCTGTTCCACGCCGTGCAACTGGCCCTGACCCAGGTGGTAGGCGCTTACGCCATAGCCGTCATCCAACAGGACGATCCCGACACCATGGTAGCGGCACGCAAATCCAGCCCGCTGCTCATAGGCATAGGGGAGGGGGAATACTTCCTGGCCTCGGACGCCTCGCCCGTTATTGAATACACCAAAAAGGTCGTCTACCTGAACGACCAGGAAGTAGTCTGCCTGCGCCGGGACCGGGAGCCGGAGTTCTACAACCTGCAACAGGTGGAAAAGGACCACCGCATCATTGAACTGGAACTCACCCTGAGCCAGCTGGAAAAAGGCGGCTCCCCGCACTTCATGCTCAAGGAAATCTTCCAGCAGCCCCACACCCTGCGCGAATGCATGCGCGGACGCGTCAACGTGGAAAACAACTCGGTCACCCTCTCGGGCATCCTGGACCACCGCGAACGCTTTGAAAAGGCGCGGCGGATCATTATCGTCGCCTGCGGCACCTCGTGGCACGCCGGCCTCATCGGCAAATACCTGATCGAGACCTTTGCGCGCCTGCCCGTGGAAGTGGAATACGCCTCTGAATTCCGCTATCGCAACCCTGTTCTCTTTCCCGATGACATAGTGGTGGCCATTTCGCAATCCGGCGAGACGGCTGATACGCTGGCAGCGGTGGAACTGGCGCACAGCCGGGATGTCTTTGTCTACGGCGTCTGCAACGTGGTGGGCTCCTCCATCCCCCGACGCACCCACTCCGGCTCTTATACCCACGCGGGGCCCGAGATTGGGGTCGCCTCGACGAAGGCCTTTACCGCGCAAGTCACCGTCCTGGCCCTGATGGCCCTGAGCATGGCCCGGGTACGCCGCTCCCTGACCAAAGCCCGCTTTGAAAAGCTGGTCGCCGCCCTGGCCGCTATCCCTGCCAAAATGGAAGAAACCCTGCAAATGAGCGACTTCATCCGCGAATTCGCCGGCATCTTCACCTACGCCCGCAATTTCATCTATTTGGGCCGGGGCTACAACTACCCTGTGGCGCTGGAAGGTGCCCTGAAACTCAAGGAAATCTCTTACATCCATGCCGAGGGGTATCCCGCAGCCGAGATGAAGCATGGTCCCATCGCCCTCATAGACCAGGAAATGCCCGTAGTAGTGGTAGCCCCCAATAACAAGACCATGTATGATAAGGTGGTCAGCAACATCCACGAAATCAAAGCCCGGCAGGGTCGGGTAGTTGCTATAGTTACCCGCGGCGACACCGTCATCCGCGACCTGGCCGACTACTCCATAGAAATCCCCGACGCCGAAGAATGCTTCGTCCCCCTGCTGGCCGTCATCCCCCTCCAGCTCCTGGCCTACTACATCGCCACCATCAAAGGCTGCAACGTCGACCAACCCCGGAACTTAGCCAAGTCTGTTACGGTGGAGTGAAGGGGCACACACCAGAATCATAATCCGGGTTTTTGGGCAGCCTGCACATTGATAAGGGGAAGCTCGTCCCGCGGAGGGAGGGACCCGGTTGCGTAAGCAACTGGGAGGTCTTCCCCGATCAATGGTGCAGCTGCCACC
>JGI24711J26586_10002442_pt1 | contig 13198 bp, 8 predicted proteins | sample BioPla3DNA1_FD_26586 | JGI IMG/M metagenome (IMG submission 26586)
AGCAGGCCTCTTACCCACACCTATGCCTCCTTCATAATGTCGCTCTCTGCAGTCCAGGATATTCCAGCCAGATAAGAATTCATCAGGCGCATGGGAATATATTACATAATATTGGTTGTATTGTCAAATTCTGTATATCGATTAGATGTAGTTACGTCCATTGAGGAAAACATGTGACGTTAACCAGGTCAGTCCGGAAGGGGTCGACTTTAGGGCAGCCAGTTTTGAAGGATCAGGTCATATCGGTTATGCATAAGGTTCAGATAATGCACGAGAAACAGATAATACAATAGAGGTAGGTAATGCAATAGAAACAGGTAATGCAAGAAAAACAGGTAATGCAAAAGCCCCTGGGAGCATTCCCAGGGGCTTGTTGGTTCGTAGATTCAGGCTACGACTTAGAACGGAACTGTGACCTTGAAGGTCACGAGATATGGCTCCTGAACTGCTTTTGAGTTGCAGAGCCATGCCCACGGCTTGCCTTTGTCATCCGCATCTGCGCATGCCTTCGATGCAAGACCGCTCTTTCCGTAACCTATCTCGAGAGTGCTCTCGCCGATCTTGACGGTGTAGTCTGCGTCAACACCGACCTTGCCTTTTGTGTAGAGGCAGCCCAGTCCGAGTGTGCTGTTGGCTGAAATGGTGTATGTCAGCTTGTTGTGAACAGCTGTAGCGTAGTGATCTCCGGTGCCTGCCAAGACAGCGATCTTGTCGCTGAACCGCTCATCAATGGTGATGTCAGCATGTGCATAGCCTACGAACTTCGTAGCTGACTTGCCGGTTATGTCTTCACCCTTGGCAAGGGCTGCAACGACAAAGTCTACCTTCTCGACGCTGTCCGGCAGAATCGATTGCTCAGCAACTGCATACAGGCTGGCATCGAGACGGTTTGCTTCAGGTGCAGGTACGCCGTTCTTGAAGTCATAGTCCTTGAACTGGTAAGCAGCCTCACCTTCTACGCTGACGCCTTCGAGAGGTGTTGCGTTGAAGCCACCGTCGATCCTGAAGCCATAGCCCTTGTAGAAGCCGTCGTCCTTATCATAGAGTCCGCCGTATCCCCAAGTGCCGCGGGCCCAGGCCTCTGCCAAGTCGCCGAGTACGTATGTACCCTTACCATAGACCTGGGTATCGAAGTCATCCTTGTGGACTCCGGGATCCAGGCTCTTATTATAGTACCCATCGACTTCGATGGTGAGAGGCTCGAGCGGCTTAAACTCGACGTTCGCGCCGATCTCGTTNAAGGAATCCTCTNCTCTGCTGGTATCCGCTTTGACTTCAAACTCGTCGTACACTTGGATATCAAAGTCCATATCGAATACGTTCACAGTGGTAAGCGCTTCACCGTAAAGGTTCAGCTTACCTGCGTATGCCACTACGTCGCTGGGAGCATCTTCGTCGTCATCGGCCGCTACCGCGACGAAGTCCTCGCCGACAAGGTGCATAGCTGCGTTGAATGTTATAGGGCCAAACGCCATGTCGTCGAGATGCAGTGCAGCCGCAGTGCTTACCTTGCTCCACTCCACAGGGTCAACTTCGCGAATCCTGCTAAGAGCAAGACCTGCTGTAAATGCAGAATCCTCTGAAATACCCAGCGGACCGCTTATGTCAACACCGATGTTACGTATTAGATCGAAATCCTCATCTTCACGCTCATACAGATGTTTCACTCCAGCCATCAAGCCGAGAGTGTATCCGTCTGAGAACTCATATGTCGCTCTGCCTAAGCCGTAGCGGATGTTGTAGGGCACTTTGTAGGGCACGTCCACGTCATCTATTTCAACATCTCCGGCCGTGTAGATAACGTATGCAACGGTATTAATGTCATAAGGCTCACCTACGGCCTTCAGGACTACGTACTCATCATCAAGAGCTTCGACGTAATCACCAAGTCCCAGCGGATCGCCGAGGCTGCTGAACGCATAGTCGCCCTCGTCCTGGTTGCTCAGGCTGATCCTGAAAGGATAACCTCTGTAGACAACCCAGAATGAGTCGCTGGGTTCAACTGCAAAACCACCATCTCCGTCAATGTAAAACATAAGCGGAAGATGTCCCTCTACAGTCTCTCCCTCTGCAAAATCCAGGGTCAGATAGAGAGTAGACATTCCCAGGAGATCGAAACCCGGGGTCTCTACACCGTCGGCATTGATGGAGTTCACGAGAGTCCTGTTGTACTCGATCTCACCCACATACTTGCCGCTAACCTCAAGCTCAGCACCGAATGCTGGTACAGCCAAGACTGCAACAAGTAGGAGGGTCAGAACTACAACTATACTTCTTCTCATTTCTGTTCCCCCTTAAGGTTAATCGTTGATTTCATCAGTGACCCTCCGGGGGCTCTCTCGTTATGAGTTACCTTGTTTCCTCACAACTCCTTTGCCTCCCACAGAGTCAGGGCTACAGTCAATTGCAGATATACTGCTTGAACTTGACTGCGTTTTTTGCCCTTATTGATGCGATTAGCCTCGTAGCTAACCTTCGGGTTGCACCTCCTTTCCTGCTACGTGGCTAAAATTAAACAAAAACGTGGGTTCATCCACCTAATCTAAGATGTTACCATAGGTCGGCACAAATGCCAATAGAAACCCTAAAACCCACTTGAAAACTACTATTCTACGTTTTTCCAGATTCTCCTGCAAAAATCGACATAAATGTTCACTAAAAGATCACGTAAAGTCTTCAAGTTCCAGCCAGTTCTTGCCTACGCTAAGATCAACCTTCAAAGGCACATCAAGAGCTACTGCGTTTTCCATTGTGTCGCGAACGAGCTCCGCCACTTCTCTTAGTTCATCCTCAGGCACATCGAAGACTAGTTCGTCATGGACCTGAAGGATCATCTGGGTCCTGAGATTCCTCGCTTTAAGCTTTTTCGCCATATCAACCATGGCAAGCTTGATTATGTCTGCCGCTGTCCCTTGAAGCGGAGTGTTCATAGCAGTCCGCTCCGCAAACTTTCTCCGCGGGACGTTCTTACTTTGTAAATCAGGCAAATAGCGCCTTCTGTTCAGAANTGTCGTCACGTACCCGTCTTCTCTGGCCTTTTCAACGGCTGCGTCCAGAAACTCCTTTACGCCTTTATAATGATGGAAGTAGCTCTCTATAAACTTAGCAGCTTCCTTTCTGGAGATCTTGATTCCCCGTGCTAATCCAAAATCGCTTATACCATAGATTATGCCGAAGTTCACCGCTTTGGCCTTGGTCCGCATCTCAGAAGTCACATCTTCCAGCGGCACGCCGAATACCATAGCTGCAGTACGAGCATGGACGTCTTCGCCTTTTCTGAAGGACTCAACCAAGATCGGATCCTTTGCGAAGTGAGCAAGGACTCGAAGCTCGATCTGGGAATAGTCAGCACTAAATATCACGCTGTTTTCCTCGCCGGGGATGAAGACTGCCCGGATTTTTCTCCCTTCCTCTGTCCTGATAGGGATGTTTTGCAGGTTCGGATCACTGCTAGAGAGGCGGCCGGTGGAAGTAACGGCCTGATTAAAGGTTGTGTGAATCCGTCCTGTCTCAGGGTTTATCAAAGCACCAAGCGCATCGGCATAGGTGCTCTTTAGCTTGGTCAGCTCTCTGTAATCCAAGATCTTCTCAGCGATTTCGTGGCTGAATGAAAGAGTCTCCAAAACCTCGGCATCTGTGGAATATCCGGTCTTAGTCTTTTTGATAGGAGGAAGGCCCAGCTTCTCAAAGAGTATGAAACTCAGCTGTTTCGGCGAGTTGATGTTAAACTCAGCCCCTGCCAACCGGAAGATCTCCTTCTCAAGCTCGGAAAGCCTCTCCCCAAGATCACGGGAGAGCTCGCGCAAGCGCTGTCTGTCAACTCTTACCCCTGCCATCTCCATGTCTGCAAGCACCCTGACAAGAGGCATCTCCACATCAAGATACAGGCTGTCCATGCCGAGCTCAGACAAGTTTTGGCTCAGCACCTCCCTAAGCCGGAAGAGACTTGCCAGGCCTCTGCACGCTACATCTCTCAAAACATCTGCCTCGACTTCACTGACAGTCCTCGCTAGGCCGCCTCTCCCGGATTTCGAGACAAGATCTGCGATTGCAGGAACCTCATCACGTAAGTAGTCCCTGATTACGCTCTCCATGCTTGTTTTCTCGTCAGGGTTTAGGAGATACGCAGCAATCATCGTATCGAAGACGGGATCCTGCAACTCAACTCCACAACGCCTCAAGTGGATTATTCTTGTCTTGGCGTCGTGGCATATTCTTGTCACGTTCCTATCTTCAAAAAGCGGTTTTAGCATTAAGACAGCCTCACGCTGGGGAAGACTGGGAGCTCCCAGGCGCATATGCGCAAATGGAAGGTAAAACCCTCGTCCGTCAGGGTGGACGATTGCCATACCGACAAGGCCTGCCCTTATAGGATTGTCAATGTCAGGGATAGTCTCAAAGGCGAATTCTTTCACATGAGATAGCTCTTGTATAAGCTCCCGGACTCCTTCTAAATCCTTTACTGTTACGCATTTACCCAGCTGTCCGAAGGCCCCGTCTCCTGACAGGCTCATCTCCGGAGACTCTTCTGAAAAGAGATCCAGTATACCCGAAGAAGCAGGGTTATCCTTCTCCTGAAGCTTGTCCTCAAACCGCTTCATCAAGGTCTTGAACTCAAGACGCCTGAGAAGATCTACAAGGGTGGGCCAGTCAGGCTCTTCTACGCGGCATGCGCCAAGATCGAACTCAATAGGCACCTCCCTGTCAATTGTGGCAAGGTGCTTGGAGAGCCTTGCTTGTTCTTCATGTTCTTTTAGAAGACGCTTTACGCGGTCGGGCTTTACGCTGTCTGCGTTGTCTAAGATATCCTCCAAAGCCCCCAGTGCCTGTATGAGCTTGACTGCAGTCTTCTCACCGATTCCAGGCACTCCAGGAATATTATCGGACGTATCCCCTGCCAACCCCTTAATATCCGGCACATACGTGGGATCGACTCCCAGGCGCTCTCTCACTGCTTCCACATCGTATGTCTCTATCTCGCTTATGCCTCGCTTTGTGACCATGGCCCGGGTAAGCTCTGACACAAGCTGCAGGGTATCTTTATCTCCTGTGACAATCAGGCTCTCAACACCTGCTTCCTCTGCTTGCTTCGTGATTGTGCCAATAATGTCGTCTGCCTCGTACCCGTCAATCTCCAGCACAGGGATGCGAAAAGCGGAAAGGAGCTCCTTTATGAGAGGCATCTGAGAGCTGAGTTCATCAGGCATTCCTGTCCTTGTGGCCTTGTATTCGTCGTATTCCTCATGCCTGAAAGTAGGCCCCGGTTTATCGAACGCCACTGCGATCATGTCAGGCTTTTCTTCATCCACTAAACGGATGAGCATATTGGCAAAACCGTACACCGCGTTTGTAGGCTCGCCTTCCTTCGTAGTAAGCTTTGCTTGAATCGCATAAAACGCACGGTTCGCCAAGCTATTCCCGTCAATAATCACAAGCTTTTTTCTGCTCATAGTCTCCGCCTCCGCATTTCAGCGTTAGTATGTGCCCATACGACATCCATCATCATTCACTCTCTCAATCTTCCTCATTTACCTCGCAATTCCTGCAATGCAGTGTACCGGCTGTAAACACAAAAAGCGCCCCACGGGCGCTTCGTTTTCTCTAATAGCCTGCTACTTATTGGTTTTTCGGGACTTGACGCACCTTGCCGGTCCGCAACCTAAAGAAGTCCGGCGAGTTTGATAGGTACAGAAGCCTAGAGGTTGAGAAGCTGCATAAGGACATACTGCGCAACTTCAATCTGGCCGTAGACTTTTGCCTGTTCCCAGTTGGCGTCTAAAAGAGCTATGACAAGGTCTTGAGATACTCCCAGCTCATCAGATAATGCGCCGGCTACGCGTTTCTTGGCAAGTTCTCCGAGTTCAGTCCAGTTCTGATTGAGGAGTGTTGCCGCCTCTTCCTCTGTAAGGCCACGCTCTACAAGGTTTCCCACAAGCTTCGGTTCAAGGCCTTCTCTCACAGCATTCCAGTCAGATCTTGCTAATGCCTCAACGTCCTCAGGCTCTAAAGTCCCTTTCGAGAGGATGCTGATTTTCGTGGTGACATCGTCCTTTGTCACCAGTCCCCGTGCCTTAATGAACTTTGGCTCGCCGAAAACGTCAGATACAACGTAGACCTCATCCCCACGGAGTAGCCTGTCAAGATCCGCCTCTACATTGTTTCTGTATATGGCCGTATCCAGCCCAACAGTTATCTCCTGCTCAATCCCGCCCGGCGTAGTGATGGTGACAGAACCTTGCCGGTTATCGACGTTTGCCAGCTTCCCTTCGTAAATGCGGAGATCGATGAGAGACTTAATCATGTATGCGGTCTCAGCCCTTGTCGCAGGAAGCTCAGGTTCAAAGACTACACCGAAATGTACCGGTATCACGCCAAGGGTATTCGCAATTTCAATACTGCGAAATGCCCAGTAGTCAGGGGTGACATCGATAAAACTCGATTCAGGCTGAGTGAGGCCGTCCATCTTATCTCCAAGGTCTATTGCTCGAATCAGTATTTGGGTCATTTCTGCTCTGCTTATATCCTTTGACGGACGAAATGTGCCGTCAGGAAAGCCTGAAACGATCCCTGCCTCTGTGAGAGCAGCGATATATGCCTTTGCCCAGTTGTCCTGAATGTCACTAAATGTGGGTTCACCTGCAGCACGGACTGCAAAAGCCTTTGCCACCATCTTGGAGAACTCTGCCCTTGTCACCGGGTCTTCCGGCTTGAATGTCCCGTCAGGATAACCTGTGATTATTCCTTCGCCAATCAAAGATACTATAGCTTCTTCAGCCCAACAGTCCTCTATGTCAGTTGGGTAATGTGCGGCCCCTATGTTAACAGCTGCTACGTTCGATCCGGTTATACCGATAACCAGCAGCGCAATGACTGCCGTTCTCAAAAACGTGAACCCTGTAACCTTGCGCCGCTCGGCAGTTCTGCGTGTCATGCCATGTACGCTCATATATGTCAAGTCCCCCTTTGCCTGCTCTAGCTGGCTTAATGGGTCTTTATCCCATCATTTACGCAGATTCCACATGTATTGAGCTATCCCTTTATGTAAGTTGTGGACGTCCGGGGGACATATGGCGGATTTTCCACGCAATACCTACATCTTGCGTATTGTTAGGGTCAGTGTTTGCGGATCCCAGGTTACCACTACATCATCCAGAAGACGCGTTAGTTCGTCAAGGGTGACGTAGAGCGTGCCTTCCCTCACAACTCCTGTTACCACCTTCTGATTGATAAGCGCAGCTTGCCACTCTTTGTCCCAGGAAACCCTGTAGCCCAAAGCCTCAGCCACAGGCCTAATCGCCACATAGACATCACTGCCTTCAATGTGCACAAGCCCTGTCTCAACACCAATTGTATCCGTAACGCCCAGATTCACTTTAACCTGCCACGGGATGGGTTCAGGCACTCCCCGGGCACTACTGAGCAAAGCAGCTAACGCGTACGTGTCTATATCAGGCATCTTGGGAAGGAGCTCTGAAGCGCTACATTCCACGTCAAACCTTTCGCTTAGCGCCTCTTGAGCCAAGTCCTCCGATAATTGCCTTTCCAGAACCTCCAAAGCCCGCTCCACCGCGTTTGTGCCCATACCATATAGATCCCTGTGCACCGTAAGCCTAATCGACGCGAAATCCGATCCGTTAGAGCTTACCTCTAAAGTTTCGTAGACAAGCTCCACTTTAGTGCCTACAGGGACGATATCAAAAAGCTCCATGACATCTTCGTCATACATTCTGATGCATCCTAAAGTCACAGCTTTTCCAATGGATGAGGGGTTGTTCGTTCCGTGGATACCGTAGCCGGGCCAACTCAGGCCCAACCACCTGGAGGAAATGGGATTATCCGGCCCCGGCGGCACAGGAGGCCCGCCGTCCGGAGGATACCAGGTAGGATACTTAGCCTTTTCAACTATTTCACAAGTCCCGATGCGACTGGGTGATGCAGGCTTTCCTACTGCTATCGGATAGGTTCTTATAGGTGTTTCACCCAGGAATAAAGTGAGTGTAAATGCAGGAATATTGATCCTGATCCAATAGGATTCAGACGCTGATTCAAACTCAGCCTCGATTGTGTCAGGAAAACCTTCTGTGACGACATGCGCCCAAACATGAGATGATGCAACAGATGATGCAAACGTCGTCATAACAGTAGAGGACAAGATTAGGTCTATACAAAGAAAAAGCGCGCACACCGGCGCAATCCGAAGAAAGGCAATCCTCCGCAGCACCCAAATTCCCTCCCGCTCATGTAGCTAAATCTCGCCGGACATAGGCATTTTGCAACCTTACCTTGCTTGCACTAAGATATTCCGAAGCCTAAGAGGATATGACGGATGCAACAGCACAGAATCCAAAGACTTTTTATCCATTGAAAAAGAGCGCGTTATCACATGGAAAGGAGCGTTATGACATGAAGAGAATCGTGATGCCACAAAAAGAAGCGCGGCATAACCGCGCTCCCAAATAACCTGATTCTTAGCTAAAACGCTAAAGATCCTAACCGGACCCCTGACTAAACAATCAGCGCATCCAGCTGTTCTTCGAGTATTGCTACGAAAAGCTTTACAACGTTTTCTATATCGTTCATATCCGCCATTTCTGACGGGGTATGTATATACCTTGTTGGAATCGAGATCGCACCTGACGGAACGCCTTCCCTGGTAAGGTGGATAGGGCCTGTGTCCGTCCCGCCGCGTTCGAGGACCTCTAACTGATAAGGAATCCCCTTCTTCTCTGCGGTCTCTATCATAAACTGCCTTACACGGGGATGTGTCAGAACCACAGCGTCCTTTACCTTGATGGCTGCACCTTTCCCCAGCTCCACTGCCATAGTGGGTGCCTCAGGAGTATCTCCTGTCCCGGTGACATCCACAGCAAATCCGATATCAGGATTGACTCTGTAAGCGGCAGTCCGCGCGCCGCGAAGGCCTAATTCTTCCTGGACGGTAAAGACTGCATAAACCTGGTTGGGAATCTCCTTATTAGCAAGCTCCCGCAACACTTGTATCAGCACTGCGCAACCTGCCCTATCGTCCAGGGATTTTGCAATGACTCTGTCACCCTGGAAACAAGCTTGCCTGCACAGCCCCGCGACATCGCCTACTGACACCTTTTCCCTGGCAGAAGCTTCGTCTTTGGCTCCGATGTCAATAAACATCTTGCTAAGCCTGAGATCTTTAATGTCATCCAGCTTCTCCATGCCGAAGACCCCAACTGTGCCATTGGCAAAAATGACCCTTTGGCCTATCAGCATATGGGGTGAAATCCCTCCTATGTTGGAGAACCTGACAAAGCCTTTCTCATCGATGTGGGTCACAATTATGCCGATCTCATCCATGTGTGCAGCAATCATTACCTTGGGCCCTTGGCCTCTCCGGATGGCTATGAGATTCCCGAGGGCATCAACGACTACCTCATCTACAAGGCCTTCAACTTCTTTCCGAATGACCTCTCTGATCGGCCCCTCATTCCCGGCAGGGCCATAAGTCTCAACCAACTTTTTCAGTAAGTCCTTCAAAAGGGTAACCCCCTCTCTTCAATACTGTCTAGGAAAGCTGCCATTAGGTTTACGGCATTCTCATAATCAGTCTTGTCTATGATAGACACAGGCGAATGTATGTACCTGGTCGGAACAGACACGACTGCAGCGGGAATCCCTTCTCTCACCAGATGGATCCTGCCTGCATCTGTACCGCCTGTGGTAAGTTCCCTCCATTGATACGGAATGCCTTTCGCCTCTGCGACTTCCATGAGCCTCTTGACGATCCTCGGATCAGCTACGATAGATGCGTCTGCATGGGTCAGGGCAGGCCCTTTCCCGAGGGACGTTGAATACAGGTGCTCTTTGGATCCAGGGACATCAGACGCTGTCGTGCCTTCAAACCCTATGGCCATATCAGGCTCCAACCTGTAGGATGCAACTTGTGCTCCTCTGCCGCCTATCTCCTCCTGCGCGGTGAAGACGCCTTGAATCGTGAAATCCCACCTCTTCTCCATGGTAAGGAGTCTAATGAGCACAGCACAGCCAATCCTGTCGTCAAAGGCTTTGGCTTTGGCACGGTTGTTTCCGATGTCTTCATATTTTGTGGCAAAGATAATGCCGTCGCCTAGCTTTACAAGCTTCTCTGCCTCTTCCTTATCTTTCGCCCCAATGTCTATGAACAACCCGTCAATGTCGAACGGCTTATCTGCTTCTTCCCATTTCTGAAGGTGAATAGGTTTTGCTCCGATTACACCGGGGACCCGGTTCTTGCCGATATAGACCGACTTCGAAACCAGCACCCTCGGATCAATACCACCGATGGGCTTGAATCTTAAGGTCCCGGATTTCTCAATGAACATGACCATTAATCCGACCTCGTCCATGTGGGCGGTGAGCATGACTTTGGGACCTTTTTCGTTGCCGTTTTTTATTGCTATGAGGTTTCCTAATGCGTCTGTTTCTACCGAATCGCAGTAGGGGCTGACAAGCTCCCTTATGACATTTGCAATTTCCTGTTCCTGCCCTGGAACACCAAAGGCTTCTGTGAGGGTTTTTAGAAGCATTTCAATCCCTCCACAAACTTCTTATCGAGCCGGACTATGAATTCTGCAAGGAGCCTGCCGGCTCGTTCAATATCAGCCAAGCACACTGTCTCAACTGCGGTGTGCATGTAACGCAGTGGTATAGACACGAGCCCTGTGGGGATCCCGCCTCGCGCCATCTGTATCGCATAGGCGTCTGTCCCACCGGGATACGGGCTTGGATCTACCTGATACGGAATCTCGAGCTCACTTGCGATAGACGTCAGCCTCTCGAATATTCCCTGATGGACCGCAGGACTGAAGGCAATCCCCGGGCCGTTATCCATGGAAATCGATTGATACTCAGGGACTGAAGACTGGTCGCCGAATCCGACATCAATAGCGATGCCGACATCCGGAACGATGCCGTATGTACTCGTGATGGCACCCCTTAAGCCGACTTCTTCCTGGACAGTGGCGACACAGTAGACATCCGCTTGGTGCCGCATGTCACGGAGAACTCGGAGACACTCAAACAGAACCGCCACTCCTGCCCGGTCATCCATGGTTTTTCCTGCCATGAACTTGCCCTGCAGCTTGATTGGGGTCTGAGCAAAAGTTGCTATGTCACCTATTCGGATTAATTCACGGGCCTCATCAGCGGTCAGACCGACATCGACATACAAGTCCTCCCACTTCATGGATTTCTCACGCTCTCCGGGCTCCTGGACGTGTGGGGGTTTTGCCCCGATAACACCCGGCAGATCCCTCCGTCCGTGGACTATCACCTCAAGTCCGGGGAGAATGCGTCTGTCGATACCGCCGACCTGCGTTACCCTAAGACAACCCTGATCTTCGATTTTTGTAACCATAAGCCCGATTTCATCCATGTGCGCGGCAAGCATCACACGGGGATGGGGCGTACGTCCGGTGCCTCGCTTGAGCACAATGAGGTTGCCGAGGGCGTCAGTTCGGGCCTCATCGAATAAACCGGACATATGCTTCTCCACGAGAGCAGCAACTTTCCCTTCATGGCCGGATACGCCGGACTCTGAGATTATGCTGCTCAGGAATTCCGCAAGTCCCAATGTTGCCATTCCCAACCCTCCATTCACCAAAACTCGCAAACAAAAAAGAAGTTTCTACCAGCTATTATGTGTTCTTCAAACGATGGGACAATTCCTGCTACATCTTGGTAAGTCTCCACACAAATTAAGTGAGTTTTCTCAGTCACCATGGGATTCCGAACCTTGACTCCGGACGATGCGAAAGTGATCGAATCCTCTGTCGGCAATCCTTCCTGCAACTCCATCCTTATCCACCAAAACAACACCTGCTGTCTCAGCTGTAATATGCCCAATTACGTGCATAGTTCTTCCGAGTTCAGACAATGCGCGGCGGATCTTGTCAGTAGATCCGGGCGCAAATGTAAATAAGAGCTCAAAATCCTCGCCTCCGGACAGTGCCCATTCAAGCGGATCATACTTCAGCATCTTTGCAGCGCGTAGCGTGGATTCACATATAGGGATTAACTCCTCTTTAATCACAGCCCCGACTTTGCTCTCCCTGGCAATATGATGAATATCCCCCGCCAGTCCGTCGCTTATGTCCATCATAGCGTTTACAAGGCCTGTTGATGAAAGTGCAAGGCCTTCCGAAACTCTCGGCACCGGCTCAAGATGCGCGTATATCAATTCATCGAGCCAGTTGGCACCGGATTCGGCGTCCTGCAACGAGCCCCCATCCTCCGACGTCTGTGACCGCTCTTCATTTAAGCTCATCTTATCCTGCTGGGTTCTTTTTAGACAGGCCAAGCCCGCTGCGGATCTTCCGAGACAGCCGGTGACCGCGATGAGATCGCCGGGGACAGCGCCTCCCCTGGTAACAGGAGAGTCTGCTGAACCAAGAATTGTAACGTTGAGGACCATAGCTTCCGGAGAACTAACAGTATCCCCGCCTATCAGCTTCACACCGAACAGCTGCGCAATGTCGAGCATTCCCTCGTAAATGCTTTCTACATAAGCGTCATCTGCCCAGCGAGGAAGACCGATAGACACCAGTGCGAACAAAGGGACCCCACCCATAGCTGCGATATCACTGATATTCACTGCAAGTGCCTTCCAACCAAGGCTTCGAGGGCTTGTGAATTCCTTTTTGAAGTGCACACCTTCTACCAGCATATCGCAAGCTGAAAGAAGCTTCCCGGGAGGAGGCAAGACAATCGCAGCATCGTCTCCTATTCCTAAGACGACATCCGCGGCGTCTCCAACTCCGGCATCAATCAACCGCTTAATCCGTTCAATGAGTCCGAATTCACCGCCGGTTATTTCCGTTTCCACTTGTTATCAGCCCCTTTGTCACCTTGGAGCCCAAAAGAACTAAACACCTTTACAAGGAGCCCAACATTGCGGGACAAACTTAGCACCGCGACACGGACTTAGGATCGCCTTACAAACCTAAGACCATCGCAGAAACTCGTGCCGTCAAGAACTCTTTCCTTGTTAAATAATGTACAGCAAGGAGGCGCTCACTTCAATCTGAAATGTCCTTGCCGACTACTGCAGCGTGTTGTATAATTGACATGCAACTGAATAATCTCGCTTGTGTTCAGTGCCGGAGTGGCGGAATGGCAGACGCACGCGACTCAAAATCGCGCGGAGTTACCCTCCATGGGGGTTCAAGTCCCCCCTCCGGCACCATTC
>JGI24711J26586_10002445_pt1 | contig 13189 bp, 11 predicted proteins | sample BioPla3DNA1_FD_26586 | JGI IMG/M metagenome (IMG submission 26586)
GGGGCCCGGGCCGGGCCTTCTGCGGCCTGTTGTGGCGCAATATCTTTGTTTGGTTCGTCTTTTGGGGGTACGGGACTATGGATCGTTTTTGTAAAGGAAGAGGCATATTTATATTTGACACTGAGACAACCGGCCTTCCGCGGCATGGAAAAGTCTACCTGCCTGGTGGGCGTGGGTGGCCTCACCTGGTTCAGGTGGCCTGGATATTGTACGACGGTTCAGGGTGTGAGTGTAAAAGGGAAAATTTGCTTATAAAGCCAGCAGGATTTGATATCCCGGAATCTGCTGTGGCGATCCATGGCATCACCACGGAGCAGGCTCTCAGGGATGGTGTTGTGCTCCGTGATGCTCTTCGCGCCTTCGCCCGTGACATGTTGCAAGCCGTAGTTGTGGTTGCTCATAACATGAGGTTTGATCAGGGCGTGATTGCGGCAGAGTGTTTCCGGGAGGGGTTGCCGGATCCTTTTGTCGGGAGACGGAATGTCTGCACAATGCTGGCGTCAAGCTGCCGGGCAGGACGAAACCAGCGGTTGTTGTCGCTTGGTGGTCTCTATAGAGATCTCTTCTTGTGCGAGCATGAAGGCGCCCACGACGCAGCGAATGATGCGGAAGCTTGCGCTCTGTGTTTTTTTGAAATGGTGCGGCGCGGAGATATCAGGATGTGACCGGGGTGTTGACGGTTCATCCCCACGCCTGTGGGGAACACCATTACCAAAAAAAGAGAAGGGGGGGAGTGTTCGGTTCATCCCCACGCCTGTGGGGAACACCGAATAATACATACATCGAATTCTGGCAGAAACGGTTCATCCCCACGCCTGTGGGGAACACTCGGCGGCGGCTCCGTCCCACTACTCCGATATCGGTTCATCCCCACGCCTGTGGGGAACACCAGCCCCAACTCCGAGCCCGACCCCGCCGGGCCGGTTCATCCCCACGCCTGTGGGGAACACCTGCAAAAAATCATCTATTTCGCAAAATTCGTCGGTTCATCCCCACGCCTGTGGGGAACACGTAGGCACTGCAACAGATATATCAGCCCCCTTCGGTTCATCCCCACGCCTGTGGGGAACACCTGATCGCGAATGCTGAGAATTAACCAAGAATCGGTTCATCCCCACGCCTGTGGGGAACACGTTTGTTGTGTAATTCATTTTTTTTCACACTCCGGTTCATCCCCACGCCTGTGGGGAACACGTAATTATTACACTGATTTGTCGATTTGTGGTTGGTTCATCCCCACGCCTGTGGGGAACACCTCACCCGAACCGCCGGCACTCCGCCGATCTCCGGTTCATCCCCACGCCTGTGGGGAACACTGGCGCGGTTATATTCTCTTTTGTCCTTCTCGCGGTTCATCCCCACGCCTGTGGGGAACACGGAGGAGCGCCGACGGCGCGGGGGGTGGGGTTCGGTTCATCCCCACGCCTGTGGGGAACACCGGCATCCTGGGCGATCTGCGGATGTCCTGGGCGGTTCATCCCCACGCCTGTGGGGAACACGTAAAACACCTGTTTTACTCAAAGGAAATCGCGGTTCATCCCCACGCCTGTGGGGAACACCTGGTTCTCGTCGTTGTTGGTGCGGTACATCTCGGTTCATCCCCACGCCTGTGGGGAACACACCAGAATTCACATACACCGGCGAATAGCTCACGGTTCATCCCCACGCCTGTGGGGAACACTTCGCATTCTTTCTTTACCTGTTCTTTAATGACGGTTCATCCCCACGCCTGTGGGGAACACCATATTATTTGTATACCGGTGGATGCCGCCTGCGGTTCATCCCCACGCCTGTGGGGAACACAATGCAAGTTATAATGTACAATACCGGGATTACGGTTCATCCCCACGCCTGTGGGGAACACATACTTATGTTGGTTTACTCTATACGGTTAGCCGGTTCATCCCCACGCCTGTGGGGAACACTTGGTGAGACGTATTATGATTATTATGTTTGTCGGTTCATCCCCACGCCTGTGGGGAACACGGAAGAATCGAATTTTTACAGTGCTTTAAAGGCGGTTCATCCCCACGCCTGTGGGGAACACGCTATATCGGAGGAGGGGGCAGCGGGTTTCTCCGGTTCATCCCCACGCCTGTGGGGAACACGCTCATAGGCCCTCCGGCTCTGCGAGTTGCATGGGTTCATCCCCACGCCTGTGGGGAACACGATAGTAAAAATAAATCATTAAGAATACTGCTCGGTTCATCCCCACGCCTGTGGGGAACACCGGATCATTAGTGCAAATCCGTTAACCCTTTTCGGTTCATCCCCACGCCTGTGGGGAACACGGATGAGGGAGATCGTCGACTAGAAGAAGGCACGGTTCATCCCCACGCCTGTGGGGAACACGATTAAGAAGAATCCATTGTTCGTTATCTATCCGGTTCATCCCCACGCCTGTGGGGAACACGCCTTCGTGATCTTCGGCTGGAAGTTCCAGTCCGGTTCATCCCCACGCCTGTGGGGAACACTGACCGGACGTTCGTGATCCTCGACGAGAGCTCGGTTCATCCCCACGCCTGTGGGGAACACTCCACACCCGCCTCGCCGGCCATCCCCATCGCCGGTTCATCCCCACGCCTGTGGGGAACACACCCCGAACGGCAACGCCGGTCTCACAGCAACCGGTTCATCCCCACGCCTGTGGGGAACACCGCGCGAACCTCGACGGTCTGAGTGGTGGTGTCGGTTCATCCCCACGCCTGTGGGGAACACGTCATGATCGGCGGAGACCTGGCACGCAGGCTCGGTTCATCCCCACGCCTGTGGGGAACACTTCGTAAAGATCATTTAGACCGCCTCCCGCACCGGTTCATCCCCACGCCTGTGGGGAACACGTCCGGAGCAGGCTGACCAGGTCCGGCCACTCCGGTTCATCCCCACGCCTGTGGGGAACACTTAGCGGTTTTTACAGCGACCTGCCAGTCACCCGGTTCATCCCCACGCCTGTGGGGAACACCTCTCGTTTACCTTCGAGGAGAGCGCGTATACCGGTTCATCCCCACGCCTGTGGGGAACACTCGTTGTTATGCAGGATCGCGTCTGCGATTTCCGGTTCATCCCCACGCCTGTGGGGAACACGACAGTGCCAGCCCGGTCAGGCGTCCGCCGAACGGTTCATCCCCACGCCTGTGGGGAACACCCTTCCGTCTGTTTTTTCTCGCTGTCACAAATCGGTTCATCCCCACGCCTGTGGGGAACACGATTGCTTACGCCGCGGCCTGCTGGAGCTGGTCGGTTCATCCCCACGCCTGTGGGGAACACCGATACCGTCACAGTGACAATATCGTATGCACCGGTTCATCCCCACGCCTGTGGGGAACACGTATCAATTTTGTTGGTGATACTTTTACCCTACGGTTCATCCCCACGCCTGTGGGGAACACGTATTTCCACACGCGACACTCTTCCATAATGACGGTTCATCCCCACGCCTGTGGGGAACACTTTTTGAAAAGATTTTCATTAATCTTCCTTAACGGTTCATCCCCACGCCTGTGGGGAACACCCAATATAATTCTCTGATCTACTCCATTTTTGCGGTTCATCCCCACGCCTGTGGGGAACACATTTCCATCAAGAATAGTTCCAAAATAATGTTCGGTTCATCCCCACGCCTGTGGGGAACACAGAGCAATAAACATTTCGGCGAAATTAATTTTCGGTTCATCCCCACGCCTGTGGGGAACACTTTGTGAGTATATAAAACTATCTATGAGTTCCCGGTTCATCCCCACGCCTGTGGGGAACACGCGCATGATACGTTTGCGAGTCTTGATTACTTCGGTTCATCCCCACGCCTGTGGGGAACACACTTCCGGGTTGTTATACCTAAGATACACTTTAGATAGTTCTTTACCACACCAGACAGGAAATTTCTTCTCCTCATCATCCACAACATGAAGGCCTTCTCCTAGTGGCCCTGAAAGGGATTGGTGTCCCGGTCATGATGCATTGCAATTGAGGAATTCACATTCATCTCCTGCTCATCCTTGTATATGGGGAGCAATGAGATTAACTTTACCCCATCCATCTCCTTTGGGATCCGTCGATTATCTCCTATCATGATGAAATCATAGCCGCTATCATTTCGTTCACTCCACACCATCAGAGCACTCCCCCCTTCGAGTCCAACGACAATTTGTTCCCAGATCATCTCCCGCACTCGCACCGAGTAGTTTCCGATGTACACTCCCGGTCTCACCTCCACCAGCCAGAGGGCGAGCCTCCCCCGTAGACGCGGGGGGATGTTCTCAACTACGATGACCATCAGGGTTCCCATTCGTCCTCCACAGGAATCGCTGGAGGCAAAGCGTCAGGTGGCATCTCCGGAGTGGAAACCCCTCCGGCATCAAGCACTTTGCCTATCAGCGGTATAATCCGCTCTAACAGACGCGTCTGCCGGAACGCATCACGGCAAGCAAGCCGCGTTTCCCTCTCGGGATCGGCGGAATTACGGCCTGCTATCATAAATGCTGCGGGGACGACCGTCTCAAACTTTACGAGATCTGCAATATCATAGACAAAAGACAGTGGCTTTCCCGTATGGATAAACCCGATAGCAGGAGAGTACCCCGCTGCCAGTATCGCTGCTTCGCAGATCCCATAGAGACAGGCTGTCGCAGAGCTAAGGCACCGGTTCGGAATATCTCCGCTACCCCAGTTGGAAGCATCATACTTTCGACCCATCCATCGAACTTGGTAGCGTTGGGCAAGGTTCTTGTACATCCGCTTCACCCGTGCCCCTTCCATTCCTTGAAGTTGATTCACCGAGTAGCCCTCAGGCACCTCTCCATCGAACCGGATCTCGTACATCCGTTGGACCACCCGCAACCGAGCCTCTTCGTCGAGGGCAAGTCGCGCTTGGTAAAGTAGTCGATCAGAGCGTGCACCTCCCGGTCTCCCGGCTGAGTAGAGGCGGACTCCTGCTTCCCCGACCCAGACAAGGAGGCAACCAACTCGCGCGGCCAGAACTACCGCCGCATGTGAGACCCTCGTTCCCGGTTCGAGCATCAGGCACGCCACCCCACCGACCGGGATCTGGGTTCTGATTCCATTCACATCAACAAGAACAAACGCTCCATCAATGACATCAAGTTCGCCCTTCTCCAAAAAAATGAGGGAAAGCCGCTCTTTAATTGAGATAGGACGGAGACGAGGTAACATCTTCCCCTCCTCATAGCGGCCGAATGAGGAGAAGTCCGCAACCGTAACTCTTCGCCGGACCTACACCCGTAAAGAGCGCCTTCTCGAATCGATCTGGATCGGTCACAGTCAGCACCCCATTGAAGTCGATAGTGCTGATCGCCACCCTCCGGTTTCCTTTCCGTTTCAGGAACCGGTGCTGTCGGTAGCCATCTGCTCTGACCAGATCTCGCTCGACGGAGAAGCCCAGCCGTTCCGCCCGGGACTCGAGCCAATTGTACCCCTCCTGCTGGACAAGATCTGCCTCCCGGGGCCTTGCGTCTGGAGGGCACCCCGAATCTTGAAGAAGTTTCTTTGCATCCATCACGACATCATGACGGCAATGCTTTCCTTCTTCATTTCGCTTCGTCCGTACCGGATTGGCCCGAAGTGAAAACCCGAGATGTTGTCCCGTACGCAGAACCGGACTGTATTCCTTCTGATCGATCTCCCAGATCCCATCAAGATCCACTGGTTCAGACTCCGAGACTGCATAGATCAGAGGAGAGCGCTCCCGTACTTCCATACGGTAGATGAAGTCGCGTTTTTTCCGGGTTCCGTCAGAAAAAATCCTCCAGACCATCCTATGAACCTCATACGGATTCCTGATCATATCCCAGAACTCCGGTGAACGCGACGCGTCATCCTTCAATAGGATCCGGTAGATATACGACATCACTGGACCCCCGCTGGAATCTCAATTCGTGCAGAGTGTTCATCACGCTCGACAAATTGCCACTTTGTTCGGTCGATCGGCAAATCTCGCCTAGGTTTAGTGTAACGAGCCTCAGTTGTAAATCCAGTCTCCTCATCCCCTTCCCAATAAAGCATCCCTGTAGTCCTCTCCTCTGGTTTCCCACCGGGTCGGGACCTGAGCAGATCTTGATCATGGAACGTAACCGCTTCCAGAGCTTCTCGCAGGTTGCTCCCTGCTACCACCTGCGGTTGGAAGGGAAGAGCCATCGGACAGGATTTCCGACCTAGGTAGGGTACAAAGTGTGGGTGGCGCAACCCCTCTGCGATCTCTACAAGAGAATAAATCGGATCGGCTGTGGTCGTTTTGAGGCAGACTGTATAGAGAGCATCACAGAGGTACTCCCTCGCCGAGAGGATGGTTTTGAGCTCATCCCGCGGGATACTCAATTCCTCTTTCCGGGTTGCAAATCTCCAGTAATTCTTCTTCGCCCTCTCCGGCGCAACCTGAGTGGTGTGAAAATCACGCAGGAGGGTGCTGCCTCTATGAACAATCGTCGCAATCATATAATCGCTCCTCAGCCTCGTCTGCGCTACAGCATCATCCCTTCTGACTCCGAGTGCAGCCCCGACCAGCCCGAGGATCGCCGATTTCGTGGGGCTCGGCTCTGCAGGTCGATGTTCGCCAACAGCAATCCCGCCCCAGGATGCCAGCGGCCCGTAGAGCCGAAAGACAAGATATTCAGGCATGCCCATCAGCGACGAATCTTAGGATTTCGTCGAGGGTACCCTCCCCCGTTGTAGCGTTCATCTCTAGGCAGGCATCGGCACACGCACCGTAAACTGCATCCATATTCTTCCTCGTCTCAGTCAGGGCCTTAATGGCATTCTTTAGATGATCGTCTCTGCTCACCGGTTCTAGAAACGCCACTGAGAGGGACCGGGGCTGCTTGCTCCCTCGCTCGGCAAGGAGATATGAAGCGTAGGCCCTGGACGCAAAGCTGTTCTGTTTGCCCCTCGGCCCGACTTTCACCGCCGCCTCCACGAGTGCCCAGATCGCCCGGTCTGTGAGCTCGATATCACCGTCTAGGTTCTCAATTAAGAGATCGCGGTTGACACAGATATAGGCGTAGAAGAGTCCTGCTGCAAACTCAGCCTGACCAATATGTCCGGCGCCGACATCTTCTTCACCACGGTTGAGATCATCGACAGCAGTAAAGTAGTCGTCCTCAACTGCTACTCGATGGACTGTGATCGCATGAGCTACCTGCACTGCCGCCTCGTGATTGAAGGCCGGGTTCGCAGCGAGCATCCGGCCGAACATGGCTATATCCACGGCGGAATTCTGGCTTCTGAGTAAGGCCAGATCATCACCTGTGGGCTTCTCCCCGCTCGTCGCAAGTTGTGCGATGAGATCATCAATGGCGGCTATCTCTTCAGGGCTGAAATGAACCATCTGTTCAACACAGAGTGATTCTTTCTTTATTTTCTCTGCATCATCGTTTTTGTCGCTTTTTTTTGGCTTCTTCAATTTTCCAAAGACTCCAGCGATCTCCTGCGCCCAGGCAACGGCATCCTCCTCTTTCACCTGAGGATTGACCGGTTCACCATCGCCTTTGATGAGATCAGTAAGTCTCTTCCCCTCCTTCAACGCGAGGTAGGCTTGCCATCCCATCTCCTTGGTTCTGATTCCAAGATTGCCGTCAAAGGCTTCCTGGAAGACCCTTGATGTTCGCCACGCTCTCTTAAGACTTTGTGACGAGACGCGCAGCCTTCGGGCCCCGCCCATCATGGCGGTCTTTGGGGTGCCAAGGTCGTCACGGTTCAAGTTTGATGGGGGGTAGGATGTAAGGATATGTAACTGGATAAATTCAGACATTTTTTACCTCATTTTTCAGTTCTCGCAAGATGTTCGTAATACGATTCCGCCCACCTTCGCTTCGTCAGCGAGTTCCACCAGTAGATAGCGGGAATGAGGCTCGGAAGGTGTGCCTTCCTATCGATCTGACGAAGAAGGCGAGTCATCATCGGGTAGAGTTCATCATAACTGTAGTCTGGTACCCGTAGCAGGCGGCGGAATCTCAGTTCACTCACCCGGGGCGTAGATCCCCTTTCTTTTGGGTGGGCGAAGAGTTCGGCGGTTCTCGCAGTTCCATCCAGATGCGCTTCCACGTGAGATAGGATCCCGGCAACGGCTGCAAGATGCATGGTGTTCATCGATTCCGGCATCATCGCTTTTAATCGATAAAATGCCGGGACAAAAACCACCTCAGCGGGACTCCGGCATCGCCGGAGCTCCGCCCGGTCGCCACGATGCTCCTCGAGTTCTCCCCACCACTTCATGACCACCCCAATCGGTAGGGGTTGCTGTTTCTGTTCCATTTTCATCACTTCTTTCTAACTTTCTTCCGTGATCCCGGATCAGGGATCCCAAGGTGACCTCGAATTTTCTTGTTCGACTTTGAGAAGGGGTTTCGCAGCAGCCTCCGGGCATTGACGGCCCGTTGCGCATCAATCTCATCGATCTCGTTGATCTGAGAATAGTCATCAAAGAGGCGATCAGCGACATCTCCGAGGAGCTTATACCACTCTCTCCTGATCTCGGTTACCTCTTCATTGCTGTAAGTGGTTGCCGCCCTGTCAAGAAGACGGTAGAAGTCCTCCTCGGTCGCCTGATAGAGCCGTGCAGAGATGACTGAGGTGTCGCCCTTGACGTCTTTAGGTTTATCGAAGAGGGCAACTTTAACGCACCATTGGACGTTTCGTGCCATCTCCTCCGCTGCTTTAACCATCCCGGCAGCAAGCTCCTCGAACTCTGCCTTCCATTCCCCATCAATGGAGATGATCGGCATCGTTCCCTGGTAATAGCAACGTGGTTTTTTATTGTCCATGTCATAACCAAATGCCCAGAGACGAGGTTTACCGCCGTTTGGGGCAAAGAGATCTCTGACACGTCCTGGTCTGTTGTGCTGTTCAAACTGTGTCACGTTCCTTGCGACGAATGAATTCCCTCCGGGATCATTGATGACCAGCCCGAGCCATTCCCGGTAGGTGATTCCCCCTGGTTGTGGATGTTGCGCGAGCAGTTCAGACCCGGCTTTGCCCTTTGAATAATATGGACTCAATGGGTGGATCCACCCTGCATACTGCATCCCATAGGGCTTTGCCTGGTAGGAGGAGGTCAATTGATCGGTCTCGGCCCCACAGAGATCGCAAGTGCCATGGACGCCTTCTTCTGGCTCATTGATGAGAATCCGTCGTGGCAACCCCCAATATGCCTGATCAGGATGGGCATCTTTGGGTGTTGTGATCTCTTCTCCTTCACTTGTCCTGATTGGTCCCATCCAGGGGAAGCGATCAGCGTCATTGGCAGTGGCCGGGCTTCCGGCATCATCATTTACGATGACGTTTGCCCAGACAGTCTCCCAGAGACTGGGACCGAGAACGAGTGTGGTCATCGGTCCCCCTCCACGTATTGACGTCCTGTGTCCACGGCCACCGGCCGGGGCGTTGGTCTGGAGGGTGTAGAGTGCCATCGCGGTGCAAGACGGGCATAGGGATTCTATGAGCCCTCGTTTCACGAACCAATCTGTATTTTCGATTATCTTCGTCTCTTCTGGCATATCGATAAGGAGATTATCGATCGACCAGACCCTTTCACCCTCGAGCCCAACATCCTGCATGAAACGTGGCCCGTTCCCATAGATGTTGAACGCCTCAGCAACCGGCTCAAACGCAGATCTCAGTTCTTCAGGGTCCGGGGGGTTAAAGAGCACCTCCCTCCAATCTTCATCGTCCTCGGGAGGAAGAACTGTCTGGAAGAGCCCTATGAGAAACTGGAATAGGGAACCATCGAAGTCAGGGCGTGGAGTGACAATAGTCGATATCGGTGTAGTTGCGTGGTTTCTGGTAATCTCCCAGGGTGCAATGACATCTATGACATTGTTCTCAGACTGGACCGGGATCCACCGGTCGCGGATCAGGTTGGAGATACTTTTTCACCTCCTTCATGACTCCTAATTCCACTACATTTTGTCATGGTAATTAGTTCCTATGAGCTCGCTTAGATAAATGTCTTTCTATTCTATCCGGGAGACCTTGAGGCCCCTTTTCCGGTCATATATCACCCGAACTGGATTTTCACTCAAAGATTGTGCGAGTCCTGCCCATATTCCGTTTTCGAACTCTAAGGGGACGATCACTCTATCCCGTCCCCCCACTCGTGCTTCTACCTCTTTGACAGCATCAGCCAGGGGACCGGTGAACTCATCTGGTCTGGCAACCTGCTTCTCCCGCACACTCACCTGGCTGAGATCCCATGCTACCCGCGGGTCCGCTTCGTCAGCCCAGGGAAGTATGTGCTCCCCATCCCACCGGGCAAGCCTGAGAGTCACGCTTGGCTCTCCGAGGCGCGTCGGTGTTCTAGAATCATCCTTCCACGCTCCACTGGTCTCCCTATATCCATTCTTCAGCTTGAGAGCATTCTGGATAGCAAACGAGGCGTCGGCACATTCTTTGCCCCTGACCTCAGCGGTGAGATTCAGGAAAACGTCAGGAATCGCTTTACCGCTCTCTTTTCCAAAGACTGCCTCGATAAAGGGATGGGCATCACCGGGGATGGCTATACTGCCTTTCTGACTGAGGATTCGGGCAGTCAACCATACTCGTGCGTGATCCTCGTAGACCGCCGCGCCACGAGGAAATAGGGAGCGGTACCAATCTTCTTCCGGGTCTATAACGGGCTCAGGAGAGAGGATAAGGAGACGTGCCTCCCCCCGATCACCACGTTCATGGCGATGAAGTCTTCCTGCCCGCTGGATAATCCGATCGATTGGAGCGAGGTCACTGACCATGAAGTCGAAGTCGAGGTCAAGGGATTGCTCAACCACCTGCGTGGCAACGAGAACCTGACCCGCGCGGGCCTCGTCTGCGCTCTCCTTTCCGAAGAGATCAAGCACTGTCTTCTCGATTCGGAGCCGATCTCCAAGGGCAAATCTGGCGTGGAAGAGGTGGACGGAGTCTTTCGGGAGGATAGACGAGAGTTGTTCCCAGGCTTCGACAGCGTCATCGACAGTGTTTCTGATCCAGCAGGCACACCTCCTTTCTTTCGCGGCCCTGACGATCTCTGCCAATGCTTCTTCCAGGGAGGCTGTGAGGGTGACAGTCACCAGTTTCTCCTGTTCCATCGGAAAAACTTTCTCATCGAGTCCATCGGGAGAGATGTGGGTGAGGAGGGGGTAATCTTCTGCCTCCAGTCTGACGTTCATCTCCGGGATCCGGCGTGCGAAACTCTCGGCGAGTTCCCGGCGCTGGATGGTCGGAAGGGTGGCTGAGAGGAGGATAGCGCTTCCCCCTAGCGCCCCATGGAACTCAAGGAGCCTCTTTAGGAGCTCGTGCATGTATCGATCACAGGCATGAACCTCGTCGACGATGAGGATGTTCCTTGCAAGCCCGAGAATGCGGAGTGACTGGTGGCGAACTGGAAGAATCGCAAGCAGTGCCTGATCGATAGTCCCAACCCCGATCTGTGCGAGAAGGGCTTTTTTTCGGTTGTCAGCGAGCCAGGTAGTACCTGGACTTTCGGAGACTGTTTCTCCATCGAGGTAGGCCTTCATCATCCCGTAGAGATGGCTTGCTGAATGGGCAAGGATTGTGGAATACGTGTCATCACAGAAGAGACTATCCGTAATCTTCTCCATCCGGCAGTACATGGCGTTCGCTGTGGCCATGGTAGGAAGCGCGATGTAGATCCCTTCTCCCTCCTCTGTAGCCATGAGTCGGTGGGCAAGGGTGAGTGCAGCTTCAGTCTTCCCGCTTCCTGTGGCATCTTCGATGATGAAGAGGTGTGCCCCTCTTCCCAGGGGAAGGGTGGCAACGTACTGCTGGAGGGGAGTCGGTTTGTAACGGGGAAAGAGATCTGGAAAGAGAGCAGAGAGGCCACGTTCTTGTGCAGGAGTTGATGGAATGGCTCCTTTATTCCTTAAAGCCAGTTCTGCACCGGGAAGTGCGATCTTTTCGAAGTATTCAGGGAGTGGGAGGGAAGCCTTCTGGTACGGGAAGTAGTTCCTGTCAGATCCTATCCAGTCGGCGAGGACACAGAGCCCCGCGAGGACCCATGAGACGCCTTTAATTTTTTGTACGGTTTTTCTATTAGCATGGAGCGGGAGGGATGCGTCCCTGAGGAAGAGTGAGGCGCAGTCCCGAGCGAATGCCTCAGCTGCTCTTATGTCTTCGGGCAGGAAGGCCTCTCCGAGAGCGGTTGCCCCTTCGTCCGGAGGACTGCCATGGTGGCCGCAGACTGCCCGGAGGAGGGGGGTGATAATATCCTGACATCTCTCCAGGTCGGCACCGTCCACGTGAAGCCAGCCTTCCTCTATCGCAACCGGCAGGAGATGCTCTTTCCAGAGAAGATAACCCAGGTCACTATGATGGCCGACATAGATCTTACGAAGGTCTCCTAACTGCTGAAAGCTAGGGGTCGAGAACTTTCCAATGTCGTGGATAGCGAGAAGGAAACAGATGAGTGTTTCGAGCTCCTCTCTTTGAATGTGAAAGGTATTCAACCGTTTTCTGAGAAGTGGATCGCCTTTGAATAGCACTCTTCCGACCGCTGCGACATCGAGTGCATGGTAGGCGAGGGGATGTGATGTATACTGGTCCTTCTCGTCGGTGCGGAACTTGCCCCAGTAGTTGATATATGTGGGTAGGGGAACATTCATTCTCGTTCATCTCCTTAAAGAGAGACGGGGAGACACCAATCGAGAGCATAGGGTCTCCAATGTGTTAATCAGTTCTCTACGCCAATATATAAATCAGATGGATATAAGATGAAAGCGTCGAACTGTTAACCTGGGATTCATATGCAGGGTCTGGTATCCTTAAATATGACATTAAAGGATATCTTCCCAATAAATAGTTTTAAGTCCCCACAGGGTGGGGAACGGATAAAAGTTAGAGAACCTTCGTAATTGCACTACGGTTCATCCCCACATTATGGGGAAAAGGCCACCCACTTCCTCTGCACAACAACATGCAATGAGGTCTGCTGGTGTGAATGTGATGGAAATCGTACCGAGCAAGATGCTTTTTCCATACCTTCCTCGGAAACGATCTGAAATCGTATGTGCCACCAGATATATAATTACTTGTTATCTTGCGACGGATGACTGAGATATTCTGGTACAATTAATCGTGTTGCGCATCAAGTGCTGTGTTGCATAAATCTGATCCTTTGACCAAAAGTAGAAAGTGCAGGGCGTCCCTTCCGCCCCATCATGACAAAGAACGCTGGAGACGCCCATATATTGAC
>JGI24711J26586_10002448_pt1 | contig 13178 bp, 10 predicted proteins | sample BioPla3DNA1_FD_26586 | JGI IMG/M metagenome (IMG submission 26586)
TAAAGGGGACGGTTCATTAACTTTAATTAACTATATTTTAAATTAAGAAGAACTTGTTTTAATTATAAATTCCATAATTCTATAGGATATTTTTAGACTTTAAAGTATGTTTATTGACTATTATATTAAATTGTTTGCTAACTACTTATTAACCGTAGCTCTTGATTTATAAATTTTGAAATGCTTGTCCACTTTTATTGTATAAAACAAAATTTTTATTAATTTATTTTTTTTAAAACCATACCGAACTTATAGAATATTCAGAAATCATATCATCTATTAATGTTTTATATTTATTATTTTGGGTAATTAGCTTATATCCCTTCTCGCACATTTGTCGAACACTGGATATAGCTATATTCCCTATAAAGTGACATATTTCCTTAAAACTAAAGTTGCATAAACTACGCATTACCAGAACACATAAGCTTCTTTCCTTTGAATGCCTATGATTATATTTTACATGAATATTGAAATTAGTCCCAGTATATTTTGAAATAAATCTCACAACTTCCTTGGGACTCACATTTCTTATCAATATTTTCCTTTCACTTCTGCATTGACTACCTTCATCTTGAAATTCCACATCAATCTTCTCCTCTAAGTTAGGAGCTCTTTTAACAAACTCTATATAAACCTTTCTTGCATTATTAATCTTCTTACCAAAGAAACTCAAAACAAAGTCAACATCCAGAATCTTAAACTTATCTTTAAATATTCCAAGATAAATTCCAAAACTAGAGTACTTAAATTTCTCTACACAATTCTTATATTTATTTATGTCTTTAGGATTATTATGTATATATGCAGAAAGAACAAGCAAATACTTGTAATTATGTACCAAGACACTCTTGAATCGATCTTGAAAAACATGTCCATGCCTATTATATTTTTTATTAAAATAGGCTGCGTAGCTTTGATTAATGGATTTCATTATCTTACTAATATCAGCTCCACAGCAATCAATAGCCATATGACCATGTGTGGTCATTAAACAGTAAGCATACACTTTAAATAGATATATTCCTTGATACTTTTTAATTAATTGCAAATACTTATCTTTGTCAGCAGAATCTCTAAAAAGAGGAATATCACTAATACTTCTCACCATAATATGATAAATTCCATTTTCATGTTTTACTCGCGCAACTCTTGGCATAATAATCATTTCCTTTCGTTTTTTCTAAATTATTGCCAACTTTCCATGAATTAAATCATATCATGGGTAAAAACATTAAGTTATTTACTACTTTAGTTATAATAGAAATATTAAAAATATTGAACCGTCCCCCTAATAATTTACCTCTTTTAAGCATAAGCCCTTAGCTGGAGCAATAGGTCCTGCCAGTGCTCTCTCCTTCTCCATCAATATTTTTTCTACATCTACAGCCTCCAGTTTGCCTGTACCAACCTCTAAAAGGGTACCAGTGATTATTCTCACCATATTCATTAAAAATCCATTTCCGTTAACTTCGATTTCTATGTTACCCTTATCTTCTTTTATATTTATGTAATTTATCGTTCTCAAAGTGGATTTTTTCTTAGATTTTAAGTTAGTAAAACTTCTAAAATCATGAGTTCCTATCAAGAACTCCGATGCCTTTCTCATATCACCTAGATTTAGTTTTTCAGTGATATGATGAACATACCTCCTGTTAAATACATCCCTATACTCATTATTGTTTATTTTATATACATAGGTTTTTGACTTTACATTATATCTTGCATGAAACCTTTCGCTTGCGTCTTTCATTGATTTTACTACTATATCTTCTGGAAGATATTTATTCACATATTCCAGTATTTCCATTGCTGTCATGTCAGAGTTTATACGAAAATTTGCTACGTAATTTTCTGCATGAACTCCGGCGTCAGTTCTGCCACAACCTATTACCTGAATCTCTTCTCCAGACATTTTAGTCAATATATTCTCCATTTTCCCTTGTATAGTTTGATCTGTGGTTTTTTGCTTCTGCCATCCTTTATATCTGCTACCATCATACTGTATTAACATTTTTAAGTTTCTCATATTCTTCCTCACCTTTTCTTTATCTTCTATCTCAATTATCTTTACTTTGCCTTCTAAGTCAAGGGGACGGTTCAACAAAATCGAAACTTCGATTTTGTTGAACCGTCCCCCTACTTTACCCTACTTTAGAGAGTTATACATTTCTTCAATTTTTTTCATTACCTCATCTGTCTTTTCCATATTATAATATTCGCTAGCCTCTAAGTTCTTATCAGGAGAATAAGTTATGAATTTCGCTCTAGGAAAATTTATTCTAAACCACTTATTTCCTTCTTCATTTTCTACTAAGTCAACATAATAGGTTATACCTTCTTTTTCTTCTTGATCATCATCTAGAAGAAAGGTTGTCCCATTCACTAATTCAAAGAATTCCTTTATTTTTTCTTTATCTGTAGTTTCTAATGTAACACCATCACTGCTGTTACTAATTCGTAGTTTATGTACATCCTCTAACTTATTCTTATAAAAGTCTTGAAATTTATGGCTGACTACTTCTTCTTTAGGCTTATTGGCTTGTAGCTTATTATTGCTAGCATGGTATTTGCTAGAAAGTAAGTATGATCCTGNGCCAAGGAATATGGCAATAAGAATCATAAGTGGCAACTTTGCTTTTTTCATTTTTTACCTTCCGCTCCTTATATTGTTATCCATTTATATTTTATGACATTTCTTTGCAGGTTGCAAGTAGAACTTTTTCTATTNATATTTTTTTATTTTACAATATGATATTATGGTCTATACACTAAATATTTGNTCAAAACTACCTTCACTTTTACACTGAAATTATTTAATAATTATTTAATATTTAATTAACTTATCGAATTTTTGGACAACATATTTCGTATACTTAATATAACTCAGTTTACACTATGTTAACAACTTATGGTATCATTAAATATTTTTTACGTAAGATAACTAGATTTATGAAAGGAAGCTATAATCATGACAAAAAACGCCAAAGCCGCTATTTTATTATTTTACTTAACTTTATCTCTTTTTTCTATGGAATTTATCTTAAAACTAAATAGTTCAGATAATATATTTTCCTCATCAATTATTTTTCTATTTGTTTTTTCACTATGTTTAACTATGGGCATTTTTATTTTCGCATCTTTTTTCAAAGGGAAATTTCAATGGATTATTATTTTTATAGCCTTATTTTTCTTAGGCATATTATTTTCATCCCAATTAATTTACTACAAATTTTTCAAAACCTTTTACACCCTATACTCTGCAGGTAATTCTGAGCAAATTTTTGAATTTTGGAAGGACATCCTTAACGTTACAGTGAAAAATCTTTACTGGGTTATTATTCTGTTAATTCCATCTATATTGATAATCATCTTAAGAAAAAAGTTCTTTGATAGTAACAAGATAGGTTGGGGCTTTAGAAGTCTTATATTTATACTTCTTCTTATATTTCACGGCTCAACAGTAGCTGGTATTTATTTTGGCAGCAAAGGACAAAATTCAGCTTATGATCTATATTTTGACAGCAATTTACCTTTACTTTCAGTTAATAAACTGGGACTTATTACAACTATGAGGCTGGAAGTTCAAAGACTTGCTACTGGATGGTCACCTACATTGAAGGATGACTTCTTAGATTTTGGCTCTATTTACCCACTTGATCCCAATGATGACCCTCTTCTCGGCCAAGTGGACGAAACTACAGAAAAACCAATTGAGTACAATACTATGGAAATTGATTTCGACAAATTAATTTCTGAGGAAAAAAACGAAGTTATTAAAAATATGCACACATATTTTAAAAACATGCAAGCTAGTAAGAAAAATGAATATACAGGTAAATATAAAGGATATAACCTTATTTTTATAACAGCGGAAGCCTTTTCATCTTACGCAGTTATACCGGATGTTACGCCAACATTGTATAAAATGGTTAATGAAGGTTACAAATTCACTAATTTTTATAATCCCTTATGGGGTGTTAGCACTTCTGATGGGGAATATGTTGCTAGTACAAGCTTACTTCCTAAAAGTGGTGTGTGGAGTTTCTACAAATCAGCTAATAATTATATGCCCTTTGCCATGGGCAATCAACTGAAAAAATTAAATTACAGCACAAATGCTTATCATAATCACACTTACACTTATTATCGTAGGGATCTGTCCCATCCAAATATGGGATACGACTATAAAGCAGTTGGACATGGTTTGACGGTAAAGAACACTTGGCCAGAATCTGACCTTGAAATGATGGAGAAAACTGTTCATGAATACATTGGCAACGAGCCTTTTCATGCATACTATATGACTGTTAGTGGACATATGCTCTACTCTTTTACAGGGAATAGCATGGCAAACAAGAATAAGCAATATGTTAAAGATCTTCCTTATTCAGAACCTGCAAAGGCTTACTTAGCTACTCAAATAGAATTAGACCGAGCTTTAGAGTATCTGTTAAATGAGCTAGAAAAGGCTGGTCTTGCGGAAAATACACTTATAGCCTTAAGCCCAGACCACTATCCTTACGGGCTAGAACATGCAGAAATTGAAGAATTGGCAGGTCATCCTGTAGAAAAAAACTTTGAACTCTACAAAAGCACCTTTATACTATATGCAAAAGGAATGACTCCCGAAACAATAGATAAACCTATTTCAAGTCTTGATATTATACCTACACTATCAAACTTATTAGGATTGGAATTTGATTCAAGGCTTCTAATGGGTACAGATGTATTCTCTGACTCAGAACCTTTAGTAATTTTCTTAAACAAGAGTTTTATTACAAGCAAGGGTCGCTATAATTCTGTAACAGGGAAATTTACACCCAATCCAGGGGTTACTGCAGATAACTCCTACGTAAAAAACATATCAACCTTAGTAGACAGTAAATTCTACTATTCAACTAAAATATTAGAAACAGATTATTACAGAAAAGTTTTACAATAATTTCAAAGGACTTCTTCCCTTAATTTTATTATAGGAAGAAGTCCTTTTTTAAAAAGATTTTTTATCTCAAATGTTAAATTTTCTTTATCCAGTCCAATATGTACTCAAACACTTCATCTTTGTTGACCTCATTAAGTATATCATGTCTTTTGCCGTCATAAAGACTCATTTGAACATCTTTTATATCTTTAAATCTATAAATATTATATAATCTTTTTACTAGTTCACCATAACCTCCCATAGGATCTTCTTCACCAGCCAATAGGAGTATAGGAAGCTCTTTAGGTATCTTTTCTAATCTTTCTTCTATGTAAAGCTTAGATATGGCTTCCAAGAGGTAATAATAAAAACCTACTGAATAAGTCACATTACATAAAGGATCTTCCTCCTGCTTCTTTACCTCCTCTGGATCGGAATTAAGCCAAGCCAATCTAGACTTGCTAGTGTCCTTAAACCTACTATTATAATTTCTAAAAAGCAAATTCTCTATGATTTTTCCATTACTGTCATCGCCAAACATACGCTTTTGCATTGAAGCTAGTTTTAAAGCTGCCTTTATATCTGAACCGGTCATCACTGCAGTTCCACTTAGTATAACCTTGTCTATCTCTCGACCATGTTCAATAATAAATTCTTGGGCAATAAAAGAACCAAAGCCATGTCCTAAAATTATTATGGGCAATTCGCCATGATTCTCCTCAATAAGATCCCTTATAATAAGTTCATCCTCTAAAATTTTATTAAAAGCATCTCCTTCAATTCGTCCTAATGATTGTTCATCAGCAGCTGTTTTACCATGACCTCTATGATCATTAGCATAAACGATTATACCATTATCATTAAGAAATTCGGCAAATCCTTTATACCTACCAGCATGTTCCCCTATATCATGAAAAACTTGCACAACAGCTCTAGGGTTTGATACTTTATTCCAACAGTATAGAAAAATGTCCTTGTCATCTTTACCTTTGATGAAAATTCCCTTCACAGGATCTAATCTTTCCATCTCTTTCTTCCTCTCTTATATTAGTAACTAGCCCTATAGTTTTTTAAGCTATTATGTATTTGAATTATCCCACCTTATCTATATTATAGCAGAGCTGGCCTACTTTTTCACCTTATTCCAGCATTAGTTTCAACATAGGCCTAGATTTTTAATTAATCTTAAGGTTAATAAACCGTCCCTTAATTTAATTCTACATCATTTTTCGACTAAAAAACAATTTTTTATAAAATATTAAAGGAAAAAATTTTTAATGAATTTTGTTAATTACCCACTATTTGTAAATATTGGTACCTCCCACCTTCACTGATGGTAATTTTTGTTATAATATATGTATATATTACCTTATTACATAACTAAAATTAATCTATTAGAATTTTGGAGGATATTAAAGTGGTTTTTTTACAACTTACCGTTCTATCTCATTGCTTAACTGACTTTATTTTTCAAAGTAGCTTAGTGACAGCTCAAAGAAGAAGTAAAAACTTAAGACAAAGATTAAAAGCTAACCTTCTGCATTCTTCCAGTGTAGCTCTTTTACTATTTTTTATTTTAATATTATGGTACAAGCCATCTACCGTTTTGCCCTTTACCTTTTGTATATGGTTAGCACATTTTATAATAGATTTCACTAAAAGCTCTCTAATGGTTAAAAGCAAGCCTTCCAAAGAGGATTCCAATAAAAGAAAGGGGAATTCTAATTACTTACTAGAAATCTATTCAACCTTCATTACTAGATGGAAGGATACTTTACTGTTCATTACTGATCAAATACTTCATTTACTTGTGATTTTACTGTTATGGCACTTGATTGATATAGAAAGTGGAGGACTTTTTCATGCTCTTAATTTTTCCAATTGGAAATTAAAAATATTGTTAATAAAGTTTAACCGTCCCCTTATTATCAATCTTTTGAATTACTTAATTGTATATACCATTACATGCTTTGGTGGCAGATTTGCCATAAATTGCATTATCGAAGCTTTAAAGCTAAACTCTAAAATGGCCCNTATGAATCAAAAGACTATCAGATTTATTGAACCGTCCCCTATTTCTGGCGATTATATAGGTATTTTTGAGAGATTTATTATACTTACCTTGGTCATTAGCGAAGCTTATTCCGCTATAAGCTTTGTGTTTACAGCCAAGTCCTTAGCTAGATTTAGGGAGTTGGATAATAGGGACTTTGTAGAATATTATTTGATTGGTACTTTAATGAGTACCGTATTAGGAATTTCAGGTGGGCTTTTGTTAAAACTTTTAATTCTATAAGGTATTTTTGTGGTTTTATAAGCACTTCTTTATAACTTTTCTATATGCTAATATTGATAGATAATATTGATAGCTTTTATTTATCAAGGATAGAATTTGATTGAGGATAGTTTTTGGTAAAGACCCGTTAAGCTTGGTAGCTAAACATAAGGGGTGTTTGTATTTAGATATGAACACATTCCAGAGCCATTCCAGCGCAACTTCAATTGATGAACTTATAGCTAAAGGTAAATTTTATTGTTTTTTATAGAGGTGTGTTAGTTGGAATATATGACTATAATTTGTGATTTAAAAAGGTCTAGAAGGCTAATTAATCGGGAAAAAGTTCAGTATCAAATTATTGACATGCTGAAGGTGGCTAACATTTTATTTTCTCACCAGATCGTAGTACCTTTTATTATAACCATAGGTGATGAGTGGGAGGGGCTCTTAAGGAGCAACTGTGACTTTAGTAGAATACTAGATTTTTTTCATAGAAGACTGAATGGTTTAGATTTTTATTGTGGTATTGGTATAGGGCCTGTGTCTATAAGGAATTTTCAGTTAACAGTTAATCAATTAGACGGGCCCTCCTTTTACTTAGCTAGAGAAGCTATCAAAGAAGCTAAAGTCCTTAATAAGTCCTTAATAATAAAGACTGGTTAAATTTATATTTTTTCACTACATTTCTTTATTTGTAATAGCAATGAATTTATGAGAGCTTCGATTGTTACGTGATTTCTTTGTATGGTGAAGTATTCGGCGCTGTTTAGTTTCTGGCTTATGCCTCCAATGGTTTCATTAAACCTGCCTTTGTTGACTTCAACTATCTTTCTGTAAGACTTTAGCTTTTGATATTCAACATAAATTATCTTTTGCTTATTGGTAAGTCTGCCAGTTAAAATTTCATTGTTTTCTATAATAGTGTTAATAAGATNTTCTATATGAATTTTTGAACCTAATTCTATATCTGCGGCTACTTCACTTAATTGTAAATTATCAGTTTCTGTGTTGGGTCTTATTATCTTTTGCTGGTTAAGGTCCTTTGCTACTGATTTTAAGTATACCCTATTAAGCTTGCTTTGAATGGGAGAATTCTTCTTTTTCGGGCCTTCTTTTGCAATTTTAATAGCGTCTCTCGCCATATAAAAGCAAGGTCCGTCCATTCTTCTTGTATCCTTGTAAATTTTAGTTTTTAGTTCTCCTATGCCTATACCAGCATAAATATTTAACTTATCCTGCCATAAAAGTTTTTGAAAATCGTGAACAATTCTATAGCAGTTCTGAGGCTTATCTGTTATTAACTGCCATTCATCTCCAAGGGTAAAGGATATATCTGAAACTATATCTTGAGAATATATACTTTCTATAACCTTGAAATAGTCATTGAGTTTTTCTTGTATTAGTTCCCTGTTAGGAATTGTTCTGGATTTTACTATATCTATTGTTATCACACCATATAGTTTCAAAATTTAATCCTCCTTGGATAAAGTTTTGTTCTATCTCATATTATACCAACCTTGACAAAAATAAAACAAGGGACCTTTTGTTTGCCATCTCTTAGTGGTTCCAAAATGTCCCTTGGTTTTTATAAGAACTTTTCTATTTTATACTCTTCTTTTTTATTCTNGAACCAGGTTTCTGCTTCTGCAGCAATCTTCTGTTCTGTAATTGTTTCCTTTACCTTATCCTTATTATCTTCATAAGTAGCTTCTACCGCTGCTTTTTTATCTACTACTTTAATAATATGATATCCATATTGACTTTTTACTGNACCACTTATTTTATTAACTTCTAAAGCGAAAGCAACATCTGCGAACTCTTTAACCATACTATCTTTTGTAAAGTATCCAAGATCCCCACCTTCTTCTTTAGTTCCAGTGTCTTTTGAATATTCCTTTGCTAATTTAGCAAAATCTTCACCTTTATCAAGCTTTGATTTAATTTCCTTGGCAGTTTCCTCATCATCTACAAGAATGTGGCTAGCTTTTACCTGCTCTTGTTGATCAAAACTAGCTTTATTTTCTTCAAAGAATTTTTTCATCTCTTCTTCAGTTACTTTTATATTAGGTTCAATCAATTTTCTAATTCCTGTATTAGATCTTATATCCTTTTTAAAGTCCTCTTCTGTATATGAGTAATAAGCTAACATTTGATCAAAGGCTTCTCGTCCACCGGCATCTTCTATTATTTTTTTCAATTCTTTTTCTACTTCTTCATCAGTTACCGTCAATTTATTTTTTTCTAGCTCTAAGTCGATAATTTTATAGTTTATTATACTATCTAGGGCAGACTCTCCGTTAACCTTTGATAGAACCTCAAACAATTCCTCTTTAGTTATCTCTGCATCTCCTACTCGAGCTACTATGTTATCTTTTTTAGCTTTATATGTACTTAATACGAAAAATAAAGCTACTGCTGAGACTACCACTAATGCTATTGATAGTGCAAAAATTACTACATCTTTTTTGTTTTTGCTATTATTCAAAATTCTCCTCACCTTTCCTGCTCATTTTTGGGGTATCCCTTGATGGATTATATGTNTAGCTACTTAAATAATGCCCATCTATCGTTATATTATAAGACTGTTAGCTTAAATGAATCTTAAATACTTTTTCTTNCGATATTTTTGTTAATTANAAATACTCCCCTTTTGTATTCTACAAATAAAAGAAAGAATGTGCAATATAAAATTGCATTTCTTGGGAGAACTTTTTTGCCTTAAACTGTAGAAAAGAAATTAACTATTTAACTTTTAAAAAAGATAAACACATAAACTAAGAGTAAGACTATATTTGCAAGTTTGATAATTGGAAGCTTTCTTCTTACTTTATCTGACACATCTATTGCTTCTTTACCCTTGGCTATAATTAATGTTATTANAATAATAGGTAAAATTAAAGCTACATTGTAAATAGTTAGATAGAGCAAGGCCTGTTTTGCTAATAGTTCTTCCGTCTGAATAACTGTAACTATGTTTATCAAGTAAAGTTGTCCCGTACATAAAAATTCACCTAAAGAGACTGCTACACCAAAAAACAAGCTAATAAGTGTCAGAAATTTTGAATGGCCAAAAGCAGTAATTTTTTTAATTAAATTATGATTAAAATTTCTTAAAGTTTCAGGCATTTGTAAAGTTATGTCGCCGTATCTTTCTTTTCTAGCTGCAAAAATATCTTTTAAATTTATTAACATAAGGGCAATAATAAATGTCAGAAGCAGTGTTTTGGAAATAATAGTATACTTGGATAGATCAACCCTTGTTAATAGACCACAAAGCAGAGTACCTAGTAGAAAAAATGCTATGAACTTTCCCATGGCGAAGGCAATTCCACATTTTCTTATTCTTTTGTTATCTAAATATAATAATGATAAGAAAAATAATAGCATAGATAGGGAACAGGGATTTAATCCGTTAACAAAGCCAGCGGCAAATACTCCTGGCAGTTTAAAGCTCTGGAACTTTTCTAAAGTTTTCGAATTATCCACATTGGAGCCATCTACTTTGAAAGTTTCAACTTCACTATATAAAATCTCATGTTCCAGTAACTCTTTTATGTTTTCCTTTCCAGCGAGGCACTTATCTCCTACAAAGACTTTAGGAATTATTGTTCGCTCACTTTCAGGAACCTNATACATATCTTCATACTTATCTAGAAGAGCCTTTTCTTCTGGAATTCCTATATTATATTTTTTTATATCCGCATTAGGATAATTAAAAGAAATATTTTCAAAATATCCTTCTAGTTCAAGACAAGATTCACAGGTATTAGAATAGAAAATAATAACATCTATTCTTCTAGTTACATCTGCTTTTACTTTTATAGGCCACAAAAATANAATGGCTATAAAAATAGGCATAAAAACAAGTATCCAATACCCTTTTTTCATCCAAATACACTCCTCAATGTTTACTTTCACCTTAACTTTTAAAGTTGAATATATGCTGCAGGTTCAACAACCTGCAGCAATTATTTTATTTACCATATACCTGCCAATCATATAGGCAGAAAAAGCTTGAATTTGGTCTTGCTAGACTTATAGATACATATCTTGCATTAAAGCTCTTGGAGAACTTAATGGCTTCTTCGCCACCCTTGCAAGTTACAGTACCTTTATTTTCCCATGCCCTTCCGTTCCAGGCATAGACTACATAAATTCTCGGATAGTTAGTTGTACTCCATTTTAGTTTCATGCTAGTGATTGTCTTATGAGCGCCTAAATCCATAATTAAATAATTATTTCTACCAGGTACACAAGCCCATCTAGAAACATCTGGATCATTATCATTAACATACTTTGCATAATAGTTATAGTAAGTAGATGAAGCATAAACTGGCTTATTTAGAGATAAATTAGTTTCACTTGGTCTTGGTTGTGGATCCGGTGTTGGCTCTGGTTCTGGTTCCGGCTGTGGCTCTGGTTGCGGATTCGGTTGCGGATCTGGTTGTGGATTCGGTGTTGGATCTGGTTCTGGTTGTGGATCCGGTGTTGAGCCACCGTACACTGCGTAAGCTGCTCCATAACCGATTTTATTGCAATTATAACCTATATAGCCATAACCACTTTCTCCCCAGCCTGTTCCCCAAGAATTCTTTATTATCCAGGCACCTTTACTGTCATCCCAGCCTACTATAACTACGGCATGGTTTACCTGGCTGCTAGTATTAGTATTAAATACACCACCAGTATAAGCTTGGAAATATCTATCTGCTGCTACGGCGCTAAATACAGGTCCGTATTGATATATGGCGGATTTAATTTGGTCCACAGAAGGTATACCATTCTGTCCAGCTATGTATCCCCAACGGTCAATTTTATAAGGCTTGTCTGTAGATTTACAGTAACCGTTAGTACCTGTATAAGGCATATCACTTTCTAATGCTATTCCAGAACTTTGAATCATATCGAAAATAGCCCATCCACCATTACAGGAATATCCTTTATTATTACATGACACCAGATATTGCTCTGAAAGATCTACGTCTTTCTTATCTTTTATCTTAATAATCCCCTCTACTACTGCAACTGTACCAAAGGCCCAACAACTTCCGCAGCCCCCTTGGTTTCTAACAGGAGTTACTCCTCCCTCTGCTCTCCAATCAAAAGAACTTGGCAGTGAACTTAAAGTTATTACTGGTTCATTAACACTAGGCTTCACAGATTTTTGTATTTGAGATTCTACTCCAGTTATCTTTTCCAAAGGATATAGGGTTGCAGAATTTTTACCAACAGTAAACTTATACTTTTTCCTCNTTACATCCTTCTTCATATTTTCTATTTCAGTGGAAGTAAGACCGCCACCTACTGGAGCCTTGTAAGACTGCAAGCCTACATAGTCACAGTTACTGCAATCAGAACCACTTAAGGTTCCANTCTCCGATGCGTATACCACTGTTGAGGATATCAACAGGGACACCGTTATAATTAGCGTTGTTAATACTCTGTTTGATTTCTTCCTGGCCAATTTTTTCCCCCCTTAATCATTTTTATACTCATCCTCTGCATTGTGTAAACTTTTTTCTTTAGTTTACATTAGCTCTTATCCCCCCTTCGTCTTATATTGTAATAATAGTTACCATAGGTATATAGCAACCTTATTAGCCATGATAAATATTCATTATATAAGACTTGTCCATCTAAAAATTCAAGAATTATAATCTTTTATTATTACTTTATGGACAATATTGTCCAAATCAATAAATTCCCTATTCTCCAAAGGGATATCACTCCACATTAATTCCCTTTTTCCTTCTAATAACTGTTCTTCTAAAGATACTTGGAACTTATAAAGCAATTTCTTCACTATAGAAGACCTATGGATATAACAAGGAGCTGGATCGTTATAGTAAAAAATACTTTTATCAATGATAACCTTTTCCTTTAAAGGAAGATTTATTAGCTTGTCATGAAATATAACTCTTTCCTCTTTATTCAATAAAGTAATCTTCTTCATTTGTCCCCTCCTAATTTCCTTAT
>JGI24711J26586_10002453_pt1 | contig 13168 bp, 6 predicted proteins | sample BioPla3DNA1_FD_26586 | JGI IMG/M metagenome (IMG submission 26586)
GTAGTTACCGCATAAGCCTTGTTATTAAGGACAAAGCATATTCCGCTACTTTGAGCAATGTCGGGTTTTCTAGTGAAGCCAGACAGCAGATGCAAGTCCGATACAGCCAAACATCCCCTATTGCTAATACTTTGAGAAGCATTTTCGCGGTAAGCAATGACCTCTTTATTGCGGGAAAGAAGGTTGAAAACAAAGAATACATAGAAGTGGTATGTGTTTCCACTGACAAATTTGAACTGATTTGCCATCCATTAATATTCGCATCGACAGTAAAGCCTGAGGCTATCTATCCTAATTTAAACACAATGGATTACTCTCTCGATGAAATCGACCAGAAGAGGGCGAAACATATCATCGCTTCTAAATTCAAGAACGGCTACAGAATCACATCAAACATAGATTTTCAACGATTGAAAAACTACTATGTTGACGAATACGGTGAGGGTTTTTATAGTGAAGCAGAAGGGCTTGATGCATTTGTAAAATCTGTTGCCGTGGTTTTTGACGATAGGGCGTATATGTATGATGAAGAGGTAATCGAGGTTGTCTGCACTTATTTAGAACAGATGGATTCACCGTGCATTTATATTGATACTTTTTTTGAGAAGTATTCAGAAGAACTCTATAACTTCGGCATATTCTCGGTTGATATGCTCAGAGCTTTTATTGAGAAGAACTATACGGACGTTTTCTGCAAGCGGGATTATGTTTATCTGCAAGCTGACGCATCACCGTCCGACTTGATTCGTCAGGTATTCGACGAACGGGAAACTTGGTCGTTTGATGAATTGTTTGAACGACTACCGTGCCTGAAACAGGACACTATTCGGGCAGCTTTAAATGGCTCGGAATATCTTCGCATTGCAACAGGAGTCTATACACACATCGATAATTTGGACTTGCCCGACAGCGAAGGGGAAAAGATTGTATCGTTTGTCTGGGAAAGGCTTCAAAGTAGGGACTATGTCATTGCCAACGAACTCGATTTGTCTCGTTTTGAAGAATTGAACCCGCATTGTCCGTTCTCAGCTATTCGAGATGCCGTGTATAACAAATTTCTTGCAGACCATTACAGTAAGAGCGGGCAAGTCATCACCCGTATAGGAGAAAAACTCCGTGTCCTTGATATTTTGGAGCAATACTGCCGCGAGGCTGAAACCGCCTCTTTCGAGGAATTGAATTCCTTTGAAGCTACATTTGATCCAGAGGGAAAAACTCACTCAGCTTGTTTGATCGCTGCTCACAATGTAATGGTACGCGTGTCTGCAGATTTGTTCGTAGAGGAGAGCAAGGTCAGTTTTGATGTAGACAGAACCGATGAAGCTATCGCCCTTTATTGTCGGGATAACTTTATCTCACTTAAAAGTGTGGTGGATTTTTCGCTGTTCCCGTATGCGGGCTATCCTTGGAATTTGTTTTTATTGGAAAGCTATGTTCGCAAGTTCAGCCGTATTTTCAAATATGATGTCCGAGCGGTTAACAGTTCCAACATCGGGGTGATTGTCCGAAAGTCGTTTACATACAGCGAGTACGATGATATTTTGGCTATTGCCTTAGCAAAGTCTTCGCTAGCCCTGAATAACAAAAAAGCGGTCGGAGATTATCTGTTTGACAACGGCTACATTGGACGGAGAAACCTCGGTAAGAGCGAGAGTAAGATTCTTGCCAATGCAAAAAAAATAAGAGAAGGAGGTACGGTCTAATGTATAACTATACCTACGATACAGAGACCGGTGGGCTTTTACTCAATACTTCGCCGATGCGGTTCTCAAAGGAGCCGCGTCCGGTTTACTATAAAGAATTAGATCTTTTGGGTTTTGATCGATATTGGACTTATGAAAAGCAAGATGCTCTGCCCTATATGTGGGCGGAGGCAAACAAGTATTATTACTTCGGGCGTTTGGTCGCCCAAACCAAGGGCGGCAATCTTTATACTGCCCCTGAGCTTGAAATCAAAGAGGAGCTGACAGAACCACTCAGAACCGTCGATATGGAGAAGATGCTTGAGAAGAACGCGGACTTCCTGCAGATATTGGAGCAGGAAACCGTTAAAAAAATATACGATGTTTGGAAGCGGCGCAAGGACAAGATCGATGTTTTTCAAGTTGCGTTCTCGGGAGGCAAGGATAGCATCGTCCTGCTTGACTTGGTAAAGAAAGCCTTACCAAAGGATGAGTTTGTCGTTGTTTTCGGTGACACACAGATGGAATTCCCTGACACCTATGATGTTGTAGACAAAGTTGAAGCCCAGTGCAAAGTCGAAGGCATACTCTTCTACCGTGCGAAAAGCCATATGGATGCATTGGAGAGTTGGCGGAAACTTGGTCCTCCGTCACGGATATTACGTTGGTGCTGTCATGTCCATAAAAGTGTGCCGAAAGCAATTGAGCTGCGTCAGAAAATGGGTGGGTCATATACAGGATTGGATTTCGTTGGGGTTCGTGCACAGGAAAGTTTCCAACGATCTGATTACGAATATGAGAGTTATGGAAAAAAGTTGAAAGGACAATACAGCCACAACTCAATTTTGGAATGGACTTCCGCCGAGGTCTGGCTATACATTTATTACCATAACCTGATAATAAATCCAGCCTACAAAATGGGCAACCAGCGTGTCGGCTGTGTTTTTTGCCCGATGTCTGCAAAAACAGACTATATAAAAAATGTTATATATCGTGAGCAGATTAACCGATTTTCTGATATCGTTAGAGAGTCATACACCCAAGAAGATATTGAAAGCGGATACTGGTGTGCAAGAAGCAATGGCATCCCGTTACATGGCAATGAAGATCGTTACGTTGAGCGATTTTCTAAAACAGACTTTATAATAGAAGTCCGAAAACCGACTACCGATTGGCGAGAATGGATTAAAACACTTGATGAGATGCTGTTGAAGTTTACTGTAGAGCCGACTGAACTTGGCTATGTTGTGAGAATCAACAAGAAAGATGTACGGGCTTACCCTAAGGAAGTCAATGCAATAAAGAAGATTTTTAGAAAATCGACTTTCTGTGTTGGTTGTAGGGTATGTGAGATGAATTGCGGAAATAACTGCATTTCTTTTCAGAACGGTTTGGAGATAACTGACTGTCGTCATTGTCAAGATTGCAATCAACTTGATGGCGGTTGCATCGCCTATAATTCATTGAAAACTCACATAAAAACAGGGGGGGGAAAAATGGGCAAGAGTATTGATGTTTTTGGATCGCACGCACCTAAGACTGACTGGCTATCTGATTTCTTTGATAGGAAAGAGAATTTTTTGAAAGAAAACAACCTAGGACCCGACCAGAGAAATAGGTTTAAACGGTTTCTCAAAGCAGCGGAATTGTTAGAGAAAGATAAGATTACGGAAACGACTAAACGTCTGGCGGACCTTGGATGGGATTCGCTTACCTCGTTGGGGATAATGCTTGCAAATTTGGCGTATTGCCCCCAATTTGAATGGTACATAAAAAACTTGGATATAGGCAAGTTCTACACTCGTGCTTTTCTAATGGAAACGCTAAAATTAGAAAATAGTGAAATAACAGGGCGATTTGTTCTTAATGCGTTTAAACGTATTGCACAGACCCCGCTTGGTATGACACTGAACTTTGGTTATGTAGATAGTGAGGAAAACTTCACCCGTAACAAATGCTATATTGGGTCACCTCTCGTTGTCCTCTACTCACTGTATAAGTTTGCGGAAGCTTGCGGTGACTACTACGAGTTTACTGTCAGCCGTTTACTGAATTACAACATCGATTCCGATGGCATCAGCCCCACGCAGATTTTCGGAATTGAAGAAGAAGAACTAAAAACTATCCTGCAAGGCTTGACGGCGAGCAATCCCGACTTCATCACCGCCAAGTTCACGCACGATTTGGATACCATCTCTCTGAATAGAAATAAAACGGCAAGAGGGGTATTAGAGTTACTATAAGGAGGACAAAGTTATGGCAGCCACCGTTTACAAGGATTACTTTCAAATTGATGAGAATTACTTCCCGTGTGTTAATGAATCTGCTATTAACGCAGGACTAAAGTGGAACGAGTTCTACCCTCACTCAACGTTCATTGACCTGCTTAGGAAAACCGAACGTATACTTTCTCGTCAAGAAAAACGCTCCCTGTGGATTTCCGGCGCTTANGGCACGGGCAAATCCTATGCAGCCTTTGCTCTTAGCAGTCTTTTAACAGTTTCAATTGAAGAGGTTGAAGCGTATTTTAACAAATACGAGGCTCTTGCCCCGTATAAGACAGATCTTATGCAGCGACTCATCACCACCAAGAAAGAAGGACGGATACTGACTTGCTATCGTTATGCATCCGCCGCGATAAACAATACAAACGATCTTATTATAGTCATTCAAGAGCTAATTGCGAAGAGTGTGGCAAACGCGGGCCTTGAATATAAAGGTGAAAATACGCTGAAGCAAAGTATTTTGGANTGGCTCAAAGACAGCCGTAATAAAACATTATTTGCAGGCTATGTCGATAAAGAATACAAGGACTTGTTCGGTGGTTGGAGTGCCGATGAAATCATCGAAAAGTTAAAGAACTCCGATGTCCCGACAGATCTAGTAGGAAAAATTAACACAATGGCGAGCGAAATTGGTATTACCGCTTTGAAGACCGATATGGACGGATTGATTGCTTACATAAAGGATATCATCTCAGGTAATAAATTGAAAGCTCTTGTATTTGTGTTGGACGAATTTAGCGAGTTTTTCCAGAACAATCGCGGTAGGCTTACCGATTTTCAGAAATTGGTTGAAACCTGTGTGGAAGTACCATTTTATCTTATGGTTGTGGCACATCGGATGGGCAGCTACTTCCATGAAAAAGATACCGACGCAAAGAAAATCAAAGACCGTTTTCTGCCATGCGAAATCGCAATGCCGGACAATATCGCCTTCGATTTGATGAAGGATGCCCTGAAGATCAAGCCAGAGGCACAGGCTGATTGGGAAAATAAACTTGACGACTTGCANGATTTCACAAAGAAATCCCGCAAAGCGGTCTCTGACTGTACAGGCATCAGGGAAGACGTGTTAAAGGGCGTGTTGCCCCTGCACCCGATGTCCGCTTTACTTTTAAAGCATATCTCTNNNGCGTTTGAATCGAATCAGCGCAGCATGTTTGACTTTATCAAGAATGACGGAGACTACAAGGCTTTCCAGTGGTTCATTGACAATCACGGACCCTTGGATGGGACCACTGCTCTTTTGACTGTGGATATGCTGTGGGATTTTTTCTACNAGACTGGGAGAGAGAATCTCGCTTTGCCAATCCGCAATATTCTCGACACTTACACAAAGGCAGAGCAGCATAGGCTGATGTCCGAAGAGCAGCAAGTGCTGAAAACAATCCTGATTATGCAGGCGGTTTCCACTCATTTAAACGATGCGATCCCGTTGTTCATCGCCAATGAACAGAATCTCTATCTCTGCTTTGAAGGAACGGACTACGAGCATAAAGCTCCGGCTATTGCTGAGAAACTTGTACGTGAGGAAGTCCTTTATAAAAAGCCGCTTGGCGGCAACAAGTTCTGCTATGCCACAACTGTTATGGCAGGCGATGCTGCGGAGCTCGATAAGAAAAAGAAAGACATAATTGATAAACTACGGACGCAGGACTTGTGCATTGAGGATATGACGAGGGTCTTTAACTTGACCGCCCCCCTGAAAATGCGATACGACTTGACCTTTGCGGCACATGACGATATTACCAGCAAGACAAACCGCTTTGTTAACGAAGATGATTTCACAGGTTTCCACGCTATTGTCGGTGTAGCAAAGGATGACAACGAAGCTGTTCTGCTCCGCAAGTTGATGCAAGACAAAATAGCGAACGTTGTGCCGGAAAGCAAGAACATCATATTTATTGACACCACCCCCACGCCCTTTGGCACGGACAGCATAGAGCAATATGCCGAGTATATGGCAGGTAGTGAGATTCAGCGCGGCAAAGACAACTCCGCCGCTGACGATATGCTTCGCAAGGGCAAAATGGTCGCGGGAAGCTGGGGTAACAGGATTTATAATGGACAAATTATCATCTACTCCAAGAGTAAGCCGGAGGGTGAGCGATACAATAATTGGCAGCAAGCACTTGTTGGTTTGCGTAATTTGGTGAAAGCTAAGTACCCACAGGTTTTGGAATATACCCCTGGGCTCTCTGAGGTGACACTGCAGAGTGGATCAAAACAACAGTGGGTTGAAGCCGGTATTGTTGAGAAGTCAGGCGGTCAGACAGCATCAGCCGAGAAAATCGTGAATGCTGCTCGTAAGGATGAGAAGTATTGGGTTAGTGACCCATACAGCACACTTGGCATTCTGAAAAATGCTCTCGATAAGAAAATTAAAGATGAACTTGATGCAAACTCAAAAATAGCAATAAAAGATATTCTCCAGTTCTTGTGTGACGAGTTTGGTTTCGTGCCNTCCAACCTTTATTCCTTTATCACTGGATTCTTGCTCAAAGAATATGCGAACGAGACCTATCGGCTGAGCGATGATGCGAACAATGAAAAGATGAGTGTCGACAAAATGAAAGAAATCGTCGACGAAGGTTTCAAGCAGTTTTATGCGCCCAGTTCTCGTTACAGAGATAAATTTATTCGCATTATGTCCCATGAAGAGCAACTTTTCTGTGGCTTAATGAGTGATGTATTTGACATTCCCGAAAACCTATGCGGTTCAGTCGAGGATGCAGTTAAACGTGTTCGTATCAAAGCTAAATCGTTTGGTCTACCTTTTTGGGTACTGAAAGAAAAGGCAAGCGGTATCGAAGTAGACTTTATCACCGAGTTCGTTAAACTCCTGAATCCAGAAGAAGGCANAAACACTTCAACTGTCAGCGGCAACATAGGCAAATTAGTGGAAAGCGATGAAGCTTTGGTCAGCAAACTAAAAGCACTCATAATAACAGAAAACTTTGATTCTGCAATGATAAGCTACCTTACGATTTTTGAGGATGGGAAACTCTTAGAACTCGCCAAGGAAATCCGTGTGCCCCACGACAAAGTGGTCAGCGATATTAAGCGGCATTTTGGCGATNAAACAGAGGGCCTGTGGCTCTGGAACAAAGAGACCGGCGAAGGGCAAATTCGTAAGGTTATCAGAGAATACGAGTTTATCAAGAAAAGCAATGAGCTTCTTGTTAAGGACAATCAATCTATTAATTCGGCGCTATTGGCCTGGCAGGAAAAACTGAAGTTCATAAAGATTTCGCATGAGGTCGCAAAGGAAAATCCTAAATTTGTCTCGTTTATCCCTATGATGTACAATGTGGCAAAGGGTTCCGGCGACAACATCGTCAAAGAGTTTTATGACATTTTAGTTAAACACGGCGATGACATTGTGGGCTTTTTGAGGAGCGACAGAGAAATATTTTCAAAAGCCTGTGCGTTTCAACTACAGGGTTTATCGGAGCCGGAAATCGCTGAGATTTACAAGAGTATACCGAACAACTGCTTCGTGATTAACAAGCAAGACTATCTTTTAAAGATAGACCAGCTTGTTAATGACTACAAGAGCAATCTTGCGAAAATACAACTTCGCGAATTATGGAAAGAAAAAACTGGGACTGACTATCCTTACCAATGGGCATCTTTCTATGAAACTCCTTTGCTCGCCTGTGTGCCAACTGACAAGTGGAGCGATTACAAACGTGCTTTTAGTGCTATCAACCTCAAAAACCCCGAAGACAGCGAGGTTAAGTTTGCACTTGAATTTTTGACGGCCAATCCTATTTGGGATGACATCACTAATCAAGAAAAAATAGATAGAGCTTTTGTAAAGGCCATTCTCGACAGATATAAGGCTGTCTTGACTGATCTCGACGAGGTTCGGAAGTATCTAAATGAGCATACGCAAGTCAGCCCTTATGACTGGAGCGGGCATTTAGAGATCAGCCGACTGATTAAAGAACTAGCACAGAGCAAATACAGCAAGGAGCCTTTTGAGAGGGTTATGCGCCGCATTGACAGTATGGAAGGCGACAGACTGAAAGAGTATTTGAAACGCCTCGTCAAAAACAATATGGNGGTCGGCATCGAAATATTAGAAGATGGTGGGGAGGGATAATTGTGAGCAACACAATAGNAAGAATCGGAAAATATTTCAGAGGGACATCGCAATATCCGCTTTTGGTCGTGGTTTCAGCTGATGAATACCGCGATGTACTTAGCGTATATTCAAGTCTGCCAAAAATCAAGGTTAGCGACTATTGTGTTGGTGACGATAAAGAACCCGATATTGGAAAACTTAAAGAGGATGTCAAGGCTTTCAAGGGGAACTGCCTACTGCTTGGATTTGGCGATTACTTGGCAAGTAAAGGCAGCGATGCCAAAAAACTTTTAACCCCATATAAAGCATTGGTTTTACAACCGCAAAGTCATGTAGCTATTCTTTTATCGGCACATATGTATCCTGTGACAAAGGAAATCGTCAATGAAGATTTAAGAGTAAAACCACGTGTAATACTCCCCGCGGCTGCTCCTCAAACTCCAACCTTGGACAATAATAGGTTTGTGTACGGCATAAAGGCATATTTGGATGCTTGCGAAAAAGGAGAAGTTATCGGGAATGTGAAGACCGCACGGAAAATAGCAAATGCAACAATTATTAATCCCGAAAATGCCTTTGATGAATTAAAGCATAGGTATCCCAATGAATTCAACAAGCTGTCGCAGTTTAATGGAACACCTGATGATTGGGGCAAATTGCTCATGGAGGTCAACAAAACCAAAAAGAATATTCTTCAATACTTAGCTGACCAAAAATTTGATTCACCTGAATATATATTCTTAAAACACGCAAAGTCCAACGACTATAAATCGTGGCTCTATCTCATCTGGTTAAAACTGCAATCAGACAGCCAAAGCTATTTAGGATTAGTAGCTTCCAAAACTGACACCCTCGGTAGCCTACTTGAAACGGCAAAAGCCGCAATTCTCGATATCAGTGTATCGGATAGCCGTTTTTCTAGGTTTTACGAACAGCGCAAAACGCTACTGAAGGGTTGTAGCGATGCGGACATGGCAAGTTTCATTCCGCANATCTATCTCCAAGGTGCAGATAGAATAGCTTATTTGACGGATAACACAAAGGTCGAGAAGCAAGCAATTATTGTTTCCTTGGGAGAAGGGGCAAGGGTCGACCATCTCAGAACAAACTATCCTGATTTACATGCCTACTTGCAGGACTATCATTTTGATGATGATAGATTAACGGCTTATTTCGCTGCATATAAAAAGTGCAAAGCATACAATAAAATAGATGCAGCGTTTGCGGAAGTCGTAAGTAAAAATGCGACAAGCCGTCCATATAACGCTTTACCATCTCGAACCTCTGTTTTTTCAGGTATAAACTCTGATAAAACTCTCCTCATTTTCTTAGATGCAATGGGAGTAGAGTTTTTAGGCTATATTAAAGCAGTAAGTGCAGAGTTGAAGTTGCGATTTGTGTCAAGTATTGCAAGGGCGAATTTGCCAACTATCACAACCTTAAATAAGGAATTCTATGATGATTGGCCAGCCAGCAATAAAGAACCTCCAATAAAAGGTATTGACGACCTGAAACATCATCCTGAACGAGGATATGATTATAATAATTCACCGTATCCTATACATTTATCTGAAGAACTTGAAGTTGTTCGTGCAGCTTTGGAGCGTGCTGCGACGAAGCTACAATCGGGTGAGTATCGCAAGGTCATAATAGCTTCCGATCATGGAGCAAGTAGACTTGCGGTCATTAGCCCTGATGTGCAAATAGATTGTGGAGATTGCGTATCAAAGTCGAGCGGACGTTACTGTCAAGGGGACATCCTGCCTATAGCTGATAACATTGCTATAGAAAACGATTATGCGATAGTTGCAGATTATTCAAGATTCAATGGGTCAAGAGCAGCAAGCGTAGAAGTTCACGGAGGCGCGACGCTGGAAGAGGTTGTCGTTCCAATAATTGAACTGACCTTAGCAAACAGCAACATTCAAGTAACATTTGAAAATAGTGTGGTTGAAATTAGTTATAAGAAAGTGCCTGAACTGATAATGATAATTACACCGGACTGTGATGCGATTACAGTAAGTGTAAACGGTGTTGTCTATAAAGCGGAGAAGCTTGAAAGGAGCCGTTTCAAGGTCATTATGCCTGAACTAAAGAAAGGCACATACATCGTAGATGTCTTTGAAAACCAAAACAAAATAGCCAGTAAAGAATTTACTATCAAGAGTAAAGGCTTTACTGAGCGAGATATTTTTTAGGAGGCGAACGAAATGACGGACAAACTGCGGAGATGTTTTGATGAGATGGTAGTCTATAAAGATTTGAAAAAGAGTAACTTCTTTGCAAGTCTTTCTTTGCCTTCCTTTATGCGTGACTGGCTTTTGAAAAAGTTTATGACAGAATCAGGAGAGTTCAATCAGGAAGAGATGCTCGACTTTATTCACAAGAACCTTCCCCGCAAGGAAGACTGGACAGCGATCAAGAGCAAGATCGTCACCGAATTGGAGCGAGTACGTTTTTTGGCAAAGGTGTCTGTTGATGTTGATATCAGAACGGGTTCTGTTTCCTTTAGCCTTCCTGACTTCGGTCTGACGAACAAAGAGACGCTCATTCCACCTGAAGTTTGGTACACCTGCGCCAACGATCTTGTGAAAGGTCACGAAACTTGGGGTGTGGTTGAACTTGAGTATCTGGAACCCGATGAGGAACTCAAACGTAAGGGTAAAATCCAAATGAAGAGCTTCAACAATTTCTGCCCATACGAAATAGACGTGGACTACTACAAGGACGTCCGTGGTGAATTCACAACAAAAGAGTGGATTGATGTTTTGCTCGGCGCAATAGACTACAATGCAGCCGGATATAAGGATGACGAACAAAAACTCACAATGCTCACACGCCTGCTGCCGTTTGTGGAGAAACGGCTCAACTTAGTGGAACTTGCCCCAAAAGGTACCGGAAAATCGTATCTGTTTGGCCGGGTTAGCCGCTTCGGATGGCTTTCCTCTGGCGGGATGATGACTCGTGCAAAGCTGTTTTATGATATTCAAAAAAAAGAACATGGCTTGATTGCCGGTCACGATTTCATCGTCTTTGACGAGGTACAGACTATAAACTTTCACCCCGTTGATGAAATGCGGGCGGCTCTCAAAGGCTATATGGAAAATGGTGTATATACGGTGGGAAAGGTTGAAGGCAAATCGGATGCTGGCGTGGTTCTTTGCGGCAACATCCCCAAGGATAAGATGAGCGAATATGAAAGTATGTTTGAGGAACTGCCATCGGTGTTTCATGAATCCGCGCTTATTGATCGTTTTCACGGTTTTATTCAAGGCTGGAATATCCCACGCATGAACGATGATCTGAAGATTTCTGGTTGGGCGCTGAATTCAGAGTATTTTTCTTCTGTCTTGCATGAGCTGCGAGACGACGCAAGTTATCGTGCAATTGTAGATGCTTTGGTCGTCGTGCCAGAAGCTTCAGATACTCGTGACACTGAGGCAGTAAAAAGAATCGCAACAGCGTACCTGAAGCTTTTGTTCCCGCACGTGCGCTCTCCGTATGATATTGATCCACTGGAATTCAAACGCTATTGTTTGAGACGTGCGATGTCGATGAGGCATCACATTAAACTGCAACTTGGCATATTGGACGAGGAGTACAAGGGAAAGAACATCCCTGCCTTTACCGTCAAGNATATGTCTGAAAGTGAGGATATGTAAGGATGGCGAAAAGAGTAGACTGCTATATCTGCGGCAAGGAGAACCTGGCCCNCAATGAGATAGGGCTCAATAAAAAACTCATCGGACGGGACGTTAAAAAGCTTCATTGCTTGCAGTGCTTGGCGGATTACCTTGAGTTATCGGTTGACGAATTAGAGGAGCGCGTTCAGGAGTTTAAAGATGCTGGTTGTGATTTGTTTGAGTAAGAGGATGCGTTCAGCTAAACCAATTAATACAAACTATGAAATAGAGGTGAGACCGTGATTTACGCTGATAATGCCGCAACAACGAGAATATCAGATAGAGCCTTTGAAAAGATGCTTCCGTTCTTGCGCGAGCAATACGGAAATGCCTCCAGTCGGTATTCACTTGGCGTAAAGGCAAAGAGAGCAGTCGAACAGGCGCGTCGGCAGGTTGCGGTAGCAATAGGTGCGGATATATCCGAAATCACCTTCACCTCCGGCGGTTCAGAAGCAAACAGCTGGGTAATTCGATGTGTTGCGGAATCTTATCACGGAAAGCCTGTGCATATTATTACATCAGAAATCGAGCACCGCTCCGTGCTGAATGCCTGCCATGCACTTGAACAAACTGACATAGAGGTTACATACTTGCCCGTAAATGCGACGGGGGTTGTTGAGGTCACAAGTATTGATGATGCAATTAAACCGCATACAAAATTGGTATCAATAATGCTTGCTAATAACGAAATCGGCACAGTTCAGCCAGTTGAAGAGATAGGNCGGTTGTTGAAAAGTAAAGGNNTTCTGTTTCATACAGATGCNGTCCAAGCAGTTGGACATATCCCTGTTGATGTTTCGAGACTGGGTGTGGATTTCCTTACCGCATCTGCTCATAAGTTTAATGGGGCGAAAGGCATCGGCATTTTGTATAAGCAATCAGGAATAAATCTATCCCCCGTGGTGTTCGGCGGTGAACAGGAGCGGNGGGCTTCGTGCCGGAACAGAGAATGTCGCTGGAATTGTTTCGGCGGGTTACGCTATAGAGGAAAGTATNAGCTTGATGGCTGANGAGGCAAAACGTCTAAGAAAAATGGTTGAAGAAACCGTAGATGGCATAAAAGAAAAAATCCCATCTGTGAGGGTCAATGGAGATAGTATTTTTCGACTGCCTGGAACGGTCAATCTTGGTTTCGACGGAGTCTCGGGTGAGGCGCTAATGCATCTGCTCGACTTGAAGGGTGTTTGTGTATCTACGAGCTCGGCTTGCACTTCAGGCAAGAATGAGCCGTCGCACGTACTTCTTGCTTTGGGGCTTTCAGATCAACAGGCTAAGTCGGCGATTCGAATTTCTTATGGTAGATATAATACCGTTGCGGAGGTCGAGAAAGTGATAACGGAAGTATGCAATGCTTACTTCAAAATAATCGGAAAGTGTTAAATCACATATACTTGAAATGCATAGGTAGTGCACGCAGGTTAAACAGCGGAT
>JGI24711J26586_10002468_pt1 | contig 13115 bp, 7 predicted proteins | sample BioPla3DNA1_FD_26586 | JGI IMG/M metagenome (IMG submission 26586)
GGGGGGGGGGGGGGGGGGGGGGGGAAGTGGTATACTTTTGCATATTACAATACGGTCAGAATAATTATTGTAATTAAAGATGAATTTCTTTTATCTGTTTATAAGGGAAAAGCATCAGATCCAAAGGCTGTTGCTTAAATACATTTGGAGTATTTGGGGCATGCACTTTATTGACTACTCTAGGATTTAAGTTTAGAATTTTGAATCTGAAGGAATGGTATATAGAATCGCTTATCTTGGTGAACAGTGATTTCTTGAAATGTGTACAAAGAGATGTGATTAACAAAATTTTATAATGAAAGGAGAATATGTAAACATGGAAATTATAGACTCATATGAACGTTTTATGAATAGCTTTAATATTGATAAAGAAGATTTCTATAAGTTTGGAATAAATGAAACTATTCTACCACCAAGAGAACTAGTTAGAAATAATTGGGAAGATTTGAAAAAAAGAATATTTAATAATGGCTCTGTAAAGATTAGAGGGTATGGACGAGATGCAAGAGGAACTGAGTTGTACATAGGCTTGTATGATTATTTATTCAATAATAAGAATGTATCAAAAGACCCTACCAATAACGCTGAACCTTTGAAAATTATTACCCAATTAACTGGTTATAAACGGAATAAAAGTTTGTTCAATTATCAGGTATCACATATTTTTGGAAAAACAAAAAATATTTTTCTTTTCGAAGCACCTTGGAATATTGCTTTTGTTCCTAAATTGTTTGACCCTTTTACAGGACATGAAGCAAAAGGTATCTGGCCTGAAGAGTATAAAGGAAAATTTATGTATCATATAAATAAAATATATAAAGAGTTCATAGATGAATATAATCAACTAATTTTAGATGAAAATATATTGAATGGTATATCAAGGTACATTTTAACTTTGAAGAAAGAAAAGGGGATTACTAAAGAAGTTCTACAATTTGAAAAGGATTTAGAAAAAGAATTGTCAGCAATCTACATATAATAGTTGTTAATACTATAATATTCTATTTTATTCTTAACATAAAATGCCAAGTGTAGTGAGACAAGGATCAATCATATCCGTCTAATAAACTACCCGCCATTTTGCAATAAATTCAAAGGAAGTAATTTATTCAAAGATTGTGATGTATCTATTTTTAGTCTCAAAATTACACCACTGTTTTCCCACTATTTTTTTGCTCTTTAAAAAGTGCAGATCAATCATATCTTCTTCCTTGCGTCATACTGTTTCTCCTTACTCTTATTCTGGAAATGCAGTATAATATCATTTGCAATGGATTAGAGGATACCGTTTCTTTGACGGATACGTTGTTTTTAAATAAAGTTTATAGTATATTTTTTTGTGCAAAAGATTTTAGCAAATCGGCACTTGGATGATCCGCTAGAGAAACTAATTTATTTGCTAAAACAATGGGAATAAGAGAATTATAATATAAATCACATTTTAATGCGGTAATATTATATAATACTTCGTGTATATTTATATAATTTTCTATTTTCGGTTCTAATTTTGCTTCTGTATTAGGAATTGAAGCAACATAAACATTGCTATGCTCTGATTTGAAAATAAGCTTATTGCTATAATAAGAAGTACTTGCATAAGGCGCATTGTTTATAGCTTGCCCTGGAATAATATATTTATAAATGTATGTGTTGCCAAGTAGTAAAATTTGCTTAGGAAGCATTTTATTTGATACTTGCTCAGCATGTTCTACAAATGATCCACTCTTTTCAAGACCAACTAAGTTAATAGAGTGATTTTGGTTCAAAAAAGTAATTAATTTACGCATTGGTTTATGCATATTTGCTGTTTGACCAAAAAAAGCAAGTGGCCCATCTTTTATAAATAAAGTTTCAGCCAAAAGAGTAGGCTTAATAGATAGTATTTGTTTTATTAAAAAAACTATTATAATTTGTTCTACGGTTGTAGACAAGTAACCAAGGACTCCTCCTGCCCCGAGTTCGTTATCGATTCCTTCATGAAGACGAAATACGTCAGTTAGATATATTGTCCCGTTGCAATGCGGACATGTGATAGTGTATGCAAATGAAAGCTCTTTTGCCCGAATATCAACACCTTCATTGCAAGATGGACATGTAGCCAAATGCCATGTCCTATTCTGAACTGAAAGATTATACTCTTCAAAAATGAGCCATTTCAATGCATCAATCAATCCATTGGATTCTGGTTGATTACAAAAAAAGTCATATAACGATTTTCTTACAGATTTAATAAGATCTGGCTCTTTATCAAGAGTGATTCCTTTTGTAGGGATTACCAACTTAAGGCGTTGAATGTTTTGAAGTTTTGAAAAGTCGTCTGGATCAATGAAAGGTTTGATTTTCAAATCAACCAAATCCTGATGCTTAAAAAAAAGTGCTCCAAATTGAAAAAATGCAATAGTGGACGACGGAAAATCTTTTTTCACAAAAACATTAGTATAACCCCCATCAATAGCTATTATATTTTTTATTGGGTTGTTCTTAGGCTCATCGAGCAGGTGTATTTCCATATCCTCATTTTCAATATCATCCTGATATGGAGGGACTTTACACTTTGAAAGAAATGATTGCACCTCGGAATCATTGATGATATTCGTATGTGCTGTTTTACTTGCTCTTTCAAAAGGTTTATTTGAATAATCATTTCCATAACTCATAGTTTCAATCTCCTTGTGCAGTAAATCTATCAACTTGAACAGGGACAATAAAAGCATTGGAGTATGTCTTCATTCGTATAAAACCTTTATCGCTACCAGAGCTATAACGAATTAAACTATCACAAAAATCTTCAAAGTCATAAAACTTCTTTATTTCCTTTAGTTCGTCATCGTTATTAAGATGGGCAATAAACCAGTTTTGAGTATTCTTTAAAATATTAGACGAAATGGAGCTGACTTCTTGTGTGGCATAAATAAGTCCGATATTTAATTTAGCACCTTCCTTGGCTATACGGTTATATATCTGGCTTAAGTCTTTATCGTCTTTTTTTGGAAATAAGTTATGTGCTTCCTCAAAGTAAAACTGAATGAAGTTATTTGGGCGATTATTAACAAAGTTATCCATCGAGTTCCTAAAAACGCTTAAACAAATCTTTTCTGCAAATGTTTGTTGTATAACAGGGTCTCCCTGAGACAAATCGATAACCACTATATCACCGCGTCTAAGACATTCGACGATATCAGTTTCAAAGGATGTATCTGATTGAATAGTATGATAATTTTTCAACGGCATCAACTTCCTAAATCCACTAAGATTTGCAGCAGCTGACAAATTACGCTTTCTCGTCAAAAACACCAAAAGAGCCTTCAAATCCTCATCGAGCCAATCATGTCCTTTCTCAGAGCGATATTTTATAAAGAACGGATCATCTTGGTTTTCTGCAACCCATGTCCAAAATGCATTTGCATCATCGAGATTTATTCCTTTCGAAGGCTCAAGTGTCTTCCCTGACATAATCTTGCTATTTATTTCTTTATTTCCTAAGAACTTTACTTGATGTCCCTGAGGAGCTGTAAAACCTGCAGCTTTTAAGCAGCATTGGTAAACAGATACTTTTCGAGCCCACCTAGTATATGCTGACCCAAATTTATCTTCTGGTTCTGCCAAATCCACAGCAATAAAGCTCTTAATATAATCGCCGCTTTCATCTGCAAGTAGGCTGCAGATCAATTCAAATCCTACAGCAATTTCCTTAAAAAAATTCACCTTTAACACTTTAAAACCATGTTTATCGAGAACACTGTAACGTGTTGTAATGTTTGAATATTTTTCAAATATAGCTGTCCCTTCGTCTTGCAAATTTGCATTTGCGTATTCACCATTCATATCAAAGATAATCTGTCCTGCTTTATATTTGGGAATACCATCATCATTAAATTGTTTAACATTATCGATTATCGAGGTTACTGATGAGCTAGTACATGTCTGCGTAGTTTTATTACTTATTTCTGTAGTGGCTTCTATGATTTTTTTTACAGTGTTTGATTTACCTGTCCTTGTCATACCAAAAAGCGCTGTCCTCTTTCCCAAAAAGTCGCTGGGGCTAACATAAACAGGGACATCTGTGTGTGTTTCTTGAAAACGCCGACTTGAGCTGTATCTTATCTTGCCAATTCTATAATCTGTTGTACTGCCTACAGAAGTATCTCCGTCTCTAAAGTTTACAATCATCTCCAAAATATCGCCGGTAGGTTTGTATGCAATATAATTATGAGCGCTATAGAAATTCTCCACGTCAGCACCAAATTGTATTTTCCTATTACCATCACGAAAAAAAGTTCCCAGAACTCGACATTCGAGGCCAGAAAAGCTAAATGTGTATTTTGTAAAATCATCAAGCTGGTTTTTTCCCCCCGATGTTTTTAAATTATCTTTATAATACTCAACCATTGAAGCAATAACATCGTTATCTGTCGGTAGTTTTGCTGGTTTGATAGCTCTTAACAATAAACATTCATCTACATCATCATTTTCATTTTCATAAAAAGCAAGAATAAATGTTCCTTGAGGAATACCTCCTACTTTTTCTTTCCACGAATCTGTTATTAATAAGTAAGCCTTATCAAAGTCGAGATAAAAAGGCCTACCGATAAACAAATCAGATTTCTTTGCTTCTTTGAAAATGTCTATAGACGCTAAGTTTTTTACTTCTTGAATCAATCCCATAATTATTTCACCTCCGTTTGTGTTTTTGTTTTTAATAAAGGATCTTCAAACCGTATCATTGATTGCTCTCCATAATCTCTGTTTGTCTCAATGCTAATCCATTTACGCTTTGCTTTCTCTGCGCAAAAACCAGTAGTATTACTTCCTCCAAAAGGATCTAAAACTATATCACCTTGGTCAGTAAGAAATTCGATAAAGAAACTAGCTAGTTCAAGTGGCATTCTTGCAGGATGAGGTATAATACCTCTTTGTTTACACGTTTTTGTAAAAAAATCATTTGATTTAGTGTTTGCTATTCTAAACATCGAATATGGTAGACGTAATTCTTTATTTTCGTCAAATTGCTCGAGTTCGAATACATTACTAGATATGCTTCCTTTGTTATCTGTCAAAAAACCTTTTTCGCTAACAATATGTTCTGAGGGACGCTTCCCAGAATTAAATTTTCCAGATTCCAAAAGCCTAATCATACTCTTACTATACGGTCGCAAGACCCTGCGATTGTCAGCTTTAGGGAAGTCAGAATTAGCCATCCACCAAACATGAGTAAAACTATCAATTGTCCGTATCCTATTAATTGTAACCCATTGCGCAGGAGAAGGTAATCTTGCTGGATTATAGCAAATAAATTCTTGACATAATCGTAAGTTAGCTTTTTTGTTATTTACAAAGCCCAAAAGAGAATTAATCGTAAGAAGAGATTGCACAGGTCTGTTTTTTTCCCATGCGTTACCCATTTCTACTACTATAGAACCATCTGGGGTAAGTGTATCTGAAAATATTTCTGAGAGACCAGAAAACCATTTTAAGTAATCTTCTCCGGTAAGGTTACCATATTGTTTCTTGTTATTAAGTGGAAATGGAGGTGATGTTAAAATAAGCTGAACTTTGCCTTTTAATTTTAAATTGCTAATTGTATCCTCGCATTTTCCTATATAGTATTTTCCATAATCAGTGCTGTAAAGCATATCTGTCATTCTCTTTTCCCTTTTTTTATAAATATCACATAGACCATAATTAATCAATCAATTTTACTTGATATGCAGTATTAGGTGATTCCAAAATTTTTGTATTCATAACTTTGCTACCAGCATACATTTTATATTTTATACCGCTTGCAACAGCCATTTCTCTAGCTGCTTCTGCTTTTGCAAGAACTACTTTATCGTCTATTTTATCATCACCTTTTACCTCTATAAGTTCATAAGTCCCATCTGACATTTTTGCTAAAAAATCAGGATAGTATTGACGAATTCGTTTAGATTCTGGATCATAATAATGAATTGAAAGATCACCTTGGTCGCTCGTAAACATTCCTGTAAAATAAATTTCATCTACCTTATTGCTCATTATATATTGCAAGAAACATTCTTTCTCTGGCTTTGAATCAAACAGATAAGTATCTGCATGAAAACTTTTTTCTATCTCAGATTTTTTAAATTGCGGATCTGTATCAGAAATAACTAGTTCGGGTTTACCTAAGAACTCATAAAATTCTCCTTCTTTTGGTTTTTTAAGGAGTATGAGTTCTTTATCTTCAGTTTTAATTTCACAGGTAACTTCAAAGAGAGAATGAAAGATTTTTGGAATTATTATATCATCGAGGACTTCATTATATTTATTAACAGATTCAAGAATAAGACCTTCGCCGTCTTTTGACTCTTCTATAATTCGAGCAGCAAGAATAGGCGAGATATTTAGGTATCGAGCTATTTCTCCAGCAAGTGTAAAAGCACTATAGCACATCTGTTCTTTTAAGTGATCAATGTTTTCTTGTTTGACGCTCAGCTCTTTTGAAATAGAATCTTTTTGATGGATTATAGCTGCATACTTTGAAAGATCAGTATTTTTAATTAAAAAATCAATAGGACGAGTGTAGCCAAGTTCTTTTAGATTATATTTTCTCTTTATTTTTTTTACTTGTATTTTTCTTGGAGGTGGAAGAACCCGAACCTTAAATCTTTTAGATTTTTCACCATCTGGCTTCGACATATCTTTTATATCCATATTGAAGTTTTTATTTAATTCAGCATCAAGTATGTCATAGTTTTCTTTTGATAAAAAGACAGTTGCCGTCAACTGTTCCTTTGTAATTTGCCTTAAACAACGCATTGTCGCCTGAAGAACAAATATCTTAGATGATGGGCTACGGAACATCGCCACTCCAAAAAGAGACCGACAGTTCCAACCTTCCCTTCCTTTCCCTACAAGAATTATTATTTGTTTTTTATTACCTTCAGTTCCTGGAACATCAAGATTATTAAAATTTCGTATATCATCGTTCTTAGTTATTTTTTCATCACCTACATTAACTAAAATTTTAGATGGAGATATATTTAGCTCCGCCAAGATTTCTTCTACAATTGGCCTAACTTCTTCGTTGGCCTCTTCAATAGTGGTCGCAAAAATAGCCAGTTTTGGAAGTAAGTCTTCATAGATATGCCCACCATAGGTCTCCCAAAAACTTCTAACCACAGAGCCCAAGAATTCTTTACTTTTAACATTTTCATACGCTTTTAAATGAGCATCTTTGAGAAAGCTATTTTGAATTGATTCTTTTAAACTATAAGCATAGACAACTTCAGGTAAGAGCTGTTTGTTTACATAGGGAGTCCCGGTATAATTATAACAAGCAACAATCGAAGTGTTTTCTGAGAGCATATTGATAGTATCTCGTAGACTTGTTTTTTGAGCTGTTTTTGCGTGTAGTTGTTTTTCTAAATTAGCACCAAAAAGATGATGTGCTTCGTCAACATATATGCCAAGCTGCTTTAAGCGACAAAGTTTTTTAAAGCGTTGGTTTTCCATTAACGAAGAATCATCTTGAATATCCTCATCATCTGTATTGCCGTAAACAGAGGACAATAACGAACCACTTTTAAACAATATATCAGCGGGTTTTTCTGTTTTATGTTTTTTCTTAACAATAATTTTTTGTGTATTCGAAATGACGATATTAAAATTTGAGTTATCGATTGTATGAAGCGTTGTGCTGCTGTCATCAAGGAAGTGAAACTTAATATTTGCATCTAAAATTTTTGCGTATTCAGGCGGTACGACAAGGGTTTTATCGAAGGTTATAATTTCTCTTAAAGATTGAAGGACAGTTTTATCCGGTGCAAAAACAAGGACATTATGACAAAAGCGATTGTCTTTTGGATATTTTTTTGCTAAAAGAAATTCATAAAAAATACATGTAGCCATAAGAATTGTTTTTCCAAGTCCCATTGTTAGCGCGTAGATATAATTTGGGTACTCTTCTTTATAGGCTTTCATTTGCTTAAAAAGAGTATCTGTATCTTTTTCCGTCACTTCGTCAAATAAATTTATAACACCACTTTCATGTACAGAGTAATAAGAAGCATCGGAAAACTCACCTTTTCGTTTTCGCCAATCATCAAACATTTGATATACTTGTGCGTTATCCATAAATTCTTTTATAAAAACATACATTTCCAGAGCTTCAAACTGAGGTAAGCGTAAGTAGGCATTAGAATTTTCTTTATAATCATTGTAAGATAAAAACTTCTTTGTTAAATCATTATAGCGAGATCTAATCTTTCTACGGTTTACCTTATAGAAGTAAAATAATTGTTCATAGAAAGCAAAGTTATCATTTGTTTGTCTAGGCACTAGCGTACCTCCACTTCTAAAGATTCAGAAAGTAAATCAGTTATCTTTACTCTAATTGTACCTGCATCTTCTGGAACCTTATATATGCCTTCTACAATGTTTTTTTTATCAGGTACATCAGTTATCGTCGGTTGCATAACGACACCATCATAATTCCAGTCTATCATCACTGACTCAACAAGCTGACGCCAATCTTCGACAAATTCTTTTTGAAGCGATAATTTTTGCATTAAGTTTAACGGATAAAAAGCTCTAATAACGAGCCTAGAGCCTTCGATTGCAATATCTGCTTCCGCCTCTCTCTTTAATTGTAAGTTTGATTTATCCCGAAGTATATCTACAATTTCTATATCAAACTTATACTCCGAAATCTCTTGCTCAAAGACCGCCTTTAAGTCAGGTTCATGTCCCATACAAACAATTGTTATTTTTTCTACTGGTTGATTAGGATTTTCTTCTTTACGCTTTTCATACGTTTTATAAGGGAGGTTTGACTTCAGGCCTTCAAGATCTGCCTTTGTTGCAATTCGATTGACAGGCATAATTTTTACCATACGTCCATCAAGTTCGCCATCCCATACATTACTTTGAGGAAACGCTTGTATTTCAAGGGCTTCAATTAAAAGCTCACGAGCTTCTAGAGGGTTACGGAAAAAATCATAATTGTTAACATTATAAACTTCAAAACCTGTGTAAAATGAACCTATTTCTGAATCATTTTTTTCTTCTTTATGATTTTCTTCAAAATCACCTTCTGCAACATATAAGGTGAGATCTTCTCGAAGAAGATAATCTGTCTTTTCTGTATTCGTTTCTTTATAAATAAGAGACTGAAAAAGTTCTGAATTTTTAGACTCAAGTTCAGGAGAAAGAGATATGAGCCGTTTTGTTGTGGTTTGAATTGCTCCGAGATTAATATCCGCACCGATAAAACGACGCCCCAGCTTCATAGCAACTGCCTGTGTCGTTCCACTTCCCATAAAACAGTCGAAAACGAGGTCTCCGGGATTCGAGGATGCGTGAATAATTCGTTCAATAAGCTTTTCGGGCTTCTGTGTTGGATAACCAAGGCGCTCATTCCCTACGGGGTTAATCATCGATATTTCCCACATATCAGGCATAGGTACACCTTTTGTAGGTTCATCGGTTTGAATTGAGCGCCTAATCCCATCTTCTCCGATTACACTTTTCCACGACTTGCCCTGAGCGCTAGATTTTTCAGACTTTGGAATATATAACTGATTAAAAGTGTGCCTACCCCTGTTTTTAGCATAGTACAGTAGGGTGTCGTGGTTGCCTGCAAATACAGTGCTTGCAATATTCCATCTACGGTAGTACCAAATTACTTCATTTAAAAAGTTGTTAATACCAAAAACTTCGTCCATAATCGCACGCAAATAATGCGATTTATGCCAGTCGCAGTGCAAATATATGCTTCCAGTATCAGATAATAATTCTCTAAGTAATATCAGCCTCTCATACATAAATTGTAGATATTCATCGTTCGTCCAGATGTCACCATATTGCTTTTCCTCGAAGGACGACGAGTCGCTGGTAACGGTCTGCCCACGAAGGGTTATTTTTTTCTTATAGTCCGCTTTTGAATCGAAAGGTGGATCTATGTAGATTAGGTCTACCTGACCACGAAATTCCTTCAGAAGGTGGCTCATCACTTGAAGGTTATCGCCCCAAAATATTTTATTTATCCAGCCTTTCTGATCGTCGCCATAGCGCTCACGTAGTTGCGCAGGGAAATACTGTGTAGAACGATATGGCCGCTTTCCAGTCCATCGCAGTTCTGGGAATCCTTTAATTGTTGGGCGCTCTTCAAATTCAAAGCTCATCTGATCACTCATGGTAATAATATCTCCTCAGTTTTATTTTCCGCAATAAAAGCGAAAATCACATTCTCTGCATGTTTTTTCAGAACTTGCTCTATATGTATACTCTTTTTTTAATATTTTTTGAACAGTGTCATCAAAGGCTGCTACTGTTGCATCGATCGCTGTTTTTTGATACGGATAGCTAATCATTGGAACACCGTCCTCTTCTCCAGTATAATACAAATGCATCTTACTTACTTTTTGATTGGTTCTTTTTTCAACAAGATAGGCATAAAGTTGTAACTGACGACGATAGTATTCAAGTCGTTCTGCATCTTTAAAAATATCTGGTTTTTTTTCAGACTTAAAATCAACTATCTCAATTGAATTGTTTTCACCTTTGATTAAGTCAATCTTACCATCTATTATGTAGTCGGGTTTAACAAGCGACACAGATACCTCGGCCTCTTGAATGTGCTCCCAAGCGATTGCCCTTCGTTCAACATAGCGTAAGACTTGTTTTAAAGCTGCATTTTTTTGTGGCTCAGCCAAATAGGTTCTTTCGCTTTTGATTAGTGAAGAATAATTTGACTCAAACCAATTTGTAATATTTTCTGTCGTAATAAGGTTTTCTTCTTTACGTATTGCAGCCTTATGAATATCTTCAATTGTCTGATGAACTAGTATACCAAACAGCATAGCACTCACTCGAACAGGAGCAAATTCTAGTTCTTTATAAAATTTATATTGTAAGGAACAGGTTTCATACACGTTAATATGTGAGGTAAAAGAAAAAGTGTTTTTTAAATTTACATCTTTTACCTTTTTAAAATCAAACTCAGAAAGGTCAAGCGTATCTGCATTTGGAATAGCAGTATAGATTTCTCGAAAATACTTAGATGGAGTCCTTTTACCTTCGTTGCACGTTAAAATAAGTAGATCTTGTGCCCGTGAAAAAGCAGTATAATACAGTCTCCAAAAATCAAAATACTTTATTTCTTCATAAGGTTCAAAGGCCTGACGTTTAAAATATGTAGCTTCAACTTCCTTTATAATCTCATTATATGCTTTTCTAGGATAACTAGCGAGTGAATCTACAAAGACAACAGGAAACTCCATACCCTTTGATTGATGGATAGTTAAAAAGGAAACACAGCCACTTGGTGCATATTCTGCATCATCTTCGTATTCGTTTAAACCACCGTTAAAAAGCAGGCGTAAATACTGGTTAAAAAACAACTCAACGCTTTTGTCAATTTTTTTTCCACTAAAAACATCAATACGATGAAGATATTCAAATTTTCCTGTAATTTGAGTAAAGAGAGATAAGTTTCGAACAGGTCGCATATCAAATACGCCAAGATTCATATCTATATCGAGAATCTTTGAAAAAGGGGAAAATTCAAAGATCTGGTATAGTAAGCCAGAAAATGAATAATCTGTGGTGTTTTTAAGATCTGCATGGATCTTTCCATGTCGGCGTATCCATTTACGAAAGTCAGAAGATTCAGGTTTTTCAAGATAGACATTTGCTATCTTTATACAAGAAAAATAATAATCGTAGTGCTCCGGTTGAAGGTATTTATATGCTTTTTCTTCAAGCCCCATTACATATTTAGGAAATAAAAGTATGAGACAACCTATCAGCGTTTGTATTTCTTCACGTTGGAAAAACATATCTGAACGCGGAGAATAGACATTAATTCCATTGTTTTCCAAATAAGCAGCAAGATTAATAACTCGCTCATGCTTCACAGAATTAAATAAAAAAGCAAGCTGATTATAGTCACTTATTTTTCCCGATGTCATAAGTTCTTTGATAAATGTAAGAATAGCTTCATGCCATTCATTTTCATTATCATCACTAGACAGTTTTACTACTGCAGGACTTTTTAAATCAGATATAGCATGAGGCTTAATTGTTTTATCGTAACGAAACTTATCCCAATGAAATTGAAAATCTTTACCACTAGTTGTTACCATCCAATTATTATAAAAGTCGACAATATTGCTATTTGAACGATAATTTATAACGAGTGGTATTATTTTACATTCGCCTTCAGAAAATTTTTCAGGAAATTCAAGAATATTTCGAATCGTTGCTCCACGAAAACGATATAAGCCCTGATCATCGTCACCTACGACACAAATATTTTTATGAGTGTCTCCAAGAAGAAAAACTAACTGTTCTTGAATATAGTTTGTATCCTGATACTCATCTATCATTATATATTGAATTTTGGTTTGAATATCTTTAAGCACATCTGAGTTATTTTTTAGAAGCCAATAAGCCTCTGTTTGAATCGCAGAGAAATCCATTAAATTATTCTCTAAAAGAATTTCTTTATAAACTTCAAAAATGTGTCCAAGCACTACGATTTCTGGATTTAAGTCTTTTTGGAGTTCTTTAGGGTCAACTAATTCTTCTGCAAGAGTATTAACAAAAGTACAAATTTGATTTGCTTGTTGCCACATACCTTTTATAGAAAGGACTGTTTCAATCTCTGGAATATTTTGAAATGCTCGCATGTTTTGAAACACAGTGTAGTATTGGTCAAATTGATCGAGTATTCTATAATTCTTTTTTAGCTTTGTATGTTCAAGATGTTCTTTTACGATACGTAAACAAATGGAGTGAAAGGTGCCAATATACATTTCATTAATATTTACAGCGATGTTTTTCTTTTCAAGCTCATTTGTTATTCGGGTTATAAGTTCCTTAGCAGCTTTTTCCGTAAAAGTTGCTATAAGTATTTGCTCTGCTTGTACACCATGCACTTCTATTAAATAAATAGCACGTTGTACAAGAGTATATGTTTTACCAGTACCAGGACCAGCGGTTATTAGAACAGGACCGTCAACAGTTTCTATTGCGAGCCGCTGTCCCTTATTAGCATTTCCAAAATCAAACATATTTTATTATAGCATAGAAACTCAAAAATGTTTATTTTTTTTCAAATATCCCCCCCTTCACCTTCCGTATCTTTCCCCCCC
>JGI24711J26586_10002499_pt1 | contig 13021 bp, 10 predicted proteins | sample BioPla3DNA1_FD_26586 | JGI IMG/M metagenome (IMG submission 26586)
TTGCTGCGAAAGCAAAGCTGAAGCTTGAAAGAATCATTGCGATTACCAAGACAAGTGATAATACTTTTTTCATTCTATTCCTCCTCTAAATTTTGTTTTTGTGGGTGTTTAGGTCCCCAATACCTTCATTGTGTCGGCACAAGGACTTAATTATTATATCATCGTGATATTATGTAGTAAACATTTCAAGGTTAATTGTAATGCTTTTGTAATAATCACGAATGAGTGCCAACATGCCACGTTTATAATATACCACAAGATGCGGGGCTTAATATTACATTAATATTACAGGTTTGTACTTACGCCGGGTATGGGAGCAGGGGTTGGGGGTATGTTAAGATGAGGTGTTGTCTTCGAATCCAGATAGGTCTTCTTTTGTGTCTTCATTGAACATGGTATCTCTTCTTTGAGTTAATGCCTGGTACAGGCTTATGCAGCCTGTTACCGTAAAAAGAATACCTATTATGATAATTATTGTTTGGAGGGCTCCTTTGGCATTAAAGATGCAAAAAAGGGCAAACAATATGCCGGTTCCTGATATTATAAGGTTTATCACATCGGTGAAATCCTGGTTCTTAATTGCCTTAAGATAAACAGGCAAGCTTAAGTATAATATAAATATTCCCAAAAACAGCATGACTGCTTCAGGTTTGTACAGACCCGCAAAGGCTGCTATTACACCTGCCAGGTAACTTGTTTTTTCTTTCATGGACAGGCAGGGATAAGTCATTTTAAGATTTGCAAGGCAGAACCCTATGAGGATGATCATTGCCAGGCGGATGGACAAACTCCCTATATGCTTTGATGCCAATATAAATATGATTCCTGTCAGGCTGAGAATCAAGCTCAGGATTTTTAAGGTTTTTGACTTGAAATTTAAATTCTGCAGCATGGAACCAGCTCCTTTTGGAGTTAATTATAACATTTATAAATATAGTTAGCAATAAAAAACCGGTACAGGTCCCATATGCTGTATTATTTCAATAAAGTTCCCCGGTATATTATATTGCCTGCCTGGTCCAGACTGGATGCTATCCGGTAAGCATCATCATGGATATGGTATTCATCCTCCGGTATATTGGTCAAGACTTCATAATAATCGTAATCCTTGTTGTATAGGACTATTATTGTTTTATAATCCGCCTTGATATTGTTTGCAAATTTTAAAGCTTCATCAAGCTCCATGAGGCAGATGGATGTGGATAAAGCATCACACATAGCTGCGCTCCGGCCTATTACCGTAACCGTGGCTATTCCTTTTTGGGGTTTTCCTCTGAGCGTATTCATGGGATAACCCGTTTCAGCATCTATTATATGGGAATAGAGCACTCCGTCTATTTCATAAGAGTGGTCATAATCGCCGCTGCTTGATATTGAAGCATCCTTTATTGCTACTGACATATAGGAATTCTCATCATTGTTTCCTTTCCTGGGTTTCCTGATTTGAAGGTCAAAGCGGTATGTTCCGTTTTCAACGGACTCATCGGTGGCACTTTTCATCATTCCCAAACTGCTTGTCCCGCTGGAAAAATAACCGTAGGCATATCCCGCATCATTCAGCATTTTTATGGCCAAATCAACAACATATCCCTTTGCAATCCCTCCAAGGTCAATCTTTCCCTGGTAAGTGACACCGTCAATGGTTACAGGTTCAATATTTTTAGTCAGGTAATAGCCGCTTTCTTCATCTCCCGATAAAACTATCTTGCTGAAGTCTGCCAAATCAACAAATCCTTTTATATACTTTTCCTCAGGAAGGGATGATCCTTCTTGTGTCCTGTCCCTGTCATAAGGAAACTGGGGTTTGTAGCTCAAAGAATTGAATCTTGGCGTGAAGGCCCAAAGATCAACCAAGGGATATACGGTCGGGTCAAATATCCCCCCTGTCAATTCATATGCTTCCTTGGCAATTTTGATGATGTTGGCGGTATGATTTGAAACCGGAAGGCTCTGCCCGTATTCCAGCTCATTAAACCTTGCTATATCGGAAGTTTCCACGGATACGGACACCTCTTCCTGTATTTGATTCATCATATCTTTCAGGTCGTCCCAAAAGTCATCATATTTCTTCATATTTTCTGGTTTGGAAAAGTCATCGAACACTCTCAAAATTGAAATTGTTGAAAAATAATCGCCGGTATGCTTGGTCCTGGAAGTATAGTTTTTTAACTTCAGGTATTCTTGTATTTGGTTTTCATTTGATGCAAAAGGTATAAGGGAACATGATGTAATAAACATTGAGAGTATTACAAGCAAGATGATGCAAAAATATATTCTGGAAAATTTATTCATGAAATATCCCTCAAAAAAATAAATAGTTAAAAAACAATATATCATAAAGCAATTTTTTGGTCAATCCATTAACAATTATTCCCATTTAATGGTGATGGGGGCATCTTATTACAAGCAATGTTCTGATATTTTAACAGGACTTTTATTACTCAGCCATCATCACCTACAAGCTGAAAGCTCATGATTTCAAGCTTTTAATCCATGGAATATATTACCTATATTAACATATTGACGCTATTTTTTAGTTATGCTAAATTATTATAAACTATTTAACAAACAGTTAAATAGATTTTACATATTTGGAAGGAGATAAAATTGAAAATGAAAAAATCTATAGCAATAATTTTAGCACTTGCTATTATAGCAGGAGCCTTAACCGGCTGCAGCACACCTGCTCCCGCACAAGCAGATACGGCTGAACTTGATAAGGTTAAATCTGATTTAAACGCTGCAAATGAAAAAATTGCCGACCTTGAAGCACAATTAGCTGAAGCAAGCATATTTGATGCTTCTAAATTCCCAAAATGGTTTGAAGAAGAAGGTACCTGGAGAACCGTACAAAATGAAAATCTTGCAAACAATCAACCCAGCGGCTTCATAAAGGATGCAAGCGGAAGACCTACAGATGAAGACATTGAAACAATGCTGCATTTTGCATCATTGGCAGTTACATCAGGCGGTAAATCCGACTGGTTCCTGGTTGCTGTAACCGATCCCGAAGAACAAAATATTATAATAGGCGATAAATATGGAAAAGCCACTTCCGAAGGAACAGTAACGGTACTGGTATTTGGCGAAAGACTTCTTCGTCCCGATGTAAGAACAGATGATAAAAATGTTTACCAGCCTGACCGCGGATACTATGATGCAGGTATTGTAACAGGCTACCTTAATGTAGCAGCCATCAGCCTTGGTTATGGAACTCACATGTTCATGACACCAGCTTTGCCGGGAGTTAACGGGTTCAATAACGGTGAAAGAGGCCTTGACTGCGATAAGTACCTTGAAGGAACCCAGTACTACATGGCAAGCACTCACGAATTCCACAGCACCGAAAACATGAAATTCGTATGTGCAGTAGTAATAGGAACACCTGACGAAACCGTTGAAAATGGTGTTACTAACAAGGAGTTCCCGGACAACTGGATTATCTGGCAAGAGTAATTAATAAAATAAATAAGAAACCATGGGAAACACTCCTTGTGAGTGTTTCCTGATTTAAGGAGGATACTTTGAAAGCTTTCAAAAGTTTTATTTCAATATTAATCCTGCTCTTACTTATTACAGGATGTTCCCGGGAAAGCTCAACCGATGTTCCGGACCCCGGACCGGTTCAGCCGGAAGGTGATGAAATTTCAGCCGAATTTGAGAAATACGGTGATTATGGAAGAGTGCTTAAAGCTGTTCCCGGTGAAAATCAAGTCTATATAGAGGCAGAAGGATACTATGGCTACCATATGGAAGATGACCCTTCAATGACTGTAGGTGTAACCATCAGCAGCGAAGGAAAGATTCTTAGCGTTGTTAATATTGCAAGCAAGGACCAGACTCCCGGTTTTGCCGAGATGGTGACGGATGACTATCTTAAAGAAGCTTACACCGATGCAACAGCATCCCCAAACCTTGAAACAGCTCCTGTCACCGGTGCAACCATATCAAGCAAGGCAGTTATGTACGCTGTTCAAACCGCAGCATATTATGCTGAAAATGTCTATGGTTATGTAGCAGACGTAAGCTCTGCCGAAATAGAAGAGCTGAACCAGGTATTTCCGGCAGATTATAAGGAAATTACAACTGATTACAAGGTTGACGAAAAAACCATAGGAACAGTCCTTTTTGCAGCTGAAGGCCGGTCCGATGAAGGAAATGTTGTAGGATTGAAAGTCAGAAGCGCAAATAAAATGAATTACGAAGGAACGGCAAGAACCGGCTGGGATTCCGCCGAACCTAATTTATTCACCATGATAATAATAATCAATAAGGATTCCAACAAGGTTGTGGCCTGGAAGATGGTTAATGACGGAACAAAGAGACCGGAATACTTCACTGTGCCGGAAGAAAAGATCAATTCCTACATGAATGTTGAAATTACCGGCCAGGATGTATTTGATAATTTTACGGAAGGTTTGGTTTACAACTTAGAGGTAGAACTGGAAGAGGATTCTGAAGGAAATAACGTGATTGCCGGTACATCGGTAGTTTATACCGGTGCTTCTGAATCAGGAACATTCAGCAGCCAGCATGTTCGTCAGTGCTTCAGAACAGCTGCTTATTTCTATGCAAATTACTAAAATATATAATAAAAATGGCTATATAACAATAGCCATCAGGTTAATGACAAACCTTCTTATGTCATCCTGAGCGTAAGCGAAGGATCTCAAGAGTTCCTTCGGGCTAAAGCCCTCAGGATGACACTATGGGATATTCATAGCAATGACAATATATTTTATGCTTTGTTAATAGTCTGATGGCTATATAACAATAGCCATTATTTATGAACATTAACAGATAATTTTGATTTTTTATCTCATGCGTAAAACAAATAATGTATGGAAGAATACGCAATGAGATTTTTTTTGCCCTCCGGCACTAAAGAATATATTGTAATTTATTAATTTTTGTTTTATATTAAATTAATGGCAGCAGCTTAAAATACATATCCTTAGTGTTGAAAACAGATAGGGATTTACAAGTTAGCATTTGGAGGAAAAAATATATGAATGCAGAAATTCTTTGTATAGGCAGTGAGCTTTTGCACGGGGACATAGTCAATACCAATGCCAGGTATATATCCAAAAAATTGGCGGAAATAGCCATTGATGTCCATTATCAAACCGTGGTGGGAGACAATCCTCAAAGGATTAAAAAAGCTTTAGATATTGGTTTTTCAAGGGCAGATATCATAATATGCACGGGGGGTTTAGGACCCACCCAGGATGATATAACCAAAGAAGCCTTAGCTGAATACTTTGGGGTGGATATGGTTTTTGACCAGGAAAGCTTTGAGCATGTTAAGAAAATTTACATGCGCTTCAGGAGGGACTTACCTCAAAACAACATGAGGCAGGCATATTTTCCCAAGGGTTCCATAATACTTGATAATCCCAACGGTACTGCCAACGGCTGCATTTACAAGGGTGAGGACAATAAAGGAAATCTCAAAATCGGAATACTTTTGCCGGGACCTCCAAAGGAAATGGAGCCCATGATGGATACGAAGGTTATACCTTACCTGAAGCAGTTTTCCGATTGGGTTGTTTACGGGGAAAAACTGGTTGTAACCAATATTGGTGAATCCGCTGCGGAAGAAATGGTTCTTGATATCATAAAAGAACAAACAAATCCAACCCTGGCCACCTTTGCCAGCGCAGGAAAGGTTATATTCAGAATTACGGCAAAGGCTGAAAACAAGGAAAAATGCATTGAGCTCATAACCCCGGTAAGGGAAGAATTGATAAGGCGTTTCGGAAAAGAGAATGCCTATCTTGTTGACAGCGGAAATGTCGAAGATAAGGTTGCCCAATTGTTATTGGAGAAGAAGCTTACCATATCAGTTGCTGAATCATTGACGGGAGGCCTGGTTTCTTCAAAGCTCATAAGCTATCCGGGTATATCCGGGTCATACCTTGAAGGCTTTGTTACATACAGCAATGAATCCAAAATAAAAACACTTGGGGTAAAAAAGGAAACCCTTGACAAATATGGGGCTGTCAGTGAGGAGACGGCAAAAGAAATGGCCTACGGGGCAGCCTTGGTTTCGGGAAGCGACCTGGGGGTTTCCACAACGGGAATTGCCGGTCCCGACGGAGGAAGCAAGGAAAAGCCGGTGGGTTTAGTTTATGTGTGTGTTTATTACAAAGGCAAGTATGAAGTGAAAAAAATAAATTCCTCCGGATCAAGAGAAATCATCAGGGAAAGGGCAGCCGTTACGGCACTTGATTTGGTCAGGACTTGTATTGAAAGGTATGAAGATACTTTGTCATCCTGAGCGTAAGCGAAGGATATCATAACACGGGCTTAAGCCCGTGTTTTTTATGCTCCTTCTTCTGCTGTTTTAAGCACCTTGTTGAATTCGTTAATTTTATTGTTTGCAAGGTAGAATATAGTGTCTTTTTCATATTCGCCGTAAGCATCTTTTTTCCCTGCCTTAACTCCCGTCAAGAGTTCAATTCCTTCTTCGATTGTGGAAACGGCGTATATGTGGAAGAGGTTGTTTTTAACAGCTTCTATCACTTCATCCTTAAGCATCAGGTTGTCAATATTGCTAAGGGGTATTATAACCCCATGGTCTCCCGTGAGACCTTGCAGGGAGCAAACATCAAAGAATCCTTCTATTTTTTCATTTNCCCCGCCTATGGGCTGGATTTCTCCCATTTGATTGACTGAGCCCGTCACGGCTAAATTTTGTTTGATGGGTACACCTGACAAGCTTGAGAGTATTGCATGAAGCTCGGCACTTGAAGCGCTGTCTCCTTCAACTCCTCCGTAAAGCTGTTCAAAGGTTACCTGGGCGGTTAATCCCAAGGGTTTTTCCTGAGCAAACTTACCCCCCAAATATCCGTTTAAGGTTAGGACTCCCTTGGAATGGATGTTGCCGCTCATGTCTGTTTCTCTTTCTATATTGATGATTCCTTCCCTGCCCGCATAGGTCCTTGCTGTAATCCTTGACGGCAGGCCGAAGGCATATCCGGATACCCCCATGACCGAAAGGCCGTTCACCTGGCCTACAACTGCCCCTTCTGTATCTATGAGAACTTTTTTGTTGAGGATCTGTTCCTGCATTTTCTCTTCAAGCCTGTTGGAGCGGTATCTCTTATTTTTAATTGCCTGCTGAACATGCCTTCCTTCTACGTACTCTGAAAAATCGGCCTCTGCCAAAGCCGATGCTTCATATACTATTTCACTCACCATATTGAAGCGGGTTGACAGTTTGTTCTGACTGTCTGCAAGCCTGGACCCGTATTCCACAACCCTGGCCAGGGCTTCACAGTTAAAATGCTTTAAGTTTTCACCTTCGCATATGGAAGCTATGAATGCCACGTAATGCCTTATATTTTCCGGTGTCCTGTCCATTTCCACATCAAAGTCCACGATTACCTTGAACAGTTTCCTGAAATCTTCGTCTGCTGCCAAGAATTGATAATAAAAATAAGATCCTATCAAAATAACTTTTAGGTTTAAAGGTATCGGCTGGGGCTTTAAAGTCACCGTAGGCACATACCGGCTTTGCTCTCCTATGTTTTCCACGACGGCTTCTTTATACTTCAATGCTTTTTTCAAGCTGGCCCAGGCAAAGGGGTCCATCAGCAAATCCTTGGCCTGAAGAATCAGGTACCCACCGTTTGCCTTGTGAATGGCCCCCGGTTTTATCATGGTAAAATCCGTTACTGTGGTCATCATATGGGATTTGTATTCTATTTTGCCAAATAAATTGTAATAATAAGGGCTGTTTTCCGTTATGACCGGGGCTCCCTTTGTATTTTCATTGTTTATGAACAAATTTACCTTGTAGCGGGTAAAGGGGTCCTTAAGGTCCTTTACGGATGCTGTTTTTTCAAATATATTTTCTTCTTCTAAGGAATCAGAACCATCCTGGAGCTTTGTAATGATATTTTCGTCCAAACTGTGTCTCACACTGCTGAAAATCTCATGGTTTTCCGCAACATCCTTAAGAACCTTGTCCAAATAATCAACAATTTGCCTAAAGTCCCTGTACTTTTCCTTTAGTTGTTCCATAAAGGGGGCTGCGGCTTCCAGGGCAGCTTGTTTCTGAATTTCAGCAGCCTTCTCTTCGGCAAGCCTTTGAACCATTTGTCCGTCTCTAATTTTTTCGTCTATTTCCTTTGCTGTTTGATTTCTTTTTTCATCTATTTTCTCACGCTCTTCTTCGGACAGGTTATTGAATTCTTCCTGAGTCATCTGCCTGCCTTCAATCAAAGGTATGAGAAGAATCCTGGGGCCTGCCTGCTGGATGGCAAAGCCTGCATTCTTTGCGATTTTATCAATATCCCTTAAGATTTCTGTCATTTGCTTGTTTGTCTTTTGTATAATGTCGTCTTTTTGCTGCTGAAAATTGCTTCCTTCAAATGCTTTGGGTATATATACCACGAGATTTGCAATCAGCTTTTCCATATCCTTTTGAAAAACCTTACCCCGTCCTGCAGGCAGGGATATGGCAAGGGGTTTGTCCCATTCGCTGAAGTTGTTGATATAACACCAGTCATCCGGCACCTTGCGCCTGGAAGCTACCTTGGATACTACCGTCTGGGAATAAGTAGTCTTACCTGTTCCCTGGGGTCCCAAAACAAAAATATTGTAGCCCGGAGCTTCCATGGAAAGACCAAACTCCATGGATTTAACGGCCCTGTCCTGGCCTATCACCCCTTCCAGTAAAGTGACATCCTTTGAAGTTTTGCAGAAATTTAAATCCGTGCATATGCTGCAGGTCTTCTTGAGCTTGTCTGCAGGCACCCTGTATTTTTCCATATCAATGACTCCCATTTTGAACCCTCCTTTAATTGTTAAAGGTTTGGGCAAATGCCCTATTTCATTAAAGGTATTAGGAGACACCTTTAATTATTAATTGATATTCTGAGGAATAATTCTTAAAGGAATACCCCTTTTGTTTACATATACCCTGGCTGAAAGTATACTAAACTAAAAAAATATAACTCCCGGATAATTATATCATCTTGATTTATTTGATTTATTTTCAAATGAAAAAGGCGATTTTAGATTACTAAAACCGCCTATATTAGTGGTTAATAATTCAGACTGTATATTTGTTCTGCAACATCTGCCATTCCCAATTCCTCAAATTTTTCGGGAGTTGGTATTCCTTTTTCCATATCAAAGGAACATGCCTCATAGAATTTATCAAGAGCTGTTTCCATATCTACGACCCTGCCTTTTGGCGGACCTCCAATGGCAGGCTCCGTCATAAAACGTTTTGGCAGCCTGTCGTCTTTTCTTGTGAAACCACGCTCATAATTCAAGGCCCGTTCAAGGGCTATTGTACGTTCTGCTCTTCTTAACAATTCAAATTTATCGATTTCTATTCCTGTTATTGCAGTATATAGTTCTGCTATGGTAGATGCTTTCATTTCAACATTTATAACGTTGAAATCGCATATTCCGGCTAAGTTTGTCACAACAAAGTATTCTTTAATTGCTTTTAGCCAGGTTTTATCTTCTGCATCATTAAAAGGATCTATAGGTTCGTTAATATCCAAATCTGGGAACACATAACCAAAGGCATCTATTGTAGCCGCATAGGGGCGCATGTGACAGGCACCTCTCTCGCTGGTTCCAAATGCGATTGTCATGGAAGAAGCTCCCCTGGGGTCAGTAGCGGAAATTTCCATGCCTTTTACCGCCATTACATAATCCATTGCCTTACCGCCGATTCGTTTTGCCGCAGCATAGGATCCATCAGCAAACAAGTCTCCGCAGCCCTCTCTTAATCCCATTTTTCTGGTCATTTCAACCATGGCGGGACCGTTTCCAAAGGTCATTTCCAATCCATCCGTATGTTCCTTATTTATTATCCCTTTTTCATACCATTCCATAATTGCGCTTATTGTTGCTCCGCCCGAAATAGTATCAAACCCATAGATTGTTGTATAATATCCTGCCATGCATATACTCTCGTAATCATCAACACCGCAGCGAGGTCCATATGCTGCCAGTGTTTCATACTCCATTTCTCCTACTTCCGTGTCACCCATTACCACATATTTATGGCATCCAAGCTGGCAAGAATAGCAGGCCCGGCGCCTTATCGAGTATTTGTCTGTATTGTTCCACAGTTGATAGGGAAGTACATTTTCAATTTTTTCAAACTGATTTTGTATGAAATTTCTTGTGGGAAGAATCCCGCAATCATTTGAACCCCCTACCCAGGCAGGCGTTCCATAGCCATGAACCGGTCCCCAAGTATAGGCTTCGCTTCTAAGCTGTTGATAAGCATCCTTATATACGGCCATAAAAGCATCCTTATCGGCAATTTCAACTTTTCCTGTTCCCCTGACAGCTATGGCCTTTAAATTCTTGCTTCCCATAACTGCACCGGCTCCGCCTCTGCCTGCGAAACAGTCATCACTGAAAATACATGCAAGGCTTGAAAGTTTTTCTCCCGCCTGACCTATGCAGCATACTTTAAAATCTTTTCCTAGTTCTTCTTTGATTGCATCGGTTGTCTCTCGTGTATTCATACCCCAAAACTTTGATGCATCCCTTAATTCAACCTTTTGCTCATCAATATACAAGTAGACGGGTTTTTGTGATTTACCTTTAAAGGCAACCGTATCATAGCCGGCAAATTTTAACTCCGCTCCAAAGTGGCTTCCTACATTGGAAGCACCAATAGTATTTGTCAGGGGAGATATGAAACAAACACTGGTACGAGAGGCAGAGGGCGTCGGTGTCCCCGTCATGGGTCCGGTATTGAAACTTAAAATATTATCCGGGGATAAGGGTTCTGCATCATGAGGCATCTCGTTCCACAATAATGCTATTCCATAACCTTCTCCACCCATGTATTTTTTAATATAATCAGGATTAAGTTTTTCTTTTGTTATAATCCCTTCTGTTAAATCAACATTAATTACACAATCCTTATAGCCTTTCATCATACCACCTCCTACCATGATAATGCTTGCCTGGGACAGGCAGGTACACATTCAGGAAGTCCGCCGCATAAATCACATTTATATGGCTTTGTTTCCCTATCTAAATTTACCATTACGATAGCACCAATCGGGCATGCCTCAGCACAGGCTCCGCATCCTGTACACCCATCCTGAATTTCAACAGCTCCTGAATAAGAGTTTCTGTTTATACATCCTACCGGACAAGCTTGTGCACACACCATATCGGAGCATTGCTGACATACGGTTAATTTGAATTTACCAAGTTCATTCAGCTCTTTTACCTGTATACCCCTTGTCTGTGGAGATACGGCACCGGTATGAGCAAGGGAGCATACAGCTTCGCAGGTTCTGCAGCCTTGACAGACTGTCTTGTTAACATTAATTTTGATTACACCTGGTTTCATATAAACACCTCCTAAATATTTTATCCCCCTCCGCCAACAGGGAAAAACAAAAGTTCATCACCATCATTTAAAACATAATTCTTACCGCGAAGACTGCCGTTAACGCTGCTCTTAGTCCATTCACCGCTTACGGGAATATTGATGATGGTTAATGCTTCAGCTATGGTTGTTCCCTCCGGCATTTCAATTTCTTTCTCTCGGAATCCTGCTGATGCAGCCAAAATGCCGGTCAGTTTGACTTTGATTTTCAACCTTGTCAACTCCTTTGGGTTATTTAGAATAAAAAAACCGCAAGACTATGTAAATGTTTACATATAGTTTTGCGGCTCCTTTTCAAATAGGAGGGCGGTTAGATTGCTCTAAACACCTGGCGTTCTCACCGGCCTCATTGGTCAGATGAGAATCGGAGCATAATTTTCTTATTCTATCTCCATTATAAAGCTTATAGCAACAATAAGGTCAAGTATTTCTTTAAATTATTTTAGATATTTATGTAATTCTTACGGGAATCTGTAATTTAAAAAACATGCCTCTCTCACCATTCATCAAGTCGGGTAAATCTGTTATCACTTCACAGATGTAATCACCGGCTATGGTATAATTTCTATCTGATATTTCATCCAGAAGCCTGTTTGCATAGGGTATTTCCTGTTCAAATCTGCTGCAGTAAATGCATAGATATGTACCTGCCTTTATAGTACTTATAAGGTTTTCAGGCACATTTTCATCAACAAATACAAACAAATCACTAGAAATAAAATCCCTGTTTATTATTTGTTCATAGGGTACCCTGTTTCCTGTATTACAAAAATATGTCTGCCTGAGTCCGTTTCTTTCCATATCCTCTTTTAATTTTCTAAGCTCTTCTTCATATATTTCAATACCGAAGTCATAAAAATTGGTGCTCATCTTGTAACTGTATATCCATCGTTTTTCAATATATTCAAGAGTGATTGTACCGTCAGGGGGAGAGGATTCATATCTTTCATAGTTGCTTATAGCTCTTTGAAGTGCATTTTTTTGATGTTTTAATGCCTCAATTTCCGCATCGATACTACGGCTTTTTTCTTCCAGGAAACTTTTTATAAGTTTCGTATCATAGGTTTTAAGCTGGACTTCTATATCCTTTAATTGCATGCCGAGGGATTTTAAATATTGTATCATATCAAGCCGAGCACATTGTTTTATGGAATAGTATCTGTAACCGGTGAATTTATCAATTTCAATCGGTTTTAAAATTCCTATTTTATCATAGTAGCGAAGAGTTTGTTCTGATACATTGTTTATTTTGGACATTTGTCCGATGGTTAATCTGTCCATAATATCCCCCTTTTTATTTAATTATACCTATTTGTGGAAGTTATTTCAAGGAATATTGCATTTCCAAAAAAGCAAAAAGAAAGGCTGCCGGTGCCGGGAATCTTTAAAGTATCAATGTGCCTGTCAACCTAAGGGCAAAGCCCTCAGGTTGCAATAAGGTTATTAAAGACTATCTATCTTTTCACGGTTTTTACACCAATGGTGAAGAAGGTTATTCCCATTGCCAGCAGTACCAATGAAGGCAGTATGGCTGATTTAAAACCCATCCCCTTGGCGGCAATGTTTAACATTCCCTGCATGGCCCATTTCTGGGGAGTCAGTTCAGCCAAGAATAACAGTAGTTTATTATTTACA
>JGI24711J26586_10002509_pt1 | contig 12984 bp, 15 predicted proteins | sample BioPla3DNA1_FD_26586 | JGI IMG/M metagenome (IMG submission 26586)
AAAACTAATTATTGTGAAGGTCTGTATAAATAGATCAAAGGTAAAGATAAGATACTATGGTATAGTATTGCAAACTTTTTATAAAAGGGCATGATTTTGGATAAGCATGACAGACAGTATTTAAACAGAGTTTCTTTAAAAAATCCCTGGCACTTTTTAGCATTAGGTTTTGGCTCGGGTTTACTTCCAAAGGCTCCAGGAACTTATGGATCACTTGCAGCATTGCCTATCTGCATGATTCTGGTTTATCTTCCATGGTATGTGACTATGGCAGTTATTTTAGTTACCTTCTTTGTAGGGTGGTATGCAAGCANTGTAACTGAAAAAGCTATGGGAATGCATGATAACAGCGCTATTGTTGTTGATGAATTTGTAGGAATGTTTATCAGTGTACTTTTCTATCCAAGTGTCTATTACTACACCATTCTTGCATTTATTCTCTTTAGATTCTTTGATGTGTTAAAGCCATTTCCTATTAGCTATGCTGATAAGAAAGTAAGTGGCGGACTTGGCGTGATGCTTGATGATGTTTTAGCAGGTATTGCAGCATTAGCAACGGCACATGCTATTTTTTACTTCATCTAGATAAATGGCGCCATTGGCGCCATATCTTATTAGAATAATTGTTCACAGTTTTTTATAAAACTGAAGAAATTCAAATCGTCTAATTTTCCGTTTCTGAAAAAGAAATCCTCAAGTTTATCAGCAAATTCATCGTTTATCTTGTCTTCAACTGCATCTACAGTGAATTTATCAAGAATTACAGGTTCTTTAAAACTGTCTTTTAATGCATTAAAGGTATCTGACATATAACCTCTTATTTTTCTGTTTATCGCATTTATAAGGTAACAAGAGAATGTAAAGGCAATATAAGATAAGAGTTAATTTTTGGGATTTAGGATTTTAAAGGCTACATAAGGACTAACTTTTGGCGATAGGAAATTACATATATAGCAGAGCACTTTACGAAGCTCTTGGGTGTTGTATAAGATCTCAAGCTCGTCTTCGTCATTTATAGTTGAGCTTAAGTTCTCAGAAAGAGCAGAGAATTCCTGATGATCGTCATCAAATATGTCGTTACTGTTATTCATAATGATCTCCGATTTGGCAGTTTAAGTATTTCTATACTTTAAAGATACACAATGGAGATTAAGAGTGAATTAAGTGATTGTTAAAATAAAGAAAGGTCGCACCAGGCGACCTTTCAAAAACCAACTTAGTTAATGATTATTTTAAATCACAAGCTAAATCATAAGTGGTTTGCATGAACTGATGTTTCATGTTGTTGATGCACTCGATGATGTCGTAGTGAACTAACTCACCGCGCTTTACACCGATACAACGTGCAGACTGGCCGTCCTTTAGAAGCTGACATGCATAAGCACCCATACGAGATGCTAATACTCTGTCAGAAGCTGATGGTGAACCACCACGCTGGATGTGACCTAGAACAGTAGCACGAGTCTCAAGACCTGTTAACTCTTCTAACTCTTTAGCCAACTGGTGAACATCAGTCTGGTTCTCACAAACAACTAAAATAGCATGGCGCTTTCCAGCATCGATGCCTTTCTTGATGTCAGCGTAAACAACTTCTTTATCCCACTTAACTTCTGGAACAAGAACTGCCTCAACACCGCAAGATACAGCAGCACATACTGCTAAATCACCGCAGTGGCGACCCATAACTTCAACAACGCTGATACGCTTGTGTGAAGAGCATGTGTCACGTAACTTATCGATTGCGCTAACTACTGTGTTTAATGCAGTGTCAAAACCGATAGCAGCATCAGTACCAGCGATATCGTTATCGATAGTGCCTGGTAAACCAATGCAAGGGAAACCTAACTCAGAGATTAGCTTTGCGCCCATGTATGAACCGTCGCCACCGATAACTACTAAAGCATCGATGCCGTTCTTCTTCATAACCTCAACGCATTCCTTACGTGTCTGTTCCTGCTTGAACTGAGGGAAGCGTGCTGTACCTAGGAAGGTACCGCCACGGTTTAATAAATCAGAAACTGAATGGCTGTTTAATTCAATGAAGTTACCAGCATGTAGGCCAGAATAACCATCTAGAACACCTAGAACTTCCCAACCATATGATAATGCAGTACGAACTACAGCACGGATTGCTGCGTTCATGCCAGGAGCATCACCACCTGAGGTTAATACACCAATTTTCTTAATTGCCATGTTATTTGTGTCCGTTAATTAAGCGTTAGCAACAGCAGCTTCGATGATTGCAGTAAAGTCAGCAACCTTTAATGAAGCACCACCGATTAGACCTCCATCAATATCTGGCTGTGAGAATAACTCTGGAGCTGTCTTAGCGTTGCATGAACCACCGTATAGGATACGTACGCCGTCAGCAACTTCTGCTGAGAAGGTCTTTAAGAACTCACGGATGCCCTTGTGAACGTTCTGAGCGATCTCTGGAGTTGCAGTCTTACCAGTACCGATAGCCCAGATTGGCTCGTAAGCGATGATTGCGTTGTTGAATGCTTCAATACCGCATAGGTCGATAACAGCCTTGATTTCTGCCTTGCATACGTCAAGAGTCTTACCAGCATCGTACTCAGCCTCTGACTCACCGATGCATAGAACTGGAGTTAGACCGTTGTCTAAAGCTGCTTTGAACTTAGCTGCTACAACTTCGTTTGACTCAGCATGGTAACCACGACGCTCTGAGTGACCAACGATAGCGTAGGTACAACCAAATTCCTTTAACATAACAGGTGAATTTTCACCAGTGAAAGCGCCTGAAGTGTGAACATCACAATCCTCAGAACCCCACTTTAAGTTTGAACCAGTTGCTAATGATTCAACCATGCCAATGAAGATAGCTGGTGCACAAATTGCAACATCAACATTTGCTGCCTTGTCTGCAGGAGCTCTAAAAGCCTTGATTAAATCAGTTACGGTTGACTTGGTACCGTTTAATTTCCAGTTACCCATCACAACAGGTTTTCTCATGATATTTGTTCCTCAAACTATAAATTTTTAGTAATACAGCGTCAGTGCTGTTAAATAAAAAATTCTTTCAGCACACAAACTTCCCGTATTTTACTATAAATAACACAAAAAGAGAGATTTTTTTTGTCGACCAAAGTTATTAGATGTAATTTTGGCGCATAAAACATGCGAAAAAAGATGTTTTACTTAACATTATTTGGGAAGTTTTTAGCACTATTTTGTTACATGTATATTTAGTTAGACGCGCATTTAGCTGATTCCAAACTCAAATGCTGCTGCAAAATTGAATAAATGTTCTTTTTCAGACTTTTCTTTGTTTTTTTTCTTTAGTAGAGCATTTTCTTTTGCCTCTTTATATGTTATTCGCTTTTTAGGAGCGTTCTTTATATAAAAGGATAAGTTAAGTCCTAGTAAAAACAATGGCAGGAAAAGACACTCAGGTGGAGTGCTTCGGCTTGGAGTATACGAACACATATTGGATGTGAAGATATTTGCCATATCAATTGATGTTAAAGTATCAAAAACTTTTAAAGCTTGAGCTACTGTTTTTAGCATATCTATAGCGTAAGAAAGGGGAAGTGTGTTTTTTAAAACTATAGAATCAATCATGCTGTTGATAAGTTCTGATGTCACATCATAACGGTTCTTCAAATCGTTTCCTAAAAAAATAGGCAAGTTATCGAGATCTTCAATCATCTCAAGTGATGACTCTGTAGAAGACAGCTGTACCATCTGTTCTAAATTTTCTTTTACCTGTGACTCTACGGCAGCTTTGTTTTGCGTTCTATTTAAGCCACCATATTCAGGTTTTTCTTCGTCTACACTTACTCTGTTCTGATTAAGTAACTTTTTAAATGTTGAGTCAGCATCATTGATTGCAGTTTGAATAATGCTGTTTGCAAAGCTTGTTGTTTTATTGGTACTCTCCTCTTTACTTGTATCTGATAAGGAAAGAGTAGGAATTTGTAATAGCCAGTCAGACATTCTTATTGCCTCAAAATAAACATGTTATATTTAAGTTTTGCAATAAAAATGCCAAGATATAATTAGTTGAATTATAAGATAATTTCTAATATAAGGTTTTTTAAAAAAGCATAAGATTGCCGTAAATGGCAAGCATAGAATAAATAAGATTTGACAAAAAGCTCGTAAACCTTAAAAATAAGAGATTTATTAACACAATACAAATTGATATAGAAGATAAAAAATACTCATTATACGTTTTATAGGAGCATTAGCTTATGCGCGTTCTAAAGTTTGGCGGCACCTCGGTTGCAAATTCTGATAGATTTGAAGATGTAGCAAAAATTGCACTTGATACCGCAACAACAGAGCAAACAGCATTAGTTCTATCAGCACCGGCAAAGATTACCAACCTACTAGTTGCTCTAGTAGCAGAAGGTGCTAATGGCAATAAAGGTGAAGAGCAGTTCAAGCAGATTAGAGCAATTGTTGAGCCTATTATTACCAATTTAGGTGCAAAGTACGACAAGTTCAATGCCACTATGATTCTAGAAAAGTTTAATGAGACCATTAAGCTTTTAGAGCAGCGTTTAGAAGGTATGGTTCTTTTAGGCGTTTGCCCTGAGGAAGTTATGGCATTTGTTGAAAGCCGTGGCGAATCCTTCTCAATTTTAATTATGTCAGAGCTGTTAAAGGCTTTAGGCAAAAAGGTTCGTGTAATCGATCCTGTTGATGTTTTAGTAACTGAAGGTGGCGTAATGGAGTCTTCAGTTAATATTGAAGCTTCAAAAGTAAAATATGCTGCAATTGCCGATGATAAGGATGCAATTACCTTAATGGCAGGTTTCTGTGGCTGTGACGCTAACGGCAATCTTGTTTTATTAGGCAGAAACGGTTCTGATTATACAGCTGCATGTTTAGCTGCAATTGCCAATGCTTCATGCTGTGAGATCTGGACTGACGTAGATGGCGTATACAGCTGCGATCCAAGAGCAGTTGAAGGCGCAATTCTGTTAAAAAAGTTGTCATATGCTGAGGCTATGGAATTATCATACTTTGGTGCTGAGGTTCTTCACCCACGTACCATCGCTCCAATAGCTCAGTTCCGTATTCCTTGCCTGATTAAGAACACCAATAATCCAAAGGGTTCAGGTACTTTGATTTCTGAGGAAACCGATTTATCAGTACCTATCAAGGGCATTTCTGATTTAAAGAATATCGCTCTAATTAATATCTCAGGTCCTGGTATGAAGGGTATGGTAGGTATGGCAGGCAGATTGTTTACTGCTGTATCAAGAGCAGGTATTTCAATTGCTCTTATTACCCAGTCATCATCTGAGTACTCAATTTCATTCTGTATCAGCCAGTCTGAGCTTAAGAAAGCCAAGAAAGTTCTAAACAGTGAATTCAGATTAGAGCTAAAAGACGGCTTATTAAATCCTATCGAAATTAAAGAAGGCTGCGCAATTATCTCTGTAGTAGGAGATGGTATGCGTATGGTTCGCGGTATTTCTGGTCGTTTCTTCAGAGCTTTAGCAGAGGCAAACGTAAACATTCGTGCGATCGCTCAGGGCTCATCAGAGCGTTCAATTTCTGCTGTTATTTCTCAAAAGAGAGTAACTGAAGCTTTAGCTTTTGCTCATACAGCATTCTTCAACTCCAAGCAGCGTCTTGATATTGTTCTTATCGGCTGCGGTGGTGTTGGCGGTGAGTTATTAGCTCAGGTTAACAGACAGCGTAAAGAATTATCAGATAAACACGGTATTGATATCCGTATCGTTGGTATCGGTAACTCAAAACACTTTATCAGTGATCCAAACTGCGTTGATTTAGACAACTACAAGACTTTATTAGACAACTCTACTACACCTGCCTTAACACCTGAGGTAGCAGAGCAGCTGATTAAGGATTTACATCTAATCAACCCAATTTTAGTTGATTGTACCTCTTCAGAGGCACTAGCTTTATCTTATATTGATTACATGGCAGCAGGTTACCATGTTGTAACTCCATCTAAGAAAGCTAACACCAATACTTACGAATACTATAAGAAGTTACGTGAGGCATCTCGTGTTCATCATCGTAAGTTCTTATATGAGGCAAACGTAGGTGCAGGTCTTCCTGTTATCAACACCGTTCAGAATGAGCTTGCTGCAGGCGATAGCCTGATTGAGTTTAGCGGTATTCTGTCTGGTACCTTATCATACCTGTTTGGCCTTGTTGAAGATGGTATGACTCTATCAGAGGCAACTAAGATTGCTTATGAGAAGGGCTTTACCGAGCCAAACCCACGTGATGATTTAGATGGTATGGACGTAGCTCGCAAGCTTCTGATCCTTGCCCGTGAGTGTGGTCTTGAGCTTGAATTATCAGATGTTGATGTTCAGGGTGCTGTTCCATCTGAGTTCTTGCAAGGCAACAATGCTGATGAAGTTATCGCAAACATCAAGAAGGCTGATGCAGACTTTAGCGCTAAGGTGCACAAGGCTGTAGCTGAAGGTAAGGTTCTACGTTATGTAGGCACAATTAAAGACGGCAAGTGCTCATGCTCAGTACAGGCTGTAAGCTCTGATAACGCTCTATACAAGGTACGTGACGGTGAGAATGCTCTTGCTCTGACAACTGCTTACTATCAGCCAATTCCACTTGTAATTCGTGGTTATGGTGCTGGTACTGCAGTTACGGCAGCTGGTGTTTTAGCTGATGTTTTACGCTTACAGAACTGGGCTCACGAGGAATAAAATGACAAAGATTTTTAAGGCTTATGCTCCTGCATCTGCTGCAAACCTATCAGTTGGTTTTGATTTGTTAGGTGCAGCATTAAAGCCAATCGATGGTTCAATTTTAGGTGATGAAATTGTCATCTCTGAAGCAGCAAATGAAGGTTGCTGTGTGGATGTTGTAGGTCGCTTTGCTCATAAGTTACCAGACGATCCAAAAAAGAATATTGTTTATGATGCATATCTTATGTACAAAGAGGCTTTAGAGAATAAAGGCCGTAAAGTTAAAGATTTGCACATGGAATTATCAAAGAATCTGCCAGTATGTTCTGGTTTAGGCTCATCAGCAGCTTCAGTTGTAGCTGCAGTTGTAGCTTTAGATGCAATTCATGATAACGTTCTAGGCAAAGACGGTTGTCTAGAGCTTATGGGCAGACTTGAGGGAAAAATCTCAGGATCTATCCATTATGATAATGTTGCTCCATGTTACTTTGGTGGTCTGCAGCTTATCATTCAGGAAAATGGTATTATCTCCACCACTATTCCTGACTTCGACAACTGGTACTGGGTATCCTGTTTCCCAGGTATAAAAGTATCAACCAATGAAGCTAGAAAGATTTTACCAAAAGAGTATTCACGCGCCGATATAATTACCTTCGGTCGCCGTATAGCTACTTTTGTCCACGCATGTCACATCAATGATGATAAGCTAGCTGCAAGTTGTTTAATCGATGTTATTGCAGAACCATACCGTGAAAGACTGATCCCAGGCTTTAAAGAAGCTCGCGAGCACGGTGCAAACTTTGGTGCACTTGCAACCGGTATTTCAGGTTCAGGCTCATCAATTTTCTCAATCTATACTGATCTTGAGAAAGCAAATGAGATGAAAGAGTACTTAGAGCGTAACTTCATTGATAACGAAGATGGTTTCTGCCACGTTTGCAAGATTGACAGACGTGGTGCTTTTGCTAAAGAGATATAGAGTAAGATATGGAATTATTTAATTTAAAAGATCATAGTGAGCAAGTAAGCTTCTCACAGGCTGTTGTACAGGGTATCGGTAAAGATCAGGGGCTGTTCTTCCCAGAACACATCGTTCCTTTAAACAATATCGATGAATTACTGGACATGCCATTAGTTGAGCGTTCTCAGANGATTTTACGCCACCTGATTGGTGATGAGGTTCCAGAGCTTGAAAACATTATTAAAGATGCATTCACCTTCAAAGCTCCTATCGTAAAGGCTGATGAGAATATCTTTGCTTTAGAGTTATTCCATGGTCCTACCTTAGCTTTCAAGGACTTTGGTGCTCGCTTTATGGCTCGCGTATTAGGTTCAATCCGCGGTGATAAGCACCTTACAATTCTAACTGCAACATCAGGTGATACCGGTGCTGCTGTAGCAGCTGCCTTCTACGAGCAGAAGGGCATTGATGTAGTTGTTTTATATCCAAAGGGCAAGATCTCTGACCTTCAGGAAAAACTGATTGCTACTCTTGGCAAGAATATCAAAGCTGTTCAGGTTGAAGGCATTTTCGACCAGTGCCAGGATATGGTAAAGACTGCTTTTGATGATGTTGAATTTAAGACCACTGTTGGCTTAAACAGCGCAAACTCAATTAACATCAGCCGTTTATTAGCTCAGGTTTCATACTACTTTGAAGCTGTAGCTCAGCTACCTAAAGAGAAGCGTGAGAAGGTTGTATTCTCAGTTCCATGCGGTAACTTCGGTAACATTACCGCAGGTTTAATTGCTAAAGCATTAGGTTTAAAGGCTCGCTTTGTAATTTCATGCAACGCAAATGATACAGTACCTCGTTACCTACAGTCAGGCAACTGGGATCCACACGCAACTGTAGCTACTTTATCAAATGCAATGGATATCTCTCGTCCTAACAACTGGCCACGTGTTGAGGCTTTAGTTAAGATGCAGGGCTGGTCATTAAAGGACTTTGATTTTGGTGCTATGACTGATGCTCAAACTGAGCAGACCATGCAGGCACTTTACAAGAAGACCGGCTATATTGCTGAGCCTCATGCTGCTATTGCATATCAGGTTCTATGCGATAACCTAAAAGAAGGTGAGACTGGTATCTTCTTAGGTACTGCACATCCAGCTAAGTTCAAGAGCGAAGTTGATAGAATTTTAAATATCGAACTACCTCTACCTAAGGCACTTGAAGATACAGTATCTAAAGAGTCAAAGGCAGCTACATTACCAGCTGACTACGACACTCTAAAGTCATATGTTCTAAAAGAGCTTAACTTAGATTAAGATAAGTTTTAATTAAAGATGACCTGGCTCTGGACATTTGTTTGAAGCCAGGTTATTTTTTTATTGGCTGTATGATTATTTGGAGCTTTAAACTATGGATAAAAACGAAGTTGCTAATATCTTTAAAGCTTTAGGCGATAAAAGTCGTCTTGAGATCATATCTCTTTTAAAAGAGCAGGAAAAATGTGCCTGCAAGCTTTTAGAGCAGTTAAACATAAGTCAATCCACTTTGTCCCACCATATGAAGATCTTAGCTGATGCAAAGCTCATTCACGTGAAAAAAGAAGGTCGCTGGATGCATTACTCTTTAAATCACGAGCTTTTTGACAGGTTAAGTGACATCGCAAAATCAATTTAATATCTGGTAAAAGACGAATTATTCTACTAAAATATCGATATATATAAATATATGAATGTACGGGTGAATTATGTGGTCTTTTATTCAGGATTATATTCTCGGCATGAAATGGCTAAACTCTTTAGTCTATATGCTTTTAGAGAGAGCAGGTATTGATCCTGCCTCAAGATTATTCGTTAGTTTACAGTTTTTTATTTATGACACTATAAAGATCATGGTGCTCTTGTGTACTCTGATTTTTATGATTTCATACATACAGAGTTATTTTTCAACTCAGAAATCACGCAGGATACTAGGCAGATTCAAAGGCATAAGAGCTAATATCATCTCGGCTTTATTAGGCACGGTAACACCATTCTGCTCATGCTCATCAATTCCTCTTTTCATGGGATTCACATCTGCAAAGTTGCCTATTGGAGTTAGCTTCTCATTTTTAATCTCATCTCCTATGGTGGATTTAGGCAGTCTTTTATTGCTTACAAGTATCTTTGGTCTTAAGATTGCATTAATTTATGTCATCTTCGGTCTTGTTGTAGCAATCTTAGGCGGTGCTTTAATTGAAAGACTGCATATGGAAAAGTATCTTGAGGATTTTGTATCAAATGCAAAATTCATTGATACAAATGAGAGTGAACCTACTGTAAAAGACAGGCTTGTTTTTGCAAAAGAGCAGATGCTCTTTACCTTAAAAAAGGTATATCTATATATCTTTATAGGTGTGGGAATAGGGGCTTATATCCACAATTTCATCCCAGAAGAGCTCGTGCTATCCATGCTAGGTTCTGATAATCCATTTGCCGTAATTCTCGCCTCTATCATCGGTGTTCCAATGTACGCTGATATCTTTGGGGTGATACCTGTTGCTGAGGCTCTGCTTTTAAAAGGCGCATCATTAGGTGTAGTCCTATCATTCATGATGAGCGTGACAACTTTATCCTTGCCATCAATTGTGCTTTTACATAAAGCGGTAAAAATGCCTCTTTTAGTTACATTTGTGCTCATTTGTACTATAGGTATTATCCTTTGCGGTTATCTGTTTAATTTTATATCACCATATATCTTATAAGGAGTTTACGTGAGAATTCTAATTTTATGTACAGGAAACAGCTGCAGAAGTCAGATTGCACATACTCTCCTGCAAAGTTTTGACAAAAACTTATATGTAAGATCTGCTGGAACTAAGATTGCCGATAAGGTAAATCCATATGCCATTGAAGTATTAAAAGATCATGGTTTTGATATCAGTGGCAGATGTCCTGTAGATGTAAGAGATTATCTTAATGAGAAATGGAATTATGTGATTACTGTATGTGATGGAGCAAAAGAGAGTTGTCCTAATTTTACAGGAGAGGTTAGCCATAAACTTCATATTTCATTTCCCGATCCTGCTGATGCTACTGGCAATCATGATGAGATCTTAAAAGTCTTTAGAGCTGTATTTAAAGATATTAAAGAAAAGTTTTATGAGTTTTATCTTGGTAAGTGTAAAGAGGAGTAAAAATGTCAATTTTCAAAATCTTAAAAAAAACTAATCCAAAAGAATGTTGTGATGATCTGATTAAAAAAGATGATATCGACTGCTCATCAGGCTGCAAGTGTCAAAAAGGTTCTGATTCAAAGGTAGGTGCTGATTGCAATTTGTCAGATAATTCCAATCTTAAGATCCTAGGCTCAGGATGTAAAAAATGCCATACATTATATGAGAATATAAAAGAATGTGTGGCAGTCAATAATCTTGAGTATAAGATATGTTATATCAACGATTTTGATGAAATAGCAAAGTCAGGTGTCATGAGTACTCCTGCTCTTATGAGAGGCGATAGCATTTTATCTCAGGGAAAAATGCTTTCAGTTGATGAGATTTACGCTCTTATAAAGTAGATAAAAGAGTCAAAAAAAACAGTCATACCAAAAAAGGTAGACTGCTTTTTTAGTGCCTGATTTGATTATTTAGGCATACGTGTGATTTTGTTTGCAGCTGAAGTAAATACAACATCTGATGAGCTGTTTAGAGCTGTTTCAAAAGAGTCCTGAGCCACACCGATAATAAAGCCGATACCAACTACCTGCATAGCAATATCATTTGAGATACCAAAGATTGAGCAGGCAAGTGGAATTAGCATTAGTGAGCCACCTGCAAAACCTGATGTACCGCAAGCACATACAACTGATGCAACACACATTAAAAGAGCAGTACCAAAGTTAACTTCAATACCTAATGTGTTTACTGCGGCCATAGTCATAATAACGATGGTAACAGCAGCACCTGACATATTGATAGTGCAGCCTAGTGGAATTGAAATTGAGTATGACTCACGAGGTACGCCTAACTTCTCGCATAATGCAAGGTTTACAGGAATGTTAGCAGCTGATGATCTTGTAAAGAAAGCTGTGATTGCTGAATGCATAATAGATGTAAATACAAGAGGATATGGATTCTTGAAGGTGGTTAGGAATACAAGAAGAGAGGTAACCACAAGAGCAATGACTAGCATTGTTGCAACAAGAATAGCTACAATGTGAACATAACCTAGAAGGTTTGCAAAGCCACCTTTTTTTGTGCATGAAGCGTAAACAAGGCCAAATACACCTAAAGGAGCAAAGCAGATCACGATTCTAACAACGCCGCTTACAATTAAAGCAAAGTCTGATAATACAGCCTTAGTATGATCGTTTGCAGCTCTAAATATAATACCAAATAAGATACCCCAGAACAGAATACCGATGTAGTTACCAGAGATGACTGCATTTACAGGATTATCAACAGCCATTTTAATGCAGCTGATTAAAACGTCTGATACTTCCTGTGGAGCGCTACTTGTTGCTTTTTCTGCAAGAACTGAGAATGGTGATGGGAACAATCTTGCCATGAAAAGAGCAACTGCAGCTGATAAGAACATAGCTGCAACATATAGCACCAGGATTGGCTTTAATTTTGCGTCAGCACCTTTGGTGTGACGTGCAATTGAAGCTGAAACAAGTACGAATACAAGTAATGGCGCAATTGCCTTTAAGCCTGATACAAAAAGATCACCTAAAAGATAGATATAAGGCTGACCTGATGGTAGAACATATGCAAGTAAAATACCTGCAGTCATGCCGATTTACAATTTGTAGAATAAATGGGATCTTCTTGAAAAATTTAAAGAAATTTCCTTTAGGATCAACAGCGTGTAACATGAAACCCCAAAAAAAAATTGATGAAATTTGTCGCATTATATGTCATAAACAGTATAAAACCTAGAAATACTATGGTAAGTGGTGCGTAATATCAAAAAAGTTATGTCTGATATTACTTTTATCAGCTGTGATAATTTACAGAAACTGCATAAAAATCTTGCAATAAAAATATAGTTAGCATAAACTAACCGCTGTTAATGGTAGCTTATTTATAGCTCTTTGCATTTTATTTAAATTCAGATAGGAAAAAATGATTACATTAAACCGCGTTAAACAAGGTGCCATCGTAGAAGTGGTAAAAGTAAATGGAGAGGGTAGTTCTTTACGCAGACGACTACTTGATATGGGCATCACTCCTAAAACAAAAATTAAGTTTTTAAGAACAGCTCCTTTAGGTGATCCAATCGAAATAGTAGTTAGAGGCTATGCACTGACACTGCGAAAGGAAGATGCAATGTTAGTAGAGGTTATCTAATGTCTAAGCTCACCGTTGCACTAATGGGCAATCAGAATTGC
>JGI24711J26586_10002511_pt1 | contig 12980 bp, 14 predicted proteins | sample BioPla3DNA1_FD_26586 | JGI IMG/M metagenome (IMG submission 26586)
AAAAACCAAGAAATACTAGGTCAAACCGAACTGATTATGGCGGGCGCTAATGACATGCTGGTTGAGTTTACTCCTCAAGAAATGGCTAAGAGTTATGGCGCAACTGCTACTCCAGAAAATCGCCATGTGGTAAATATGGAAGTCGCGCAAAGAGTGGTTGCGGAGGTGGAAAAACTCTCCAAATAAATCTTTTTGTCTTTTTGCACCTTGTTATTACCCTTTTTTGATAATTTTAAAAATTGAAGCCTTTTTCCTGGAAACCAAAATCTTCAGTTTCTTTTGACCTTCAAAAAAATTTTTGAATTGAAGTATTGCTCCCTCAAATTTTTCAACAGAGCCGGTTAAGATAACAGCAATTCCTTTATTAACGAGCATTCGTTTGAATGCTTTCAACATATCAATATAGAAAGCAACCAGATTGTCAATTTTTTGATATTCTCCCCACGGAGGATCTGTAATAATCTTGTCCATGGTTTCATCCTTGATCTCTTTTAAGTTCAAGGCGTTAGCGCACAAAATTTCTATATTCCTATGTTTACTTAGATTGTTTTTTAATTTTAAAGTTAGGCTTTTATCTTGATCTACTGCAATTAAAAATTTGTATGGAAAACTATGGATTCTTTCTTTGGGAATAGCGCCATAACCAGCAAACGGATCTAGAATAATGTCTTTAGGAGAAGGGGCTGACAAAAAAGATAAAAGGTGAGCCAATTCTGTTTTGAGTTTGCCTTTTTGTTTTGATTTAATTTTGTCATAGTTATATGAAATTCTGGTGCCAAAAAAATCAATTCCTTCGGACCTCAAAATAAACCAAAATTCCAAATCAGGGTTCTTTACGCTTAGTTTGAGATCTTCTATAAAACACAACTTCTCTTCTAATTTTTTTACTAAACCGCGATCAACTGAAATCATTTGATTTGCTAAAGAAAAAACAATCTTAAACCTTCTTCTTTTAGGGGGGGGGCAGACTACTCTTGATTAGGGGAATAAAGTTTTTAACCCCCAAAACTTTTTTTACCATTAGAACAAAATATTCACTCGTTGGGTTTGCATCTTTAAACTCGTATAGCAATCTAAAAACATTATTTAGAAAACGATAATTTCTTACGTCTCTTTCGGTTGCCTTAGTCTCAAATACAACTAAACCATCAAAGATTTTAATATCTTAGCTTTTCCTTTTTTTGAGCAAAATCTCAATTATTTCTTGAGTCCCACTAATAAATGTTGAAAAATAAACTTTCATATGTTTTTTGTAAATACTTTGTTGAATTTATCATGGGTCACAAGTTTGGGTTCTTCTTAAACTTTATTAAAATACTCGCAATTTGTTTTGCTTTAGTTTACACTTCCTGCAACTTTACGTCTAATCCGAACTCTTGTTTGTCCTATCAAATGTTTTTGACGGAATCTCCTCCGCACATCCTTCCGCCTCGCCCTCGCTCGTTCAAAAAATTTCAGGGCAAAACTGAAACGCTCGGGCGAGCAAAAAGGAAGGGATTAGGGGAAAGGAATTTTTACCCACCCTCGCTTTCCACCATCGCCGAATTTCGTGCCAACGAAGTTGACACGTTGCTATTTGTTTTCTTCTCACTTTTTCACAAGCGATAAGCATGTCATAATATGAAAAAGTCGGTCTGACACATCTCTTGTAAAAAATTTCTTTTTGCCAAAACCATGAGCGAAATCATTTCTCAAATTCATTCCTAATTTTTCCGTCAGCACCAATCTGAAGTAAAAAGCCATATTTTGCCCCGTTCCAGCAAAAACTCTTTCAATAATTTCACCTTGTTTGTTCAATAATTGGCGAAGGGTAAGGCGATCGTATCCGCCAAGATTATTTGGCCTCAAAACAATACCACCGCAATTTTTTACCAATTCCCTGATTGCGCTTTCGATCAACGGACTGAACAAGTGTGAAGAAACAAGATAATCATTATCCCAATATACTGAGATTGCTCGCTCTAAATACTCTTTATTTTCATTCTCAAAAAGTGTTGAGTTTCTAAAATAATCCGTAATGTTTTGTTTAGAAACTCGCTTTTTCAGTTCATCGATCACAAGAGTTAGAAAAAACGAACCAAATTGAATATACTGCGAAGCGTATCGCTGGAAATGATTGTCGTAATCTTCCCCAAGCGTGGAAAGTTTAGCTATTGGTATTCCGTCATCGGAAATAATTTGTGTCGTGCATAAAAACTGGATCGGGTGTTTTCCGGAAACATCTTTTAATTGCTTTTCTACCGCTTCTTTTTTCGGTAAAAAATTGATTGCTATTTTAGCGATAATCGCTTCTAATTTACTTTGCTCTTTCTCGCCAAAAATTGCTTTCAAAAAATCGTCAATATCTTTCTGTTTTATTTCCGTTGTTACGGAAATTTCTTTGAGGGATTTATTCCAATCCAAGTCCAGCTGCCCCATTTCCTGCGAAATTCTGTTGCTGGCGGCTGTTGCCTTTGAAAATCCTTTGTCTCTGTATTTTTGATATATCTCGTGTACTTTTTCGTATGCGTGTACTTTCAATAATGCGTCAGAATTTGTGCGGTCGTTTGTTTTTAATAATTTTTCCAAAACATCTAAAACACGCATTAAATTATCTTCGTCTTTTTCGTTTGCGTAATATTCAGCAAGCAAGGAAACGGCGTTTTCCGCCAGCCACACATCTTTTTCAACCCTTTTCAACCTATCTTCTAACGCTTTAATCAATTCCGATTTTTCTGTTTCCGTAATCGTAATTTTTTTTTCAAAATCCAAAATGAGCCACTTAAAAGCAAAGCCCCACAGCCCCGGCTTATCGTCTGTCGCCACTTTTTTCTCAAGATTGATTATTGCTTCTTTTGCTTTGGCGATTTTTTCTTGATTGTTAATTTGAATTGCCAAAACTAACGCTCTTTTGATTTTTGTTTTGCAATCAAGAGGGTCGGCTAATGATTTTTCGCAAATTGCGATATTTGAATCTATAACTATCTGAAACAAATCAATATCGGCACTTTTGTTTATAACTTTCGGTGAAAAATCAACAACCAAATCGGCGTAGCGTGATGATAAAATAGGGTTTTTGCTTTCCTTTGCTCTTTTTGTCCAATATTCCAACATTTCTTGATCCACTTGCCTAATACTTGGATATTCCACCATTTGTTCTTTGTTGTCTGGTAAAACAAACATTGGTCCATGATAAGTTTCCCAGTCATTATTATCATTCGGATAATCTGCCATGAAATCAAAAGCTATTTGCTCCGCAATGTCTTCTTTTGTTGGCTCATATTGTTTATCTTTTTTGAGAAGATCTTTTATTTTTTGTGCAATATTATGCTCTCTACAAAAAGACGTAGGAGTTATTTGTTCTCGTTCTAAACTTTCAAGATATTTTTTTACCTCATTATTGAGCATATTTTTGATAGAATTTGCTGTGGATAATTGACTACGGACTTTCTATTTTCTTTCTATTATACTATAAGAAGTATAGATTTAACAAAAGATAAAGTGAAATATTTATGCTTACAAAAAAACAGAAACAAGTTTTAGATTTTATATCCTCCTATCACAAGAAAAAGGGATATGCCCCTTCTTTGGAAGAGATACGCAAAAAACTTAAAGTTGCCTCTGTTTCAACCGCCCATTTCCATGTAAAAAATTTGCAGAATTTGGGATTTATCGGGAAGCAAGATAATAGACCAAGGTCAATTGATATTTATGAAAAGGAAAAAATGGTAAATGTTCCATTACTTGGATTAATTGCGGCTGGTCAACCTATTGAAGCGATACAAAGTCAAAACAGAGAAACAATCGCCGTTCCAAGAAGTAAAATATCTCGCAATGGTGAATTTTACGCTTTAAGAGTAGTTGGTGACAGTATGATTGATGAAAATATAAATGACGGCGATTTAGTTTTAGTTAAACAACAAGATACCGCTAAGAATGGACAAAAAATAGTTGCCCTTGTGGACAACTATGAAGCTACTTTGAAAAAATTTTATAAAGAAAAAAATTATATAAGATTACAACCTGCGAACAAAACAATTGAGCCGATTATTATAAAAAGAAATAGAGAGTTAACAATACAAGGTATTGTTATTGATGTAATAAAAAATGAAGAAGAGATACAAGCTGAAACACTTTTAGAAAATAAAGAAATAAAAAGAAGTCAAACACTTCCTTTGAATAAAATTATTTTAGGCGATGCCGTAGAAGAATTAAAAAAATTACCAAATGAAAGTTGTGATGTTGTTATTATTGATCCACCATATAATATCGGAAAGGATTTTGGAAATAACTTAGATAAGCGCGAATTAAAAGAATATGTCGCTTGGTGTAAAGAATGGATAAATGAATCAATTCGGGTTATGAAGCCCACGGGAACAATGTTTATTTATGGGTTTAGTGAAATACTCGCCTATCTTTCAGTTGAAATTTCGATCAATAAACGCTGGCTTATTTGGCATTACACAAACAAAAATGTTGCCTCGTTAAATTTTTGGCAAAGAAGCCACGAGGCTATAATTTGCGCTTGGAAAGATATCCCAATTTTTAATAAAGATGATGTTAGAGAGCCATACACTGAAGGTTTTTTAAATGGAGCCGCGGGAAAAGTTAGAAAAGGAACCGCTGGGAGATTTAGCCGTAATGGAAAAGAAACAATTTATAATGCTCATGCTGGCGGGGCTTTACCTCGCGATGTAATAAAAATACCAGCTTTAGCTGGTGGAGCGGGAATGAATGAAAGATGGTTTATTTGTAAAACTTGTAAAAATCAAGTTTTTGAGCCAAGAGAATTAAAAAACCATGCAAAGCATGATATAGTCAAGCACCCTACGCAAAAACCTCTTGAATTATCAAAAAAATTAGTGATGTCCGCAATGCCCAAAAAAGACGGGGTTGTGTTGGTGCCATTTGTTGGAACCGGTTCTGAGTGTGTAGCAGCTAAAAAGTTGGGTCAATCTTATATAGGGTTTGAAATAAATCCCGACTATATAAAATTGGCTGAAAAATATCTGGAAAAAAGCAAATACACTCCAAAATTATTTTAAAGAATTATCTATTTCTTTTTTCTTCGGCAAAAAAGTATCTGGTGTAAAAACAACAAAACCATTATCAAAAGCCTTTGTTCGTTTGTCTTCCAAAAATCTTAAGTAAGGCAATCTAAATTCGCCACTCTTTGTTTTTGGATCAGACAAACAAGTCGGCACTTCATATTTTATATCTATATTTTCGCCGTTATTTTTCTTTTTTCTCGGCAAAGGAACTCTGCTCATCACTCCACTAAAACTTGTTTTCTTGACTTGATAATTTAAAATACGATTTTTATAATTAACTCTTATATCTGCGCCTAAAGAATCAAGCTCACGAGACATATCCACTGTTCCATTTCCAAAAACGGATTCGGCAACATAACCGCCGTGAATTTGAGTTATTAACCCCGCCCAAGTTCTGTAAATTCGGGCTTCTATTCCGCGATAAAAACAATCTTTACACATTGTTGTTTTCTGTCTAAACTTTTCAAGTAAATCTCCTTTCTCTTTCGTATATCTTTTATAAAATTTTTCAAAAGTAATAAATTTTTTCTCTTCCCAATATACTTTATATAAAAGTTCAATGGCTTGAATTCCTTTTGGCAAATCCATTTCAACAATTTTAATAGTGCTATATTTTTTTCTATAGTCTTTTAAGGGAACAGTTTGTAGAAATTTATCAAATTTTTCTAAATACATATTAAATAAAATAATTTATTTCTTTTTTATATATTTTTGCGAGTTCTTGTAATTCTGCTACATCAATTCTGCGTTCGCCTCTTTCAATTTTTGATAAATAAGATTGAGGTTTTTTTAATTTTTTAGCAACTTCTTCCTGTTTTAAACCAATTTCAAACCTAGCTTTTTTAAGCCTTTCAATAGTTTTTTTATATTCTTTTGAATAAATTGACTTGTTCATATTACTTTTAGTATATATCCTATTGTAGGATATCCCAAAATAGGTTATACTAATTTAGGGAGCTTCTCTCTGTTGCTCGCGCATGGGTGGGCGAGGCAAATACAGCTCAATTAATTTGCTATACTACATAAGTATTCAGCTAAGGTGTTCTTATAAATAAACACCTTATGGACTCTCAGGATTAGACTTTGGTCTAATCTTACTTTCTTTACTGGGTTCACAAGCATGGTGCTTGCGGATTCCGAGAGGTTCGGCTCTTTGCAAACCACAAACAAAAAGGAGAGAATATGACTCATTCAAAACCAATTAGAATTCTTTTGGTGATGGGAGACTCGCTTCTGAGAGCAGTCAAGCAGGTTTTGTTGACTGTTGGAAACAAGTCCTTGTACACTTTTGTGGAGGATGTTAGTCAGGCAGATCTTGTCATCTTCACAGAAGTTCGAGATGTTGAGCGCGGGTACGACAGGAATAAAATCTACGCGTATCTGCAGGCAGGATCAAGGGTAACAACAAAGCTACCCGAAAACTGTCTGATTATAAACACTCTTGCTGGAAATGCTGTGGAGGTTATTATCGAGGCAATTGAAAAGGCCAGAAAGCTTCTTAAACCGACCACTGAAAAGTCGGTTATTCGAAAAGAAAAATCGGTCCCGCTTCTGCCAGACGCTCTGCGGATTCTCATCATTGATGATGAGCCAATGAATATCGCCAGTGCTAAGAAAACTCTGGCTGGGCACCGACTCTCGACAGTAACAGGCTACGAAGACGCGATGAATATTCTTGAAAAAGAAAAATTCAACGTTGTTCTCACCGACTTGCATCTGCCGATGAGTTCAAAAATGCTCAGCGACAAAGCTTTCAAGCTCGGTGAGCTCATTCCTTACGGAATTCTGCTCATGGTCGAGGCAGCGCGACGGGGTGCAAAACATGTGGCCGTCGTTACTGACCTCAATCACCATGATGACCCTTTCTCGGCAGCGTTTGATCACTACTCTAATTTTCCCGTGAAAATTGAAGGAGCGAAAGTGGTTATGATGCACGCGCCGATGATTGAAATCAAGAAAAACAAATGGGTTAAAGATTGGGCAATGGTTCTTGATTTCTTGGTTGGGGGAAACGAGTCATAAATATCCCAGTTAAACAGTTCTTTTGTTCACCCGAAGGGAGGTGATAAATTGGGAGGATAGCATTATCCTCCTCCCATTAAAATTTTTAACACGTTTGAAGATTTTAGTGGGAGAATTTTCTCTTAAAAATCGCTTGACATAAAAAGTGGAATATGCTATACTTGAAGAGTATTGAGTTCTTTGGCATGACAGCTTCGTTTCTCCCCATAAATCCGCTAAAACGTTGGTTTATGGGGGGAGAGGAAAAAGAGCTAGCAGGCTACACACTCTAACCAAGCTTTCATAATCCCGATATCGGTGTTGAATCAAACCATACCGATATAAAAGGATAAGTTTGAAGGCCAATCAGAGGCGTGTGGGCGTTCGACTGGCGATGACATTTCTTCTTCCCTTTTGTTCTGTGAGCGCAGGTTGGGACAGCCTTGGCGCCGGCAAGTTCTTGTGGGGACCCAACTATAGCAGCAAACCGCTGGAGATTTCTTTTTTTTGTGAGATTTCCAGCGGTTATTTTTATTTCAATTTTTAAAAATTAAATTCCTCCGGTTTCTGTCTTATTGCTTACTCTTTAATCTGTGCTTCCAATCTCCATTTACGATTAACAAAAGCATCAACATCTTTTTGAGTTATTTTTACATCCACTCCAGAATCTCGTGTGGCGCTATACAGTTTCCTTTTTAAGGTATATAAGATTGACTAATTTCTGTTTAGGTTTAGAGTGTAGCTACCTATGAGTTCCATTGATTATAGTCAGTTTCTAGAATTGATTTCCCCTAACAACTTTTTTTGTTCTGGTATTTGTTGGTGTTGTATTACTTGTTAATAATGTTCAAGAAAGATCAAAGGTTTTTAATTGTCGAACCAATTTTATACCTAAACCTCGATAAGAAGACCGATGCCTTTATGTCTTTCTGTGCTCGCTATACAGGTGTTGGAATCTTGCCGATCATTCTCTTTTATTTTGGAACACTTGAGTACTTATCTGGAAATATATATCTGATAACTTTTTCCTTCTCACTCATATTCCTTATTTTTACCTGGTCGGCATATGGATACTCGCTTAAAAAACTCAAGGATATTGTGCCGGTTGATGTATATTTTACAGATGAAAAGAACGAGCCATTGCAAGGAGTTAGAATTCTTAAAATAAACGATGACAATATACGTATTCGTTCAAATAACAAGACTTTGATAATAAACAAAGGTGAAGTTCTCAAAATAGAAATGAAGACACCTGAGCATCTTCAGTAGAATTCATTTTTCTGTGCGGTAACTTTTAAATGGTCCATTATCTTATACTCTTTTGTGTGTTCATGAGGATTAACAAATCTATACCAAAGTTCGGAATGATACCAATCTTTACCACTTTATTTTCTTTTTTCGTATTTCGGCTTCGCCGAGCTCTCGCTCGTTCAAAAAATTTCAATTTCGCTGAATGTAAATTGGCGGTGTTTCTTGGACGAAGTTCGAACATTGTACGAGCAAAATCCGCAGGATTTTGACGACTGACGCACGCGCGGAGCGCGTGGTGGCTCTTTCCCAATTCGTACGCTCCGATTGCGCTGGTGAAGCGAACAGTGCGCGCCTCGCGCTCCCTCCGGTCGCGAACCAAAACCAAAAATTTCCTTACCAATCCATTTTCGGCGGGGGGTGTGGGGGGAGCCGCTTAAAAAATGAAAGGAAATTTTATGGTTTTGTTTCCGCCGCTTCAACATTATCCACATAATTGTAATATATCACAAGATTGTTTTATATTACAATAATCATTATAATACACTTGTGGATATGAATACTCCCTCAATTAAGCTCGGGAAAAGTATCAAACGTATACGCCAACAAAAGAAGATGTCGCAAGGCGACATCTGTCGATTGTTGGGCTTAGACCGAGCATACATTAGTAATGTTGAAGCTGGTAAAGCAAACCCGACACTTGCTACAATAGAAAAGATAGCGAAAGCGTTGGGAGTGAGCAGTAGTGAACTTTTGAAATAATTTTATGGCAAAAAATACTAAAAATAAATTCACGATCGTTTCACTTTTTGCTGGTTGCGGTGGTTTGGATCTTGGTTTTGTTGGCGGGTTTAAATCAAACGGCAAGAATTACAACAAACACCCTTTTGTCATAGATTGGGCGAATGACTTTGACAAGGCGGCCTGCAAAACTTTCAAAAATTATTTTAAACACGACATTGTTTGCGGAAGCATTGTTGATATTTTGAACGACAAGCACAGCGCAATGTTTGACTCGCCACTACCAAAAAAAGCAGATATTGTCCTTGGTGGTTTCCCATGTCAAGAGTTTAGTCATGCGGGGAAGCGCCGAGGATTCAATAGCGAGAAAGGACTCTTGTATCGCAGTATGGCTGAGGTTATTCGCAGGACAAAACCAATGTTGTTTGTAGCAGAAAATGTAAAAGGCCTCCTCACGATAGATAATGGTACGGCGATTGATATCATAAAAAATGATTTTGCGGAACTTGGATATCATGTAAACCATAAATTACTTCTTGCGGCTGACTATGGAGTGCCACAAATGCGTGAACGCGTAATTATCATCGGGACACGCAAAAATGTACTTCCTAGATTTGAGGATGATGACTATCCGAAACCAACCCACAAAGGAAAACATGTGTCGGTAAAAGAGGCTCTCGGTGATCTAGAAAATGTTAAAGAAGGCGACTTTTCGAATCACTTCTGGTCTAAAGCAAAGAAAAATAAAGGACAAGGCAATGGGATCATAGACGCTGACGAACCAGGACCGACAATGAGGACTGAACACCACGGCAATATTGAATACCATTGGAATGGTAAAAGACGACTTTCTGCTCGGGAGGCGGCAAGAATTCAATCATTTCCCGATGATATGGAATTTTTACCATCTACCTCTCAAGCATACAAACAGATCGGGAACGCCGTGCCTCCAGTTTTTGCGTGGCATGTTGCTAAGTCCATAGCAAAATTTCTTGATAAAAATTTGAAATAAAATGATTTACGCTGAAAGGAAAGACGCAAACGAAAAAAATTTCATTACCTTGTTGGAAAAATCTAAGGAGCTTTTGGTTACTAAAATCAGAACGGACAACAAAATTGGTGCTTTAGATTTCGAAGAATTAGTTTGCGAGAAGATGTGTGAAGCGTCTGTTGGAACAGAGTTTGAAGGTACGATAAAACAAACAGGAGTCCACGCCTTTCCCGATATAGTCGCAAATGGATATTTTGGAGTGGAAGTTAAAATAACGACTAAAGATCATTGGACATCCACGGGGAATAGCGTCTTGGAGTCTTCACGTATCGAAGATGTGGAACGTATTTATATTATGTTCGGGAAACTTGGCGGTGAAGCAGACGTACGTTATAGATTGTATCAGGAGTGTTTACCAGAGATTAGTGTCACTCATTCCCCTAGATACAAAATTAATATGGACTTGCCAAATGGAAATTCCATATTCGAAAAAATGGGCGTTGATTATGATGTGTTGCGAACAAGTGGGGATACAATTCAACAAATAAAATCATATTACAGGGGTCAACTAAAAGACGGCGAGGGTTTGTGGTGGATTGATGAAGAATCTGAATCGCCCTCTCCAATCATTAAGCAGTTTCGAACTTTAGAATCAGAAGACAAAGAAAGATTTAAAGTTGATTGCATGATTTTATTCCCCGAGCTTTTTAAAAATCGTGCCAATTACGAACGAGCTGCAACATACATGATTACTGAATTCGGAGCAGTGTCTACTAGTTTGCGTGACGCTTTTAGCGCTGGAGGACAGCAGGAAGTAAAAGTGGTTGGAGAGAAAAAGAAAGTGCCACAGATACTTTCCCAGCTCCATGAGTATGCGTCCGAAATTGCAAATCGGATCAACGAAATTGATGAGGAATTATTGAAATTCTATTGGAAAGTTAGTGCCATTGAAGAAAATAGAATTGAGCAATGGAAAGAACTCATAGACAAGGACGCTTCTAGTGGCCTTGACGCAAAAATACCTTCAGAAGTTTTTCAATCTGGCTATGAAGAAGCGAACTCGCAATAATCTAAATCGTGATTTTTCTAAGAAGAGAAAATCAGACACACTTACCGCCAGAGAACGATCGCTCCGAATGTCGCTTATACGCTCGACATCAACAAAATTTGAAAGTGATTTTATTGCGACACTCAGAAGTAAAACTCGAAGAAATTTTTCCACTAACGACACCAGTGTTTTAGGGAAACCAGATATTGTTTTCAAAAAATATAAAGTTTGTGTGTTTTTGGATAGTAATTTTTGGCATGGCTGGCAATATCCACGCTGGAAACATTTACTGAAAAACGATTTTTGGCGACAGAAAATTGAGCGAAATAGAGCACGGGATAAAAAAGTGACTCTAAAATTACGCAACGAAGGGTGGACCGTATTACGTTTCTGGGAACATCAACTCAAAAAAGATCAGTTTGCTTGCGTGCGAAAGGTTCTAGATTCGCTTAAGTAAAAGTAGTGATTGATTTATACTAAATATTATGAAGCTCAACGAACTTAAGAAAACAGAATTGCCACGAGAGAAAATGGAAAAATATGGCGCAAAGCGTCTGAAAAATTTTGAGTTGATAGCCATTGTTCTTGGTTCGGGAATTAAAGGCTGTAACGTGCTTGAGCTTGCTCGAAAAATAGAAAAATTTATAACGCAAAAATCGGTAAAGAACGTAACCTTGGAAGACTTGCTGAAAATTCGTGGTCTTGGAAAAGCGAAGGCGGTGCAGATACTTGCCGTTATCTCTCTTGTTGGTCGCCTTGAAGATGAAAAAAACACGGAAATGTCGTCAGCGAGAGATGTGTGGAATTTATGTGCTGATTTCCGCTCATCTAAAAAAGAGCACACTGTGGCGTTCTACTTGGATACGCAACAGAGGTTGATTGAAAGGCGCATTATATCGGTTGGCACCCTTGACACTTCACTTTTACATCCACGAGAGGTTTTTGAACCCGCTCTACAACTTTCAGCAGCAGGAGTTGTTCTGGCGCACAATCACCCTTCCGGAAATCTCGAACCTTCAGATGAAGATATTGCAATCACAAAACGAGTAGCTGAAGCTGGAGACTTACTCGGTATTACCCTTATTGATCACATTATTGTATCTGATAAAGATTTTATGGTTATGGATTCGTAAATCGGTTCAAGGGGTTGTAAAAGAATACAAAACAATTTAAAATACTGATGAAAACGAGGCGTTAAGCCCGTCCTGTTCTTGCAAATTGCCAAATGACTATCTTCGTATCGTGTCAGACGCGAGGAAGGAGGTAGTCGAACCTTTTCTCGGCATTATTAACTTAATCCGAAAAAGCCTATGGCAAAGTGTAAGAATGACGCACCTGGTATGAAGGGTTGCCGTTCTCGAAACCAAAGTGGATTGCTACGTGATAAGCGTGACGACACCCACATTGGTACTATTGAGAAACAATACGGTATTGACCTTGGTGTCAGGTCTGATATGCAACTCGGGACTTATCTCGAGAAGCATAACATCAAATCTCTGAATGATCTGATTACGGGTCGCTAAGAGAAGCGGGGACGAGGCTAACGCCTCGTCTTCATTTCCATTTTACTCTCTTCCTCATTTCTTTGCATATCAACCTGTTCATAAACGAAGCCACCGAGCGAACACGAAGCAAGCACCGAGCAGGCATCGCAAGCGAAGCGAGCGGCCAATGCGAGGTGATTGCGAAGTGTGAGTGGACGACAGAGTGACCACAAAACGCGGAGAGGAAGCGCCTCGCCCGACGCGAATGACGGAGAAAAGGACGGACGGAATAGTGCCACCATGCTAAAATATACATACGAGTCCTTTTTGGAGGAATGAAGCGGCGGAAACAAAACCATAAAATTTCCTTTCATTTTTTAAGCGGCTCCCCCCACACCCCCCGCCGAAAATGGATTGGTAAGGAAATTTTTGGTTTT
>JGI24711J26586_10002512_pt1 | contig 12980 bp, 10 predicted proteins | sample BioPla3DNA1_FD_26586 | JGI IMG/M metagenome (IMG submission 26586)
AAAACAGGTCTTAAACTTCTCTTAGAATACGGAAGCCTTGAAGGTGTTTACGAAAACATCGATGGCATGAAGAAATCTAAGATGAAAGAAAACTTGATTAACGATAAAGAACAAGCTTTCTTGTCTAAGACTTTGGCGACAATCAATATCACTGCTCCGATTGCGATTGGTTTAGATGATATCGACTACACTGGACCTGATTTGGAAAAACTTGTGCCATTTTATGATGAAATGGGATTCAAACAGTTTAAAGATAATCTTGGTGCTGCTAAGAAACAAGAAAAATTTGATGTGACCTACACTGAAGTGGACAGTTTGAGTGCAGACATGTTCACTGATGACCAATTTTTCTATTTTGAAATCTTGGGTGATAATTATCACGTTGAAAGCATCATTGGCTTTGCTTGGGGGAATGACAAGGCTATCTATGCCTCAACAAATCTTGAACTTCTAAAAGATGATTTGTTTAAAGCAGCGCTAGCTAAACCAATCAAAACTTACGATTTTAAGCGTAGCAAAGTTCTTCTTAGTCATTTAGGTATTGATTTGCCAGCGCCAGCTTTTGATAGCCGTTTAGCAAAATACCTCCTATCAACTGTTGATGATAATGAACTGTCAACCATTGCTCGTTTGTACACAGAGTATGTTCTTGATAGCGATGAAGCTGTTTATGGTAAGGGTGTTAAACGTGCTGTTCCAGACAAAGCAGTGTTGCTTAGCCATTTAGCGCGTAAGATTGTGGTTTTGAACCATTCTGAAAAAGTCATGCTAGATAAGTTGACAGAGCATCAACAAGCAAGCCTTCTTTTTGACATGGAACAACCTCTAGCAAATGTTCTTGCTAAGATGGAAATTGCGGGTATTTCAGTTAAAAAAGAAACGCTCCAAGAAATGGAAAAAGCCAACCAAGCAGTCATTGACAACTTGACACAAGAAATCTATGACCTTGCTGGTATGGAATTTAACATTAACTCGCCAAAACAATTGGGTGAACTGCTCTTTGACAAGATGCAATTGCCAACAAGCTACACTAAGAAAACCAAGACTGGTTATTCAACAGCAGTTGATGTTTTGGAACGCTTGGCACCAATCTCACCAATCGTATCTAAGATTTTGGAATACCGCCAAATTGCAAAACTTCAATCAACTTACATCGTTGGTTTGCAAGATTTCATCTTAAAAGACGGAAAAATTCACACTCGCTACCTTCAAGATTTGACGCAGACAGGACGTTTGTCTAGTGTTGACCCTAACTTGCAAAATATTCCAGTGCGTTTGGAACAAGGGCGCTTGATTCGTAAGGCATTTGTCCCAGAAACAGCAGACGAAGTCCTTCTAAGTTCTGATTACTCACAAATCGAGTTGCGCGTGCTTGCTCACATTTCAAATGATGAACACTTGATTGCAGCTTTCAACGAAGGAGCAGATATTCATACGTCAACAGCCATGCGTGTTTTTGGCATTGAAAAACCAGAAGACGTCACACCAAATGACCGTCGTAACGCAAAAGCAGTAAACTTCGGTATTGTTTACGGTATTTCAGACTATGGTCTTGCTAATAACTTGGGTATTCCACGTAAAGTAGCTAAACAATACATCGAGACTTACTTCGAACGCTATCCAGGTATTAAAGACTACATGGAGCGCGTGGTGCGTGATGCTAAAGATAAAGGCTATGTTGAAACGCTCTTCCATCGTCGTCGTGAATTGCCAGATATCAATGCTCGTAACTTCAATGTGCGTCAATTTGCTGAGCGTACAGCCATTAACTCGCCAATTCAAGGTAGCGCAGCCGACATTCTCAAAATTGCTATGATTAACCTTGATAAAGCTTTAGTTGAAGGTAAATTCAAGACAAAAATGCTTCTACAAGTGCACGATGAAATNATCCTTGAAGTGCCAAAAGACGAGCTAGAAGCTATTGAAAAATTAGTCAAAGAAACCATGGAATCAGCCATTGAACTTTCAGTCCCACTAGTGGCAGACGAAAGTGCTGGACAAACATGGTACGAAGCAAAATAAACCAAACACCGAACTGTCATTATTGGCAGCTCGGTGTTTTTGTAATGATGATGTATTAATGTTCTTTTATTACATTATTGTAGTGCTTTTTATATTGAAATTCCATATTTTTTTCATCTAGTAATTTAAATACTTGAATAGCATTTTGCATTTTTAATTTACCGCTAGGGATGCTTTGTTTAAATTCAAAATATCCTTTTGCGTAAAGGAAGACATTCTTTTCGTAGTAATTTAGTTCATTTTCTAATAAATTAGTGATTCTTTTGATGAGATATTGCGCATCATTGTAATAGTTACAATCAATACTAGAGATTAAACAATTAATAGAAAGTTGAGTCATTAATTTTTTATTTGTTTTGTTCATAGAGGAGTATATAGAATTTTTTAGCATTTCTTTTGTTAGAAGAAAAAAAGTAGGGTAATTTATAGTTCTTACGCAATTTCCGAATAAAGTAATTTCGTAGTATCCCCAGTTTTCAATTTTGAAAAGATAATCTGTAAGTTCGAGTAATTCATCGGTTGTTGGAGCTATTGATTTGTCAAGAGTATGGAGTATTGATTTTACCATAGTTTTCTCCAAATTGCTGATGTTAAATTTGCTATTTTTTGATAGTAATTTTTTTAGACTATCCAATTTTTGTAGTTGATACATCTCTTGGATATATTGCATCAGTTGAGGAAATGAATACTTTGTACTTTTGTTTTCGTGTAGTGCAAGAAATTCATCCATAGAAATATTAAGTTTATCAAGTAGATTAATTAGACGAATACAAGAAATTTCAGATTCTCCTCTTTCAAATCTAGATATTTGTGATTTAGAAAGATGTTCATCAGCTAGTGAAGTGATACTTACTTGTTTCCCCTTACGAACTGTTCTAAGAGTTTTTCCAAAAGATGATTTCATAAAAATTCCCACTTTCACAACAAAAATATAATTTTTTCTCAATCATTATATAATAAATATTCAGAAAGGGGAAGAGTAGATATGAGTAATAGGTATAAATTGATATCAATAGCAGTAATAATTATGGATATTATCATTATTGTTGGAGCTTAAATTTTGAGAGATTAATAATGAATTAAGGAGTAATTATTTTGCAAATAATAAATAAGTTAGTTAGGGATAATATTCCAAATATTATTCAAGAAAGTCATGGGAATCCAATTGTAAGAGTGTTAGATACCAGGGAATTCATTGATGAGTTATTTAAGAAATTTGATGAAGAAATTAAAGAGGTTTATTTTTCAAATGGTGAAGAAAGGTGTCGTGAATTAGCAGATGTTTTAGAAATCATAAATACTTTAGCTTATTTAGAAGGAAAAAATTTAGAGTATATAATTGAATTATCCAAGGAAAAACGTAAAAAAAATGGAGGGTTCAAAGATAGAATTTTTTTAGAAAGAATTGATTATTGAATGAATTGTGAGGAATATTATGTATTTTGATAGTGCAGCAACTAGTTTTCCTAAGCCAAAGGAAGTAAAAAAAAGCAATTAGTAATTTTTTTGAGCAGGAGTTAGGGAGTTTTCAACGAACTGATACTGAAAATTCTGATTTTATTTATGAGACCAGAAGAAAACTTTCCGATTTTTTTAATGTTGAATCTCCAAGTAGTATAGTTTTTACCTCAAATTCTACTGAATCACTTAATATTATTATTCAAGGATTTTTAAAAAATGGTGATCATGTAATTACTACTGCAACAGAGCATAATTCTGTAATTAGACCATTAGTGAAAGTGAAACATGAAAAAAATATACAAATTACGTGGGTGAAATGTGATAAATATGGTTTTGTTAATCCGGATGATATTATTTCTAGTATTAAAGATAATACAAAACTGGTTATTATGAACCATGGTTCAAATGTTACTGGTCAAGTCCAGGATGTTGAGCAAGTAGGACAGAGACTACAAAAATATGACGGAAAGATAAAATTTTTAGTTGATATTTCACAAACGGCAGGTCATATAAAAATTGATAATTCTAAGATTCAAGCTGATTTTTTAGCTTTTACAGGTCACAAAGCTTTACTTGGTGTACCTGGAATAGGTGGTTTTTATATAAATCCTAAAGTAGATTTACCTCCGTTTAAAGTTGGAGGAACAGGTGTTCTTTCTGAATTGTTAGAACAACCTAAAGCAGTACCGTTAAAATATGAGTCAGGAACCTTAAATTCTCTTGGAGTGTTATCGTTATATCATAGTTTAGATTATTTAAATTCGCTTACTACAGATAAAATTGCAAGTGACTTGAAGAAGAAAACATGTTATTTTCTTGATAGACTTAGTAAAATGGAAAATTTAGAAATTTATAGTTTGGAAAATCCTTTAGGAATAATTAGTTTTAATATAAGAGGGATTGTTCCGTCTAGGATTTCACATTTTCTTTCAAAGGATTTAGATTTGCAGTGTAGGACAGGACTATTGTGTGCACCTTTTATTCATGAATTTATCCACAATAATCCATTTGGATGTGTACGATTAAGTATGTCTTATGAGACTACCTGGGAGGAGATTAATGTGGTATGTGAATATCTTAAAAATATTAATGAGCAGGCAGAATCAATTCAGAATATTAAATTTCCAGAAATATATGAGATGCCAAGTATTAAGAATATGGAGGAGTATGTATGATAACTGAAGATTTTTGTACATTTTGTAAACAAGAAGAGGATAAAATTTATATTAAAACTGATAATTTTACAGTTTGGCTTGCTGTAGGGCAGATTGTTGAAGGATACTCTTTGATTATACCTAATAATCACTATCATTGTATTGGTGCGCTTCCCCAAAGCTTGCAGTCAGAATATCTAGAGTTAAAGGAATTGGTAAGGAAGAAACTTGAAGAAGAATATGGTGGCTGTATTTTTTACGAACATGGAAGAGTTGGAGTTTGTAATGTGCAACCAGGAGAGCAGCTATGTTATCATGGTCATACTCATGCTATTCCAACAAATGTAGACATTATTGAAAGTTTTAAAGATGATGGAATTATTCCGATAAAATTGCAAGAAGATAAAGAATTGTTTGAAAAATATTATGATTATGGTCATTATTTGTTTTATGAAAATAATAAAAGAGAATCTTACATTATTCCTATTAATCAACCAATTAGAAGACAGTATTTGAGATTCTTGTTAGCAAGTAAGTTAGGAAGGCCGGAGTTAGCGGAATGGTCGAAATATCCAGAGTGGGATAAATTTCATTGTGCGAAGGAAAAATTAGGGAGAAAAGATGGATAGAAAAACTTTATTAAAAAAAATTGATTTTTATTCAGAGTTACATCCGAAAGCAATTGCACTAAATTCTAAAAATAAAAAGGTGACATATTTGGAATTTAAAAGTGAAATTGAAAAGCTTTCCAAAGCAATTATTAGAAAGGAAGATAAGTCTAATAATAAAATTGTTGGAATACGTATGGCTGATAAATTAGATGTTATTTTTTTGATTTATGCTTTACTAAAGGCTGGAAGAACTATTCTTCCCTTACCACCTGAAATTCCTGATGAAAAAGTAAAATCAATATTACAAACAATAAAACCAGATTATTTAATATCTGATTATGATATTAAAAATATTGGTTATGAGGTGATTAGCTATAAAGAATTAATTGATTGTGTTGATTGTGATTTTGAGTGTTTGTCAAATGACATTGATGCAAATAACACTGCCCTTTTATTAATGACTTCAGGTACAACAGGTGCACCTAAGGGATGTTTACTTGGAGATGAGCAAATAATTGGAAGAGTTTTTCAGTTGCAAGAAAAATTTGGAGACGAAAATGATGTTATTTTATTTTCTACAAATTATAGCTTTGATGTGTCATATTCTGAGATTTTTGCATGGCCAATATATGGTGGAAAGTTAGTAATTATGGATGATGGAGATAAGTTTGATTCTATACCAGCATATATAGAACAATTTGGAATTACACAGTTATCAATATCACCATCAGCGCTTATTAATATAGCTAAGAATATTAATGAAGTTAAGAATATAACTTTGAGACATATTTTTGTAGCTGGAGAAAAATTTCCAACTAGATTAGCTACCCTTTTTAATAGCTTCGATAAAGAGTATCAAATTTGGAATATGTATGGCCCAACGGAGGCAAGTATCTATGTTAGTTTTTACAATATAGATAATTTTAAAAAAGATATGAGAAGTGTACCGATTGGTCAGCAATTGAGTGGAGTAGATATTAAAATAGTTAATCCAGAAACTGGTAAAATTTGTGAGGACAATGAGGAAGGAGAAATATTATTATCTGGAAAGGGAATTTTTAATGGGTATTACAATCAAGAAAAATTAACCAGAAGTAAAGAGATTGAAATTTTAGGAAAAACCTATTATAGAACTGGTGATTTAGGGTATTTTAGCAAGGGCTTTTACTGGATAAATGGGCGAATTGATAATCAGCTTAAAGTCAATGGAATGAGAATTGAAGCAGAAGAAATAGAAAATATTATTTTAAAGTCTAATCCTTTTTTAGAACGTGCTATTATTAGGTTAGAAGAATACAACTCAAAGAAAATATTAACGCTATTCTTTACATCTACACAAGATGTAGATGTAAATTATCTTGTGCAGTCAATTGACACAAAGCTTGAAAAAGCTTTTATTCCTAAATTGTTTGTTCAACTTCCAGTTGTTCGTTTAAATAAAAATGGTAAAGTTGATGAGGAGTATCTGTTAGAAAAGTTTATTTTATCAGTTAAAGGTAAAACTCCAATGAATCAAGAAGAAAATAGTAAAACCTACAGACAACTGGTTGGTGTATGGGAATCAGTTTTAGGAGTCCCACTATTAAAAAAAGAAGACAATTTTTTTCTTAGAGGTGGTGATTCATTAGATTCTACAAAATTTATTTTAGAAGTAGAAGATAAGTTTGGAGTAATATTAAATGACTCTTTTTTAGCACAGCATCAAACTTTTGAAAAAATATTTCAATATTTTTCGAAATTAAATGATACGAAAAAAAATATCAATAATGTGGAATGCTGTAAAAATAAAAAGGATTGCTCACTTAAGAAAGAAACAGTTTCAAGAAAAATAAAAAATACGTTTCCCTTCTTTGTTAGGCAAGAAATTTATTCACGTAAAAAATTTAATATGCTTTTGGAGCATAGTGTAGATATTCCTAATGTTGATTTAGAATCTGTTGTTATTGCTATTAATAAGCTAAAAGAAAGTCAGCAGCTTTTAAATTGTGACATCGATCTGAAAAGCAGAAAATTTATAGAATATGATTTTAAACCTATTCGTATAGATGAAATTTTTTATACTTCTAATCCTGCAGAAAAGAATTTTTATTTAGATAAAATGAAATCAGAGATGATTAGAAATAATAACCTATTCAGTTTTTTTGTATTTCAAAAAAACTCAACTTCATTAGAGCTTGTATGTTTATTTAGCCACTATATTGCTGATGGATCGACTTTAAATAGATTCGATAAATTGTTTTTTGATTGTTTAGAAAAAAGTAGTTCACCAATAGTGGTTAATAGTTATCAGACGTTGATAGAAGAGGTTATTGCAAATAATACTTTTTCTGATATGCAGCAGTTGCTAAAAAGTCAATATTTCCTATCACTAAAAGAAACTGTAGATTTATCTTGTAGCAAATTTAATTATATTGAGCAATCTGATTTAGAAATTATTGTAGTTAAAACGAGCGACTTAGATGTGCTATTTGATAGTATTGCACTTGAAGTTTCGAAGAGGACAGGTATTATGGACTTGGCATTTCATATATTAAAAAATGGCCTTGAGTATAATGGAAAAAATTATAAAGATACAATTGCCGATACTCATAATAGCATATATGTCGAATTTAATGTTGATAATGAAAAAAAATTATATTCTAAAAGTGAGGAAGAGTATAAAAAGGTTTACATTGATAAAAAGTGGCATTTAGATTATCTAATTTTTTCAGAAAAATATATTGATAATAAAGCAATGGAGTTTTTTAGAAAGGTTCCTTTTAATATAAACTACATTGGTCATTTTAAATCTAATTATGTTGGAGAACTATTATCAAGTTTATATAGTGTAAAAGAAAACGTATCTAAATTACAAGAAAAACGAGCTAGGGTAACTTGTTTCACAACTGAGGAATTAGGTTATATTGTACTATTAAATGGATTTGGTTATGATAAATGAAAGATCGTGTGCTTTTTGTCAAAAAAAAGATAATTTAATTATTGAAAAAGCTAATGTGAAAGTTTTTTTTGATAAATTTCCTGTTACTTTAGGTCATACTTTAATAGTTCCTAAAAGACACATTTCAAATGTTTTTGAATTAAACAAAGTAGAAGAGATGGAGATTATAGATACTATTTTTGAAGTAAAAAAAATCTTGGATAGTTTATACACTCCTGAAGGTTATAACATAGGTACAAATTGTGGAGAGGTTGCGGGACAGACGATTAAACATTGCCACATCCATATTATTCCAAGATATAAAGATGATGTAGAAAATCCTGTAGGAGGAGTTCGCGGGGTTATTCCACATAAAAGGAATTATTTGTAAAATCTAGTGGAGGTTTCTTTTGAAACTAAATGAAAAGAAAAATATAATCAATATTGTTGGGAGTCGTAGTATATCTCGAATAGGTGATATTGTATTTGATTTTGCTAATACTAATTTTTTAGCGCATGTAAGTACTAATTCTCTGATGCTACTAGGATTGTATCAGGCGTTAGAAAATATTATAGGAGTCATTCTTAATTTACTTGGAGGAGTTATAGCAGATAGATTTAAAAGAAAAAAAATATTAATCTCATCAAATATTTTAAGTGGGATTGTTTGTGTAGGCTTGTCATTTATCAGTCAAGAAGTGTGGCTTATATATGCTGTTATTATTATTAATGCTATTTTAGCTATTATATCATCTTTTTCTTCGCCTTCTTATAAAGCATTTACAAAGGAAATCGTAGAAAAACAGAATATTACTAGAATTAATTCTTATCTGGAAGTAAGCAATACTACGATTAAAGTAACAGTGCCAGTAATTGCAGCTTTATTATATAAATGGTTAGGTGTGCATGGTGTATTATTAATTGATGGGGTAACTTTCTTTTTTTCAGGACTTTTAATTATATTAATAAAGCCTATAAATGTTGAAACTGAGAAGAACGAGAATACTTCAATAAAAATAATATTTTCAGATCTTTTGCTGGGGATAAAATACTTAATTAAGCATCAGGAAATACTTATTGTTATAATTCTATCAGCATTAGTTAATTTTTTTCTAGCAGCCTATAATCTTGTATTACCTTATAGTAATCAAATGTTTCATGGAATTTCAGATAATTTATATAGTTTATTTTTAACAGCAGAGGCTGTTGGTGGTTTACTTGGTGCAACATTGAGTAGATATTTAAATAAGGACTTACTAATTAGTAAGTTAATGATTTTTTTAGGAATATCAGGATTTTCATTATTAATATCTCCCATTATATTTTTAATTTTCCATAATTTAACTACATTACTATTTGCTATAGGAGGATTTAATTTATTTTTAACAATATTTAATATACAATTTTTTTCTATAGTTCAACGTGATGTTGCTAGTGACTATTTAGGAAGGGTATTTGGAATAATATTTACAATTGCTGTGTTGTTTATGCCTATTGGAAGTGGAGTATTTAGTTTTATGTTAAAAACAACATTTTTATTTAATTTTTCAATAGTCGGCGTGGGTATGATAATTTTAGCAGTGATATTTAGATTGGTGTTTAGCAGAAAAAATAAATATCAAAAATAAATTGTACCAGTTATGTTATCTTATGTGCTATACTTAAGAAAAACGCAATAAAAGGAGGCAGCCAGATGACAACATTTCAAAATCCTAGCCAAGATGTGATTGCTGATTATTTAAAAAGTGCCAAAAACATTGCTGTTGTGGGACTTTCCAAGCGTGAAAATAGTCCAGCTTACGGTGTTTCTAAGGTGATGCAAGAAGCAGGTTATACGATTATCCCAGTTAACCCACGTTTAGCGGGTGAGAAGGTACTTGGTGAGACAGCCTATGCTAGACTCCAAGACATTCCCGTTCACGTTGATATCGTTGATGTTTTTAGACGAAGTGAGTTTCTTCCAGAAGTTGCCAAAGATTTTATCGAAACGGATGCTGATATTTTTTGGGCGCAACTTGGTCTAGAAAGCCAAGAAGTGGCTGACATCTTACAAGCAGCAGGACGTGACAAAATTGTCATGAACAAGTGCATCAAGATTGAATATCAAAATTTGTAAATAACATTGAAAATGAGAGAATTCTTTCAAAATGGATTTTCTCATTTTTGTTGTCATGAAAATACTGAAATTGTGGTTTTCCCTGTTAAAAAAGTGAAGATTTGCTATGAAAACTTGAAATCGTCTGATTTTTATAATAAAATGAATGAGCGTGTCAAGACATGCAAAAATTAAACTATGTTATAATGATTTTAAATAAATAGAACAGGAGAGCCATAATGGACATTCATACCCATCACCGTCCTTTGGATGCCTATGAAAATGTCATTGAGCATCTCAGGAAAAAGCACATTCGTATTACGGAGACTCGTAAAGCCATTATTGCTTATATCATAAATAGTCATGAGCACCCAAGTGCTGAAAAGATATATAAAGACTTGTTGCCAGAACATCCAAATATGAGTTTAGCGACGGTTTACAACAACATGAAAGTCCTTGTCGAAGAAGGCTTTGTTGCTGAGTTGAAAGTGACTAACGACACAACAACTTACTATGACTTTATGGGACATCAGCATATCAACATCGTTTGTAAATGTTGTGGTGATATTGCAGACTTTATGGATGTGGACGCTATTGACATCGGTAAAGAAGCCTATGAACAAACTGGTTATATGATTACTAAGGTTCAGTTGACTGCTTACGGTATTTGCCCAAATTGCCAAGAAAAGCTTAGAGCAGCTGGCGAACCATTCATGGCTTATCGTGAAGAGAAATAAAAAGAAGGTGTCTTAACATCTTCTTTTTTGTACACAAAAAGCCCCAGCTAAGCTGGGGTTTATTTCATTTATTCAGTTTTAGCAATTAAATCTTCGTAGAAGAAGAGTTCTGCTGTAGTTGTATATGGTAATGTGTAGAAGTAAAGCAATCCACAAGTTAGTGCAGTTAAAATGTACCAGCCGATAAAACTAAATTGTAGACAGAATAGGCGCCATTTGTTACCAGCCATTAATTCTGTACTCTTGTTGATAACACTACGTGGACCTTCATAAGTGCCATTTTGAACAGCGTCATAAAGAACGTATGTTGTCATGCTATATGAGTATTGTTTGATGATTGAAAGAGCAAAACCTGCAACCATAAGAACAAATCCAATGATAGTGACAAAGATGCCACCGTTAGAATTATTTGAAGTAGTTGCTGCAACTNCTGCAACAAAGATGATAGAACCTACAATACCGATTAAAGACCATAGGAATAGGAATACCCATTTGACAATAGCAGTTACTACATATTTTCCAAATAATTCATTTGAGAAAACACGCATGTTATCTCCTACTTCAACATGGTCGCGTTTGTGGCGAATAACATCAAGCACGGCGTAACTTGCTGAAGCAAGAAATAGTGCTGATAGAATTCCAATGATAGTTGGAACAGATTCTGTGATGCTAAATTCTGTACCGCCACTTGTCGTAAAAATAGTTTCACGATAAGTTACTGAAACAGTAAGAATTGCCAACACAATAGAAACAATAAACAATTGATATTTACCAGAGAGAGTTTTCAAAAATTCTCTAGCTTTTTGACGAGTTTCTGAAGCTTTCATAATATGAACCTCCTTAAAAAATTCCGTAAAATGTATTACTTCCACGCTTTCATTATATCACCTTGTATTAGAGAAGTCACACGATAAGAGGTAAACATGACAAAAGATGTGATTTTTGGTAAAATCGTAAAGGTTGCGCTATTTAAGCAATGCATTGTAAAAATCTGGAAGTTTTTTCAGATTTTCTCAGTCTGATTACTGTTTAATCATGACGATAATAAAAATGCCCACAACTGTTTTTTGTGATAGCAAGGAGAAAAAAGATGACAGATTATCCGATTAAATATCGTTTAATTAAGAAAGAAAAACACACAGGTGCTCGTCTGGGTGAAATTATCACACCACACGGCACATTTCCAACACCAATGTTCATGCCTGTTGGAACACAAGCCACGGTTAAGACACAATCACCAGAAGAACTCAAAGAAATGGGTTCAGGTATCATTTTGTCAAATACTTACCACCTATGGTTGCGTCCTGGTGATGAATTAATCGCTCGCGCTGGCGGACTTCACAAATTCATGAACTGGGACCAAGCTATTTTAACAGATAGCGGTGGTTTCCAAGTTTACTCATTGGCTGAGTCTCGTAATATCACTGAAGAAGGGGTAACATTTAAAAACCACCTTAACGGTCAAAAAATGTTCTTGTCTCCAGAAAAAGCCATCTCAATCCAAAATAATTTGGGGTCAGATATCATGATGAGTTTTGATGAATGTCCACAATTTTATCAACCATATGATTACGTTAAAAAATCAATTGAACGTACTAGCCGCTGGGCTGAACGTGGTTTGAAAGCACACCGTCGTCCACATGACCAAGGTCTNTTTGGTATCGTTCAAGGTGCTGGTTTCAAAGANCTTCGTCGTCAATCAGCAAATGATTTGGTAAGTATGGACTTCCCAGGATACTCAATCGGTGGTCTTGCTGTTGGTGAATCACACAAAGAAATGAACGCGGTACTTGATTTCACAGTGCCAATGTTGCCAGAAAATAAACCTCGTTACCTTATGGGGGTTGGTGCACCAGANAGCTTGATTGATGGTGTTATCCGNGGTGTCGATATGTTTGACTGCGTCCTTCCAACACGTATCGCTCGTAACGGAACATGTATGACTAGTGAAGGTCGTTTGGTTGTTAAAAATGCTGCTTACGC
>JGI24711J26586_10002514_pt1 | contig 12979 bp, 7 predicted proteins | sample BioPla3DNA1_FD_26586 | JGI IMG/M metagenome (IMG submission 26586)
AACACATTCTATATCGTAATCGACAAGGACAGCAAGGGCAAGGAAAATGTGTACTTTATGAACTTGGTTGACGAATACGATATGCTCGCTTTTGCCGAGGATTTTCCCGAAGGTGTAACCGTTGATACTCCTGACGGCGAACAGGTTGAGCCTGTTACAGACGCAGAGGGCAACGTAATTGAAACTCCCGACGATACTTCTGAGGGCGTAAAGAACGATAAGACGGAGAAAACAGAAAACGAGGGTGGCGGAAACAATACGCTTCTTATCCTTGTAGGCGTTCTTGCCCTTGCAGGCGGCGGTGCTTTCTACTACTTTAAGGTTTACAAGGCAAAGCCGAAAGCTCCGAAACAGTCCCTTTACGATGAGGACGAGGAGGAATACGAGGAAGAAACCGTAAACGAAGATACCGTTGACGAGGAAGCCGATGAAGATGAGGAGTAATCCTCACAAGCCTGAGTAATCAGGCTTGGTACATAAAATTCAAAAAAATCAAAGAAACAGTTGATAAAGGGAATGTTTTTCTTATGATATTGAATTTTATTGACAAAATTGGATTTGCTTGGTACAATATTAAGTTGAGATAAGCGTGGTTTCCAAAATCGTGGACAGAGAAAGATATTCGACGTGCAGGCGAACACGTTTCAGGTCTTAAAGGTAACCGCCATATTCCTGATGGAAAGAAAATATTTGGCGTATATAAAGGGGTAAGAGTGGGTGTTATTCGTACTAACGGCAAAATAGCTACTGTATTCCCCGACGCTAATCAAAATAAACGGAGGTGATATATATGCAGTTTGACGAATTCCGAGAAATAATAAAAAATCGAGCTTCTGTTGACGATGAATGGTACTCTGAAATTGAAAAGTATTGGAAAGAAATGACCGAACTTTTCTCGGCTGACATAAGCAAAACCATTGAATTCCTAAACGTGTGTACTGCTGATGAGTTTTCTTGGCTTAGTGAGGTTATAGAGGATATTGCCAAAAAAACACATAGTAAGGAGTTCATTGTTGCACTAAGAAAAACGGCAGATAGATTTCCCGATGAAACACAGCAATACAACATCGCAGATTTCATTGACTCAGCTGAATGTATTGTTGATGATATGCAATAATGGGGTAAGTATACTGAACATTACATAAGAGCTTCTCACACGAGAGGCCCTTTTTTTATTTCAAAACGAAAGGATTGATTTCAGTATGCAGTTAGTGATTGCAGAAAAGCCAAGTGTCGGGGTGGCACTGGCTAAGGCTCTCGGTGTAACCGAAAAGAAGGACGGATATATTGAGGGCAACGGATATATCGTGTCTTGGTGTGTGGGGCATCTTGTTTCTCTCGCCAATGCCGATATGTACGACGAAAAATTCAAGAAGTGGGATATTGCAGACCTCCCCATTATCCCCGCTGAGTGGCAGTTCATCGTTGCCGAGGACAAGGATAAGCAATTCGGTATTCTTCGTCAGCTTATGGACGATAGCCGAGTAACCGAGGTTGTGAACGCTTGCGATGCTGGTCGTGAGGGTGAGCTTATCTTCCGTCTTGTGTATAACAAGGCACTTTGCAACAAGCCTATCAAACGGCTTTGGATTTCATCAATGGAAGAAAAGGCTATCCGTGATGGCTTTGATAATCTTAGGGACGGCAAGGATTACGAAAACCTCTATCAGTCGGCTCTCTGTCGTGCAAAGGCGGATTGGATTGTGGGTATCAATGCCACAAGACTTTTTTCCAAGCTCTACAACAGAACGCTGAACGTAGGCAGAGTTCAGACACCTACCCTTGCAATGCTCTATGAGCGTGAGAACAGTATCAGCAATTTTCAGAAGGAAAAGTATTTCAATGTTCATCTGAAGTCTGTCGGACTTGACGCAGTACACGAAAAGGTCAAGGAACAGGGCGAAGCTGAGAATATCCGCAGAGATTGCGACGGCAAGGAAGCTATTGTAAAGTCGGTAAAGACGGAAAGAAAGACCGTAAATCCCCCTCATCTTTACGACCTTACCACTCTCCAGAGAGAAGCGAACAGACTTTACGGCTTCACGGCACAGCAGACCCTCGACTATACGCAGTCGCTCTATGAAATGAAACTCGTAACCTATCCGAGAACGGACAGCCAGTATATCACCGATGATATGGACGGTACTGCAAGAAGTATTGCAGAGTCCGTTGCAGGAAAGTTCCCTCATTTCAGCGGCATTGTTATTGCTCCTGACACAAAGAGAGTGATTAACAATAAGAAGGTCAGCGACCATCACGCTATTATTCCGACAGCGGAAGTAAGCAGCACAGACCTCAGCTCCGTACCTGACGGAGAGAGAAAAATCCTCTACCTCATCGCAAATCGCCTTCTTTGTGCGACAAATGAGCCATATATCTATGAAACCGTTACTGCTGAAATCAGTTGTAGCGGTTATTCTTTTGTCGCAAAGGGCAGAAATGTCATTTCTGAGGGTTGGAAAGCTATTGAAAAGGCGTTCAGAGATTTTCAGAAGTGCAAGGACGATACCGAGGAAGATGCGGAAACTCTCGCTCTTACAGAAGGTCAGGTTATTGAAAGACCTGTTTCCGAGGTGAGCGAACACTACACACAGCCTCCGAAGCACTTTACGGAAGATACGCTTCTTTCTGCTATGGAACGTGCGGGAACGGATGAGATTACCGAGGAAGTGGAGCGTTCGGGACTTGGTACACCAGCTACAAGAGCAAGTATCATTGAAAAACTCACAAAGTCGGGATTTATCAAGCGTGAAAAGAAAAACCTTGTCGTTACAGATAACGGCACAGACCTCATTTCCGTAATGCCCGATATTATCAAGTCTGCTTCTATGACTGCCGATTGGGAAAATGCTCTTTCCCTTATGGCACAGGGTAAGTTCACATCACAGCAGTTTATGGTGGATATTGAGAAGCTCGTTGATGATATTATCGGAGTTGCAAAGGAAAGTGTGGACGAAAGCAAGGTTTCACGAAACGGCGGAGAGGTTATCGGGACTTGCCCAAGATGCGGCAAGAATATTGTCGTAACTCCGAAGGCGTATTCCTGCGAGGACAGAAATTGCGCTTTTGTTATCTGGAAGATCGACAAGTTCTTTGAAAAGGCACGAAAGCAACTTACAAAGGAAATGGCAGCAAGCCTTATCAAGAATGGTAAGATTGCCGTCAAGGGACTTTATTCGGAGAAGTCGGGCAAGAACTACGATGCAACCGTATGTCTTGACGATACAGGCAAGTATGTGAATTACAAGCTCGAATTTGCTCCGAAGAAGAAAAAGAAGTAAGAAAGGTAGGTACAAATGCCCGAAATTGAAAAAGACACATCAATCATTCCGCTTTACAAGAATGATATGATGACCGCCAAAGAAAACGGCGAAATGGCAGATTGGCGAAGCAGTTTTAAGGAGAACTGCAACTGTGCAAAGGCTATCGACAAGGCTTTGAATGAAAATTTCGCTGATAATCACCTCAATACCGATAATGCTCTCGATACGGTGGTTGCCGAGTACGGAGCAGAACGAGTTACTCACGTTCTTGCGGCTCAGGTAGTAAATCACGATTGGGACGGTCGTTATCACAATGATGTCAAGGCTTGGGCGAAGGAACAGACAAAGGAGCTGTCTGCCGAATTTATGGAAGATAGCCGAGATTATTACCTTAACGCCCACCCTATTCTCATTGACGGTCTTGCCACAACGGTAATGAGGAAGGAAAAAGAGCTTGAAAACGACATTCCCAAAGACCCACCCGATAAAACATCTGAAAATGATGTGACAGAGCCACCCAAGACCTTTACGAAGTCAAAGGATAAGGTAAAGGAAATCACGGATAAGCTCGAAAGCGGCATTAAGGAGCTGTTTGAGGGCGAAAAGTTCAAGGAATACCTTGATACAATGTCGAAGTTTCACAACTATTCTTTCAATAATACAATGCTCATCGCAATGCAGAAGCCTGACGCCACATTGGTTGCAGGCTTCAATTCTTGGAAGAACAAGTTTGAGAGAAGCGTAAACAAGGGCGAAAAAGGCATTCAGATTTTTGCCCCTGCACCCTATAAAATCAAGAAGGAACAGACAAAGCTCGACCCTGATACCGATTTGCCTGTTCTCGGTAAGGACGGAAAGCCGATTAAGGAGGAAGTTGAGGTTACAATCCCAGCCTTTAAGGTTGTCAGCGTGTTTGATGTATCGCAGACAAGCGGTAAGGAGCTTCCGACTCTCGGAGCTGATGAGTTAAGCGGCAATGTAAAGGACTATGAAAAGTTCTTTAATTCAGTTCGTGAAGCTTCTCCCGTCCCCATCAAATTCGCAGAGATTGACGGAACGGCAAAGGGTTTCTATCACCACGAGGATAAGTCGATTACCATTAAGGAGAATATGTCCGAGGTGCAGACCATTAAGACAGCTATCCACGAAATCGCCCACGCCAAACTCCACGACCGTGATTTGAAGAAATCCGATATTGACAAGCCGAAGGACAGAAGCACAGAAGAAGTTGAAGCGGAAAGTATCGCATATACCGTATGTCAGCATTTCGGAATTGATACTTCCGATTACAGTTTCGCCTATGTTGCTTCTTGGGGTTCGGGCAAGGATACGCCTGAACTTAAATCCTCTCTTGAAACTATCCGTTCTACTGCTTCGGAGCTTATCACGGCAATTTCCGATAAGTATCTCGGACTTGAAAAGGATAAGACTCAGGAGCAGACAGCCGATAAATCCGAAAAATCGAATATTATCGGCAACACAGCCTATGCGGATATTGAGAATAAACAGTATCTCCGCTTGAAGTCAACAACGGCTGAAAAGGTTGCGAAAAAGCTCACAGAGCAGAATATCCCGTTCAGTGGTCGTATTAACGGAGATAAAACAACTCTTACTATCAGCAAGGCGGATATTGACAGCTACAATGCGATTATTGCCGAAGTAACGGGAAAGGCAAAGGAAACTCTTACGCAGGAACAGCCGAAGTCTGAGTCTGAACAGGATAAACCAAAGACCGACAAGAACATTATAGGAAATGTCGATTACAAGTCTATCAGCGATAAGCAGTATTTCAAGCTTGATACGGAAACTGCGACAAAGGTAGCAGAAAAGCTCACTGAACAGGAAATCCCGTTCAGTGGTCGTATCAACGGTGACAAGACCACACTAACCATCGGCAAGGAGAATGTCGAAAAGTATAACGCTGTTGTAGATGAGATTAAGGGTCAGGCAAAGGAGGCTCCCGAACAACCAAAGGCAGAACCTGAAAAAGAGCCTTCCAAACCTAAAAAGAGTAACATCATCGGAAACACAGCGTATACAGACATTCTCAATAAGAGCTATGCGAAGCTCGGAACGGAAAAGGCACTTGCCGTTGCAGATATTCTTGATAATCAGGGCGTGAAGTTCAGCGGAAGAACAGACGGCGATAAGACCACCCTTACTATTTCTAAAGCAGATTCGCCTAAGTATAAGGAAGCACTTGCTTCTGTCAATAAGGCATTATCAACTCAGAAAACAGTGGAAAAGACAGCCGAACAGACCAAAGAACGCTCCAAGCTCTACACGCAGTCTTTTGACTACGCTCAGGAAAACGGCGAGGTCAAGGAGTTTCAGGCAAGCCACAAGGAGAATATGAGTTGTCTGTGGGATATTAAGGCTACGGCTGAAATCTATGCCATTGACGGTAGACTTGACGATTTTCTCAAAGACCTTACCGAGAAGTACGGAACTGAAAGACCTCTGTATGTTCTTTCAAGAACGATTCAACAGGTTGACGATATGCGTTTCTCTCCCGAAGCCAAGCAGATTGCTGATAAGCTTGAATATCCCGACAAGGACAGCGTTCATTCCTTTACGCACCTTTATGTAACTGACATTAAGCCGTCAGTTATCGACGATATNGTGTATAAGCTGAATGAAATGCAGCAGGGACTTGAAAAAGCTCCNGAAATTCAGGAATACACAGGTAAGCTCCCTGACAGCAAGATTACCATTGAAGAACGTAATGCCTACGGTTATGAAAGCAATGAGCTTCTTCCTCTGACCGCAGAAAAGGCTCTGGAGTTCTTTGATAACGACACGGTTTCCGTGTATCTGCTCTATCCCGACGGTACAGAAGGTCAGGCAAACGACCGTTCTGACATCGAAAACCACAACGGTATTTTCGGTGTAGAAACTGACGAGTGGTTACGCTATGAAGCGTTTCAGGAGCGTATGGATAAACTTGCAACTGAAGAACCGTCAAAGGAAGCTCTGCTTCTGAATGGAAAGGAATGTGCCGCCGGTATCTATCAGCTCAAAGACATTCTCGAAAACAGGGACTTGCACTTTGCAGGTGCTGAATATCTCGACAAAAAGGGCATTACTCCCGATAGAGATAACTACACGCTGGTCTACACTTTCCCCGTAAATCCCGAAGATTTGCAGGATAAAATCAGTTTTCTCAATGATGTTTACCACAAGTTCAACACAGACCACCCGAAAGATTTTGAGGGACATTCGCTTTCCGTAAGCGATGTTGTTGTAATTCAGCAGAACGGTGAGCTGTCGGCACACTTTGTTGATAGCTGGGGCTACAAGGAACTTGAAAACTTCGGAGCTGTAAGAGAAAATCCACTTAAAGCCATTGAGGATACCGTAGAGCAGAATGACAATAGCTTTGACGGCATTATCAACAATACGCCCACAATGGATGAGCTTGAAGAAAAGGCTTCAAGTGGCGCGATTGTATCCGTCACGGATATGATTGATGCGGCAAAGGCTGACAAGGAAAAAGCGAAACAGGCAAAACAGCCTGATAAAAAGCGTTCTATCAGAGGATATTTGAAGGATGCTTCTGAGAAGCCAAAGGAACAGCCGAAGGAAAAGACAAAGGAAAAAAAGAAGGGAGTTGAGCTGTAATGGAATTTTCCGTAGCTGAGATTAACTTTATCTGTATCGTCAAGGGCGATAACCGTGAGGACACTATCAATAATATCTTTGATGTCCTCCCTGACCTTGAAGATAAGGAAATGATAGAGATTGCCGAAACTGTAATCGGTAAGCTCGAAAGTATCTCTGACAGCGAATATGACGAGTTTGCTTTTGAAGATAATTACGCAGATTAAACCACAATGCCCCTGCTTGAAAAAGCGGGGGCAAACATTTTAAGGAGGAAATATCCGATGTTTTTTACAAAACCTATTACACCACCTATTATCCGTGAGGATTTCGACGCTTCCAAGTACAGAGGTGTTGATAAGGCTGACATCAAGGCAATTCACCTTGCTTTGCAGAACGGCGAGAAGCTCACAATCGACCGATACGGTCATATCTACACCGGCGATGGCAGATGGATTGCCGACGGTATGCAGCGTGGGTAAGAAATCTTTAAAAAACTATTGACTTTTACGCTTTAAAGCGTTATTATAGAAAAGGAGGAAGAAATGTCAACTAAACTTCAAGAGTATCAGGCTCGGTTAGACGAGAGTACCGAACGACTTTGGAAGGACAGCAACGAATATATGTCGCTGCTCCGAACATCATCAAGGCTCTACAAGTACAGCTTCAAAGACCAAGTTCTGATACATTCACAGCGACCTGACGCAGTAGCTTGTGCCGAATACGACACTTGGGGACGAGAAGATATTACAAACCGCTATGTAAAGCGTGGCAGTAAGGGTATCGCCCTCATTGCAGACGATAACGGCAAAGCAAGGCTCAGATACGTCTTTGATTTCTCCGATACGGCGGCAAGGGACGAACGCTCGAAAACACCGTTTTTCTGGAGCATTACTCCCGAAAATGAAAATGCTGTTCTGAAACAGCTCGGAACAAACGCAGTTACACTTGATACGGCAATACTTGAAAAGGCTCGTGAAATTGCAAGAAATTACTCAGGCGATTACCTTCACGACCTTATGAGAGAAACCGACGGAACATTCCTCGATGAGCTTGATGAATTCAATGTGCAATCGAAGTTTGAAAGTCTGCTTGAAACAAGTATCGCATATACCGTCCTTACAAGGTGCGGATACGAAGCTGAGATGTATATTGAGCCTGACGATTTCCGAGGTATACACGAGTTCAACAGCATTGAAGCAATATCTATTTTCGGCAACGCCACAAGCGACCTGTCGGAACAGATTTTAAGAAGCATTGAGCGAACGCTCAAAATCGAAAGGAGTAAGGAAAATGACCGAAGCATTACCGAAAACAATGATAGAGAACGGAATTCAGTACACTCTGGACGAGAGGACGCAGACTTATCTTCCCGACTTGGAACTTCCGCAGCAGAAGGAAATCGGGAAATATGGACTGATGAGAAGAACTTACCTGATGAACAACAGGAAAGGGACTTATCAGGCAATGCTCCTGAAGGGAACTCTGAACAGTCATTTGGCAGAGATAGACGAAACAGCGAGCCGCAGACTCTCGGAAATTCTTCCGAAGATGGCGAAAGAAGCGGGAGCGACCGAGGAACTGAAAGCGACAGACCAGATGGCTTGGGTGGGAATGATGAACACTCTGAAGGCTCAGGCAGAGGAAATGATAATCAGCGAACTGATTTACAGCTAAATGAAAATGAAGCAGTATCGGAAACAATTTCTGATACTGCTTTTTCTATGTCCGAAGATAAGGTACTTGCCGTAATCAATCATTACGATGAAATGAATGTAAGCAAGCAGGAAATTCTTGATTTCTTCCTTGAAAACGAGGACGGAACACGCAGAGCCGACTTTATAAAGGCGTCATACGGACACCGTGCGGTAGAATTTGAGCTTGACGGAGAAATTGTCGGTTACAGAAAGCACGGCGATGGTCTTGAAATGTGGGAAGGCTCTCCCGAAAACTCCACAAAATTCTCTTGGGACGTTGTTCAGGAGCTTACTGCAAGCCTTATTGACCGACACGAGTTTATCAACCTTCCTGACTTTTTCGATATTGAGCCTGAAATTGAGGAAATGGGCGGCTATGACGAGCCTATGCAGTTATCTCTATTCGGAGATATTGACGATGAGCCTATGCTCCCTACTGAAAGTTCAGAATTTGATTATTCTCCTGCAAGCGTATTTACTCAGGATATGATTGACTATGTTCTCCGTGCCGGTAGCAACGAACCACACAGCTTGGAGCGAATTGTTGCACAGTTTGAGAAAAACAAGGGAATAGAAAGCAACGCTGAGTTTCTCCGTAAAGAATTTGGCACAGACGGCAGAGGCTTTCTCTACGAAAGTCCCGACGGTCTGGATAAAGCAAGATTTTCAGCTTGGTACGACAAGGATGGTATCACTATCGGTATGGGCGAAACTGCATTTAACCGTTTCGGAAGTGTTTCTATGACTTGGGAACAGGTTTCCGAGCGTATCAGCNAGCTTCTAAACGAAGGTAGATTTGCAACACAGGATATTCTTAAAGCAGCCGAGCCATACGACCGTAAACAGCTTGCGGATAAGCTGTGGTATCTTCATCAGGACGTAGAGGTTGAATATTTCATTCCCGATTACTTCTTTACAGGCGGTTTTGATGTAAGTACAGACAAGATTGCCGAAGCGTTGCAGGGCGAAAAGCCTGTGCAGGAAATGATTGACGGTATGAAAGACCTTATAAAGCAGTATGAAGCTGACCGAGATGTTCTCCGTTTCCATTTCCACGACCTCCCTGAAATGCTTGAAAAGCTCAAGGACAGACAGCTTGAAAGAACGAAGTTTACTGTCGAGCCGTCTTTTACGGTTAAGCATAAGTATTTCATTACCGATGATGAAAAGAATAAGCTTGTAGCATCGGGCAGTAATGTTGTAGGCGGTAAGAAAAGAATTGCAAAGTTTTTTAAAGAACCGCATACAGCAAAGGAGAAGGCTGACTTTCTCAAAAACGAATATGGTATCGGCGGTAGTGGTCGAAGCGGATATAACACTTGGCACGACTCTAAAGGTCTTGTGCTGACAAAGGGCGACCTTTCAAAACCTGACGCTCAGGTTACAATGAAGTGGAATGAAGTTGCAGAACGAGTTTCAAGGCTTGTGGCTCAGAACAAGTTTATCACTCAAAAGGATATTGACGATGAAATCCGATATGCCAAGAGAGTGATTGCCAATGCTTCTGATAATCCTCTTGAAGAACAGAGTATAAAGCAAGCAAAGACAGTTCTTGAAGAATACTGCGTAGAGCTTGAAGAAAATCCTGAACCAACGGAAGAAGTTGTTTCGGAAGTGGCTGAGGAAATCGAGGAATACAACGACGATGATGAAATCAAACTCAAAATCGGTGATAAAATTGAGCTTGACGATGGTGTATTCGAGATAACCGAAATATCTGACAGCATCGACGATACAAAATATCAGCTCCGTGACCTCGGCAGCATTTACCCTATTTTCCGTGTTATGTACGAAACTGAGATATACGAAAACGGCTTTGCACTTGTAGATGAAGCTCCCGAAAAGGAAAACGTAATCAACGAGCCAGCCCAAAATATCTCGGAAGTGCCTGAGCTTAATGGCGAAAAGCACGATTTTACTATCACAGACGAAAATCTCGGTGTCGGTGGTGCGAAATCAAAGTTCAAGGCGAATTTAGAAGCTATCAAGCTCCTTAACAAGCTTGAATTTGAAAACAGACGGGCAACTCCCGAAGAACAGGAAATTCTCTCCCGTTATGTTGGCTGGGGTGGTCTTGCACAGGCGTTCGATGAGAATAATTCAGCGTGGTCAAGCGAGTTTACCGAGCTTTATACTCTCCTTTCCCCCGACGAGTATGAAAGTGCAAAGGCTTCAACCCTTAATGCACATTACACCTCTCCGACAGTTATCAATGCAATGTATGAAGGTCTTGAAAATCTCGGTTTCAAGGGCGGTAATGTGTTAGAGCCTGCGATGGGTGTTGGAAACTTCTTCGGTGTTATGCCCGAAGAAATGCGAAGCGGCAAGCTGTACGGCGTAGAGCTTGACAGTATTTCAGGTAGAATAGCAAAACAGCTCTATCAGAACGCAGATATTCAGATAAGCGGATTTGAAAAGACCTCTTTCCCCGACAACTTCTTTGATGTTGCAGTGGGTAATGTTCCTTTCGGTCAGTATAAACTTGCTGAAAAGCGTTATGACAAGCTTAATCTGAACATTCACGACCACTTCTTTGCTAAATCGCTTGACAAGGTTCGTGCAGGCGGTGTAGTTGCCTTCGTAACCTCAAAGGGTACGCTTGACAAGGCTAATCCGCAGTTTAGAAAATACCTTGCACAAAGAGCCGAACTTCTCGGAGCTATCCGACTTCCGAACAATGCTTTTAAGGATAACGCAGGAACAGAAGTAACCTCAGATATTATTTTTCTCCAGAAGCGTGATAAAATGCTTGACATTGAGCCTGATTGGGTTCACATCGGTCAGACAGAGGACGGAGTTCCCGTAAACAAGTATTTTGAGCAGCATCCCGAAATGATACTTGGCGAAATGAAGCAAGGCGTAGAGTTCTCTATGTATGGCAATGCCGAAGAAACAGCTTGCGTTCCTATCGAGGGTGCAAGTCTTAAAGAACAGCTCAAAGAAGCGATTGCAAAAGCTCAAGGAAGCTATCAAGAATATTCAGGGTACTATCCCCGAAGTAGAACAGGAGAACACGGAAAAGGTTGCAGAGAGTATCCCTGCCGACCCGAACGTGCGTAACTTTTCCTATGCAGTTGTTGACGATAAGCTCTATTTCAGAGAAAACAGCCGTATGTTCCTTAAAGACGATTTACCAAAGGCAACCGAGGAACGTATAAAGGGTATGTGCGAACTTCGTGATTGCGTAAGAACGCTGATTGACTATCAGCTCAACGAGTACAGCGACTATGATATTCGCTCACAGCAGACAGAGCTTAACAGAGTCTATGACGATTTTACAAAGAAATACGGCTTAATCAACTCTGTCGGCAATGCAAGAGCATTTTCCGAGGACAGCTCCTACTACCTTCTTTCTTCTCTTGAAGTTCTTAACGAGAACGGAGAACTTGAACGCAAGGCAGATATGTTTACAAAGCGTACTATCAAGCAGAAAGCACAGATTACAAGCGTAGATACAGCTTCGGAAGCACTTGCTGTATCCATTTCCGAAAAGGCTCGTGTAGATATTCCTTTTATGGAACAGCTTACGGGCAAATCCGAAGAACAGCTTGTAAACGACCTTAAAGGTGTTATCTTCCATAATCCTCAAAACAATCAGTGGGAAACTGCTGACGAGTACCTGTCGGGCAACGTTCGAGGTAAGCTTGAATTTGCAAAGAAAGCGGCAGAAGTATTTGACGAGGATTTAAGCGTAAACATCGCTGCTCTTGAAAAAGCCATGCCGAAACCTCTTGAAGCAAGTGAGATTGATGTCAGACTTGGTGCTACTTGGCTTGATACGGATATAATCAAGCAGTTTATGATTGAAACCCTTCAAGTTCCACGATACTTGCAGAATATGTTTGATGTGAACTTCTCGAAATACACATCGGAATGGCAGATTGACGGCAAGAATGTGGACAGAAGTAATGTAGCAGCCAATATGACCTACGGTACGGCAAGGAAGAACGCTTACTCCATTATCGAAGATACGCTCAATCTCCGTGACGCACGAGTTTACGACCGTGTAGAACAGCCTGACGGTACAGTTAAATCCGTTCTGAATAAGAAGGAAACTATGATTGCTCAGGAAAAGCAGGAATCTATCAAGCAAGCGTTTAAGGACTGGATATTCAAAGACCCTGACCGACGTGAAAAGCTCGTAAACAAGTATAACAAGATGTTCAACAGCTCCAGACCGAGAGAATATGACGGAAGTCATATCACTTTTTCGGCTATGTCCCCTGAAATTCAGCTCAGAACACATCAGCTCAACGCCATTGCACACACGATGTACGGTGGAAACACCTTGCTCGCTCACCAAGTGGGCGCGGGCAAGAGTGCGACACGTTCGTAACTGAAAAGGTTACGCACAAGGTCGTATGAAAATAAAAAATTTGAATACGGTTCTTGGAGAACTGATATTCCGACAGGTGGAAT
>JGI24711J26586_10002520_pt1 | contig 12974 bp, 15 predicted proteins | sample BioPla3DNA1_FD_26586 | JGI IMG/M metagenome (IMG submission 26586)
GCGTTTGGGTGAATTCACTATGGCCTCATCACAACGCGGGGCATCATGATGACGTGGCGCTTGAAAACCCCAACGTGTACGAATGGTATATCGAGAAAGGGATTAATATAATCCAAACCGACCGGATCAAAGAGTTGGTAGAGTTCCTGAGAAAAAGAGGGCTGAAAAACTGAGGCTAATCAATCAGGATGGGGTGTTTCACATTAAACAACATCTTGTAAAACTTGCTTTTCCCTTAACTCTTCGGTATAGATATTCGATACGACCTCCGCTGGGATATTTAGGATATAACAAATTTGGCTGGCAACTTTGAGAGAGGGTTCGGAGCGACCGGCGATAAAGTCACTAATCCGGGAGGGGCTAACCCGGAGTAAGGATGCAAGTGCTTTTTGTGTCATGCCCTTCTCTTCCAGTCCATTCTTTATTAAACTGCCTATAGTGGGTTGTGCAATAGGGTAATGCGCTGTTTCGTACTTCTCTACCAAATCTGAAACAATCGATAGCTCCACCATATTTTTATCGGTTGTTGGTGTATCTCCATTAACAAGGGGCAAAAGTTCTTCTATCCTTGCTAAAGCGAATTCATATTGTTCTTTCGTAACTTTACTCATCTCGTTTCTCCTCTTTTTTAACATGATTACTTCTCTCACATCACATTATCACGACTCCCTTTAAATGGTTGAACAGTCTATCTTATCATACTCTTCGTGTGTACCCACGAAACGAATATAAACGGTTCTAACCTGGAAAAGAATCAAGGCAACAATCCTGTATTTATTACCTTTGATGTTGAATACATAGCGGTCATTCCCAACATAATCAGTTTTTTGGTAGACGCTTTTTAATTCCGCTAAATTTTTCCATTGAGCCTTTTTCACGATCGCGTACCAACATTCAAGAGCCTCTTTGGAGTCATCCCTTCCCCTTGTTTCATAGAATTCTCGTAATGCCCTATGTGCTATTACTACCATCCGTTTTCGTTTCCGTTTCCGTTTCTTGTAGATGCAAACCTACTACTAAAATGCCGTACTTCTAATCAACGCCTACGCTTTCACTTTACGTTGAAGATACACGCGAATTTAGGAAAATAGTTTTGAATTGCAAAATAAATGGCTGGGTTTATTTTGTATTTCAGAACATTGTGGCTGATTTTTTAGTGCCGAGTTGAATATCAGAAACGCAACTAATTCTAGTCACGGGTAAAAATGTGCGCACCTTCCTTGGAAGAGGTCTTGAAGGAGTCGAAAGGGAAAACCCCAACGTGTGGTATATCGAGAAAGGGGTTAATATGATCCAAACCGACCGGATCAAAGAGTTGGTAGAGTTCCTGAGAAAACTTGGCGATGTTAAGCACCAACAAAATTTATTTGTCGGAGCTTTTTTGTATATTTGGAAAAAATGAGCAAAACTATGACAACAGCAGAGTTGAAATTGAATCTTTTTCGTCAAATCGACAATATGGATGAAAGTCATCTGGAGGAGTTGTTTGGAATTATGAGCAACTACATTGCTTCGCGTAATGATTTAGATGAATGGTCTCTTTTATCGGAACAACAACAGAAGGCTATTTTATCTGCTATAGAAGAAGCAGAGGCAGACAAATTAGTTCCACATGAAACTGTAATAGAAAAAGCACAAAAAAAACTTGCAAATGCGTTACAAGGTTAAGTGGACTTTGTCTGCAGAAAACGATTTTGACTTAATAACCGACTATCTCCTTGATAATTGGAGTGCTTCTGTATTGCAAAAGTTTATTGAAATTACAGAAGCAAGTATTCAACAAATTTTACGATTTCCTACACTATTCCCGATTATTTACAAAAAGGAGCGAGTAAGAAAATGCGTGTTAACGAAACAGAATACACTTTATTACAAAATTAAAGACTCCGAAATTCAAATTTTAAGAATATTCGATACTCGACAGAATCCTTCTAAATTACAATTTTAAAGTAATAGGGTGGTGCGTGTGCGTCAAGGTGTCTTGTGAAAAATGCGCGTGTCGCCCTGGGCCGAGGGGAGCACGAAAATTTCCGCGATATTGACATGCTCGGGTGCGGTAGCCATAAAGAGGATGCACTCGGCTATATCTTCCGCGGTGAGGGGGGTGTACCCCTCGTACACCTTTCGAGCCCGTTCTTCATCGCCATGGTAGCGCACGATCGAGAATTCCGTCTCCACCGCTCCTGGTGAAACTTGGGATACTTTTATCCCTTTGCCCACGAGGTCTTGACGCATCCCCAGGGTCAGCGCCGTAACCGCGTGCTTGGTGGCGCAATAGACGTTGCCATTCGGGTAGACTTCGCGGCCGGCGATGGATGAGATGTTAATGATATGTCCCTTGCCCTGCTTGATCATGGCGGGTACCACCGCTTTCGTGACGTACAGTAGTCCCTTTACGTTGGTATCAATCATCCTTTCCCAGTCGCCCGTGTCGCACTGGTCTAAAGGGGCATTCCCGGCGGCAAGTCCCGCGTTGTTCAATAGTAAATCAATGGGGTGTTGGATGCAGTAATCGCCTATCTCTTTTTCAACGGCTTCCCGGTCGCGTACATCCAGCGTTAGTTTATCCACCTTTACACCCGGGTGTAGCCTATTTAGTTCCGATTCGAGCTCTTGTAGTCGCTCTTTCCTTCGTCCCACTATGAGCATCCGCTCGGGGCTGGCTTGCGATAGCGCTATGGCTGCCGCCCTTCCTATACCCGATGTGGCACCGGTAATCAGCACGTTTTTTCCTTCCAAACCTTTTCCTTGTTGCTTCATACGATTGGTTTATTGTCTTTGCTGCTTTAGCCGTTCGATTTCCTGCAGGGTTTTAAGGTTCCCTTTCGCTTGTTCATCACCCTCCTCTTCTGCTTTGATAAAATAGAGTTTCGCATTCATGTAATCTTTCTTCAGGGCGTACGCTATTCCCATGTTGTTCCATATTAGCGGGTTCTCTTTCATCGCCTCCATCTGCACGATAGCCTTGTCGTAGTTGCCGGCAACAATTTCTGCTGCGGCGGCATTAAGCACCACCGCCTCGTTTTCGGGATAGCAGATGGCGATCTGTTGGAATATATCGTCAAACTCTCGGCTGTTCAAATCGTACAGGCTTGAGAGCAACAACATCTCGTCTAAGCTAAGCTGCGCGGGGTTGTTTTGCATCGTCCATTTCAACCTGTCTATTTCCTTTTGGTCGGGTAGCTTTTTGGGTAGATCGGCCTGAATGGCGCTAAGCTTGAAAGTCAGTTCAGCTTCATCAACGACCCTCATCTCGAACCCCTCTTTTGCTTCTCTTTTAGCCTGCGCATCTCTATCGGGTATCGCGGCAGGATAATCGGTTAGGGGCAGTTTTCGTGAACGATAATCCAGCTTGCAGTTGGCACATCCCGAAACCTCTTCCCGCAAGAAGAGTGACACTTCCGCCATCCACTCCCGATATGGCACGGAAGCTTCGTAGTTGATCCCTTGCATGGTACCATTTTTTCGTCTCGTGATTACCGCGGGTTCTCCTCTAAAAAGCTGTTTGTTCAGGGCGTTTCCCCTTACTATCATGTTATGCCGCTTGCGTCCTGCCACCACCACGGTTGGGAACCGTTGTTCGAGATTGGGATCGTTGTTAGACAGCAGGGCGGGAATCAACATGATCTGTTCGTTTTTACCTATCCTTAACTCGTCGAGCGTTAAGGTCATGCTGAGTACCAGGATATTATCCTTTCTCTCCAGGCGTAAGTTTTCAACGGCAATACCGTTCGTCTCCTCCTCAGATGTTTGAGCGTGGAGTTGCGGTATCCATATAAGCGAGATGACCGCGAGCCATATGATAAGCGTTCGTTTCATAGCCGTTCACGAAAAAGATAGGTGAAACTTAGGGATAGCTGGGTGATGCCAAAATAGTGATAGGTACCTTCCCCGATTATCTTCGTGTTTTTCGCGCTCGGGAACTTGTCATAATCGATGAACGCGTACCCTCCCCCAACCGAGGCACCCAGGTTCCATCGGGGAGAGAGGTACCATTGGTAACCGAGGCTAAGTCCCCCACCGTACAGTATACCTTCATACCGTGCCTCTTTGAGCTCTTTTAACCGTCCAAACGGTATGTCTAGGTTGGCCACGTTGAAGAGGGAGAAGTGCCCGTGCGTACCCACGTAAAAGCCGTTGAACGCTTCGCATGTCCAGAAGCGCAACTCGGGTTGGACCAGGAAGTGCGGCATCTTCTTCTCGGCCAATACCTTCTCCCGGCCATCTACCTCTTGCGTCTCCTTATCCAGTACCCAAAAGTTATACCCGCCGCTGAGATCCAGCGTGAACTTTTTGCCCAGGGTGAACTCCAACCCTATATTGGGCGTGGTAGTAGCCCAGTAGGCCACGTTGGTTTTTATTCCCACTTTTTGCGCCGCGATTTGTCCTGTTGCGCCAAGCAGCAATAGCAGGAGTATAAAGGTAAAAGCTTTTTTCATCTACATGTCTCTTTAAGTTCCCCGCTCAATCGCAGAATGATAAATACCACTTCAGAAGCAAATGTAAACTAAAAATATGGAATTTCGCGTTTTTGTCGCGAGAAAACAGCAGTTAAAGTGGAGTGAGCTTGTTTGTTGTATAGGGACGGGGCATTTACAGATCAACATTTACATCATCACTTTTAATCTCTGTCAACTTTTGAATCGTCAGGTTGGATTCTAATGCCAGTCGATTGGCTTGTTGCTCCAAAGTTTTCTCAAAAAAGTTGCGCACGAACCGAGCGTTTCCAAAATTTTTATCTTTCTTGTCCACGATGGCATTGAAATGGTTTTTCAATCTGTTTTCCGCGTCTTCTGAAATCGTGTAATCAAACCTCTTGGCTTTCAACTCAAAAATCCTGTATAACTCTTCTGCCGAGTAATCCGGAAACTCGATATGCCGACTGAATCGTGATCGCAGGCCTGAGTTTGAATGGATAAACTCCTTCATCTCATCCGTGTAGCCTGCTAAAATTACCACGAGTTGGTCCCGATCATCTTCCATCCTTTTAAGCAAGGTTGCGATGGCCTCTTTACCGTAATCATTATCACCACTGGAAGCCAGTGAATAGGCTTCGTCAATAAACAGCACACCACCCAGGGCGGAGTCGATGATTTCGTTTGTTTTTACGGCAGTTTGCCCCACGTATTCCGCCACCAATCCCGAACGGTCGGTTTCCACCAAATGCCCTTTTTTCAATACCCCTAACTCTTTATAGATTCCGGCGATAATGCGTGCTACCGTCGTTTTTCCCGTTCCGGGGTTCCCGGTAAAAACACAATGATAGGAGAGTTGCGAGGTTTTCAATCCCTTTGCTTCTCGCTGTTGCTGAATTTTGATGAAGTTGGTCAAGGTTTTAATCTCCTCTTTCACCGTTGTCAGTCCAATCAGGGTATTCAGCTCTTCTTGTGAGTTTGTTTTAAGCGATGGATAAACTCGATCAATACTTTCTCTTTTTTGTTTTACTTTTCGGGCTTGTTGTGCTTTGACTCGTTTCAATACCGCTTCTAATTCATCCTCGTCATTGATGAATATTTCGCGTGGCTTACTGCCTCTGCTACTACCTACAATTCCTGTAGCTTCTAACTGCTCCATTAATCGATCGGCGCGATTATAGCCGATTGAAAATTTTCGTTGGATAAGTGAAGTTGAACCTTGTTGATGCACGACTATCAATCGGGCGGCTTCTTCAAACAGCACGTCTAGTTCAAGATTAGCAAATTCAGAGGAACTGTCATTTTCGCCATACTCTTCCATTGTTTGGAAGTCATCATGCAATTCACTTACCTTTAGCAGCTCCGTTAACCATTGTTGCTCTGTATCAGATATTGTGCCGTCAGCTTTTGCTATAATAGAGGCGAAGCGATACATTAATATCATGTATTGCTGCATCTTTTGTTTATCTGTTGCATGGAGCAGATCAGCGATTAAAAAGATGTGAGTTGCTTCACCTTGAAGGTTTGTCGATTCTATCATGTTAAGCATTGAATCATGGCTATTAGCTGTAACAGTCATAAAGGTTTCAAGCTGAAAGTATTTTACTTCACTAAGGCCTAATGCACGTTTTGAAAAAATATTAAACCCCAGGTTCTCTTTCATGCTAAAGTCAACGGGTATTTGTAGATTATCATAACAAGTTTTGATATCGATACAAAAAAGGATATAGACCAAGTCTGCATCTTCAAGCGTGCCATCTTTTTGAGTTGAATGTCTTTTGAAAAGTGTCAATAAATCGTTGTCATGTTTTAACTCATGGTAGAATGACACTAACTTTTCAGTCACTTCATTTACTTGGTTGAAATACTCTTCAGAAATGCCAATTTGTTGTTGCTCCTGTGATGACATGGTAGTTTCGGACTCGTTTCTCAAAAGATTATAGGCATTAACAAATTTTTCTGCCGATTGTACGTTGCTAACGTGATAGGTTAATCCAAACATCTCTATTTGAATTTTGCCATATTCGACTAAGGGTAATTTAGGGTTATATGTATATCTTCTATCCCGACCACCATTTTTGTTTTCATATTTGTATCTATATTCGATTATTTGTGTATCTATCGGCACCTCGTTTTCTTCAATAAAATGTACCTTGGAATAATTAATGCCAATTGTGTTTATCGGGAAAACTTCAAAATTGGCGTATGACAATGCTTTTATAATATATCTTGGATAGACGTAATAGCTATAACCCTGTAAATCCCGTAGGACTGGAATATCACGTGAAGATTTAATAAAGTTGAAAACACCTACATCAAAATTTATTTCTTCTCTTCGTATAGAATATGCTGCAGGTGATTTTAATCCTGTGTTGCGAGCTGAAGAGGTGATTATCCATTTTTTTTCACTGTCAAGAATTTCCTCAAAACTATCGCAAAAGTCCGAGTATTGCTCTTTTTCACTATCAGTTAAATCTTTATCAATATCCATTTGGACATCATTTAGTTCAGCAATGACTGTTGATAATTTGCTTTCGTGTAGTTCCAATTGGTTTTCTAATTTAGGGCTGCTTTTTCTGCTTGTCTTATTTTTGAGGGAATTGATAATGATTTTTAGTTCGTTCGCTTGGTTACTTAATTCGTGATGGTTTATAAAGTTTTGGAGTATCTCTTTCTTTATATGGCTACTTTCTTTATTGTAGGCTACCTTCGCCGTGTTGAGTTGTGATTTAATAAATTCGTTTTTTCTTTTTGACTGTGCACGTGAGGAGTTAGATATCAGGTTGTTAATGCGAGAAACTAACAGTATAAGGATGCATGCAGCAGAACAAAGCAATATAATAATCCCAAAACCTTTCATCTCCTCATCTTTGACAAATAAAAATCCAACAAGCGTCATGAGAAAAAGGGCTAAAATAAAGCCGACTAAACAACCATTATTGGTTTCGTGACTTTTGGCAGGAGTCTTACCCTTGATATCATCAACTTGCATTTTTCCTTTTTTATAAAGTGCTGTTTCTAACAATCCCGAATTTAACTACACACGGTTTGGTCTCATATTGATACATATACCCTGCAGCTAGTTCCCTACTACGCCGTTATCACGCCGTGGATATTATCCACGAATCTTTTTACTTTCGCTGTATCCTGCCCGTACACCTTTATCCAGTCGAATTCGGTGAAAGGCTCTTTATTGGTAAGGATTTGCCCATTGCATCGGCATGGCGGGCAGAAGTAGCAGCACCCCGAGAAGATGCCGGGCGTGAACGTTTTTCATACTTCACCGCAGGTTCACTAAAATTGCTCTGATCAAGTTTTGCCTTTACCCCGTTAGGGTAGTACTCCACCACTTTCCCCAGGTGAAAAGCGATAATCCAAGCGGCCAACTCTCCATCCGGAGTGAAGTGAAGCCCGCTTTTTGTCTCATTAAAACGAACTATGTTCCCGTTTTTATCGGTCGCGGGTTCAAACGAAATGCCCACCACCTCCACGATGGCCCAATCCCGGTCTTTGTTATATCCTACGGCAAGTTTCAGGTATTTGTATGGTTTTGGTAGAAAAGGGAAATAACCGTTGTAATAAAAATCCAAAGCGTAATCCACATCCGGAAAATCATCGCGTAAATTGAAATTCCCACTTCCGTCAATTTGCAAGTATTTTCGGTAAGTGGTGTCTTTTATATCCCTGTACTCTACTGTTTTCTCGGCCGACATGATTTCGTTAAAACATTTGCCTCTGATAGTCAGGTAGAGCGTATTTTCCTTATCGGGTTGCACATCATTGTCTGCAAGCACTTCATAATACAACCTATCGGTGTTGTAAGGTTTCGATAGATCTACAAAACCATCGCTCAGCTCGTATTTTAACCGGATTTTATCGCTGTTGCTCATAGGCGGAAGTGTTGGTGTTTCGGTATTACAAAAATAGAAAAATTAACCCATTCTCCCCAATGTTAATTATAAACTTTGCCAACCAAAAATCTCTAGAAACTTCTTGATTTTTCAAGAATCAAGAAGAATTAGGGTTTCATTCAAAATCTTGATAAAGAACAAATAGGTCATTTTTTTCTAAAACAGTGATTGAATTTGGTGATTCCCGATGTCCAAACCCTTCCTCTAAATACTTTTCCGAGACATTTTCTATTACCCTGAAAGCGGTTACCAACGAAAAATCGAAAACAGCTTTGCCGTTACCGTTTTCAACCAACTCTTTTTGTGCCCGATACACACCACGGCTCTCCACGTTCATAACCGGCTGTAGCAGGATATTACCATCTGTGCGGATATTCGATATTTTCAGCAACAGCTTGTCATCTGCTTTTAATCCTGATAGTTTTCCATCATTATGAGCACCGATGATTAAATAGCTGTTCTTTCCACTTCCCGAAACATCATTGGAAAAGGCACAAATGGCTTGGCAGAACTTGTCCATATCGTTGGTGGATATGGTTCGTTCCACGTGCGAGCTTTCCGTGCTTGCGAGTAGGTGTTGGAGTTCAACTTTTGAAATCATCTGAATAGCTTGTTTTAACTTTTTGGTAAAGATAAGGAAAAAAAGAATAAGGTCTATTCCCTTACCGGTACGCTTGAAACACGATAACCCTCCCTTTCGTCTTAACGGTGAACGTCTCCCCCAGGGATGTGTTCAATGAGCCCTGCCACCAGTTGGTGAGTACCCTGTTGTCAAGGGGGTATTGTAGCCCTTGGGTGGTGATGGGCTCAGGGTCGAAAGAGAAGAGGGAGACCGCTTCGCCCTTGAAGCTCTGGAATACCCTGTCGGCTTGGATGGGTGTGAACAGGCCCCAGTTGGTGGCCATAATCACGTTGACCTTCCGGATGTACTCGGCTAACAGCGAGATGTTGCCCAGCGTGTGATCCTCCCGCTTGCCCGTTCCACCCACGATCACGATATCGGTGATACCCTGCTCGATGCAGAAGTTCACCGACTTGGTCAAGTCGTTTATCTCCTGGTCGTGTACGATATGAAGGATATTGGCGAACCGCTTCCGGTTCTCTTCCGAGATGGAGTCGCCATCGCCCACGATGGCGTCGGGTGTTCCCCCGAGGGCGATAAACTCGTTGGCAGCCCCGTCGCAACAGACGATGAACGTCGCGTTATCAATGTAGGAGAGGGGTAAGGGGTGCCGGGGAAACCGCCCGTTGGCGATAATCACCGCCGGGGTGCTGCTGTTCGTTTTCATTTTCTACTCATTTCCACGCGAAGGTATGAAAAAAACGACTAAAGGGGTTACCTTTGCATCTTGAAAGCGATTCGATTGAATTTAACAGTTAAAGTGAGGTACACTGAAGTCTAATTTTTGCAGGTTGTATGATTGTTGTTTGTTTTCAAGGCGAAGACATCATAAACTTTTGCGGGGACACATCCTGCGAAGATGGCGTGAAAAAGAAAAGCTGTCTGAGGCAAAGCCGAGTTTTTTTCTTTTAGCCATCAAGCAGAAGATGGGTCGCAAAATTTGTGCGAGTCAAGCTTGAAAACAAACATAACTATGAGTTCTACAAATAAGTAAAATATGATATATATCGTCAACAAAAGTACCGACCCCGCGTACAACATCGCGCTGGAGGAGTACTGTTTCAAGCGGTTAATGCGTTTCGAGAAAATTTTCATCCTCTGGATCAACGAGCCGGCCATTATCGTGGGCAAGTACCAGAACACGATGGCGGAGATTAACGAGCGGTATGTGAAGGAGCAGGGGATTCACGTAGTGAGGCGCATCACCGGTGGTGGCGCCGTGTATCACGACCTTGACAACCTCAACTACACCATCATCTCGAAAGAGGAGGAGGGGCGGAGTGATTTCGACTTCGAGGCCTTCTCTCAACCGGTTATCGAGGCACTCGCGGGGTTGGGAGTAAAGGCGGAGTTTTCGGGAAGGAACGATATCACGATCGATGGGAAGAAGGTGTGCGGGAATGCACAGGCTTACGCCGATGGGCGGGTGATGCACCACGGCTGCTTGCTGTTTAATACCGACCTGACGGTGCTCTCCAAGGCGCTGGAACCTCCTAAAGAGACCGTAAGGTCGAAAGCGATCAAGTCGGTTCGAAGCCGGGTGGATAACATCCTCCCGCACCTGAAAGAGGAGATGAGCGTGCACCAGTTCGCCGATAAGGTGCTGGAGCAGATGGTGAAACGCTTTCCGGAGATGCAACCCTACTCGTTCAGCGAGAGTGAGCTACAGGAGATCGAGCGGGCGCGCCGCGAGAAATTTGCCAACTGGGACTGGAATTACGGGAACAACCCGAGGGCGGAGGTGACGCGGGCGAGCCGCTACCCGGCCGGTAAGATCGAGGTGTTCCTTGATCTCAAGGGGGGCAAAATTGAGAAGATCCAGTTTTTCGGGACATTCTTCGGGAGGGATGGCGACCTCACCGAGGTGGAGAGCCGACTAAAAGGGGTGCGGTACACCCGTGAGGAGGTGAGGGAGGCCCTTTCGGCGGTCGATATCCCGCGCTACTTTACCGGCTTCACGCTTGAAGAGCTGACCGAGGCAATCATCGATTGAGCAATCTCCACATAGCTCTCCACTCTATTTACTCAACTTTCGTGAGTGGCATTATTGTTTGCTTTCAAGACGAAGTCCTCATCATCCGCAGCCACTTGAAGTAACCGAGTATCGATATTACCGTGTAAATCCCGAAGAGGATGGAGGTGGGGTACAACCCCTGCCAGGCGTACAAACCGCAAGATACCACGTTGACCGCTATCCAGAGCAACCACTGCTCCACGTGCTTGTGAGCCAGTACCCACATGGCGATGATGCTTAGCGCCGAGGTAAAACTGTCGACATACGGCACAGGGCTATCGGTGAACCGGATCAACAGGAAGGCAATCGCGGCGTAGAGGGCAACGGTGATAGCCCCGAGCGGTAGAAACAGTCGTTTTGGCATGTGGGTGATGGGAAGTTCTCCCTCATCAGGGGCAGGGCGGTTCCATTGGATCCACCCGTATATGCTGGCGAAGAAATAGTAGATATTGATACCCATGTAGGCGTAGATTTTACTCTGAAAGAATATCCAGATGTATAGGATGGGCATAATCACTCCCACGGGCCAGAGCCATTTGCTGGCCTTGTACTCCAGGTAGATGTAAACTAGCGCGATGATCGCGGCGATGATCTCGATGGTCTGCATAGGTTCGTGTTTGCTGTACGTTTACAAGATAAATGAATATTGAGCAAGCGCCAATAATGGGTGCAATATAGTGAAATAATAGATTTAAAACGAGAATGTGAGCCTCGCCATGTAGTTGCGTGTGGCCTGCGGATAATAGCCGATATAATGCACCACGTTACCATCCTCGAAGGCATCCGTGGCTGCCCACCCGTTTGCCACGTACTTCCGGTTCAGCAGGTTGTTTACGAACAGCTGTAGCTGGAAGGTCCCCAGTGAGCCCTTCGTAAAGGTGTAGCCTGCCGAGAGGTTGGCGATGAAGTAGGCTTCGATTGATTTCGCGTTGTCGCCTGTATTGTCCAAGAACTGTTTGCTCACCTGCTTGCCCGCCAGGTTCAGGTAAAGGGCACCCGTGGGCTGGTAGGTGACCCCCATCGCGCTCACCACGCTGGGTGAGTAGGAGATAGGGGTGCTGCCGTAATAGCGCGACAGCTGTTCTTGCGGGTTGGCGGGGTCGTTACCGACGTGTACCGGGTTGTAATCGCTATCGTACAGGTCGAAGTAGGCAGTATAATCTTTAATCCTGTTTCGGCTAAAGGTGGCGTTCGCATCGATGCGCAGCCGCTCTGCCCAAAGCGGGACGGAGGCTTCGATCTCTATTCCTGCACGGTAGCTCTCCTTCACGTTCTCCATCAGCTTGTACCCGTTGTCGTTCAGCCTCCCGGTCTGCACCATCTGGTCGTGGTAGTCCATGTAGTACAGGTTCACGCTCAGCCGTTCGCCTCCCGTGCCCTCGTGATGATACCCCAGCTCGTAGTCGACCATCCGTTCCGGTCGGATGGGATGCACGGTACCCCCTTTTAGTCCATCTTTCAAATCGGACCTCAGCGGCTCCCGTTGCCCTACCGCAACCGAAAGATAAAAGCGGTCGCGGTCGTTTAACCGGTAAGAGACTCCTGCCTTAGGGTTTAGGAAGTCGTACCTGAAGTGGCCCGTCAGATCCATCAAGTCGTCATCTATCCCGGTAAAGCGATAGCCGATATGCCGGTACTGAAGGTCGCCAAAGAGCGACAGCCTCTCGCTTGGCTGATACTCCACCTTGGTGAAGAGGTTCGTCTCCCTTTTTTTACCCACGTTGCGGTACCATTCGTAATTCAAGGGGATAGCGCCGTTATGTTTTACCCAGGGGAGTCGCCCGTAGTGATCCCCGTTGTAGAAGCTATGCATACTCCCGAAGGTGAGTTGCCAGGCTTCACGGTGATAGGTGACCCCGGCATTGGCCACGTAAAAGTCGTTCCGCATCGACTTCCGCCGGATAAAGTCGGTTCGGGTGTAGGTGTAGTCGCCGATGGTTTGCGGCTCCAGCCCGAAATCGGAGTACTTGCGGTTCTGCCGGTAGTTTTCGTAATAGCCGTAGCCGTGGTTG
>JGI24711J26586_10002522_pt1 | contig 12969 bp, 8 predicted proteins | sample BioPla3DNA1_FD_26586 | JGI IMG/M metagenome (IMG submission 26586)
AAGAGTACAGAAATTCTAAAAAATCATCCTGTAAATAAGAGCCGTATGGAAAGAGGGTTAAACCCTGCAAACTCTATATGGCTTTGGGGTCAGGGAAAGAAGCCCGAAGTTCCATTATTTATTGAAAAATATGGGCTCTGCGGTTCGGTTATTTCTGCTGTTGATCTTATAAAGGGTATTGGTATTGCATCGGGAATGAAGTCGGTCAATGTTGAAGGGGCTACCGGTAATATAAAAACCAACTTTAAGGGTAAGGCTGAGGCAGCTCTTAAAGAATTGCGTGAAGGCAGAGACCTTGTATATATCCATATTGAAGCCCCGGATGAGTGCGGACATCAAGGTCAGCTAAAGGAAAAAATACGTTCCATTGAACTTATAGATCAGGACGTTATAGATACACTTTTAAAGGGGCTTGAAGGTATGGGCGATTACCGCTTAATGGTTCTTCCCGATCATCCGACCCCGGTAGCCATTAAGACGCATTGTGATGATCCGGTTCCTTTCTTTATATATGACAGTCGCAAACCGGATGTTGTAAATTCTGAAGCTGTTTATACAGAAGCTTTTACCAGATCAACCGGCCTTGTAATACAGGAAGGGCATACTCTGATGGATAAATTTCTGGAGGCTTAAACAACAAATCAGGATGGAGAAATTCTTCAGTCGATTTCCTTTACATCCTTTCACGTACTCATGATTAATGCGTTTTATAATTAAGACCTGCTCCTTATGTTAAAGAGCAGGTCTTATTGTTTATTTTTATCTTACACCAGGCTTCCACCTTTATTGAGCCTTTAATACATCTTTAGGCGGAATCTTAATTACCTGACCTTGTATAATCTTATTGGGATCAGAAATATTATTGTATTTGCACAGAGCATCGACCAGTGATGTATCCCCGTAATAAGTTCTTGCAATAGAACTCATACTGTCACCCTGCTTAACAACGTGGTTCTTAACATCGGTTTCGGCCTGAGGTGTCGGTGTTGGGGTCGGGGTTGGGGTCTCTGTTTCTTCAGGGTCCTCAGTAGGCAATATATCGTCGGGTGTCCTTGTCGGAGTTGCAGTAACTACTGGTGCAGTAGGAGTCGGCGATGTAAAGTTTTCCTTACCGGTATTTATCAGAGAGCTTATAATTAGAAAAATAATTCCGAATAATATAAGAACAGTAATAAATACCATTCCAACCAGAATAGAACTCTGATATTTATTGGTTTTACGTCTGTTATACTTATAGGTTATGGCAGGAGCCTTATTAAGCCTGTCAACTCTGGATTTTACGTCCTGTTTCGGTTGAACCCGCGGTGTTGCTTTTCTGGTTCTCCCTTGATTTCTTATGAGTTTTTCCACCTGAACAACCATGGCTGTAATATCGCCTTCGGTTTTCCTTTTCATTGCTTCATCAACTAAACGATATGCAATATATGTACTGTCGCTTCTAAGCGCTAAAATATCCTCAATTTTCTCTTCTCCTAACGCTTCATAAAGCCCGTTACTCAGAAGAACAAAAGAATCCCCTTCAACAATGTCATATACATCTGAAACAACTGCACTGCCTTTATTCTCTTCTCCCGGCAGTACTATATCTGCTTCTTCATCTTCTTTATTTTCAATAATTCTATTATCCAGCTCTCTCTTAGCCCTTGAGATATCGGACGCTAATGGTCTGAATCTACCGTCTCTCATCATATAAACACGTCCATTACCGCTGGTTACAGCAACAAGCTGTCCTTCTGAGAGAAGCAAACCCGAAAATCCGAGATTCCATTCCGATGCGGTTTCCGGCACCCTGTTCATCTCTAAAAAGCTGGTTATAAGTCTTTCTGTTTCGTTAACCCGTGACTCCAGCTCTTCAACTTTAGATTTAATATCACCGCCGCTAACAGTAATTTTTTCATGAAATCTGCCAAGCTCTTTAAGAATTGAAGCACTGACTTCCTGCTCGGGGTAATCGCACACCATATTATCTGATACTGCAAAAAGATACTCCATCCCCCTGTTTTCCAAAGAAGCCTGGACGTTTTCAATATGCTGCTCGGAAGTAAATTTACCGTTTATGTAGAAGGAGTTGGTGTTGTAAGCTCTACCATAGCCAATACGGGAATAAACACACGCATTTACCTTTATCACGCTACTCATTGGGATCTCCTCTTTTCGACATGACCCATGCCATTATTGATTATATGCGAAAGCCGCTAAACAGCTCTATATACTGTTTGCAAACTCTTCATAAATGATATCATATTAATAAGTTCGTTTCAACAATTTAACCAAATAACTTAGATATATTGACAAAACATACTAAAATTTTCACAATATTTAATTTTCTCAGTGTATGCTGAAGTGTATTAATGCAGCAGCAGACATTTTGATAGTTTAAACATTCTAATCACCAGCACGGCATCAACCTTATTGACAATATCACTTTGATTTCGGAAACAAGTGATGTATAATGATTTCGTTATGATTTGTGATTTTTGATATATTGTTATACTTATAACAGACTTATGATGAAAAACGATATGCATTATAATTTGATAGTAGCCAAAAATGATAAGAAAGAGAAATATAAAAGGAGAACTTATGACAAAAAGTACATTTCATACTCATAGTCGTTTCGACGACGGACAAGGAGAACTTGAAGACTATATAGAATCAGCTCTGAAAAAGAACTTTCAGGTATTCGGCTTTTCCGGCCATGCTCCTGTTGATTTTGAAAGCGACTGGCATGTACAGAATGATTGTTTGGATGAGTATATTGATACAACCAAGTATCTAAAAGAAAAATACGCCAATAAAATAGAAATATATACCGGTCTGGAAACCGATTATTATGATGGCTGCACAGATTGGCGTAAAAAGAAAGGTATAGATTATACCATAGGTGCGGTTCATTTCCTGGTAGATGAAAACTCCGGGCAAAAATTACCAATAGATGGAACACTCAAAGAATTTGAAGATACCCTCGGTAATGGTTTCAACAATGATATTCATGCCTTATTCAGAGCCTATTTCGGTCAGATAAGGGACATGCTCATGAAGATAACTCCTAACATTGTCGCACATTTGGATGTTATACGTAAAAATAATTCCAACAATGCATTTTTTGATGAAGATGACATCATATACCGGGATGAAGTATTAAAAACTCTTGAAATTATATCCCTGACCAATACTATTGTTGAGATAAACACAGGCGGTATATCCAGGGGTTATGTGAAGACTCCATATCCAAGCGTATGGATATTAGAAGCCTGTCGTGATATGGATATTCCTATAATGCTGAATTCAGACAGCCATCATCCGGATAATATTGATTTTTATTTTGAAGAAACCCTTGTTGTACTGAAAAGTATGGGAATAAATAAACAACGAATCCTGTATAAAAATGAATGGTGCGATGTTAGCCTATAACATAATTGATCTTGAAAGGATCTAAAGGCATATGAAAGTAATACACCTTATCGGAGGCGGGGATGAGGGAGGCGCAAAAAGCCACGTCTTACAGCTGATAAAAGAGCTCGGAAAGCATATTGATGTTACCCTTGTCAGTTACAGAAAAGGTAAATTCCACGATGATGCGGTTGCAATGGGTATTGATGCACGTATTGTAAGAACAGGCAATATTATTCTTGATATTCGTAAAACTCTCAAACTAGTGAAATCAGGCAATTATGATATCATTCACTCCCACGGAGCCAAGGCCAATATGATGGCTTCAATTATCAAGAGGATTACCGGCATTCCGGTAGTTACCACCGTGCACAGCGACTATCATCTTGATTATATGCACAGCATATTAAAAAAGTACACCTTTGGTATAATCAATATGATTGCGCTAAGGCGTATAGATTATCATATAAGTGTATCCGGCAATCTTAAGGAAATCCTTAAAGACAGCGGGTTTGACCCTCAGCATCTTTATTCTGTAAATAACGGTATATCATTCAGTAACGAAATACCTGTATGCACAAGAAAAGAGTTTTTCCGGAGATTTAATGTGCCTTTTCCTGAAGATTGCGTCCTCATCGGAATTATGGCAAGACTTCATCCCGTCAAGGATCATGAAACCTTTTTACGGGCTGCCGCAGAAGTTGTAAAGGTCAATCCTGACGCCAGATTTTTAATAGCCGGCCCCGGTGACGAGCTAATGGACCATCTGNTTCAATTTACAAAGAAACTTGGTCTTGAAGAATATGTGTATTTTACGGGTATGGTCGAAAAACCCTATGATTTTTTTCAAATTATTGATATAAACGTCCTGACATCCATAAGCGAGGGCTTTCCCTATGTAGTCCTGGAAGGTGCACGATTTTCAAAGGTATTTGTCAGTACCCGTGTAGGTGGATTAAGCGAGCTTGTTAAATCAGGTGTGAATGGATATCTCGTGGAGCCAAAGGATTGGAAAACTCTTGGTGAGCACCTGACAGAACTGTCNGTTGATAAAAATAAGCGGGAACAGATGGGCGAAAAGTTAAGAGAGATGGCCGAAGCCAGATTCTCTTTAAGGAGTATGTGCGAAAGCCAGTTATCAATTTATAGAGCCATCTTGAAAGAAGAGTCCAAAAACAGGCAGGACCTCAAGAAATACGATATTGCATTGCTTGGTTATTACGGCTACAATAACAGTGGTGACGAAGCGATTCTTAAGTCTACCCTTGATTCCTTCCGAACAATTGACCCAGAACTAACTTTCCTTGTGTTTTCTAAGAAACCCCGGGAAACTAAAAAACTATATTTAGTTGATTCTGTTAATCGTTTTAATCTTTTTAAAATTATATACATTCTTAAACGAACCAGGCTCTTTTTGGCCGGCGGAGGCAGTCTGATTCAAGACAATACAAGTACCCGTTCAATCTGGTATTACCTTACTGTGCTGAGAATGGCAAAAAGACTGGGAACAAAGACAATGCTGTTCGCCAATGGTATAGGCCCTATAAAAAGATCCTTCAACAGGCGCTTTGCCGGAAAAGTCCTTAATGAGCTTCAAGTAATAAGCCTGAGGGATGCACAGTCATTTAATGAAATTAAAGCTCTTAATGTTAATAAACCTGATATCTATGTGGCATCAGATCCGGCAGTGCTTCTGGAAGCCTCTGACGAAACCAGTGTTGATGAGCTTATCAGAGCAGAGAAAATACCTGCCCATAAGCCGCTGATCGGGTTTTCCATTCGCAAGTGGGCTAATTCAGAATATATAGACAAAATTGCAGAAATAGCTGACTACTGTATTGAAAAATATAACTCCCACCCTGTATTCATACCAATGCAATATCCAATGGATCTTGATATCTCGCAGGCAATATCAGGCAAAATGAAACATCCTTCTTCCATTGTTACAAGGATGTATTCTCCTGACGTAATATTGGGGCTTACAGCAAGGCTTAAGCTTATGGTAGGTATGCGCCTTCACTCCATAATATATGCTGCGGCAAAATGTGTGCCGCTTATTGGTCTTGTTTATGAGCCTAAAGTAGCAGCTTTTTTGAAGGAAATAAATCAACCATCGGCTGGAAACCTGGAAGACCTTGATACCGCTAAAATTTGCGCACAGCTTGATATTATCTGGGAAAACCAGTCAGAAATCAGAGAACAGCTGAGAAGCGCAAAAAAACGCCTGTCCATAATGGCTCAGGCTAATCTGTCAAATGCCTATCAAATGCTGAAGGAATAGGGATACAGTGTAGTGGCTGTATACTGGTGCGTTTGCATAATCACATATACAGATAATCGTATAGTTTTATGAAAGCACTTTCTTCCTTCTAATGCCGAAGTAGAAAACAAGAGCTGCGATAACCCAGAAATATGCTACCATATACTGCACTTCAAAAACATTTTCCATCAGATTATGAAAAATTACACCGCATAGTCCGGCAAACCCGCCGGCCGTGACCAAACGTGTATCGTAGTCCTCGCTTTGCTTAACTGCACGGATTGACCAGAATACAAGAACAAATATCAGGACCGCAAAGGCGGCAACCCCTATTATACCCATCTCCACAGCAGTTTTAAGCCAATAATTATCCATGTAAAAAGTATCTGGAACAAGATTTATATTATTCATTGCAACCGCACCGCCAAAATGGCCCAGGCCCACACCTTTCAGTTTGTTTTGCATGAACATATCCCATCCCGTTTGATAGCGGAGAAGGCGGCCACCCGTCATGCTGTTTACTTTATATTGGGGAGATAACATATATGTTATCCTGCTCATAACTGACGGTACAAACAGCATTACTCCGCCCCCTGCACCGAGGATAAAGAGCCATCTGGGGTTTACGGCAAGGCAGAATATAAACATTGCAATAGCAGCCCCAAACCAGGCACCTCTGGAGAGAGTCAGCACCAGACTGAGCCCCATTGCTCCCAGAAGCACAAAGAAAACCAGCCTGTCGGTAAAGCCTCTTCCTTTTTGAAGCAGCAATGCCAGACACAGTGGAATCATCAGGATAAAAATACTGCCTAAAATATTAGGGCTTCCAACTATCGAAAAGACTCTTGTGCCAGTACTGCCTTCGGCATAATCGGTCCAGCTTGCTGGAGTAGGGACCTTCAAAATATATTGGATAATGCCGTGGATTCCCATTATACCTCCGGCATATACCAATAATCTGATAATTAAGTATGCTTTTTTATCATCAGTTAAATAACTGTTTAGTATAAAGTACCACAACAGATACTGGATAACCACCCGCATACCTTCAAAGCCCAGCTGCGGGTAGGTTGAATTTAGTAAATACAGGCATAATGATACCGATATCAAAAGCAGCATAGGCGGTCCTGCAGGGGTACTCACCAATGGTTCCCCCCGCTTTCTGAAGAACCATACTGCAAAAACATAGAAACCGCAAATTAAAAGAAATACTTCATCCCACAATCCAAAAAGATAAAATCCTCCTAACAGGTCTCTTCCTATTTCGTCAATAAACGGATATAACGCAACCATTGGAATTAATAATAAATCGATTATGGAAAAAGACTTTGAATTAGAGAGCACCCTATAGATTTTACTTTCCTTCATGGCGATTGCCATTCTATCTCTAAAACCTGTGCTCCTTCTGTTTACTCTTTCTGCCAGCCGATAAAAGAATGAGTTTTCAGGTTTGAATTTGCGATTGGCAATAAAGCGCAGACAAGAAGCTGTCTTACTGTTAACAATGATTGCTCCCGCTCTTTCAACCAGCCTGCCGGTAAAACTGTGTTTGACTGTTTCCAGAAAGGCCAGCACAAAGCGAAAGATCAGGCTTTCCTTAAACCACATCTCTAACATGATATACCTCGGTTCATTTTTCGCGAATTGCTATTACATCACTATCCATACCCATTGCATAAATGGTCTTTACAGTGAGCTTTCCTCCTACGGCGACTGCATATCGGCCCACTCTGATATCGGGTGTGTCATGACTGTCGACTACTTCAATATCAATAGTTACATCCACCAGATTCGGGCTCTGTGTTTCAATAAGTCTGCCATCAGATGTCTGTACCGTTATCATTGCCGGCTCTTCACTTACACCGACTATTTTCGCATTAACAAAACCAAAATTGTCATAGTAAATCCTGTCATCTTTTTTTAGAGCTTCGGTATAAGAGGGTGGCATAGCCAAGGATTTAACCGTCACAATATAGGTTGTTGTTGGAGTTATTCCCGCTGACTTCATTTTATCACTGATTACTTTATAGCCTACAGCACTGACAGCAATCAATAATGCCAGCAAAACAATTAAGTCAAAAAGATTGATTTTACCAAAAAGTCGCCCTTTCTCATCAATAACCTTCATTTAAAATCCTCCCCGTGTGGTTATTTAATTTAAGCTTTTGTTAAAAAGTTCGGCCAGGCTCCTGGTAAGAGCCTTTCTGTCATAGCGGGCAATTTCTTCATGATTTGGATCTATAATGCGTTCATTCTTTTCCCAGCTTCTATACATATCAAGAAACCCTCTTTCAATGGCTTCTATATCTGACCAATCACATATTATACCGGTTCTTGTCTCACGAATCAGCATTGCCGCAGCTCCATTCTCAGGAATAACAGCTAATATAGGATTACCGGTTTGTATATACTCAAAAATCTTCCCTGTATAGAAGGCTTCCGAACCAGGTCTTCCCCCTTCTATAAGCAGCATGGCATCTGACGCCACCATATTTTTAAGACATTCGTCATGCTCCATATAGCTTATGGTTTCAACCGACCCTTCCAATCCGTTTCTTTTAATAATGTTTCTCAATACTTCATGCTTGAAGCTTCCAATAAAACGTATTAGAAAGTTGTCCTTATTGATTTTCTCCTTTCGGACAAGATTTCCCACAGCTTCCAGAACCAAATCCGGTTTTCTTCTGCCATATAAAGCTCCTGTATAGGTTATGGTAAATTGAGAGTTCTTAATCTTTTTCTGCCTTAAACCTTCAAAATCCTCCGTATCAAATCCATTGGGAATAACATGCATTCTTGTTTCCAGGTCAAGGCCAGGATTAAGCCTTACAAAGTTTTCTTTCATTATGGGAGTATTGGTTACCAACACATCCGCTCTTTTTAATACTTCCTTCTCCATAACCCTCTCTTTTTTCATTCTGGAAGGTCTGTGAGGTTTATCAATCAAGTACGGATTATTAGTCCACTCGTCCCTGAAATCAGCTACCCAAAACAAATCAGGATAATGGTTTTTTACCTCTAAGCCAAAAAGGTGATCACTATATGGAGAAGACGTAGTATAAAGAACATCAATATCCCCCGCTTCAATTCGGTCCAGGCACACTCTTACCGTTCTTTTCATCCACAGTACTTCACCGTCGGGTATAAGTATTTTCCATGCTATAAACTTTCCTACCTTGTTAAATATCCAGGGTAAAACAGTCAAATCATATGCAGGAGTTCTTATAATCTCAATATCTTCGGGCAGTTCTTTTAACAAAGACTCATCCCTCAAAACCATTTTCCTCTTGTCCCTGGTAAGTACAACTGGTTCCCATCCATAAAGGGGCAGATACTTAGCAAACTTGGCACTGCGCTGTACACCCGAACCACCTACCGGCGGAAACTGATGGGCAACCATCAGGACTTTCTTCACGACTTATTCCTCCCCCAGCCGAGAAGATGATATTCCATTCCATTCTTCTCAAAAGCATCTGCAGCCCAATAATTTCTTGTATCAAAAACTACAGGGCATTTCATTATATTTTTAAGCCTTGGAATATCAAGTTCTTTAAATTCATTATGATTAACCGCCAAAACCAAAAGATGAGCATCCTTAGCTGCAGTATATACGTCTCGTTCCTTTGATCCTTCAAAATTAACGTGGTTATCCACCACAACAGTTTCAAAACCACCCTGTTCATTAAGAAGGTGTATCAGTTCAATTACCGGGCTCTCACGCATGTCGTCCACATTAGGCTTATACGTAATACCCAAAATACATACCTTTATTTTACCCTCCACGTTCTTTGTTAAATCCTTAATCTTTTCAAAAACATAATGGGGCATCCCGTCATTGGTGTTCCTCGCCAAATTTATTATTTTTGCTCTTTCAGGCTGTTTTTCTACGATAAACCATGGGTCTACCGCTATACAATGGCCCCCCACACCGGGACCCGGCATGTGTAAATTAACCCGCGGGTGCTTGTTAGCATATTTTATGACATCCCAGGCGTTAACCCCCATTTTCTCACACAGCATGGCCAGCTCATTTGCAAGAGCAATGTTCACATCTCTATAAGTATTCTCCATGAGTTTGCACATCTCAGCAGTAGTTGCCTCGGAAATATATATTTCTCCTCTTACAAAGCTTTCGTAAAGCTTTTTTACCACGTGTGCCGATTCTTCATTGATACCGCCGACAACCCGGCTATTTTCCTTTAGCTCAATTAAAATACGTCCCGGAAGAACTCTTTCGGGACAATAGGCCAAATATACATCCTCGCCCGGAACAAAACCGGCTTCTTTCAGAATTGATCCAATAAAATCTCTTGTTGTCCCCGGAGGTGAGGTAGATTCCAATATTATTATATTGCCTTTTTTCAGATAAGGAAGAATTTTTCGGATTCCTTCTTCTACATAAGTCAGATCTGCAGTTTTATCGGGTTTAATAGGAGTAGGTACGCAAATAATAAAGGCATCAGATTCTTCCGGTTCCATAGCCGCACGCAATGAACCGTTTTTAACCGCGGTATTAACAGTCTCTTCCAGGTTTGGTTCTTCAATAATGATCTTTCCTTTATTTAAGGCATCAATGACTTTCTGATTTACATCAATCCCCAATACATTATGACCATGAGTTGCAAACATTGCAGCAGTTGGAAGTCCGATATAGCCTAAACCAATGATACATATATTCATACGTTTCCACTCCAAAATAATTCTTATCAGCTAATTGATTGTAACACAATGAATAAATACCGGTCAATAAAACCACTATTTTGTCAGATAAGGGGCGGATGTCATCCTATCAATCCATGCTTCGCTGACGCCATTTGACATCACTTACGGCACCTGCTACGTTTACTGTCATCCTGAGCGGAGCATATACAAGTTTAGCGGTTGTAACCTACTGCGATTTAGCGCTCCGTTTCCAACATCCGGTTTCTAGTCGCGCTCGCTACGCAATCCATGCTCCGCTTTAAATCGCAGCAGCTACGCCGCTTAATTACGTTGTACCAGGTGTCACCCTAAAAGGAACGCAGCACCCCTAAACGTCATCCTGAGCGCTGCGCAGCGGAGTCGAAGGATCTTTACACGTAAACAAAAAGATTCTTCGCTTACGCTCAGAACCACAAAAGACATCCGGCAAAAACCATACTGACTAAGTATATTCTTTTCAAACCATGGTGATTTTAGTATAATCATTAGGCGAAGACAGTATTACAGTATGCAGGAGGTTATAATGCCCGGAAAAGTTGATATACACGGTGTATTAATAGATAATGTCACTATGAACGAGGCTCTGGAAAAAGTGTTGGGCATGTTAAAGAGCCAAACTCCACAAAAGATTTTTACACCTAATTCAGAGATAATAATGCAGGCTACCAGGGATCCCGAACTTAAGTATATACTGAATAGTGCAGAGCTTGTTGTGCCTGATGGCGCAGGGGTAATTCTGGCTTCCCGTATAATGAAAAATGAGCTTAAAGAAAAAGTCTCAGGAATAGATCTGGTTAAAAAAATTCTGAAAAATACAGAAAAAAGGCCTACCAGTTTTTTTATGCTTGGCGGCAGGCCGGGTGTGGCCGAAAAGGCTTCCGTTAACATACTGTCAGACCACCCGAAAGCAAGAATCCTGGGCTACAGAAATGGCTATTTTGATGAAAATGAAGTTCCCGAAATAATTAAACAGATAAATGACTCCAGAGCTGAAATACTATTGGTTGGTTTAGGTGCTCCCAAACAGGAAAAGTGGATACACAGATATGCAGGTGAGCTTAACTGTAAAATTTTAATGGGTGTAGGAGGCTCCATAGATATTTTTGCCGGTACAGCGAAGCTGGCGCCGGAGTTTATGAGAAAGGCCGGTTTGGAGTGGCTTTACAGATTAATAAAGGAACCCAAACGGGCAAAGCGTATGCTTGATCTGCCACGGTTTATTCTGTTGACACTGAAAAAGGTAACTGCCGACAGAAAAAATCAGTAACCGCTGTTTATCTATCTAATACTTCTTACAGCCTCGATAACCAGTGCATAAACATAATCAAGAGTAATATTACCTTCCGGGGTCAATTGATTTGTAATGTGCGGGGAAATAATCCCGGTGTCACTAAGTGCCTCAAGTGCGTTTCCTTTATCATATGGAAGCGACAGTGCAACCAGAATAATTTCTGCAGCCTTTTCACCTGTTAACTTCACATTATTTTCATAAGGCTTTAAAGCTTGATTAACCGAAGCCACGTACTTATCAGGAGCCATTTTGAGCATCGCATTTTTGATCAGAACTGCCATCACATCCTGGCTGGCCTCATAATTAAGTTTAAAGTCATTTTCTGTGCCGCCTGATATGAGTCCATATTCAACAAGATCTCTGACATAAGAATATGCCCAATGATCAGTCAGTTTTTCCTCGGTTTCAGGGATTAATATGCTCTCAGAGAAATCAGAAAGCTCTATTCCGCCTCTACGTATATATTTTTTTAATGCATCCAGTTCATTGTCATCAGCCGACAAAATATTCGCGGGGGTTGTAGATCTAATAGTACTGAATGCAGATACTAAACCGGCTGCCTCTCCGACCGTTATCCGGGTTGGTATACTTCCCGCACTTGTAGATGCCAGGGATGTAAACCCGGCCTTTGATCCCAGCATTAAGACATTCTGAAGGTTTATGGGAACGAGACTTCCCAAAGGTATGGAATAGACTTTTGGTTTCATTACTACATATTTTATATTGTCGCTGATAAATTTGCTTGCATCGACTTCCTGGGAACATAATCCGACCTTATCCCTGAAATCTTTGTTTTCCAGAATATCAGCAACGGTTAATGTATACCGGCTCATATAATGCTTATATTCAGGAATAAAAAAGTTTTCAGGGCCTTCCTTATAGGTGCAGTCCTTAAAGACAATCAATATATTTTTCAAGAAGGCTGTCAGTAGCCTGGCTTCTTCCTCTGCTTCCTTATATGCACTATTTAAGTCTTCTTCGTCCTCCACATCCACGTTGAAGACTTGTAACCCTGAAATCACCAAATCATTATCATCATTTATTATAAATGATGGTGATACTATCTTTGTCCGGGGATTAAACTTTTCATAGGCTAAAAGTACAAGTCTGAACTCATCAATAAAATCTGTTGTTTTACGGCCTTTTCGCAGAGCTTCTACATCAACACCGGTTATCCGGAAATTAAACTCCAATGGAGCGTAAAAATCCGGGATTCCCAGATCCTCTGAGCCTTTAATATAAGGTGTATTACATAATTCAAGAAGATGCCCTTTTTGTGTTGCATCAATAAATACGTGCGCCTTATAATATTTCTTTNCTCCGG
>JGI24711J26586_10002524_pt1 | contig 12966 bp, 8 predicted proteins | sample BioPla3DNA1_FD_26586 | JGI IMG/M metagenome (IMG submission 26586)
TCTTTGCATTTATTCCAGCTGCCTTTATCTAAAGAATGCTGAAGATAGAAATCGATATAATCGGTTTGAAGCTTGGTAAGCTGCTGGTCAAGAATCCTATCCCACTCGTCGGGTTCATTTATCAGCCAGATAGGGTTCTTTGTGGCTAACATTACTTTTTCTCTGTACCCGTCTTTTAAAGCCTCACCTATGAATAGTTCAGAGGTCTTTTCGTGATAGGTCCAGGCAGTATCAATATAATTAACTCCGTTATCTATGGCATAACGAAGCATTCTTTTGGCTTCCTCATAATCAATCTGCCCGTATTTGTCATTAATAACAGGTAGTCGCATAGCACCGAAGCCGAGCACTGATGGTTTTAGATTTAGTTTTCCAAATTCTCTATATTGCATAATTATCCCCCCAAATAATTTTCTTAAGTATATTTTATAGGTTTTATGACGGCATTACAACCAAGAGACAAGCCTGACAACTTTTGAAACAGAGTGGATAAAGTATTCTCCTAATGGTATTTTATTAATATAGGCAGGAACCGTCCCCTGTCCCACTAAGTAAGGATTAGGATATTATGAAAAACAATAAGGATAATCAAATATTACAAATTCAAAGGCGTATAGAGGCACTCCTACTCAAAAGGGATTATATAATTATTGCTATAGATGGAAACAGCGGAGCCGGGAAAAGCACATTAGCAAAGAAATTAAGCCAGATTTATGACTGCAATGTGTTCCACATGGACCACTTTTTTCTTACTCCTGAATTAAAAACCCGGGAAAGGTTAAATGAGGTAGGCGGCAATGTTGATTATGAACGATTTTATGAAGAAGTGGCAAAAGGAATAAAGAGTGGCCAGGATTTTAATTATAGGATATATAATTGCCGGAAGTGTGATTTTGACAGGACCATTACTGTTAAGCCCAAGAGAATTAGTATTGTTGAGGGCGTTTACAGCATGCACCCCACATTAATAGACTTGTATGATTTTAAAATTTTTGTAAGCGTGAATAAGGAAGAACAAAGCAGAAGGATCTTAGAAAGATCGGGCCCCCATTTGCATAATCGCTTTATAAATCTTTGGATTCCTTTAGAAAACCAATATTTTGAGGCTCTGTCAATCAGGGAGAAGAGCGATTTGGTTCTTCGTTATGATATAATTTAATCATTAGCCACCCTACAGAATTACTGATTTTTCCGGAGGTATCGATGAGCTTACGAATTGTATACGGCCGAGCCGGAAGCGGCAAGACCACCCTTGTCTTAAATGAAATGAAATCAAGGCTTGAGAAGATTAACAGTGGGGCTGGTCTGCACCATGATATGCTTGTTCTTCTTGTGCCCGAGCAATTTTCATTTCAAGCAGAAAAAAAGCTGGTTTCAGTTGTGGGAACCGGAGGTATTTTGGACGCAGAGGTTCTTAGCTTCCAAAGGATGGCCTACAGGATTTTTAATGAATCGGGTGGCATAACCTATCCTCATATTCACCCATCGGGAAAGGCCATGATAATTTACCGTATTTTAGATAAAATGAAGGGCCAGCTTAAGGTTTTTTCTAAAACGGCTCAGAAAGAAGGCTTTGTCGACACACTTTCTACATTGATTACAGAATTTAAACGATATGGGGTTACTCCACAGATGCTGCTGGATGCTTCTGATAATATTACCGAGGGAAAGCCTTTAAAAGAAAAACTTGAAGAGCTTGGTGCTATCTACGAAGAGTTTGATACAACCATCGATAAGCGATACAGAGATTCAGACGATGACCTTACAATGGCTGCAAAGAAGCTTGCGGAATCCTCATTATATCAGGATGCAGAGATTTGGATAGATGGCTTTGTTAATTTCACGCCTCAGGAATATAATATGATCAGCCAGCTGTTGCTAAAGGCTAAAAGGGTTACCATCTGCTTATGTGCCGACCAGCTTGATACCAGCGGAAGAATAATTGATACCGATGTATTTGCCCCTGTTAAAAATGCTTACAGAAGGCTTGTCAAAATTGCAGAGGAAAACAAAGTAGCTATAGAAAAGCCTGTAATTATGAATAACCCGCCTGTTAGGTTTAATCATAGTCCGGAACTTACCCATCTGGAGAAAAACTATTATAGATATCCCCATGAGGAATACCCTTTACCCACAAAGGATATATCCCTATACTCGGCTATGAACGCATACTCTGAAATAGAAGCTGCAGCGGCAGATATCAGGAGGCTGTGTAGGGATCATAATTTGCGTTATCGGGATATTGCGGTGGTTGCCAGAAATCTTGCCGATTATGACAAGCTAATTGAGGTTGTTTTTACCCAATACGAAATTCCCTATTACATAGATAAAAAGGCAGATATAAACAATCACCCTCTGGTGCGACTTATCCTGTCTGCCATGGATATATTTATTGAAAACTGGTCCTATGAATCGGTTTTCCGATATCTTAAAACCGGGTTAACGGGAATTGAAGAAGAGAATCTTGATGTGCTTGAAAACTATGTATTAGCCTGTGGAATCAGAGGAAATAAATGGACCAGCAAAGAAGACTGGGATATGAGCACAAGCTTCATTCCTGACCATAAGATTTCAGAAAAAGAGGAAGAATTGCTTACCTCGGTCAATGATACGCGTAAAAGAGTTATTGAGCCATTATTAAAGTTTAGGGAAAAAACAAAGGGCAAGAACACAGCTCTTGAATTCTGTACTAGGCTATATGATCTTCTGCTTGAATTACAAATACCACGAAAAATAAATGAAAGAGTTGACCAATTCAGAACACAAGGCTTGCTTAACATGGCAGACCAATACTCCCAGGTCTGGGACATAACAATGGATGTTCTGGATCAGACAGTTGAGGTAATGGCCGATGAAACCTTTGGTGTTGAACGGTTCAGCAATATATTAAAAATCGGCCTTGAGAAGTACCAGATAGGTACAATCCCGGCAGCATTGGACCAGGTTCTTGTAGGAAGTATAGATCGCTCAAAAAACCATGAAATAAAGGCATTGTACATATTAGGGGTTAATGACGGAGTTTTCCCCTCTACGTCTATTTCTGAAGGGGTCTTGTCAGATCAGGACCGCAGGATTCTAAAGGACATGAAAATCGAGCTGGCAGGGGACACGCAAGCCCAGGCATTTGATGAGCAATATCTTGTTTATCAGAGCCTTACCACTGCCGGAGAATATCTAAGAATTAGCTGGCCAATCGGTAACAGTGAGGGAAAAACCCTGCGACCATCCATGATAGTACCGCGGTTAATGAAGCTTTTCCCAAAGATTAAGACTGAAAGCAATATCATCATATCCGATGATAAGGAATTTGATATGGAGCTTATATCAGCTAAAAAACCCTCATTTAATAAGATGATAAATGCCTTTAGGCTGAGGATTGATAAAGACATATTCCACCCGATATGGGAGGATGTTTATGCCTGGTTTTACAGTCAGGACGGCTGGCGGGAGTATTGCGAAAGGGTTAAGAAGGCTCTTGTACAAAAGAATGAGGCAGAAAAAATCAGTGAGGAAAAGATCAAGCTCTTATATGGGAATCCCATAAAGTCCAGTGTTTCAAAGCTTGAAAAATACTCTTCTTGTCCCTATGCCTTTTTTATTCAATATGGCCTTGGGGCAAAGGAGCGAAAAATATATCGCATGAGTGCTCCTGACACAGGAACATTTATGCATGCAATAATAGAAGAGTTTTCTAAAAGAGTGTCACAGGGAGATGTAACCTGGAGAAGTTTTGACAAGGAATGGTGTAAGAATGAGGTATCCAAAATCGTTGATGCTATTCTCACAAGTATGAACGGGGCCGGGATGGCTTCTTCCAGACGATATACCATGCTGGCCTTAAGACTTAAACGAGTAGTAACAAGATCAATCTGGCTTATTGCACAACATATTCGGGCAAGCAGCTTTGACCCCATTGAATATGAGGTAGGCTTTGGAGCGGGCGAAAAGTATTCTCCTATTGTTTTGCATTTGGATGAAAATAATAGAATTGAACTGCAGGGTAGGATTGACAGGGTGGATTGCTTCGAAACGGATGATATGACATATCTTAGTATCATAGATTATAAATCAGGGGCCAAGGATTTTAAACTATCTGATGTTTATTACGGGCTGCAAATTCAGCTTATAACATACATGGACGCCATCTGGGAGAACGAGGAGCAAAACGGAAAGGGAACTGTGTTGCCGGCAGGCATGTTGTATTTTAAAGTTGACGACCCGCTGATAAAGGAGGACAGGAGCCTTACACCTGAGCAAATAGAGGCTGCCATAATGAAGAGCCTCAAGATGAAGGGGCTTTTGATGGCCGATGTCAAGGTAATCAAGGCTATGGATAATACAATTGATGGCTCATCTAAAATAATACCGGCATCAATCAATAAAAGCGGTGAAATTGGTGCCTATACATCAGGAGCCACTGAGAAGCAATTAAAGCTCTTAAGAAAGTATATTCGAGGATTATTGAAGAAAATAGGCTCTGAAATAGCAAGTGGGAATGTGGATATCAAGCCTTATAGGAAAAAGAGCTTAACCGCATGTACCTATTGCAGCTTCCATTCGGTATGTCAATTCGATACAAGCAGAAAAGAAAACTCATACAAGCTCTTACTGGATAAGACTAATCAGGAGGTATGGGAAAGGTTGGAGGAAGAAAAGTATGAGTAGTGTAAAGTGGACCAAGGAACAATCAGATGCCATAACGGCCAGGGGCTCCAATCTCCTGGTGGCCGCAGCGGCAGGAGCCGGTAAAACAGCGGTTCTAGTTGAGCGTATCATAAGGAAAATAACAGATAAAGAAAATCCTGTTGATATTGATGAGCTGCTAATAATGACATTCACTAATGCTGCCGCATCTGAAATGAGGGAAAAGATTTCACAGGCAGTCTCGAAGGTTTTAGACGAGAACCCTGACTTAAGTCCGATCCACAGGCAGATGGCACTTCTCGGAAAGGCCAGCATAACTACAATACACTCATTCTGTAAAGATGTAATACAAGCAAACTTTCACGTTATTGATATAGATCCTAATTTCAGAGTTGCTGATGAAACAGAAAGTACGCTCATGAAGCTTGAGGCGTTAAATGATCTCTTCGAAGCTCAATATGAAAAAGAGGATAATGACGACTTCATGCGTCTTTTAGAGAGCTATGGCGGAAATAGAGACGACCAGAGACTTATGGACATGGTTTTGGAGCTGCACACATTTATTCAAAGCAGTCCCTGGCCGGAGGAATGGCTCAGGGAGCATACAGAAAGTTTACTGGCAAAGGGATTTGATGACTTTGGAGACACCATCTGGGGGAAGGTGTTATTAGAAAGTGCAGAAATTGATCTAAAGGGCATGAAGGACATGCTTGAAAGGTCAATAGGGATAATAGAGAATGCCTGGGGATTAGAAGCATATCTTCCAATGTACCGGGAGGATTTAGAAAACATAGTGGGCCTTTTGAGCATAATTGAGAATAATAGCTTAGCAAATAAATGGGATATGCTTTATGAGGGTATAAAAAGCATTGGATTTTCTCGCTTAAAAGCTGCGGCCAAGGATGTTGACAAGGATAAGCAGGAAGAGGCAAAGGCAATAAGAGAGGAAGTTAAAAAACGGATTAAGAAGCTCAAGGACAACATTATTTCCGATTGCTCGGCTGAGCTATTAAGAGATGTGCGAGGACTGTATCCCCAGATGAAATGCCTTTCGGAATTAGCTATAGGGCTATCTAACCTCTATTCAGAAAAGAAAAAGAAAAAATCAGTGATGGATTTTAATGACCTGGAGCATTATTGCCTTGAAATACTGACCATAAGAGGTGAAGATGGTTCAATTAAACCCTCTGACATAGCCCTGGCTTACAGAGAAAAGTTCCATGAGATTATGGTGGATGAGTATCAGGACAGTAACCTTGTTCAGGAAATAATAATTAATATGGTTTCTAGAGTAGATGAGAATAAGCCCAATATATTTATGGTGGGCGATGTCAAGCAGAGCATTTATAAGTTCAGACAGGCCAGACCAGAGATTTTCATGGATAAATACAATAAATATTCAGAAGAACCAGGTGAATTATTTAGGAAGATTCTCCTGTTTAAAAACTTCCGAAGCCGCAGAACAGTAATTGATGCAGTAAACTATCTGTTCAGGCAGATTATGTCTAAAAATGCTGGTGAGCTTGATTATACAGAAAAGGAGGAGCTGAATCTAGGTGCAAGCTATGATGAAAATATAACTGATAAGGCTGCTTGTGCCGGTGCAACAGAGATTCTTCTTATGGAGATGAAGAGCTCAGAAAATGATGAGTCAGATGTGAGCAAAAACACCGAAAATGAAAGCAACTCTGAAATAGATGAAGAGATACTTGACAAGATTCAAAGCGAAGCCCGCATGGTAGCTCAAAGAATAAAAGCACTATTGAATCCTGACCAAGAGGGAAGGGTGTATTCGGTTTATGACAAGGAAAGAAAAGAATATCGTAGAGCCGATTACAGGGATATAGTGATATTATTGAGGACCACAAAAAATTGGTCTGATGTATTTTCTGAGGAGCTTGCATTGAACGGCATTCCGGTATTTGCAGATGCCGGAGAGGGCTTTTTCAAAACAGTGGAAATAGAGGTTATGCTCTCCCTTTTGCAGATTATTGATAATCCTCTTCAGGATATCCCCCTGCTTTCAGTGCTGCGCTCACCCATTTTCTCCTTCACCACAGATGAATTAACGGATATAAGGCTTGCCAACAGGGGAAGCAACCTGTACTACGGTATTAAAAAGCAGGCTGACTCAGGAAATGAAAGGGCTGAGAAGTTTCTGCAAAGCCTTGCCGGATGGAGAGAGGCTTCAAGATATTTACCCATAGGTCAGCTTATTAATATGCTCTATGATGAGACGGGTTATTATACGACTGTGGGAGCAATGCCTGCCGGAGAGCAACGTCAGGCAAATCTGCGAATTTTGCTGGATAGGGCCAAGCAGTTTGAGGAAACAAGCTATAAAGGTTTGTTCAATTTTATTACATTTATAGACAGGCTGAAAACCAGTAAAACTGATTTGGGAAGTGCCAAAATTCTAGGGGAAAATGATAATGTGGTCAGAATTATGAGTATCCACAAGAGCAAGGGCTTAGAATTTCCGATAGTTTTTCTTTCGGGCTGTGGTAAAAGGTTCAACTTACAGGATACTAACAGGAGCATACTTTTACATCAGGATTTAGGCTTTGGCCCTGATTTGGTTGATCTTGAAAAAAGGCTTTCATGGTCAACGGCAGCAAAAGAGGCTCTCAAGGAAAAAACCACAAGAGAAACCCTGTCAGAAGAGATGCGTATATTATATGTAGCTCTAACCCGAGCCCGGGAAAAGCTAATTATTACGGGGACGGTTAATGATGCAGAAAAATCATTGAAGAAGTGGAGCCTGGCAGCCGGAAGTAAAGGAGATAAAATCCCGGATTATGAGGTTATAAAGGGCAGAACATTCTTAGACTGGATTTGCCCTGCAGTCTTTAGACATAAAAGCTCTGATGATTTAAGAACGCTTTATCAAGTAAGCGACTTTAACGGAGCATTAATCGATGATGAATCATGCTGGAATGTAAGATTGTACAATAGTAATGATATTGGCATTAATAAGGAAGAAGAGCAGGTTCAGGACTTTGATTTTATGAATTTGATTGATGAAAACAAAGAAATTGTTGTAGAGGAAAGGGAAACAGGGGTTAAGGATGAAATCCATCGAAGGCTTTCATGGGAATATAAATATATTGCCGCCTCGAAGATTCCTGCCAAGGTATCTGTAACTGAGCTAAAACGCTGGTTTGCTATCCAATCTCAGGATGAGAGTGCACCTCTTCCAGGGCTTTTCTCACCAAGCATAAAAACTCCCTTGTTTTTAGAGGGGAAGAAGGATCTTACTCCTGCACAAAAGGGAAGCATTATTCACTTTGTTATGCAGTCCTTGGATTTTTCAGCAATTAGAGGGGTTGCAGAACGTTCAGGTTTTGAAGCCGGAAAGGAACTTGATTATTCCAGTGTTATTGAGGATCATATCAGGAATATGGTTGGTAAGGATCTACTGTCGCAGGTTCAGGCTGATAGTGTTGATATAAGCATGATTAATGGTTTACTAAACTCACGGCTTGGAATAAGGATGATTAAGGCCGACAGATTGAACAGGGAAGTACCATTTAATATGCAGATACCTGTAGAAGAGATTATTGTGGATAAAGAAGAGAATAATCTTAAAGGGGAAACGGTGCTTCTTCAGGGTGTAATAGATTGTTACTTTGAGGATAACGGTGAATTGGTTCTGGTGGATTATAAGACCGATAGTGTTAAAGATGGTAAAGAAGATGTGGTAATAAAAAAATATAAGCTACAAATGGACTATTATAAACGGGCTTTAGAGACCATTACAGGTAAGAAGGTAAAGGAAAGGTTCATCTATCTTTTCAGAAGCCAAAGGATACTCGAAATTTCTTAGCTTGAGTTATTTAACTATAATCTTATTGACAACTGGTTATTAACAAAATAATATGGTAACAAATACGGAAGCCGAATAATTATTTCAGAAAAGAAGGATGAAAATGCAGATTATTATAATCGGTGACGGTAAGGTAGGACACACCTTGGCCGAGCATTTGTCAAAAGAGAATCATGATGTAACCATTATTGACAAAGATCCCGAAGCATTAAGGAAAGCCGATGAGGCTCTGGATGTAATGTGTATTAAAGGGAATGGTTTAAGCACAAAGGTTCTTCAGGAGGCGGGAATAAAAGATGCAGATTTGCTGATAGCTGCGACCTCCAGCGATGAGATGAATATGGTATGTGCACTTACAGGCAGAAAGCTTGGGGCGGCACATACAATTGCTCGTATAAGAGACCCGGAATATGCTGATGAGCTTTCGGTTTTAAAAGAGGATTTGGGACTGGACCTGGTAATAAATCCTGAGCAGGCTGCCGCCCGTGAAATTACCAGACTATTGAGGTTTCCATCTGCTTCTGATGTTGAACATTTTGCTAAAGGACGAATAGAATTTGTTGAAATAAAGGCAACTCAAGATATGTCTTTGGTTGGAATACCACTGAAGGATATGCCTGATAAGGTCATGAAGAACATTCTTATTGGTGTAGTTAAACGGGGAGAGGAAATTATTATCCCTAATGGTGATTATGAGATACATGCCGGCGATGACCTCAATATTATTGGGAAACCCAACGATGTCTTTGACTTTTGCAAACGAATCGGGAAATATACTCAAAAAATTAAAACCGTCATGGTGGTGGGCGGGGGCAGAATTGCCTATTATCTGGCTGATGCTCTAAAATATTATGACATGAGGGCAAAGATCATTGAGGTAGACAGTGACCGCTGTGTGGAATTGGCAGAACTACTGCCTGATGTTTTAATAATTAACGGTGACGGTACTGATAAAATTCTCCTTGATTCAGAAAACCTCAGCGAAATGGATGCTTTTATTTCCCTGACAGGCCGTGATGAAGAAAATCTCATTTCTGCTATTGTGGCAAAGCAAAGCGGTGTGAAAAAGGTGATAGCTAAAATCACCAGAATTAATTATCCTTCTATATTCCACGATATGGGTGTGGACAGTATCCTCAACCCCACGCTGATTACCACTAATTATATCTTAAGATATGTCAGAGGGCTTAGTAATGCTGTTGGTAATCCTGCAGAAGCAGTATACAAAATAGTGGAAGAAAAGGCGGAACTATTGGAGTTTACAGCCATTGAATCCACCAGCTTTCTCGATATACCTCTTAGAAACCTTAAGCTGGTTGACGGTGTAATAATCGGTGCCATTGCAAGGAAAAACGAAATTATTATACCTCACGGCGATGATGTTATTAAGCGGGGAGACAAAGTAATTGTCGTAGCAGTAGAGAAGCAAATCCATGATTTTAACCAGGTGGTCATATCTGTGAGGGATTAGTATGAATGTCAGAATGATTCTTAAAACATTAGGGTATCTGCTTATGGTGGAGTCCGCCTGTATGCTGCCATCCATGGTGGTTTCTATAATTCATAAGCAGAGTGACACCATGTCTTTTTTAATTACCATAATTATTCTTGCAGTGCTGGGACTATTAATGAGCCGGATACCTATAAAAAACAAGAATTTTTATACCAGGGACGGCTTTGCAATAGTATCCTTAGGATGGATACTGGTATCTATTTTTGGTGCCCTGCCTTTTGTTATTAGCGGAGCAATACCTTCATTTGCAGATGCTTTTTTTGAAACAGTATCAGGCTTTACTACAACCGGCTCGACCATTCTTGGTGAGGTTGAAAGCCTTCCAAAGGGCATTCTGTTTTGGAGAAGCTTTACTAATTGGGTTGGAGGAATGGGAGTTCTGGTTATGATGTTGGCGGTACTGCCCGCTGCCGGTGCAAATACTGTTCATATTATGAAGGCAGAAAGCCCTGGCCCTGATCCCGGTAAGCTTGTTCCGAGAATAGGGAAAAGCTCAAAAATCCTTTATCTTATGTATATTGGACTAACACTTATAATGGTTGTGTTTCTTCTACTGGGAAAGATGCCCCTTTATGATACTTTAATTCATACCTTTTCGACGGCTGGAACAGGCGGATTTTCTAATAGAAATCTGAGTGTGGGAGCCTACAATAATGTTTACTATGAGATTATTATTACAATATTTATGTTCCTGTTCGGGGTAAATTTCACGCTCTACTATCAAAGCTTGAAGGGTAATTTGAAAAGTGTATTTAAGGATGAGGAGCTTCGCTTTTACTTCTTTACTGTATTAGCGGCCATTATCCTTATAACCTGGAATTTATGCGGAACAACAATTTTCAATACTATAGGGGCGAGCTTAAGACATGCCTCGTTCCAGGTAACTACCATCATTTCGACCACCGGCTTTTCAACTGCTAATTTTGATTTATGGCCCTCCTTCAGCAAAACAATTTTATTATTGCTAATGTTTGTTGGTGGCAGTGCAGGCTCGACGGCAGGAGGATTTAAGAGTGCCCGGTGCTTACTCCTGTTTAAGAGCATAAAGCATGAAATCAGAAAAGTAATACACCCAAGATCGGTTAACACAATCAAATATAATGGAAAGACTGTTGATGACAGTGTAGTTTCCGGTGTGAAGAGTTATTTATTTACCCATATGGTCATATTCTCAATATCATTTCTAATCATCTCACTGGACGGGTTTGATTTAATATCCAACTTTTCTGCGGTGTTGTCATCAATAAATAATATAGGCCCCGGACTTGGAGTAGTAGGGCCCATGGGCAGTTATGCAGATTATTCAGTTTTAAGCAAGATTGTTCTTTCCTTTACAATGCTCTTTGGAAGGCTCGAAATATTTCCCTTGCTTATACTGTTTACACCGACCTTTTGGAAAAGGGTAAATATATAGCTACTTTACTCAATATCTTCGGCCACCTCTTCTGGAGGAAGGTCCAATACATCGGGGTTTTTAATGAGTCTGCGATAAAGTTTGAAGGTGTTTGCAAAAAAATGTCCGTCAGCTATTCTTTCATCAGTAACAACACAGATTCGAACATATTTCTTGTTTTCGATCTCATTATTTGAGTTGATCACCTTTTCCTTCATTTTGATTCCAAAGGCTATAAATGCACTGGTGGTTCCAAAATCATAGAGATGATGGTATACCGGCTGTATTCCAATGGAACCTAAATCGGTTATGAAAACACTTGTGTGAAATGGACTGAGCTTATTTATAATTTTAGGCATCAGGCCAATATAATCAAGGCTTCTTAACAGCCAGACAAGAAATCTCACCAACTGTCCGGGAATAGCCATAATAAGCTTTGCAAGCTTATCGGTATCATTTTTTGTTTCGGGACTTTTGTTTTCTTCTATTGCTTCATTAACCTTTCTTACCACATCCATAAATGTGTCAGAAGGGCTAAATTTCACTTTTAGAGTTGTCTCGGCACTATCCTCTCGAAATTCCTTTTTCATGGCAAAGGATATCAGGATTTCATTGCGGGCATAGATCCTTTGCCCAGCGACGAATCTATTAAGGGCCGGTTTTTGGGCAATAGTCCTTACCATAGCGGTAATAACTACATGGAAGAAGCTGACTCTTTCACCCGTTTCTTTTCTTTTTTTGATAATGAATTTCTCAGTATTACTGATCTCAATTTTATCTTCAAAAAAATTCTGTGCGTCTACACGGGTTTTCATGATATAAGGAATGATCTTATAGAAGGGGTCAAGGGTNCTTAATAGTCTGCCATCGTAGCGGTCGCCTAAGCGTCTTTTCCTCTTAGACACAATAAACTCCCCCTTTCAAAAAATATGAATATGCACTTAAGTATAGTATATGGCAAATATTAAAGCAATATTTAGAAAAAGAACCGTCCTTTTGAGGACGGCCCTTTTTAAGCAACCAGCCTGTTTCGGCAAATTAGCCTACTATCTGTTATTTTCTCTTTCCTGGTTACAATTTTCCCTGTTTCTGTTGTTATTGTTGTTATTGTTGTTATTATTGTTATTATCATTTTGTTTTCTGTTTCTTTTGTCTTCCATTATAGTACTCCTTTCATAGCCACATGTTTATAATAATTCCCGCTCAGCTTTTTCAATCATGCGTTTTACCATTTGACCACCAATAGGTCCGCCCTCATGTCCATTTTGAGCCGAGGTTAAATCTCCCTTATAGTGGTCGTTGTTTTCCTTGCAAAATTGAAGACGGCCGATTTCTGCGGCACATTCCAATTTAAACTTCGTTAATGCATCACGGCTTGAAGGCACAATAGGCGTTTTTGGTCTTGACATTTTTTTATCACCTCCTTACCGCGCGAATTAACATCATTTAAATTGATGTCCATGAAATAGTGTTTGCAAAAACAAATAAATCTTTCATGTTAAATTGAGGCATAAAACTGAATTATTATCTTTTGTTAATCACATAATAGACATAATAAAATGGTTGTGATTTCAAAATCATTTATTTAGA
>JGI24711J26586_10002528_pt1 | contig 12955 bp, 10 predicted proteins | sample BioPla3DNA1_FD_26586 | JGI IMG/M metagenome (IMG submission 26586)
CCTAAAGAAAACCAAGATAAACCTATTTTTTTGTTAAAGAACAATATTTTAATAAATTATTATAACAAAAAATAATTTTCTGTCAATAACTAAAAATAATCAAATTAAAAAATATTCATTATAAATCTGAATGTTTATTTTATACTTTCAACAAAAATCAAATTTACATCAATAATCAAATTCCCAAAAAAATAATTTAACAAAACAAAAACACTACAAACAAACTAAATAATTTTTTTAAAAACCAAAATACGAGCTACACTTCACACAACTAATTCAGTTAGTAAAATTTATAAAAGTTTAATTCTGGTGCCCTTGTGAGGAATCGAACCTCAATTACAAGATCCGCAATCTTGCGTCCTATCCGTTGAACGACAAGGGCCTATAAACTATCAAATAAATATTCATTAAAAATGAGTATTTAAAACACAAAAATTATACTATAAAAAAACAAAGTCGTCAAGATCTTGACGACTTTAAACTTTATAAATTTTAGCTTTTAACTTTAATGAATTTGCCAATTTCTAGCTGCTCGATCAGATAATGGTTCATTTTCTCTTTCAAAATTTTCTGGTAAATAAGCTCTCAAAACATTTTTTACATCTACCGGGTTCATATCTAATAAAGGAACACGAATCATTGGTTTCAAAACTTCTTTTGTTTCTAAAAATAATGTTTTTACATCCGGTGGATTATAAATAATAAAAAAAGAATCTAATTCTGAAAAAGAATAAAAACGATTACCCACCACTACACCAAGTTCAGTAATTTTAAAAGAAATTTGTTTTGGATCTTGGTGAGCTTGTAAAAACAAAATAATTGCAAACAATATAATTATTAATGAAAATAAAAAATCCCTAGTTACCACACCATAAACAACAAAAAATATACCTAAACCACCCATAATAATATACCATAAAATACCCCTATTATATTTTTCATACTCTTGAATGGTCCATTCCTTTAGAATATCACCAATCAAAGTATCTTCTCTAATAATTTGAGACATATAAAAAAATTAAATCCTATAAAGATATTATAACATTTTTATAAAAAAACAACAACTTATTCATTTATAAACAATTTATACTACTTTAATAAATATTGCCAAAATGTTCTTTTTGCTTTATACTATTGCCGTATGTTAGAAAGACAGCCAATCAATTTTTTACATCAACAAACTGAAATAATTAAGCCAAAAAAACCTAAATGGCTCATTTTTTTGATTATTTTTATAATACTTTTAACTATAGGTTTTTTGGCTAGAAATATTGTAGGTGAATATGCTCCAAATGACCCTGAAGCTTATGACCCAGAAACATTAGAAGCCAAAAAACCTGAAGGATTTTTTAAAAAAATTTCTAATTTAGTATTTACCAAAGAAAATCAGTTAAAAGGACAAAAAGATGATCGTATAAATATCTTAACTCTTGGTATAGGTGGAGTTGGACACGATGGTCCTTATTTAACTGACACCATAATGATTATAAGTATAAAACCTTCTACTGGACAAATTGCCATGATTTCTATTCCTCGTGATTTAGAAATAAATATACCGGGATATGGTTACAGTAGAATAAATTTTGCTAATGCTTTTGGTGAAAATAAAAATCCTGGAGAAGGATCTCTTACTACAAAAAAAATTATAGAAGAAGCTTTTGATCTTGATCTACATTATTATTTGCGTATGGATTTCAAAGCTTTTGAAGAAATTATAAATGAAGTTGGAGGAATAACAATTAATGTAGATAATAATTTTATAGATCAACTGTATCCTGCTGCTAATAACGAATACCAAACTATTCAATTTAATAAAGGTATTCAAACGATGGATGGAAAAACTGCTTTAATCTTTGCTCGATCAAGACATGGTAACAATGGCGAAGGTTCTGATTTTGCTCGATCCAAACGACAACAAAAAATAATTCTGGCTCTAAAAGAAAAAGTATTATCTTTTTCTACACTTACCAATCCTATAAAAATAAATAATATTAGAAAAACTTTAGAAAAAAATATTCGTACTGATATTGAATTTTCTGATATTATGTCATTATTAAAAATGTTAAAAGAATTAGATACTCAAAATATTATTCATTTAGTAATAGATAATAGTGAGAATGGTTTTTTAAAAAATAGTTTTACTGCCAATGGTGCTTTTGTTTTACAACCAGTCACAGGAAATTTTGATAATATTTCTAAAACTATAAAAAATATTTTTGAAGAAATAAAAGCAGAAAAAAATAATACCCCTCAACAAGAACGACCAATTCTAACTTCGGCTAATATTGAAATTCAAAATGGTACTTGGATAGTTGGTATGGCTGCTAGAATGGAAAAAAGATTAACTGATAAAAATTTTCTAGTTACTCAAATTGGCAATACCAACAACAGACCAATAGAAAAAAGTGGAATTTACAAAATTACTGATAAAAATTTATTTGATAATTTAAAAACCCTAGCAGAAGAAACTCATATTCCTATAAAAGAAAAATTGCCAGAGGGTATACAAGTTGCCACTACAACTGATATACTATTAATAATTGGAACTGATTTTGATATATGATACACAAAAGAGAAATAAAAAAAGATAATTTACCAATTGTAGTGCTAATTGGCAGAGTAAATGTTGGTAAATCTACTTTATTCAATCGTTTGATAGAACAAAATCAAGCAATTGTTTCTGATATACCTGGAACAACTCGCACTAGTAATGAAGGTTTTATTTTATGGCGTGGTAAATATATGAAAATAATAGACACTGGCGGACTCACTTTTACTGATGAAATACCTCTAGAAAAAGATATTTTGAAACAAACTGAAAAAGCAATGAAAGAAGGAGATATTATTATTTTTGTAACTGATGCCAAAGATGGTATATTACCTCAAGAAAAAGAATTAGCCAAAAGAATGCGTCGCCTAAAAACTAAACCAGTAATTTTTGTAGCTAATAAAGTTGATAATAAAAAAATAGAATCTAATTTAAATAATCCAGAATGGTTCAAACTAGGTCTAGGAGAAGCTTTTGCAATTTCAGCTGCCAATGGTAGAGGTGTAGGAGATTTATTAGATTTACTTTATAAAACTGCTAATAAAATAAAAAAATCAGCCAAAATAAAAAAAGAAGATAAAAATATTTTTCAAGTAAGTTTAATTGGTAAACCAAATGTTGGTAAATCATCAATTTTTAATAAATTAATCGGCATGGACAAAGTTATTGTTAGTCCTCTAGCTCACACCACTAGAGAACCTCATGATACCTTAGTTTCTTATACTTATACTGATGAAAAAAATAAAGAGCAAAATCAATTGATAAACTTTGTAGATACAGCTGGCATTCGACGCAAAGCCAATGTTAGTGGAAAAATAGAAAGAGAAGGAATTAGTAAAAGTATTAAATCAGCAGAAAATTCCGATATTATATTATTTGTAATTGATGGTAATGAACCAATTACTTCTCAAGATAGACAACTTGGTGGTTTATTAGAAAAAAGATCAAAAAGTGTAATAATATTATTAAATAAATGGGATTTAAACAAAGATACTACTGATAAACATCGTAATAATATTAAAGAATTTGTTTATGCCAATTTTCCTCATTTAAAATTTGCTCCCATTATCTTTGTCAGTGGAAAAACTGGAGAAAATATTCATAAAATTTTTCCTGTACTTATCAAAGCTTGGCAAGCTAGACAAACAAAAATTACCACTGCTCCCCTAACTAGATTCATAACGAATATAACCTACAAACATCAACCTTCTCGAGGTAAAGGCACCAATCAACCAAAAATCTTAGGATTAAAACAAATTCATAATAACCCACCAATATTTGAAATGTCTGTTAAACATGGAACTTCTATTCATCGTTCTTATATCAATTTTGTAGAAAATCAACTTCGAGAAAAATTTAATTTTTTTGCTACACCAGTAGTTATCAAATTATCTAAAAGTAAAAAATAAATAAAGCCTATGTATCTTATTGTAGGACTTGGCAATCCAGGAAAACAATACGAAAAGACGCGTCATAATGTCGGTTTTATGGTATTAGAAAATCTTCAGGAAAAATTGCTTGAATATGGTATATCTAAATGGGAATTAAGTAAAAAATTTAATGCTGAAATCTGCGGAACCTCAATTAATAATCAAAAAATAATTCTAGTCAAACCTATGACCTTTATGAATGATTCTGGTATTGCTGTTCAGATCATTTCTCATTTTTATAAAATAAAAATTCAAGAATTAATTGTTATTCATGATGACAAAGATCTACCTTTGGGGGAAATAAAAATTCAAACTGGTTGTGGTGATGCAGGACATAATGGTATTAAATCTATTATTAAACACTTAGGTACAAAAAATTTTCACCGTATTCGTATTGGAATTGCTAGTGAAAATCCCAAAAAAATGGCTGATACAGCCAAATTTGTTCTTAATAAATTTGCTTTTTCCGAAAAGAAAAAAATTAATGAAATAATAGAGCAAACGACTGAAAAAATAATAATACTGATTCAAACTACTAAAAAATAAAATTTTAAATTAAAAGCCAGACAATTGTCTGGCTGCAAATTTTTTAAACAAAAATTTCTTAAATTATAAATTATTACGATTATCTTTTTTATAAATAATCAATATTTAATCTGCACAATCAATGTTATGAAAAAAGAAATTCTCTTCTCCTACTTTCCCAAAGCTACTGTAAAACGCTACCAACAACTAATAACTGTTTTTGGTAATTTAGATAAAGCTTGGCAAGCCGATAGTGAAATTTTAAAAAAAACTGGTTGGGAAGAAAAAGTTATTCAAGAATTTTTAAATTGGAAAAATAAAATTGATGAAGAAAAAATTACCAAAATTTTACAACAAGAAAATATTTATTGCTTAACGCGTGATGATGAAAACTATCCAGAATTACTCAAACAAATTTACGATCCTCCTTTTTGTCTTTTTGTGCGTGGTAATTTAGATATGATTAAATTTCCTATTGCAGTTGTAGGTACTAGAAAATTTACTAATTATGGTCAACAGATAACCGAAGAAATTGTATCCCAACTTGCTCAACAAGGAATAACCATTATTAGTGGTTTAGCTCTAGGAATTGACGGTATTGCTCATAATGCAACTATTGAAGCAGGTGGAAAAACAATTGCCGTTCTTGGAACTGGAATAAATAAAAAACATATTTATCCAGCTGCACATTATCAACTCTCAGAAAAAATTATTGCTTCTGGTGGAGCTCTTATTTCCGAATATCCTCCGGGAGCATTACCAAGTAAATATTCTTTTCCTCGTAGAAATCGAATTATCGCTGGTTTATCTGTTGGTACTCTAGTAATTGAAGCGCCTGAAGAATCTGGTTCACTTATCACAGCTCAATATGCCCTAGATAATAATCGTGAAGTTTTTGCCATACCACAAAATATCACTTCAATCAATTCTACTGGTGTAAATAATTTATTAAAAAATGGAGCTCATCTAATAACTCAAGCTGAAGATATTTTGGAAGTCTTAAATTTAGAAAAAATTAAAGAATTTATAGATAATCAAGAAATTATTCCTGATTCTCCCACAGAAGCAAAAATTCTTGAAATTCTGACTAAAGAACCAATTCATGTTGATGTTATTACTAAAAAAACTCAATTAGATAGCTCTACAGTTAATGCAACTTTAACTCTTATGGAAATGAAAGGAAAAGTCCGTAATTTAGGTGGTATGAACTATATTTTGGGTAGATAATGTTATTTTTATAAAAATAACACAAAAAAAGCTAAAATAAGTCAATTTTATGAAGCTAAATTGACAAAACCTCAAAAATACCTTAGACTGATAATTATGAATAAACTCGTTATTGTCGAATCTCCGACAAAAGCCAAAACTATTAGCAAATTTTTAGGATCTGATTTTACAGTTGAATCCTCTCTTGGTCATGTCCGAGATTTACCTAAAAGCAAAATGGGTATAGATATTGAAGGTGGTACTTTTGAACCAGAATATATTATTCCCAAACTTAAAACTCAACATGTCAAAAAATTAAAAGATTTAGCTAAAAAAAGCTCAGAAATTATTTTTGCATCTGACGAAGATAGAGAAGGAGAAGCTATTTCTTGGCATTTAGCTCAAGTATTAGGAATTAAACCAGAACAAGCCAAAAGAATCGTTTTTCACGAAATTACTAAACAAGCAATTGAAGAAGCTTTGAAAAATCCTCGTCAAATTGATCAAAAATTAGTTGATGCTCAACAAACTCGTAGAATATTAGATCGTTTAGTTGGTTATGAACTCTCTCCTCTTCTTTGGAAAAAAGTTGCTCGCGGACTTTCAGCTGGTCGTGTACAATCAGTAGCCGTTCGATTAGTTGTAGAAAGAGAAAGAGAAATTCAAAAATTTATTTCTGATGAATATTGGAGTTTATCAGGTATTTTTTATTCTCCAGAAAAAACAGAACAAATTTTTACTGCCAATCTTCATGCAATTGATAAAAAGAAAATAAATAAATTAGATTTAAAAAGTAAAAATCAAATAGATAAAATTTTAGCTGATTTAGAAAATAAAACTTTTTCTATTACTAAAATTGAAAATAAAGAAACAAAGCGCACTCCTCCGCCACCATTCACCACTTCTTCTTTACAACAAACTGCCAATAATATTTTTGGTTATAGTGCAAAACAAACTATGCGCTTAGCTCAACAACTTTATGAAGGTATAGAAATTGGAACTGAAGGTCAAGTGGGCTTGATTACTTACATGCGTACTGATTCTTTAAATTTATCAGATAAATTTATTCAAGAAGCTAATCAACATATAAAAAATACTTGGGGAGACAAATATACTTTATCTGCACCAAGACGATATAAAAATAAATCCAAAGGCGCTCAAGAAGCTCATGAAGCTATTCGTCCAACTAATGCCAATCGCACTCCTGATTCACTCAAAAATTATTTAACTCCTCAACAATTAAAAATTTACACTATTATTTGGAAACGCGCTCTAGCCACTCAAATGACTGTTGCTCGATTGAATAAAGTTTCTATGGATATTGTAACTGGAAAATATTTATTTCGCGCTAATGGTCAATCAATGATTTTTCCTGGTTGGCTCACTCTCTATCCTAATAATATAAAAGAAGAAATGCTTCCTGAATTAAAAGAAAATGATATTGTAAATTGTCAAGAATTAAAACCTGAACAACATTTTACCGAACCACCGGCTCGTTATTCTGATGCCACACTTGTAAAAACTTTAGAAGAATATGGCATCGGACGACCATCTACTTATGCCCCTACTATTGCAACTATTGAAGAAAGAAAATATGTAGAGCGTGATACTAACAAAAAATTAAAACCAACTGATATTGCTTTTGTAGTAAACGATCTTTTAGTAGAACATTTTCCACAAATTGTTGATTATGCTTTTACTGCGCAAATAGAAAAAAATTTAGATGAAATTGCCGAAGGTACTAAAAATTGGCAACCGATTATTGCAACTTTTTATCGTCCCTTCCATGATTTAATTGAACAAAAAAATGAAGAACTTAGTAAAAAAGATACACTCAAAATGCGTGAACTTGGAATTGATCCCAAAACTAAAAAACCAGTTTATGCTCGTATTGGACGCTTTGGAGCTTTTGTTCAGCTCGGTTCAAAAGATGATGCAGAAAAACCTCGTTTTGCTAGTTTACAAAAAGATCAAAGTGTAGAAACAATCACTCTTGATCAAGCTCTTACTCTTCTTACTCTTCCCCGAATTCTCGGTCAAGATGAAGAAGGCTTTGATATCAAAGCTAATATTGGTCGTTTCGGACCATATATTCAAGTAGATAAAAAATATTATTCTCTAAAAGAACAAGATCCTTACACTATTACTCTTGCAGAAGCTCAAGAAGTTATTCGCGCTGGTAAAGAAAAACAAGCTAATAAAGAAATAAAAATTTTTCCAAATTCTAATATTCAAATTCTCAATGGTCGCTATGGTATTTATATCACCGACGGTCAAAAAAATGCCAAAATTCCCAAAGACAAAATCCCCGAAGAACTTACTCTTGCTGAATGTGAAGAACTGATCAAAGCTGCTCCAGAAAAAAAGAAAAGAACTTTCCGAAAAAAGAAAACCTAAAAACAAAAAAACTCTCAAATAATTTTGAGAGTTTTTTAATTCACAATTCACAAATATTTTATGAATTATGAACTCCTTACCCGGTCGCGTACTTATTTCAGCACGCGACCGGGTGTTTTGAGATGTTATATTTAAAACGACAGTATTCGCTTAAAAGCGAAATTGTCGATAAGGTGGGGGAAAAGTTTAGATTTCCTTGTCCTTTACACCTCTTCTCGATACATATTTTTCTCCCAAACGAAGAAAAATATTACAAGCCCAATCCCCGGTCTTATAAATAAATATAAAACCTAAACAAGAAATTGTTGTCAAAATAAAAAATGTAATAAATGGATCAAAATAAATATTTTGATCTCTATAAAAATCATAAATGATTCCAACAATTTCATATGCCATCCCAATTATAGAAAATAAACCTATAATGGAAAACAAAATCAATGCAATAAGGAACGGTGAAAAAATGATACTGAACACTACAATCAAAAAAAACCTCAAAAGATCCTTCTTTGTTACATTTTGTAACCTTCTTGAAATACTCATGACACCCTCCTTTGTCGCATCTTGCGACATACTAAAAAGTAAAATCTCCATTCGCACAATCATGCGAACCATAGTTGATCTAATATTTAGATTAACTATGGTTCGCATGATAAAAAACATCTCAATTTTAATGAACTTTAGTTTTAATATAGTAATTTTACTATATTATTAAAACTAATGATATATTATAACACAAAAACAAGGTTTTGTCAAGATCTATTCTTTTTTATTATTATTTCCCCTTGCCTGTCTCGCCGTAGCTTTAGCGAAGGCGGACCTGTCTCGCTGAAGGCGGAAGGAATTATTCCCCCCTTGAGGGGGGTTGGGGGGTGTTAGCTCGTCAAAATAGCAGGAAAGAAGTTCTTATTATTCCCCCCTAGAGGGGGGTGCAGGGGGGTGTTGATTGATTGGTATTAAATAATATTTTTACCTTGAATAGATTCCCGCTTTCGCGGGAATGACAAGAGAAGATAGGCGGGGACGGGAATGACAAAAAGAGTGAACGGGAATCCAGTAAAATAAAATTATAAAAACAAAACAAACAAAAGATCCCATATTATATAATATAGGATCTTTTGTAGCGGTGAGGAGGTAACCCCAATGCCGTTTGGTAATGATAAGGCCCTCTGACCGCTACACTATAAGAATAACAAAAAACAAATAAAAAATCAAATAAAAATAGAAAAACCCCATCCATATCGGCCAGGGTTTTTCTTCGGCGTTGTGTTTACATCACCTTATCATTACTATTTATAAGTATAGCATAAAATAATTATTTTGTCAAGACCATCATTACTCCTTTAAAAAAAAGCTTAAAAATCAAGACAAACTAGTCAATATCTTCCCGCTTATCGTACTTACTTAACACTAATAAACAAACTAATCCAAAATAAATTTAAAATAAGATACTCAAAAATCCACCAAAAACTTGCAAAATTTAGTTAAATAAGGCAAAATACTTTATATGACTAAAAACCAAAGTATTGAAAAATTATTAGACTTAGTAAAGTCTTATGATAAAAAAGCTGATCTAGAAATGATTCGTTTAGCTTATGATTTTGCTGCTGAAGCTCACGAAGGACAAACTAGAAAAACCGGAGAACCTTATATCACCCACCCTCTAGCCACCGCTTTTATTTTAGCAGAAATGAGAATTGATCCTGTAATTATTTGTGCCGCTTTATTACATGATGTTCCCGAAGATACTAATCGTACTTTAGAAGATTTAAAAGAAAATTTTGGTTCAGAAATTTCTTCTTTAGTAGAAGGAATTACTAAATTAGGTAAATTGAAATATCGTGGAGTTGAAAGATATATAGAAAACTTGCGTAAAATGTTTGTAGCTATGGCCGAAGATGTTAGAGTAATGATTATTAAGTTTGCTGATCGAATTCACAATTTACAAACTTTAGATGTACAACCAGAACCAAAACAACATCGCATTGCTCTTGAAAGTTTGGAAATTTATGCTCCAATTGCCAACCGATTGGGTATGGGTGAATTCAAAGGAATTTTGGAAGATTTATCTTTTAAATATATCAATCATGAAGAATATGAAAGAGTTTTTAAATTAAAAGAAGAAAAATTAAAGAATAAACAAATATTATTGAAAAATATAAAAAAACAAACTAAAGAAGAATTAGAAAAAACTGGAATAAAAATAATTTCTATTCATGGTAGAGAAAAAAAATTATACAGTCTATACAAAAAATTATTAGAAAAAAATAATGATATAGACAAAATATATGATCTGGTAGCTATTCGTATTATTGTTCCTTCCATAGCCGATTGTTATGCTAGTTTGGGAATATTACACAAACTTTGGACACCTCTCAAAGGAAGGATCAAAGATTATATTTCCCAACCCAAACCAAATTATTATCAATCTTTACATACAACCGTTTTTACTGATAATGGAGAAATTGTTGAATTCCAAGTTCGCACTCCAGAAATGCATGATGAAGCAGAATTTGGTATAGCGGCTCACTGGCACTATGATGAATCTGGTTCAAAAATACCCAAAAAAGATTTGCGTTGGGCCAAAGAATTAGCTGAAATACAAAAAGATATTTTAAATCGTTTATCAGATTTAGAAGAAATTAAAGTGGATTTTTTACAAACTAGAATTTTTGTTTTTACTCCAAAAGGTGATGTAATTGATTTACCAGAAGGAGCTACACCTGTTGATTTGGCTTATCATATTCATACAGACATTGGTAATAAATGTATAGGCTCTTTGGTAAATGAAAATATGGCAACTTTAGATACTAAATTAAAAAATGGTGATGTAGTAGAAATAATTACTGATAAAAACCGCAAAGGTCCAAGTCGAGATTGGTTAAAATTTGTCAAAACTAAAAGTGCCAAAGAACGAATCAATTCCGCATTACGCAAACAACAACAATTTAATATTGTAAATTGGTTAATTAATAAAAATTAAATCCCGACTTGATTAGTCGGGATTTTTTAACTCAATTCATTAATTAAACGCTTTAAATCTTCAGCAGAATAATATTCAATTTCAATTTTTCCTTTATTTCCTTTTTGAGTGATATGTACTTTGGTACCCAGAGCTTCTTCTAAAATTCTTTCTGAAGCTATAATATTTGGATCTCTACGAACAGAACCTTTACGAGAAACTACTGGACGATTTTGTATAACATTTTCTACCTCTCTCACAGTCATTTTTTCACCTAACATACTTTTGAGTACACTAATTTGTTCTTTTTCACTATTAAGACTTAACAAAGCTTTAGCTTGACCAACACTAATTTTTTTATCTACCAAAGCTTTTTGAACAATTTCTGGTAAATCTAATAAACGCACAAGATTGGCAATAGTAGAACGAGCTTTACCAACTTGTTCTGCAACTTTTTCTTGAGTTAAATTAAATTCATCTATAAGACGACGATAAGCGAAAGCTTCTTCAATTGCATTTAAATTCTGTCTTTGAATATTTTCAATAAGCGCTAATTCTAATTTTTCTTGCTGACTAACACTGCGTATAATAGCAGGAACAGTTGCTAAACCAGCAATTTGTGAAGCGCGCAAACGCCTTTCACCGGCAATCAATTCATAACCCCCATCAGCTTTTTCAGTTATTACTAATGGTTGTAAAATACCATGTTTTTTTATAGAGCTAACTAAATCCTCTAATTCTTGATGAGAAAATTCTTTTCTTGGTTGTTCAGAATTAGGAGCAATTTCAGTTATTGAGACATCCCAAATCCGACCTTCTCCATTTACAATGCCGGTCTCATGACGAATAATTTTTCTAGTTTTTTGTTGAGGTATAAGAGAATTTAAACCTTTTCCTAAAGCCATAAAATAATTTTAAAAATAATTTGTTTGATGTTTTTCAATAATTTCTCGAGCTAAGCGTTCATAAGCTTTAGCACCTTTACCACTTGGTTCATAATGAAAAATTGTTTTACCAAAACTAGGAGCTTCTGCAAGACGAACAGTGCGAGGAATAACAGCTCGAAAAATAGTATCGGGAAAATATTTATAAAGTTCATTCATTACATCTTCTGAAAGTCTAGTGCGTTTATCAAACATAGTAATCACCGCGCCTAAAATTTGAAGATCTGGTTTAATATTATCTTTTATTAAATTGATAGTATTTAAAAGTTGACTTAATCCTTCTAAAGCATAATATTCTGCTTGAACAGGAATAAGAAGTTCATCAGCTGCCACTAAACTATTTATTGTAAGTAATCCCAAAGATGGTGGACAATCTATAATAATATAATCATAAGCATGTTTTACTTCTTCTAAAAGATCTAATAAAATAAATTCTCTTCTTTCCATATCTACTAACTCAATACTTGCTCCTGCTAAATCTGTTGTACTTGGAGCTAAACGCAATCCTTCATGAGCAGTATTTCTTACTATATCATGAAGTCTTTTTTGTTGTGACAAAGCCTCATAAATACCATATTTTAAATTATCTTTTTGAATACCCAAACCACTAGAAGCATTACCTTGTGGATCCATATCAACTAATAACACAAAAAAACCTAATTCTGCTAAACTAGCTGCAAGATTCATCGCTGTGGTTGTTTTTCCTACTCCACCTTTTTGATTTACTACTGAAATTACTTTTGACATAATAAATATATTATAACAAATATTGACAAAAATACCAAGATATTTTATAATGTATGGGTATAAAAAATATCCAAGTATTTAATTAAAAAATAAAAACTTATTTTCTTGAAAAAGAAATAATATAAATAAACAAAAAATTATAAAAAGCCCGAGTGCCTGCCTGCCGGTAGGCAGGGCGGAATTATTCCGCCTCTTAAAA
>JGI24711J26586_10002540_pt1 | contig 12925 bp, 10 predicted proteins | sample BioPla3DNA1_FD_26586 | JGI IMG/M metagenome (IMG submission 26586)
TGGAAGATGCCTTGATTGATTTTGACGGCACGCTTTTATTTGTCAGCCACGACCGTTATTTCATTAACCGTGTAGCGACAAAAGTGCTTGAAATCTCTGAAGAAGGCTCAACCCTTTACCTTGGTGATTACGATTATTACCTTGAGAAAAAAGCAGAGCTGGAAGAATTAGCTCGCTTGAAAGCTGAAGAAGCACAAGAAAAAACAACAGTTGTCGTNGAAAAAGCGCCAGCTANTGATTATCAAGCGCAAAAAGCAAATCAAAAAGAACTTCGTAAACTCACACGCCGAATCACTGAAATTGAAAATCAATTAGAAGAAATTGAAGCGCGTGAAGAAGAAATCAACCAAGCCATGCTTGCNACAAACGAAGCAAGTGAGTTGATTGATTTGCAAAAAGAACTCGATGAACTAACTGAACAACAGGAAAATCTNATGCTTGAATGGGAAGAACTCAGCGAAAAGGTTGAGGGNTNAAATACTAGTAATCTCGGCAGAAATGTCGGGATTTTTTGTTTTTGAAAAATCAATAGCAGGCTATTGACTTTCATCTTTAAAGTTTTATAATAGTGTTGGAAATAAAATGAAATGTTTAGCAAATCTTAAAGAGTGCCTGCTGATTTGGAGTGGCATTTTTTGAACTTGCTTTTTTATTGTTGGAGGTTACTATGAATCCTAAAAATGCTCCATATGGTTGGTTGGTTAAGCGGATTGCGCATCGTTTGGAACAAAATATGAATAACTTTCTAAAACCTTATAACATCACTATTATGCANTCTTGGGTTTTGCTTTATTTGAAGGATACCAAGGCATGCTGTACTTANAAGGAACTTGAGAAGGCGTTTGAGGTTTCGCAACCAACGATGGTTGGGATTATCTCACGTTTAGAGCAAAAGGATTTAGTCAATTCTGTTCAGGATGAAAANGATAAGCGCATTAAGAAGGTTCATATTACTGACAAGGGGCTTGAAGTGATTATTCTGGTGTGTGACCACTTGAAAGAGTCAGAAGATGATATCATTAGTGGCTTTTTTGATAATGAAAAAGAAACATTTCATTCTTTGCTTGAGAGAGCTTATTATAATGTTGTAGAAAGAGGTGACAAGAATGATTAAAACTCTTTTAGCTCAAGTTAAGGAGTACAAGACACCGTCTTTGCTTGCTCCTTTGTGTGCGGCTTTAGAAGTTTTCTTCGATATGTCAGTCCCTTTTGTCATTGCTAAATTGATTGACCAAGGGGTTCAAGCTGGAAATCTAGCTGTTGCCATGAAATATGGTATTTTAATGTTAATCCTTGCCACATGTGGCTTGACGACTGGTTTTTTAGCTGGTAAATTTGCTGCGCAAGCATCNGCAGGTTTCGCCGCTAATTTGCGTGAAGGTATGTATGATAATATTCAAACCTTTGCTTTTTCAAATATTGATAAATACAGCACAGCTGGTCTTGTCACTCGTATGACAACAGACGTTACAAACGTGCAAAATGCTTATCAGATGATTATTCGTGTGGTTGTGCGTGCACCTCTTACAATCATTGTCAGCATGATTATGTGTTTTGTAGTTGATAATCGTTTGAGTTTGATTTTCCTTGCTGCTGTTTTGATTCTTGGAGCCTCTCTCTTATTTATCATGCGTAAGGCGATGTCTACTTTTAATTATGTCTTTCGCAAATACGATGATTTGAATGCTAGTGTTCAAGAAAATATTTCAGCCATTCGAGTTGTCAAAGCTTTTGTACGTGAAAAATACGAAAACAAAAAATTCACGAAAGCAGCTGAAAACATTTATAATCTTTTTGTTAAAGCTGAAAAAATCATCATTTTTAACGTTCCAGTTATGATGACAATCATCTTCGGATGTATCATTTGCTTGTCATGGTTTGGGGCACAGTTTATCGTTGGCGGAACACTTACAACAGGTGAATTGACTTCTTTGATGTCTTATATCTTTGCCATGATGATGTCACTCATGATGCTATCAATGATTATGGTTATGGTTTCAATGAGTACTGCCAGTGCAGAACGTATCGCTGAAGTTTTGAATGAAAAAGCTGATATTGTTAATCCTGAAAATCCATTAATGGAAGTTCCAAATGGAGAAATCAATTTTGACCACGTGCATTTTTCATACAAACATGGCGGTGGCGAAGAAGTGCTTTCTGATATTGATTTGAGCATCAAGTCAGGTGAAATTATCGGTGTTATCGGTGGTACAGGTTCAGGGAAAACATCATTTGCTAACTTGATTTCTCGCCTTTACGATGTAGATACTGGGTCAATTAAAGTTGGTGGACATGATGTTCGTGAATATGATTTGGAAGTTCTTCGTGACCAAGTTGCAGTTGTTCTTCAAAAAAATGTCCTTTTCTCAGGTACTATTTTAGACAACCTTCGTTGGGGTAATGAAAATGCGACTGACGAAGAATGTATCGAAGCTTGTCGTCAAGCTTGCGCTGATGAATTCATCGAGCGTTTCCCTGACAAATATAACACTTGGATTGAGCAGGGTGGAAGCAACGTTTCTGGTGGTCAAAAACAACGTCTATGTATCGCCCGCGCATTGCTTAAAAAACCAAAAGTCTTGATTCTTGATGATTCAACAAGTGCCGTTGATACAGCAACAGATGCCAATATTCGTAAGTCATTTGAAGAAACTATCCCAGGAACAACAAAAATTATCATTGCGCAACGTATCTCAAGTGTGCAACATGCTGATAAGATTTTGGTTCTTGATGATGGTAAAATCTCAGGCTTTGCTAGCCATGATGAATTACTTAAAACAAATGCTATCTATCGTGAAATCAATGATGTTCAGCAACAAGGTAGCGGTGATTTTGATGAGGAAGGAGGTAATAACTAATGTCTCAATCTAAAACTCAAGTGAATAAACAGGCAACGCTAAAACGTGTTTTGGCTTATGTTTTCAAAAACTATAAGTGGCGATTTATGGCAGTGTTTGTTTTGATTTTAATCTCTGCCCTTTGTATGGTTCGTTTTAGTTTGTTTATGCAAACTTTGATTGATAGTTATATTACCCCTCTTTTAGCAGCTAAGAATCCTGATTTTTCAGGATTGGCACACGCTATTTTCCAATTGATTATTATTGGGATTATCGGGGTTGCAANTACTTATACCTTTAACCGTCTTATGGTTTATGTTGGACAAGGGACAATGCGTCGCATTCGTGTTGATTTGTTCACACACATGGAAAGCTTGCCAATTAAGTACTTTGACACACATGCCCATGGGGATATCATGTCAATCTACACTAACGACGTTGATACTCTTCGTCAGTTGATTAGTCAAAGTATTCCGCAAGTGGTGAATTCAACTTTTTCTATCGTGACAACATTTGTCAGCATGCTTGTTTTGAACGTGCCATTGTCAGTTTTGTCACTATTTATGGTTGTTATTCTACTTTACGTGGCTCGTAAAATCGCTGCACAATCATCAAAATATTTCCATGACCAACAAAATGATCTTGGTCGTGTCAATGGGTTCATTGAAGAAATGATGGATGGTCAGAAAGTCGTTAAAGTTTTCAACCACGAAGAGCGTGCTAAGGAAGATTTTCGAAAACTTAACCAAGAACTTCGTGAATCTGCTACAAATGCCAACATCTTTGCGAATATCTTGATGCCAGTTTCTGCTAATATCGGTCACTTTTCATATGTTCTTTGTGCCATGCTTGGAGCAGTTCTTGCTCTTAATGGTTATGCTGGCTTGACTTTGGGGACTTTGGTTTCTTTCCTAGCATTAAACCGTGGTTTTACTAATCCGATTACTCAAATCAGTCAACAAATCAACTCTGTTGTTATGGCGATGGCCGGTGCTGACCGTGTTTTCCAACTGCTAGATGCAGAACCTGAATTGGATGAAGGTTACGTTGAATTAGTTAATGCAAAAGAAGATGCTGCTGGAAATCTGCAAGAAGTGGAAGANTCAACTGGTANTTGGGCTTGGAAACANCCACACGAAGATGGTACAGTGACTTATCATAAACAAGAAGGTCGTGTAACTTTCACAGATGTAACTTTTGGTTATAACGATGATAAGATGGTTTTACATGACATTAATTTGTTTGCGGAACCTGGTCAAAAAATCGCTTTTGTNGGCTCAACTGGTGCAGGTAAAACAACCATTACAAACTTGATTAACCGTTTCTACGACATCCAAGAAGGTAAGATTCATTACGATGGTATTAACATTCGTAAAATCAAAAAAGCTGACCTTCGTCGTAGTTTAGGAATTGTATTGCAAGATACGCACCTCTTTACAGGAACTGTTATGGATAACATCCGCTACGGACGTTTGAATGCGACTGATGAAGAGTGTATTGAAGCAGCTAAATTAGCTAATGCACATGATTTCATTAAACGTTTGCCTGAAGGTTATGATACTATTTTGACAGGTGACGGAAGTAATCTTTCTCAAGGACAACGTCAATTGCTTGCGATTGCGCGTGCAGCTGTGGCAAATCCACCTGCTTTGATTTTGGATGAAGCAACCTCATCAATTGATACGCGTACTGAAGTCCACGTGCAAGAAGGTATGGATGCTNTNATGAAAGGTCGTACAACATTTGTTATCGCTCACCGCTTGTCAACTGTTCGCAATGCTGATTGTATCATGGTTCTTGAACAAGGACGCATCATCGAACGTGGTAACCACGACGAGTTGATTGCGCAAAAAGGACGTTATTACCAACTTTACACAGGTAATGCCATTAGTGAATAATAGATTTAAACAATCTTTGGAAAATAGCACGGCTGTTTTTCAAGGGTTGTTTTTTGTTTTAATATTTTATTTGAAAATGTTAAATTGTCGTGATACACTTTGTTCAAAATAAAGGAGGGTTATCATGGTAAAATCTATTGACATTCGGCAACTTTCAGAGGCTATTTCGGTTGAAAAAGATAATGGAACTAAGGTGAATTATTTCTTATATCCCGAATTTGAAATTCATCAAAATATTTTACCTGCAAATACCATTCAAGATTGGCATAAGCATCAAGCTATCGAGGAAATTATTGTACCAACAAAAGGAAATGTAACTATTCAAGTCTTGGAAGACAATGCTGTAAGGACCTACACTGCGAATTGTGGTGAAGTTCTGCGTGTCAAACAATCTATACACAGAATCATTGGTGATGATAAAGAAGAAACAGAGTTTATCGTTTTCCGATTTGTACCGACTGGTAACGACCAATCTGACAAAATCAAAAACGACAAAGTCGATTGCGAAAAATTGGTAGCAGAAATTTTGAAAGAGAAGTAAGGCTAAAAGGCGCATTTGGCGCCTTTTTTAGTCTATCTTTTTAAAACGTTTGCAAATAACGGTTAAATAATTTGTGATTTGAGACATAATATCATATGATGAATGGACTAAGAAAAAGATATTTGGAGGGCAATGTGATGAATTTGTCTCTAGAACAATATATAGATATGTATCTCAAAATGCAGCGTATTCGCGAGTTTGATATGCGCATTAATAAGTTAGTCCGACGTGGCTTTGTCCAAGGCATGACGCACTTTTCAGTTGGAGAAGAAGCGGCAAGTGTTGGAGCAATGGCGCACTTGACTTATGATGATATTATTTTTTCAAATCATCGTGGGCATGGGCAGTGCATTGCTAAGGATATGGATTTGAATAAGATGATGGCTGAGCTTGCTGGCAAGGTGACTGGAGTGTCAAAAGGTCGTGGTGGTTCCATGCATTTGGCAGATTTTGAAAAAGGCAATTATGGTACGAATGGTATTGTTGGTGGTGGCTATGCACTTGCTGTTGGTGCTGCCTTGACACAACAGTATAAAAAGACAAATAACATTGTTGTTGCTTTTTCTGGTGACGGTGCAACCAACGAAGGCTCTTTTCATGAATCAGTAAACCTAGCAGCCACTTGGAGATTACCTGTCATTTTCTTTATTATTAATAACCGTTATGGTATTTCTATGGATATTAGGAGAGCGACCAACACGCCGCACCTTTACACACGTGCTGAGGCTTATGGCATTCCTGGTTTTTACTGTGAAGATGGTAATGATGTCCTAGCGGTTTATGAGACAATGGGCAAAGCGGTTGACCACGTGCGTTCTGGAAATGGTCCAGCCATTGTTGAGGTGGAATCCTACCGTTGGTTTGGGCATTCGACAGCTGACGCAGGCAAATATCGAAGTAAAGAGGAAGTTAATGACTGGAAGAAAAAAGACCCGCTTGTTAAATTTCGCACGTACTTGACTGAAAATCATTTAGCAAGCCATGACGAATTGGATGCTATCGATGCGCAAGTAGTTAAAGAAATCGATGATGCTTATGCATTTGCACAAAATAGTCCTGAACCAGATTTGTCAGTAGCGTTTGAAGATATCTGGGTAGATTAAGTGCCTTTCAATCACAAAGAGGAGAAAGACAATGACTGAAACAAAACAAATGGCATTTCGTGAAGCAATCAATCTTGCAATGACAGAGGAAATGCGAAAAGATGATACGATTTTTCTCATGGGAGAAGATGTTGGCATTTACGGTGGTGACTTTGGCACGTCTGTAGGCATGTTTGAGGAGTTTGGTCCTGAACGAGTCAAGGATACACCGATTTCAGAAGCTGCAATTGCAGGAAGTGCTATCGGTGCTGCGATAACTGGTCTTCGTCCGATTGTTGATGTGACTTTTATGGATTTCATCACTATTGCGCTTGATGCCATTGTTAATAACGGCGCTAAAAATAATTACATGTTTGGTGGCGGTTTGAAAACACCAGTGACCTTTCGTGTAGCCTCTGGTTCTGGTATTGGTTCAGCAGCGCAACATTCGCAGTCTCTAGAAGCTTGGCTGACTCATATTCCTGGCATCAAGGTTGTTGCACCAGGAAATGCTAATGATGCTAAAGGACTTCTAAAATCAGCTATTCGAGATAATAATATCGTTATTTTCATGGAGCCAAAGGCGCTTTATGGCAAGAAAGAAGAAGTCAGTTTGGATTCTGATTTTTATTTGCCGCTTGGAAAGGGTGAGATTAAGCGTGAAGGAAATGATTTGACTGTTGTTTCTTATGGTCGCATGCTGGAACGCGTCCTTCAAGCAGCAGATGAAGTGGCATCTGACGGTATTAGCGTTGAAGTCGTGGATCCGCGGACGCTTATTCCACTTGATAAGGAGTTAATTTTCAATTCTGTTAAAAAAACTGGAAAGCTCATGCTGGTTAATGACGCTTATAAGACAGGTGGTTTTATTGGAGAAATAGCTGCGCTGGTTACAGAAAGTGAAGCTTTTGATTACCTTGATTATCCGATTGTGCGCTTGGCAAGTGAAGATGTGCCAGTTCCATATGCCCGTGTTTTGGAAGAAGGTATTTTGCCAGACGTTGCTAAGATTAAAGCAGCCATTTATCAGATGGCACGTAACGGTCGGAAGTCTTGAAAGGAGTCTCTGTGGTAAATGAAATGATTATGCCAAAGGCATCTGAAATTGGAAAAGTTCGTGCCACACCAGCTGCTAGAAAGTTGGCACGTGAGCGCGACATTGATTTAGAAAAAATCAGTGGTAGTGGCGAAAATGGACGAATTCACAAGGAAGATGTCGAACAATTTAGCAAGATTCGTGTGACGCCACTAGCTCGCAGAATTGCTAAGGACAGAGGTGTTGACCTTGAAAAGCTAGTTGGAACAGGTGTTTCTGGCAAGATTACTAAGGAAGATGTTCTAGCGAGTCTAGGTGGAGTTACTCCTCAAAAAGAAGTTAAGAAAAGTCAAGTACCAAATCAACCTATAGCTGTGTCAGATACATCACTTGCCAGTGACGGAGTTGAGATAGTTAAAATGTCTGCTATGCGTAAAGCCATTTCAAAAGGAATGAGTCAATCATACTTTACGGCGCCAACTTTTACGCTTAATTACGACGTTGATATGACAAATTTGATTGCTCTTCGAAAGCAACTTGTTGAACCAATTAAGGAAAAGACTGGCTATAAGGTCACTTTCACTGACTTGATTGGGCTTGCTACGGTTAAGACTTTGATGAAAAAAGAGCATCGTTTTCTGAACGCTTCTCTGATTAATGATGCTCAGGAAATTGAAGTGCATCATTTTGTCAATCTTGGAATTGCTGTTGGACTTTCTGAAGGATTAGTGGTTCCTGTGATTCATGGCGCTGAACAGATGAGCTTGTCAGACTTTGTGGTAGCTTCAAAAAATGTTATTGAAAAAGCACANACTGGCAAATTGAAATCNGCNGACATGTCTNGCTCAACTTTCACCATAACAAATCTTGGAATGTTTGGAACCAAGTCATTTAATCCAATTATAAATCAACCAAATTCGGCGATTCTTGGTATTTCAGCAACCATTGATACACCTGTTGCTCATGAGGGTGAAGTGGTTATTCGACCAATTATGGGAATGAGTTTGACCATTGACCATCGCTTGGTTGACGGAATGAATGGTGCAAAATTCATGTTGGATTTAAAAGCACTTCTTGAAAATCCGCTGGAATTATTAATTTAGCTAATGAACTGAAAAGAAAGGTAATTTATGGCAATAGAAATTATCATGCCAAAGCTTGGCGTTGACATGCAAGAAGGCGAAATCATTGAATGGAAAAAAGCGGAGGGCGATTCTGTTCAAGAAGGCGATATTTTGCTTGAAATTATGTCTGACAAGACAAATATGGAAATCGAAGCCGAGGACTCTGGAGTACTTTTGAAAATTGTTCACAAGGCTGGTGAGGTAGTCCCAGTCACGGAAATCATTGGCTACCTCGGTGCTGAAGGTGAGGGAGTTGAGAAAATTGAACAAGCCACAGCAGACTTAACTGCAGCAGGATTGGAAGTACCTAAGGAAGTGGCGGCTGATGCGACTTTTGAACAAAAAGTTCCGCTTGCAGCTGATGAGTATGACATGATTGTGGTTGGTGGAGGTCCTGCAGGCTATTATGCAGCTATCCGTGGTGCCCANCTTGGAGGAAAAATTGCAATCGTTGAAAAATCAGAGTTTGGCGGTACCTGCCTAAATGTTGGCTGTATCCCAACCAAAACTTATCTTAAAAATGCTGAAATCCTTGATGGGTTAAAAATCGCCGCTGGTCGTGGTATCAATCTAGCCTCAACTAGCTACAGTATTGATATGGATAAGACAGTTGCATTTAAAGATTCTGTTGTCAAAACACTGACAAGTGGTGTTCGTAGTCTTTTGAAAGCCAATAAAGTAACTATCTTTGAAGGACTAGCCGAAGTCAATCCAGACAAGACAGTTACGATTGGCTCGCAAGTGATTAAAGGACATAGTATCATTTTGGCAACAGGGTCAAAAGTATCACGCATTAATATTCCAGGTATTGATTCTCCACTTGTTTTGACCTCTGATGATATCCTTGATTTGCGAGAAGTTCCGAAATCATTAGCTGTTATTGGTGGTGGTGTTGTTGGAGTTGAACTTGGCTTGGTTTGGTCGTCTTACGGCGTTGATGTGACCGTTATTGAAATGTCAGACCGCATTATTCCAGCAATGGACAAGGAAATCTCACAGGAATTGCAAAAAATTCTGACGAAAAAAGGCATGACTATTAAAACAAATGTTGGAGTGTCAGAAATTATTGAGAAAAACAATCAGCTTGAGTTGACGCTGACAAATGGCGAGAAAATCCAATCAGACAAAGCTCTGCTATCGATTGGACGAGTTCCACAACTGCAAGGCCTTGAAAATCTCAACCTTGACATGGAAGGCAATCGCATCAAAGTTAATGCTTATCAAGAAACGTCAATCTTTGGTATTTATGCCCCTGGTGATGTCAATGGTCAAAAAATGCTAGCGCACGCTGCTTATCGTATGGGAGAAGTGGCTGCTGAAAATGCTCTACGTGGTAATCATCGCAAAGCCAATCTCACATATACTCCAGCAGCGGTTTATACTCATCCAGAAGTTGCTATGGTTGGGTTAACTGAAGAGGCTGCGCGTGAGCAATACGGCGATATTTTGATTGGAAAATCAAGCTTCACAGGCAATGGACGAGCTCTTGCCTCTAATGAAGCACAAGGTTTTGTTAAAGTCATTGCTGACAGCAAGTACCATGAAATTCTTGGGGTGCATATTATTGGACCATCAGCAGCTGAGCTCATTAACGAAGCGGCAACTATTATGGAAAATGAATTGACCGTTGATGATGTTGCCCAAGCCATCCATGTGCACCCGACCTTTTCTGAAAACATGTACGAAGCATTTCTAGATACCATTGGTGAAGCTATTCATAACATGCCAAAGAGATAGATTGATATGCGCTATGATTCAGCAAGTTAGTATAAATCAAAAAAGAGTATGAGGTAGAATTCTCATACTCTTTTATGACTCTAAACTGTTTAGATTTCCTCTTCAACGAGTTTGTTTGAAGTTTGTGTTTTAGCGAGGTAGACGCCTGTCAACGTGATGATAATAGCGATAATAGATTGCAGGTTTAAATGTTCTTGGAAAATGACCCAAGCGTAAAGAGCTGCAACGACGGGTTGTGAAAGAGTGATTAATGATGACAGACTAGCATTGACTTTTCCTAGGCAATAAGCGAGCAGTCCTTGTCCTAAAATCTGTGACACAAGAGCTAGCGCCAAAAGTGGCCAGAGTTCTTCAAAGTTTTTAGGCACGTAAAAACCTTCTGTAAAGAAGATAACAGCAGCCAATACGAGCAATGTTCCAAAAGCGCTGAGGAACATGATAACATTTGATTTGACCGTATCACGTAGCTTGTAAACGGTAATCATGAACATTGCGTAAAAGACTGAAGCACCTAGGCTCATTGAATCGCCGAGAAGTCTCTCAGGTGACACAGTGACTTTATTTGCCATAAGGACAAAAACGCCTAGCAAAGTAACAAGTCCACCTAAAAGAAATTTTGGTGTCATTTTTTCTTTGAACAGAAAATAACTGACTGGAATCACCGTAAATGGTGTTAGATTAACGAGCAAATTTGAATTTGCCACAGTTGTGTAAGAAAAAGAACTGTTCCAAAAAGTCAAATCCCCTGCTAGAAAAGCGCCTGCTAAAACGATAGTGACAACTTGTTTATAGCTGAGTGATTGCAAATCTGATTTCTTGATAAAAGGCAGTAACATTGGGATGGAAAATAAAACTCGGTAAAAGCCAGTGTTGATTGGTGGCAATGGGCTGAGTTTTACAAAAATACCACCTGTTGCCAAAAAACAGATTGCTAAAAAGATTAGAAAGATGTATTTTGCTGAGTTACAGCGGTTGTTATTCATGTATTTTTTCACCTCGTGTAAAATTTTAAAGGATAAGTGGTATAATAAAAAGTACCAGTATTTAAAAATTTTTAGGTGCCACTTCGGAGGAAAAATGATTCATTTAGATAGAACAGCAGGTGCTAGCCCACTGTACCAGCAGATTTACCAGCAAATCAAGTCAGATATTTTGCAGGGCTATTTATCACCTGATGAGAAACTTTTAGGGACAAGAACGCTTGCTAAAATGCTTGAGGTCAGTCGAAATACTGTTGATAGAGCTTATGTGCAATTGACCTTGGAAGGATATATTGAAAGCCGTCAAAATGCAGGATTTTATGTTTTGAAATTACCAAAATCATTTAAATCAGAGAAAAAATTTAGCGAGCAAGTTCCGACGAATGAGGACTGTGTTTCTGATGAAGAGATTATTTATGATTTAACAAATAGTAGCCATACTAGCAATTTATTTCCCAAAAAAGTGTGGAAAAAGCATTACTTAAATGCGCTTGATGAGTTGGATGATGCTGAGAAGTTGTCGACACTTCAACCGTTTCAAGGCGAATATAAACTCAGAAAAGAGATTAGTCGCTATTTGGAACGTATTCGTGGGGTTAGGTGCCACCCGAGCCAGATTATTATCACGAGTGGTCTTCAGCAGTCGTTAGACTATCTTTGCCAGTTTTTAGGAAATACTCAAGAAAGTGTTTTGATGGAAGACCCAAGTTATCCCAAAGCGCGTGCAACTTTTAAGAAAAATCATTATCAAATTGTGACAGCTGAGGTTGATGACAAAGGGCTTGATTTGACAAAGGTTGACAAAAATGCCGCAATCAAAATGATTTACACAACACCGTCGCATCAATTTCCGCTGGGGATGATTATGCCCATATCAAGGCGTCAAGAGCTTTTAACGTTTGCAAAAGAAAGAAATTCTTTCATTATCGAGGATGATTATGATAGTGAGCTCCGCTATTATCAAAGACCAATTCCAGCTCTTAAATCGATTGACTACCTTGATCGTGTGATTTACTTGGGGACTTTTTCAAAGATATTATCGCCATCTTTTCGTATGGGCTACATGGTTTTGCCAGAACAGTTTACAGAAAAATTCTTAGAAAAAGGGAAACTTTATAATAGTACCGTTAATCTTTTGAACCAAATTGCGCTTGCTAATATCTTATCAAGTGGTGATTATGACCGCTTGGTTCGTAAGATGAATCATGTTTTTAAGAAACGTTATGAAGCATTTAAACAGGAATTTCAAAAATTTAAAACACCGATAGAGTTGTCTTCAAACGTTAGTGGTCAGTATTTTTTGTTGCACTTATCAAATGGGATGCAGCAGGATGAGTTGATTAAAAAAGCTGAAAAAGAAGGTGTCCGAGTTTATGACACCATGCAATTTTGGCAAGAAAAAGCAGCCTGCCCTCAGGAAAGTCTTTTTCTAGGTTTTAGTAAAATTGATTTGGAAGATATTCCAGATTGCGTTAGCCGCCTCAGATGGGCATGGGAGAAGTAGTGAGCATATTAAGAGACGGTGGGATAGGATTCTGATATACTAAGCCTAATGAAAATGAAGGAGCTTTCATATGAAGTATATCGTCAATAAGTCTCATAATCCTGCCTACAATATTGCGTTAGAAGCTTACGCTTTTCGTGAATTGTTAGCTGAAGATGAGCTTTTCATTCTTTGGATTAATGAGCC
>JGI24711J26586_10002542_pt1 | contig 12918 bp, 14 predicted proteins | sample BioPla3DNA1_FD_26586 | JGI IMG/M metagenome (IMG submission 26586)
ACTATTCGGTGCCTGCCTAGCGGTTTACTATTTTAGATCTCGATAGATGCCTTAGCGTTGCTGAACACCTTATTTACGTCTGGAATCTTAACTTCATCAGATTTATCTTCAGCGCCCACATCAGGTATACCTACATCCGATACGTTCAAAGCAGGTTTATCATTTGCCCTGTGTCCGACATACTCGAGATACTTCGCATCTGGATTGATTTCCAGCTCTCTCTTATATTCATCCCACTTTTCAAACATCTCGCTCATTAGCTTTTCGGCTACAGCATTGGTCATGCCATTCCATTCTCCGAATGACTTCTCAATTCCTTCCCAAGAGAACTTATTGACATCCTCGGTGATAGACTCCAATACCTTAGGAAATCTACGAGTTAGCATATGATCCGGAAATACTGGCGCTGATGTACTCTTAGATACTACCAGTCTCGGATCATCACTATTAGGATATTCAAAGGTAATTTCGCTACCTGCAAACTCTGTCCCGGAATTCGCCAGTTGTTGTTCAATAGCCTCTGCTCTGGAAGATGACATCTTCATAACCCTTAAGTCATAAGCAGGCATTCCTTCTTCGTCTGTCTCTACTCCACCCTTACCATCTGTTCTGAACTGTGCAATCAGTAAGTATACATACTCCCGGGCTTCTTTAGCCTTACGCCCAGTTAGGAATGACCTCTTGACATTTTCAAGGTATTCTTCCCTCTCTGGCCCAGTTAGTGTACAATTGCGCTCCTCATTTTCATAACGGTAACGATAGATATCCCAGGCATCTCCAATTCTATCACAGATTGGGCAGGTACCATCATTAAGTATATTACCAACTTCATCCTGCTGATATACACCCTTCAAGCATACACCGTTACGATATTTACCGTCAGCACTTTCCCATTCATGAATACCACCGGAGATTGCAATTATTTCCTTAGACTTTACGGCTTCTCCGTCTCTGATCACAGATACTTCATTATAAGGGATATAGATAAGGTGTTTCTTACCCTTCTCAGGGCGATACCGAATTCCCCCCGTGTTCGAAGCATCTCTGATGAACTCTCTAATATCCGTCGTTTTCTTACCTGCTACTGCTACAAAACTCATTCTAATTCCTCCTAATGTTTTAGTTTCTAATGGAAGCTTTAATGGAAGCTTTAATGGAAGCTTTAATGGAAGCTTAAGTTTATCTCGACCCCCTTATTTTTTAATGTCATAATAATTTTACAACCACCCCCTTTTATAATTACTATACTATATAAATATGTCTATAGTATAGTTACCTCTTTTGCCTCACAAGTCTGCCCCATGTGTTCCCGGGACACCAAATATTTAACACATTCATTTAGGTACTCCATGACTAGCTCCTTGTTATCATCTTCCCTTAGCATTTCATCTATGTCTTTGTATTGAAAGTGTACATTCAATGTTATACTCCTAAGTGTTTTCCAGTACTTCTTTGCGAACACACCAGCTTCATCTCTGTCTGGTATAAATATTACTCCGTATCTAAGTCTATTAAGCATACTAAGTATTTTATCTGATTTATGGGTACCGCACATAGCAAAGCTATTGTCCACCCCTAAACTCCTTACGCTTAATGTATCTGTTATCCCCTCTGTTACTATTGCCCAACCTAATTCATATGCTAGATTTAGTTTTTCCAACCCGTATAACGTATCTCTTCTTAAGTAGTACTTGGATTTTCCGTATATATATCTTTCATCAGCTGTATTAGAATACCCTACTAGGTTTTGCACCATGTTATTTTTATTTTTTATAGGTATTACCCACCTATCCCTGAATATTGGCTTGTTATTCGTTGGAGATATTACGCCAAAATCATTTAGCCTATTAGCAAATTTAGGTACTATCATTTCTGCCATATCCCCAATGTGAAAAACCTCAGCATTCTCAAGAACATCCATTGATATTCTTCTTAATTTACTTAGCTCTTCTACCTTACCTCTATCTCCCCTATCCCTTAGTATAGATGTATATTCCGTGAGCTCAACCTCATATTTTATTTTATCCCCCAATGCGGAATCTATCATTCTTCTAGTATTCCTCTCTCTACCATATCGATTAGATGCAGTGACCTTCTAACTACCCCCAAAGGTATCTCCTTGTAGAAGGAAATATTGTTACTGTTATTTTCTCCCTTAGTTACTCTAAATGCTTCTTCGAGTTCAGGAGGGTCAGATTCATTTTCAGCTGTATTAACGTATCCTATATAGGTATTAATATCAAATGCCCATAATGATCCTATTTTTATAAGTCTGTATTCCATAATATCCTCCTGTTATATCTAAGTTTACTTCTATAACATACTGCTACTATTAATCTCTAAAGATTATATGCTCCATACTGGTACCAGTTAACTTTTCAGCCTTCTCCTTCAATGCGTTCACACTATCCACTAAAGCCCTCTTACGCTCATCTAGCTCTTCCGGCGATATTTGTCCCTTGTATACTAGATTTACCATTGCTGTGTATTCTACTTGTGCTGCTATTATGGCTAATATAAGCATTCTCTCAGGTCCTAGTAATTTTCCATCCAGATTTACGGTGGTTTCTACTTCAATTACCTCAGGCTCATACTGTCTCTTTTGAATTGTCTTTTTGAAGACTACTCTCAGACTATTACTATCATCATATAGACTGGCGCTCATTATATTATCCATGTTTATCATTTTACCTACCCCCAATCTTTAATTACTACTTATACTCGACTGTTATTTATTATTGCCTATTAAAGATTTAATCTTACACTATATACGTCCATTTGTTTTATTAGATAGAATCCTTCTCCGTTATTAAAATATAATTTACACTTATCATTAAATAGCTTAGACAGTAGATTATCTAATATAGTATATAGCATCATTCCATCTCCTGCCCCTGCGTATAATGATGCATCATTATTTTTAATGTATAAATGCGTATCTCCATCTTCTCTTAATAATGCTTCTATAGCTTTAAGTGATGCCTCAGTTACATCCCCTACATCTGACATATCTATTAAATAGGCTGGCAAATTTAACTCATAAGTATCTTTAATAATGACTGTTTTTACTTTTTTATCCTTGAGAGCGTTACCAAGGTCAGCTCCCATTAAGTTTGAATCTACTTCAATATTATTTTCATCAGGTAATTTAATACATTCCATAGCCATTTTTAACTATCTCCTCTACCTTTTTTATTGATTCATTCAAATCTCGTACTCTTGTTATCCCTAGACTAGTCCACATACTTTCGCTGAACCGGTTGTATGGCTTGTCTAATAATATTTTAGCCCTACTACACTTAATATCTAACAGATTCTTAAGGCAGTCCTCAACTACTATATCTGCGTTCTCAACCCCATCCTTAACGGTTCCGTATTGTAATACTATATTTTCTTCTTTTACTTTAGTGTATTTTCTAAGCCATAAGCGCTTAGCCTCTGCAGCCTGTAAACTGTAGCATAGTGAATTCACCATTACCCTTACCTTCCCAGGGTATCTTTCCTCTACATTTGTTATTCTATCAGCTCCTTCAATTGCTCCGCAAGATATAAAACTGTTAGCCTCCCCATACATATTAAGTATATCGCGTATTTCCCTATCTCTTAATATGTGTGTATTGCGTGCTATATTATAATACTTTAGCTTATCTAATTTATGTTCTATTCCTAATTGTCTAAATACGTACTCATTAAGTCCATTGAGTACCCCATCTAAGTCATACACTACTAACACCTAGATACCTCCCCATCCTATGCGTATAATAGACTATGACCTGTTAAATTAGACTCAATAATTGCTCCTTGTATGCCCCGAACATATACTCCAGTATTAAATAAAACATTGTTTTCCTTTAGAAATACAATCTGCATAGCATCAGGATCTTCTCTCTCGCATGTCTTACTGGATAAATAGTCAGCCAATCTATCCTTCTTTTTATGACTCAGCCTGCGAGAGTCTATGCCGCATACTCTCTTTTCCTTAGATATGAATAAACCAAACTCCGCTATTATATCTTGCAGAGGTACCTCATACATAGACATATCTTCATCCAAAAGTGCGAAGGTATAATCATCTAAGTCATCAGAATATAAATCTTCTTCGTCTAGATCATCGTATTCTACCTCTTCTTCCCCCTGTTTTATATTTAATGCATCTCCAAATAGCGTATAGTCTAATCCTATATTCTCCCTCTCTATGAACTCTCTAAGTGCCGCTGTTGTTAGTTGTGCCCCATCGTATTTCTCTTCCAACCCATAAGTAAATTGTAAATTCAATATACTTCCTATAGCTGGATGTAAATCTTTATTCCAGTTATCCTCATTAACTATATAGTCTATTATTTTGTTTTTCCGGAATTCGTAGTTTCTTACATTAAAGTACTCAACCACTTCTTCAGGGTTACTCATATAGCTTTCAAATAATCCTTCTTTACTACTCTCATCAGCAATTTCTTCAGCTAAGTGGGGATGTATTTCATGCATCTTACCCTTAGCCTCTTTCCAATTCATCCCGAACCCTGCCCCTATAAACAATGGCGGGAACCCTTCCAATTCAAATGACATGCACCTTTCGATTTCCCTCAGCACTCTCTTAACATTCAACTCTACGCAATTGATTTCGAATAGTTGTTCGTCGTGAATCATATTAGTTATTAGTAATTTACCCAGTAGATTGTTTTCCTTTATGAACATGAAGGTTCTAGCTACACCGATCTTGAATATATCAGCCGCTGTACCTTGTATAACCGCATTTCCAGCCTGTCTAAGTACACTAGCCTTTTTAGATTGTGAAAAGTTTCCACTCTTATCATTAAATGAATAATATCTATATCTACTGAATAATGTTTTTGTATATTTATATACTGTAGCCATTTCCTTGACTTCATTGAAGAACTTTCTAACTTTAGGCTGGTCTTTGAAATACAATTCGTATTTTCTAGCAGCCTCTTCCCTCTGTGATGGTCCATTCTTTCCNGTCAATAGTATCGCCAAAGAGCCTAGTCCCATTCCATACGGAATACCAAAGTTAAATGACTTTGCGTCATCTCTCATGCTAGGTGTAACTGAAGCATAAGGCACATCATACATTTCAGATGCTTTAAGTGTATGATAATCGTTATCTGGATCCTTAAACAGCTCAAGGTATCTTTCTTCCTTAGCCTGTGCTACCAATGTTCTATATTCTATCTGTGAATAGTCAGCGTCAGCCATTACAAAGTCTTTCCTAGGCACTATTATCTTTTTAATTTCATCTGGATACTGCTGTGCATTTGGTTTTTTACAACTCATTCTTCCCGTAGCTGTTGATATCTGTCCGTATGAGCTGAATATGAACCCTCCCGGGTACATGAAGTTAGGCAAGTTGTCAAAGAACTTAGTCGTTAATGTACTAAGTCCCTTCCACTCTTTATATAAATGTACTATAGGATATTGATTTGTACCATCCTCATTTTTCATTTTTAGATACTGCTTTATAGTTCTTTTATCTACTGAATACTTATCCCCCTTGAAAGGTATTTTAAGTTTATCATAGAATAATTTAGCTACTTGAGTAGGAGAACCTATATTTAACTCTTCATCATCAGATAAACCAGCTAGTTTACGTATCTCTTTCTCTATCTCCACCATTCGTTGTAACGAGTCACTTAGTGCCTTTTCTATTTTACTCTCGTCTATTTTATGCCCATAGAATTCCATATAGGCTATAGCCATAGCTACAATAACTTCTACATTGTATATGTACTCCTGCTCCCTGTGATTATCTAACATGTCTCTCTTGTATTTATAGAATATCTGTAGAGTAAAATCACCGTCAGCAGGTGCATATGCCTTAGCCCCATCATAATCCATATATGAAAAGTCTATTGTTGAATTATTCTTTTTCTTTTTAGATTGTTTAACCTCTCCCGTAGATTCTTCTTTATAATCTATGAAGAAATCATTCAGGTCTAACTGGTCTATCCCGAGCTCTGCCTTGGTCAGATACTTAAGGTTCGATTGCTCTCCACGATTAGACGTGGTTGTCCTGAACTTGTACATTATCTGATGCATTAACATAGTATCATCTTTTAAGTTTATAGCTATATCATAGCAATAGGATACCTTCCATTCAAATGAGCCATTATGACATACCAAGTGCTTTTTCTCCAGTATTCTTCGCACTCTCTCCATTAATATTACGTCACTAGTCAGCTCATCGTCAGGAGTATCCCTGAGCAACCTTCCCATATCTGTTATACAATTTGGGTCATCCTGCATTTTTTGTTCTCTAATGTAATCTATTGTTTTTTTCCTAATTTCGCTGTCTATATCACTATATAGATTCTTGAACTTTCTGTTCGCCACAGGAAAGTAATAGGATACATCCTTCTCAACGCAGAATATTATGCCTACTAATTTGTCTACTCTTATTTTGTCTTTATCTTCCCTAACTGAATTGTATTCCTCAAGCATCATCTGCTCTTTAGAATTTACCTTACTGAACATATTAATTCTTAACCCAGTTGTTTCTGTGTCGTAGCTTATCGGCCCTCTGAAGTTTTCTAATGCTTGAAATACTTTCTCAGCAGTTTCATCGTCATTTACTACGTAATACTTTTTATTCCTTAACCAAGTAATATCCTTCTCTAATCCTATCTCTTCCAGTGACCTAACAGGTATATCCCCAGTATCCATAATCATACTCTCAGAGAATTCCTTAGCTACCGTTAGTTTGATATAAGGAATTTCTGCTGGTATTATATTTTTATCTGTATATTCTAAAAATATTTGAGCATCTTCGCCTTCTACATCTAGCCCCGCCAGTTCCCCGTTAAACAGTTGTGCCTCGTAATTAGCTTTTCTTTTCTTAAATACGTGTTTACTAACTGTTCCTCTAACGAATGGGGCTGCCACTCCATTTTTGGCTGTACACCCCTTAATGGCTATATTTACATAAGAAAATAACTCCTTGGCTTTATTATTGCCGTAGGAGTATTTACCATCTTTATCCTCCTTATATGCAGAGTATAATTTTTGATCCACTACTAATATTACTTCTGTAGCTTCTCTTTTATCGTGTCTAACTACTACATTATATCTTCTATTTCCTAAATTAGCCGTACCTGTAGTTATCAATTTAGATACCACCTAATTTTTTATTTGTTTTCCTTAATCTATTATGTATTTATTTATATCGTTCATTGTCTTATCTTTTAGCATTCCCTCTGGTTTATCCTCACTTATTATATCGTCTATTGACTTGTATTCATCTATTTTTAATTTGTTCTTCTGATTGCTGCCTTTAACCCCACCGCTAATATTGCTGTTAGTATTTTTGCTAACAGATATTTTATTACTCACTTTTTCCTCTACACAGAACTTACGGCTTTTTTCATAGTCCCTTACCTCGCATATCCCAATAGATAGATAAATTTCCTTCTTGCCCCCAACTTTATACTGCTCATTAGCTCTATTCATATAAGCCGTATAATTCTTATTTTTCTTAGGATCCTCAATCCAACCAGCTAGTGTAGAGTTGTCTGTAACTAATAATACATGAGTTACTCCATGTTCTTTTAATTTATACTGCCATTCCCAAATACAATACAAGGCATGCTCATATGCTTGTATAGCTGTAACATGTTGGTGATTTTTCCACATGGCATAAGCTCTAGTATTTGCCGCCACTAGCACTTTACCTTCTTTATCTGCATATAGTGCCGTAGCAAACAGACTGTAGTCTTTACCCTTCGGTCTCCTAAATGAGAAATGGCAATATACTGCTTTATGTTTAGCCACTGTTAACCCCCCTAATGAACTTGAACTTCCGGATTTATTTCAAAATTTCTCCCGAATACCTTTAATGATATTGTATTTGATAATATATCCATTAGATTAGGCCTTACGCCCCCATCCACTATAATGTATATAGAATTATTATATACTGCCGCCACTTTAATTCCAGTGCATTTTTTATCCTCCAGCTCACTTAGAATATTTTCTAGTATATACGATATTGTTATATTATATGTGTCATTTAATACCTCTCTATAATTTACTGCTAATTTTCTAGGCTTTTCACTTACATAGTAAGTATACATGCATTTATTCTCAATAGACACATGCTCAGACAGTACTGGTTTAAGAGACTGAGCTAACATATATGTTATCGGATTAATTAGTTGTACTACCTCATCTGCATTATAGGGTATTGTAATTCCTATTTTATCTAGTATACTCTCCAAATCTTCCAGTTCTATTCCAGTAGCTTTATAGGTCATATAAAATGCCAACGCATTCATTACATTTGTATAATCAACACTTACGATAGTATTACCCTCTCTAATTATGTAGTCTGTAATTTGTACGTTGTACTCCATTAATCTCATAAACTGCACCGGAACTGAGCACACCTGTATTCCATCCAGCAACCAACGCACGCTGATGCCATTACCAGACTTACTGTGTATATCTTTTAAGTAATTTATTATGTTGCGTAGATTTTTCTTTCTTATCTTACTCTTTTCGTTATTGTATTTATCCTCAAACTTTTGTATATCATCCAATATTAATTGCCTATTAAATGTGTACTCCCTATTTCCGTACACATCTAATAGCTTTTCCAAGTTATTAAAGTCAACTTTAGTGTTCGGCTCTATCTTTATCAACCTCAATTGCACCCCCGTTTATTTTATTAGTATCCCATCTCATCTAACATTTCCATACTTATTGTTTGTGGCATATCCCTCTTGTAATTCTTATCAAATTCCATGAATTCTATGTGCGCTTTATTGATATCTTCTTCAGTCTCGAGAATTCCATACCAGTTTATATCTATTAGTCTCTTCACATTAAATGACCTCACCTCTCCAAGTACTAGATCGTATACTGCTATGTTGTTATTATTGATATTACACCTTTTATCATATGCTACAAGCATACCCATCAGATCGTTATCGCAATTTTTGTGCATAGTATCGTTATTCCTAGTGCATAACATAGTTCTTATGTTCCCGTCCTTTTTTACAAAAATTACACAAGCAGTTTCATAACTAATTTTCATGTATATATCAGTATATTTCATAATTTCAACTACTTTCTTTTTAAGTTACCTTTTTATATAAATAAGTTTACATACTAAGACTAAAAATACCCTACCTAAGTAGGGTATTTTGTCTTATCTTATATTCCGTATTAAATTAGTCTATCTGATTAATAAAAGCATTCACAGTATTCTTTATTGCCTTAGCACCATATACCATCCGTTCCAATTTTTTATGTGCATCCCTATCTAATGCTATTAGTCTAACTACATTCATTAATTCCTCATCTTTAACAATGCTTTTATGGAATTTCTGCAAAGTTTTATTATCAATTCCCAATGCCTTAAATATTTTTTCACATTCCATATCACATTTTCCGTTAGCTGTTAACTTTATAAAAAACACATTGAAAAAATCTATTCCGTATCTATACCTCTTGTATTGTACATTCTCAAGTGCTTCTTGCAATTTCATGCTTTCAGATAGTATTTCGTCATAATCGCTAGTTGTCCTAGGATCTCTTATGATATCTAGTAAGTTTATATCCTCTTCTTTTATTGTAATTATTTTTTCATTGTTACTATTCTTTATCTTCTTGTATATGTAATTTTCTACAAATTTCTTAACGCAATAACTAACGTAACCATCAATGGTTACGTTAGTTCCACTACTTCCAACTATTGTTGGATTATAATCTTCTTTGTTGTATAAATACAATAGGAACTCAGCATAAATATCTTCAGCCTCGTACCCGTTAATTCTTCCTCTTCCGAGCCAGTTTATCTGGCTCTTAATCTTTTTAGCGTTATCTATAGTATAATGAATGGTCGTCTTTTCCCACGCCCATTCATTATTACTATTTTCTTCCCTTAGTACATTCTTTACTACTATAGACATCGCTTGAACCTTCCTTAGATATATTTTACCATATCTTCAAATTCTACTGGCTGTGTTATTGCAAATTTAATAACATTTTCGAGTGCTATCTTAAATTCTTGATTTACCTCCGACATTCTAGCTAACTCATCAAATAGTCCACGACTTATTTTTTTACTGCTTATCTCTTCTGCTATATCTCTAATGCTCTTAATAAATAAGCGCATATCTATTCTAAATTTAGAGTTAAACTTTAACAGAAACTCTATTTCCTGTACTGCTGCCATCCTATCATCTAATAGTTCCATATCACTGTAATCAGTTGCGTTATTATAAGCTAATTGAATTTCACTGGGTTTATCAGTATCCGAAAACCCATCCGCGGGTATTTCCGAATATCTGTCATCCCCACCGTAATATCTGTCAGAAGACTTTTTATATGCCTTATTACGGGAATACTTACTGAGCATTCCGCGTACATAGTCCTCTACATTTAAGCAACCACCGTTTATATTGGGATTAAAGCAATCCCCGTTTGATTCCTTCTCAAGTATCTTTATATACACTGCGTTTACTACGTCATACCTAAGTTCTACATCCATTCCCCACTTAGCTCCCATCCGGGATACCTCGATTGCCAATTCCTCATAATGTTCTGCTATGTAATCACTTGCTAGCGTATTTATTTGCGGTTCCCTCAATGATCCCAAACATATTTTATTTGCATTAACTGAAGTTGCCATTTGTNNACCTCCTTAANTTTTAACCTAATCTCACCAGCACCACTTTATATCTATCTAGGTGCTTGGCTTGTCCTACTTCTGTAGTTATACCTCCTTTCCAAAAATTCCCTATTTCCCTTTTTCTTCTTAAATATATCTTAACTCTCCCAATTCCATTTTGCAAGAAAAATCGCAAAAAACACCGGAATTACCGTAAAAATTTTTAATTCCGCAATCCTATATTACTAATATAGCATCCCATATTACTCCCAAGTTATACTAATGTCCAAATTTTCTCATTACTTTTATACCATTACCTTTGTTACCAGTACCCTTAATAGTTTTATCATTTTTTGATTTACCTATTCCTACCTCACTAGTCACATCCCGCTCTATCACCATATGTCTAATGCATCCACACTCATTCATAGACTCATGTTTAGAAGAGGGTAAAGCATATTCGTCATTTTCTCCGTAATTTGCCATAATTTCTCTGGCAATCACAGCTGTTAAACATGCCTCATCTCCAAATGACATTGGAGAACCACAAATGCCTATCCAATGTTTCTCTCGCCACCAGTGGCATTTGTTATTTGACTCTTTAATTCGTTATATTGTATCGAATGCATCATACTAGTATTATCTTTTATTATCAATCTTTCTATATCATATGTGTCAATACATTTATTTACTAGATCTAATACATCTTCTTGTATGCCAACTTCAAGTTCTTTGTCCGTCACAGGTACGAAAAGAAATACTATATTGAAATCTTCTTTATCTNCTAGTACCTTCAACACATTTAATGCGTATTCACTTACTTCTAACTCCAATATATGACAGGAATACTTAAATTTTTCCTTTAGTTCATAAAAATAATCCACAGTATTTTCGGTAATTTCTGATGGTCTAAACCTAACGAAGGGTATTTCCTTAACTGATACCTTAGAATCCCCAAACGCCAATTTCTGACTTTTTCCAAGCTTTATTTTGTGTTCACCTGTAATTAATAAGTTAGTAATCATTATCCTTCATTAACCTCCTCAGTTTTATTGTTTGTTATGAACGCCATATTGATTCTCATAAGCTCCTCATCTATTATATTAACTATCCCTAAGTCATTTATTAGCCTATTATTAGAGAAAGCTGCCCTGTGAACCAGTGCCAGCAGTGCTTTATAGTATTCCTTTTCATCCCAACTGCTTTTTATATTACTTAATATCATTTTCATAAATACTAGGTCTCTTAACGATGTTCTACTAGCTAGTTCTGCCACCTTCCTAAAATGATAATCATTCATCTTGTAAGCTTTACTCTTTTCTCCCACCCTTTCTTTAGATTCTTTAACTGAATATTTAATATTTATAGGTATTATACCTTTGTTTATAAGTATTCTAATTTCTATTAGCTCATCCAACTTGTACTTTACCTTATTTACAGTAGCTCTAACCCCTATATCCTGTATTATAGAATCCAGCATTCTGTATACTTTTCTATTAGTGGATATCTTAGTGCTTTTTATAGGCTTTAGTAACTGTTCAATAAAATCATCTAATACGTAGTTCTCAATTCCTCTCATAGCCTCAGAGAACTCTTTGTATGATAAGTTAGTATTCTCCCTTTCTTGACAAATACTATCTATAGTAGCATCATATTGCTCATAGTTATTTCCCATTCTCATTATGAATAATTCTATAGCCTTCTCAGGAACTCTCACTCCTCTATCTAAGAACATACCNTGCACTAATANCTTCAAAATGCTACGGTTAGGAAATTGCAATTGTATTAAATGACTGTTAGGATGTGCCGATAGCACTTTATTACGTAATAACTCTTTATAATCCACGTATTCCTGAGAATACACCAGCAATTTACCATTATCATTAGGTGTTTTCATATAGCGTGTCAATCGTTCTCTTTGTTTCTTAGTGAGCATCTTATAGTCCACTATGCAGAGCCATTTACCACTCATAGAAGTCATTTTAACTACATCTAAGTATTCATTAAAGTCTAGGTAACCATAACTGCTGCTACGATCATTTATGAAGAATTCGTCATATAGATCAGATGTAAAATCTTCTGTATCTATATCTCCCCTGCATGCTTTTTTAACTTTATCTATGACTATATTATTGAATATTGAATGTTGCCCCACAACGAATAGCACACTGGCAGTATCTATCATGTCGTTATTATTTATATCACCGAATCTAAAAATCATTCCCAAGTACACCTACCAGTTAATTGAAATCTACTTATTTATACGATAGTGTAAAAAATGAGGCACCAATTAATAT
>JGI24711J26586_10002548_pt1 | contig 12896 bp, 11 predicted proteins | sample BioPla3DNA1_FD_26586 | JGI IMG/M metagenome (IMG submission 26586)
AATTATGATTCTTTTAGTGCGCTAAATAAACTAAAATAAAATCATAACTGATTGAAAATCAAAGACACACCTCTTACATAATATCGAACGGGCAGGGTTCACGCCCGGCAGATTTAATCGCAACTCGTCTAAAAATGTACATGAGCGACAACTCCACGCCGCCACGTACATGAGAGGCACGCGTTAACGTGGAAATATTAAAATCGTAACTGATACCGAATTTGCAATTTTGCCAACGCGTGGTTAAGATTAATATTAACGCATCATTCCAACGATAAAAAGTTCCTACTCCGAAGGTAATTTGCGAATCGCGTTTATCGGCAAAAAGATACTCCAGGTTAACCCCGAAATTCACCTCGTAAAAGCGTCTTTGAAAGGAAGTAAATATCATAGGATTAAGCAATAACGACTCGCTAACGGGAAAGGTAGAGGAAAAATAGAGATTCGTACGTACGGGCAGGCGAACTAAACTACTATTTTCAAATGACATTCGAGGTTGATTGAGATGACTCGCGGAAACACCTGCTATAAAGGACGTTGCGGAGGAAGCAAAGAAACTCCAATTGGCTCCTAATCCCCAATCGAAAAAGAGAATTTTACTTTTTGGAAAGTTTTCCGTTATCGGATTATCGGCACTGTAATAACCATGTTGATATTGTTCATCGAAAGTAAGTGCATCATAGTTGAGCATTCGTTGCTGAATCCCGCAATATCCCCCGATAGAAAGTTTGTGACGATTTCGTCTATCTAAACTTTTTACAAAAGCCATACTCAAAAGAGGCTGAAAAGTGGTGTAGTAAGAATCCCCTGCCCTATCCACGTTAATAAGCAATCCCAAACCTATCAGCTCTCTACGTTGATTGTTTTTGTAAACGGGTGCGTCGAAACTTCCTGAAAAGGTGAGAAACGGCTTGGTAACGGAGAGCCACTGCGTTTTTTGATTGATCCCTGCACGGCAAATGCCATCAATAACGCCCGTTAAGGCAGGATTAAGATTCAGCGGCGCAAGATTGAATTGTGAATAATGTATATCTTGCCCTATGAGTTTAAAAAAAAAGGAGAAACTGAGAAGCAGTAAGAAGATGTAACGATATTTATTTTTCCAACAATTTTTCAAATATTTTCTAAGTTCGTTTTCACGCCGATTATCCTGTGGTTCATAAAATTTCTTCCCGCTAATGGATTGCGGTAAAAATTCTTGCTCAACAAAATTGTTTTCAAACTGATGCGCATATTGATAGTTTTTACCATAATTAAGCTCTTTCATCAAGGCTGTCGGCGCATTTCGCAAATGTAGAGGAACCGGAAGATTGCCGGTTTTTTCAACCCACTGCATAGCATCCTCTATCGCCAAATAAGAAGCGTTGCTTTTAGGCGATGAAGCAAGATAAATAGCGGTTTGAGATAACACAATTCGCCCTTCGGGAAGTCCTATCTGATGCACGGCTTGAAAACAGTTATTGGCAAGCAACAGAGCATTCGGATTCGCATTTCCGATATCTTCAACAGCTAAAATAATCATTCTTCGAGCAATAAAAAGTGGGTCTTCGCCTGCCATAAGCATACGTGCTAACCAATAAACCGCCGCATTCGGGTCGCTGCCGCGAATAGATTTGATAAAAGCTGAAATAATATCGTAATGATTTTCCCCTTTCTTATCATATAAAAGTAAATTTTGTTGAATAATCTTTAATACTAATTCATTATTTATCAACAACTTACCCTTTTCGCTTCGGAGTAATGTCGTTACAATAAGTTCAATTGCATTAATTAATTTACGAGCGTCCCCACCAGATATTTGTAAGAGAGCTTCATTTTCTGCAATTTCTATAGAACAGTTCAACTCTTTCTCTAAAAAATCGGTTGCCCGAGTAATAATTTTTTCTAGGGACGATTTATCCAGAGTTTTCAACACATAAACTTGGCAACGCGACAGTAAGGGGCTAATAACTTCAAAAGAGGGATTTTCCGTGTTGCACCGATGAGCGTAACAACTCCTTTTTCAACAGCGCCGAGCAAAGAATCTTGTTGTGACTTACTAAAACGGTGTATTTCATCAATAAAGAGCAATGTTTTATTAGAGGATTCTTCCGCCTTTTGAAAAATCTCTCTAATATCTTTCACGCCCGAATTGATAGCACTTAACATATAAAAATCCATATCCGTTAATTTCGCCATAAGAAAAGCAAGCGTAGTCTTTCCAACGCCGGGCGGTCCCCATAAAATCATAGAATGTAGAGCCTTATTCTCAATCGCTGTTCGCAAAATACCGCCCTCACCTAAAAGGTGGGATTGCCCAATATAATCTTCAAGGGCTTGAGGACGTAGCAGTTCGGCTAATGGCTTGGCTAACATGATAAAGAGTTATACTTTTGACAAAAATACAAAAATTATAGATTATTCATTTTTTTACTCACTAATTTTGCTTTTTAATCGTTACTAATTCTAGAAAAATAATATCTTTGTACTACTGTAAATATTTCATTTATTATTATGTTTCGATTTGAATATAATTTTGTACTGTACGCACTTTTGATTATTCCCATTCTCATTGGATTTTACATCTTTTTACAATATAGAAAAAGAAAAAATCTTGCTTCCTTTGGAGAGTTACGACTCATCAAACTTTTAATGTCGGATTTTTCTCCCAAGATGCAACATCTTAAATTTACTTTACTCATGTTGGCTCTGACATTACTCATTTTTGCCATAGCTAATCCGCAGACAGGTAGCAGTTTAGAAAAGGGTAAGCGAAAAGGAGTAGATATTATGTTGTGCGTGGACGTCTCTAATAGCATGTTAGCCGAAGATATGAAACCGAATAGAATGGAGGCGGCTAAAATGGGGATTTCACGTTTTATCGACCAACTGAAAGGGGACAGAATCGGGGTGGTTGTTTTTGCGGGAAACGCCTTTGTACAACTGCCGATTACGAGTGATTATGCGGCTGCAAAAATGTTTGTAAATCATATTAATACCGGCTTAATAAATGAGCAGGGAACGGATATTGCCGCCGCCCTTGACCTCGCCGCCGTCTCGATGCTTCCGGACGACCCCGCCAATCTTGATAAAAACAGATTGAGTTCTCTCACCTCTAAAGTTATTTTACTCATTTCTGACGGTGAAGACCACTTTCAAGAAGCGATTGACGTTACACAAAAAATAAGAGAACTCGGCATTACCGTACATACTATCGGAATAGGCTCACCTCGCGGCGAGCCCATCCCAATAAAAACGCGTAAAGGAATCCAAGAATTTAAAAAAGATAAAGAGGGGAATACGGTTATCACAAGATTAAATGAAGCTATACTTCGAGATATTGCCGCCGCCGGAAATGGCGTGTACGTCCATGCATCCAACACGAATCTGGGCTTCGAAAAGATTAAAGAAAAGATTGACACCATGCATAAAGCGGATTTGGAAGAGGTTACTTTTGCGAAATATGATAGTCAATTTCAGATTCCATTATTTTTGGCACTTATTCTGCTGTTTATTGAAATGTTACTTTTTACAACCCACTCGAAATTAAAAAATTGGCTACTAGAAAAACATCAAAGTTTTAAAATGAAATCAATTTTACTTATTCTCTTTTTTTTGACAAGCTCCTATTTTGTCCAAGCACAAACGAAAGAAGAATTATCGGCTATTAGGAAAGGAAATCGTGAATTTTTTAAGGCGGAAGAGGCACGTAAAAATGCTATGGAGCTGCAACAAGATAAACGAGAAATTAACCAACAACAAGCCCCTAATAAATTTAAAGAAGCACTCGAAGAGTACACAAAAGCTGAAATAAATTATCGTAAAGCCATGACCCAAACCCCGGACTATGATAAAGCAAACTATAATTTAGGAACAGCTTTGTATAGACAAGAAAAATATGACGAAGCCTCTTCTTATTTTGCTAAAATTGCAGAAAATGAGAAATCCGCGAAACGTTTGCGTGCAAAATCATATCATAATCTGGGAAATAGTTTGATGAAACAAGAAAAGTATAAAGAGAGTATCGATGCTTATAAGAATGCTCTTAAATTACATCCCTCAGATATGGATACTAAATATAATTTAGAGTATGCAAAGAAAAAATTGATTCAACAGCAACAACAGCAGCAGCAACAACAACAGAATAAGCAAGACCAAAATAAAGAGAATCAAGATAAGCAACAAAACCAAGACAAGCAGAACCAAAACAAACAAGAAAATCAGGACAAACAGAATCAGGATAAACAACAGAACCAAGATAAACAAGAGCAGAATAAACAAGAAGAGCAACAGAATAAAGAGAAGAGAGAGAGTGATAAACGACAGTTAGATGCGTTACAACAGAATGAACGAAAGACGCAGGCTAAGGTACAAGAAAAAGAGATGCAACGAGGTCAGAAGAGACCACAAGAAAAAGATTGGTAAAATAAATTTACAAACTATGAAAAATATTTTAATAACAGGTGCGTCGGCAGGGTTCGGAAAAGCCATTGCTGAAAAATTGGCGGTAAAAGGCAATCGTTTAATCGTTACGGGACGAACAAAAAGCAAGTTGGATAAAGTTACTCAATATATTAATGAACAAACGGAAGCTACCGCCATTTCATTGGTTTTTGATATACAAAACTTAGAAGCATGCAAAAAGGCTATTGAATCAATACCTCCCGAATATCAGCCGATAGACGTGCTCATAAACAATGCAGGTTTAGCTCTGGAAACGAAACCGATATATGAAGGTGATATTGTTGATTGGGAGCAGATGATTAATACCAATGTCAAAGGCTTGCTCTATATTACAAGGCTTATCTCCCCGCAAATGGTGGCACGAAAAGAGGGGCATATTATCAACATCGGTTCTATTTCAAGTCATGAGGTTTATCCGGGAGGGAATGTTTATTGTGCGACAAAGCATGCTGTTTGGGCACTTTCTCAAGGAATGCGTTTAGATTTTTTACCCCATGGCATTAAAGTTACGCAAGTTTCGCCCGGCGCCGCTGAAACCGAGTTTTCTATAGTTCGGTTTAAAGGTAACACCCAACGGGCTTCACAAGTTTACGAAGGTTTTGAACCGCTCTGTGCCGAAGACGTTGCCGACACGGTAGAGTACATTCTATCAAGACCTAAGCATGTTTGTATTAACGAAATACATCTTACCGCAACCGCTCAATACGGTGGTATTATTCACAGAAATAAGTAAATTATGGGGAACATTTTCGGGAAAAGGTTTACGTTACAAGATTTTGGCGAATCGCACGGGAAAGCTATCGGCGGAATTATTGACGGTTGCCCGCCGAATGTGGCTATCGATTTCGATTTCATTCAATCGGAACTAAGTCGCCGTGCCCCTTCCAACGCTTCACACTCTACACAACGAAAAGAATCCGATAAAGTAGAATTTCTGTCCGGAATTTATCAAAATAAAACCATTGGAACACCAATCGGGTTTATAATTCGAAATGAAGATGTAAAAATTGATGCACAACAATCGACTATTATCAAACCCTCCCATGCTTCGTATGTATATAAAGAGAAATATGCTTGTGAAGACAACTACGCCGCGGGACGTGCTTCGGCACGACTGACTGCTTGTCGGGTAGTAGCCGGTGCCATAGCGAAACTCCTTCTTCGTCCTCTCCATCTTGAGTTTGAAACTGTTGTATTAGAAACGGGAACACCCACTCAATCCGGTGATACGGTCGGGGCAAAAGTAGGATGTACGATTCGTAACCTACCCGCCGGCTTAGGAGAACCGTTACATGATAAATTCGATGCACGACTCGCAGCCGCTATGCTATCGCTTAATGCCGCCAAAGGATTTGAAATAGGCGACGGATATGCAGCTTCAAAAATGTCGGGACTAGAATATAATGACCGCCAAGATAAAAATTTTAATTTCTTATCGAATCATGACGGGGGCGTGCAAGCCGGAATAACAAACGGAAACGAACTCTATTTCACAGTTGCTTTTAAGCCCATCCCATCTTTGCAAATACCGCAAGAAACTATTGATTTTAAAGGAAATAGCATAATATATAAAGCCAATAACCGTAATGATTATTCTGTTGTCCCAAGAGTGATTCCCGTTATTGAAGCTACCGCCGCCATGGTTATAGCCGATTTTATTTTATTACATCATAATTTATATCAGTACTATGCAAAACAACCCATTGGAAAAAAATGTAAATAAGTGGTTACAAGGAGATTACCCACAAGAAGTGAAGACTCAAATTTTGCAATTAAAAGAAAAAAATCCTGAAGAATTTGCAGATGCTTTTTATAAAGAGTTAGAGTTCGGAACCGGCGGATTGCGTGGTATTATGGGAATAGGACCTAACCGAATGAATAAATATACAATCGGTGCGGCTACGCAAGCTATTGCAAACTACCTTCATCAACTCTACCCTTCAGAAAGAATAAAAATTGCAATTGCCTACGACTCGCGAAATAACAGTCGTTATTTTTCCGAAATTGCCTCGCAAATCTTGTCTGCCAATAAGATACATTGCTACCTTTTTGAAGATTTGCGTCCCTTGCCCGAGCTTTCGTTTACTGTTCGTCACCTCCAATGTCAAGCCGGAATTATGGTAACCGCCTCCCACAATCCTAAAGAATATAATGGTTACAAGGTCTTTTGGAATGACGGGGCTCAATTAGTTCCACCGCACGACAAAAATATTCTTACAGAAATCCGAAAAATTAAAACCAATAGTAAAATTAATTGGGAAGGAAACAACGAATATATCCAATTAATAGGAGAAATCGATGAAATTTACTTAAACAAGATTAAAAGCCTATCATTAAATCCTGACTCTATTCTAAAACAAGCAAACTTACCGATAATTTACTCCCCTCTTCACGGAACCGGTATTACATTAATACCCAAAGCATTAAAGATGTTTGGTTTTAACAACCTACGGATTGTTCACGAGCAAGCAACCCCAGACGGCAATTTCCCCACTGTTTTATCGCCCAACCCGGAAGAGAAATTGACGATGTCAATGGCGTTGCAACAAGGCGAAGAGCAAGGTTGTTGTTTAGTACTTGCGACAGATCCCGACACCGACCGCATGGGTGTTGCCGTGCGAAATGATGAAAATAAATTAGAGCTTTTAAACGGTAATATGGTGGCTACATTACTCATCTATTATTTGCTCCAAGAGTGGAAAAACCATAACAAGCTCAATGGCAATCAATTTATTGCTAAAACGATTGTTACTACAGACATAATATTGGAAATTGCAAAAGATTTCAAGGTAGAGTGTGAAAATGTATTAACCGGTTTTAAGTACATTGCAGAAAAGATTAGTGAGAATGAAAACAAAAAGCAATTCATCATTGGTGGGGAAGAGAGTTACGGAATGCTTGTCGGAGATTTTGTTCGTGATAAAGACGCCGTGTCCGCATGTTGCCTTATGGCTGAACTTACCGCCCATTTGAAAAATCAAAATACAACCCCTTTTGAACTTTTGAAAGAGCTATATGTCAAGTACGGCTTTTACAAGGAATCGTTATTTTCCATAACTAAAAAGGGAAAAAGCGGTGCCGAAGCAATACAAAATAAGATGCTGGAATTGAGAAATACTCCTCCCAAATCCATTGCCAATTCAAAAATCACTACTATTCATGACTATTTAACTCAGTGTAGTTATGATGTNAAAAACAACAAAACTCAAAAAATCTCATTGCCAAAATCCAATGTTTTACAATTTATAACGGAAGATAATTCTAAAATTACGATACGTCCTTCGGGAACGGAGCCGAAAATTAAAATTTACATGGCTGTTAAAGGAGAATTACGGAGTAAAAAAGATTTTGCACTCATTAATCAACAATTAACCCAAAAGATTAAAACAATAGAAGATTTTTTGAGGGATTTAGTGAATACGGAATCATAAATTCATCTTTTATAATCACTATTTCAGAAAATTTCGCATTCTGATTTCTCTAAGTATTTGTCTGAAGAAAAAAAAAGGATACCTATTTATTTAGGTATCCCTTTTATTTTAAGCAATAAGAAAACAAATTTCTTATTCAACCGGCATTTCAGCAACATTCGTATCAGCTTCAACGGGAGCTTCTTCAGCTGGTGCGGTTTGTTCGGTTACTTCTTGTACAGGTTCGGTAGTTTCAGTTTCTACTTTTTTTTGACCACATGCTGCGAAAACAAATGCAGCTACTGTAAGAATAGCAAATACTTTTTTCATTTTTCTCTTTTTAATTTAAAAATTGTTTAATAAAATTTGAATGCAAAATTACGCATAATTCAGATAGTTAATCTATTTTTTAGCTGTTGAAAAGTTAAATAATGTTAACAGGGAACAACCGTACACCAATTGAATTTATCTTCAACCTCGCCGAACTGTATGCCTGTCAGGTAGTTATATAGTTTTTGCGACCAAGGTCCNGGCTCGCCATTTTTGGAAATTTGATAAACTTTTCCNGTCTCTCTATCGTGAATTACCTCAATCGGTGATATAACTGCGGCAGTTCCGCAAGCGCCGGCTTCTTCAAAAGTGGCTAATTCTTCAATCGGAATATTTCTATTTTCCACAACTAAGCCCACATCTTTTGCAAGTTCGCGTAAACTCATATTTGTAATAGACGGAAGTATCGTGTGAGAGTCAGGGGTAATATATTTACCGTTTTTAATACCAAAAAAGTTAGCGGGACCTGCTTCGTCAATATATTGTTTTGTTTTAGCGTCTGCAAAAATCGTAGCGGCATACCCTTCTTTGTGAGCTCTAACTCCTGCACGTAAGCTCGCGGCGTAATTTCCTCCCACTTTCACGTGTCCGGTTCCTAGCGGAGCAGCACGGTCATAGTCTCTTGCCAATTGCATCTTCACGGGCTTAAAACCTTCTTTAAAATAAGGTCCTACGGGCGTAACAAAAATTATAAATAGGTACTCATCAGCAGGACTTACCCCTACTTTCGCTCCCGTACCGATAAGTAACGGACGAATATAGAGAGAACCACCGGTTCCATAAGGAGGAATATAATCCTTGTTTAGAGCTATCACTTTGAAACAAGCATCTCTAAAAATTTCCATCGGAACGGGCTGCATCATAATAGCCTCAGCAGAACGTTCCAACCGTTTGCAATTCTCTTCCCAACGGAATAAACGAACTTGTCCGTCTTTCCCACGATAAGCTTTCATTCCTTCAAAAGCTTCTTGACCATAATGCAAACAAGTTGCCGCCATGTGCATAGGAATATGTTCGGAGGAACTCGTTTCAATTTTCCCCCATTCTCCGTTTCTGTAGTAACAACGAACGTTGTAATCGGTTTTTACATAACCGAAAGATAAGTTTTTCCAATCAATGTTTTTCATAAGTAGAATATTTTAATTTTAATTTAATTTATTGTCAATATCAAAAACTAAATGAGTGCTAAACTTGTAAATTTTTCTATACCTTGTAGCTGTGCTCGTCCATTTAGAGCTTTTAACTCCATGAAAACGAGTACTGTGATAGCTTCAGGGGTGAAATTATTGATGAGATTTATTGCAGCGTTACAAGTTCCACCGGTAGCTAAAATATCATCAAAAAGCAATACTCTTTGATTCGTTTTTATAGCATCGACATGCATTTCAATCGTTGCGACCCCATATTCCAACTGATAAGAAACTTTGTGCGTCTGATACGGGAGTTTCCCCATTTTACGAATAGGCGCAAAAGGAATATTTAAAGCTAACGCCAAGGCGGGACCAAATAAATAACCTCTTGCCTCTAAAGCAACAATCACGTCCGGACGCATTTTTTTTGCCTCTTCAAGTAAAGCATTAAAAATATTTTGAAACTCTTCAGGATCATTTAAAACCGTGGTTATGTCATAAAATTTAATTCCCGGTACCGGAAAATCATTTACGGTTCTTACTTTATTAATATTAATCATAATCTTTACTATTAAATTTTATTATTAAATTGATTTGATTTTAGTCATACAATATGCAAAAATACAAGATTTTTCAATATAAAAAACTCTTTTTTAAAAAGAATAGAGATAAAAAAGTTCCATTTTACGAACACTTGTCGAATGCTTGGCATATNCGAAAATTTTGCAGTAATAACCGACAATAACTTCTAAAATATTTTTTAAAATAGAAAACTTTTAAAGCTTTCTTTTAAACAACTTTAAAAAAATGTATTTTTGCAAAAGAAATAGAATAACTTTTGAAATTACGAGAAAAAATTATTATTAATCGAATAAAGTCTAAGAATAATGAATTTTGTTGATGAATTAAGATGGCGTGGAATGATTCACGACATGACCCCCGGCACGGAAGAGCAACTTAACAAAGAGATGACATCAGGCTACGTAGGGATTGACCCTACGGCAGATTCACTGCATATCGGACACTTAGTGAGCGTGATGATTCTAAATCACTTTCAACGTTGCGGACACCGCCCTATTGTTATTTTAGGAGGTGCTACCGGCATGATTGGCGACCCCTCAGGTAAATCTCAAGAACGTAATTTGCTGACAGAAGAAACTTTGCGTCATAATCAACAAGCNATTCAAAAACAACTGAAAAAATTTTTAGATTTTGACTCAACGGAGAAAAATCGCGCCTTACTGCTCAATAACTACGACTGGCTAAGTAAGTTTTCTTTTTTAGACTTTATCCGTGATATCGGAAAACATCTGACCGTGAACTATATGATGGCAAAAGATTCCGTAAAAAAAAGAATTGCAGGCGAAGGNGACGGTATGTCTTTTACGGAATTTTCGTACCAATTGGCTCAAGGTTACGACTTTTTTCATCTACACGAACATTTTCAGTGCAAGCTGCAAATGGGAGGTTCCGACCAATGGGGAAATATTACCACAGGCATCGAACTTATAAGACGAAAAACGGGACAAGAAGCNTTCGCACTGACCTGCCCACTAATAACGAAAGCAGACGGCGGAAAATTTGGTAAAACAGAAAGCGGCAATGTTTGGTTAGACCCCGAAAAAACCTCTCCATACGCTTTTTATCAATTTTGGCTCAACTGCTCCGACGAAGATAGTAAAAAGTATATCCGCATTTTCTCCCTTCTTTCTAAAGCAAAGATTGAAACATTAGAAAAAGAACACGANAACGCTCCGCATTTAAGAATTTTGCAAAANNAATTAGCTAAAGAGCTTACTATAAGAACGCACTCGNTAGAAGATTACGAAGCCGCNGTAAATGCTTCTGAAATCCTTTTCGGCAAAGGCACGGCTCAACAACTAAGCAAACTGTCGGAAAAAATGTTTTTCTCCGTTTTTGAAGGCGTACCGCAAATAAAAATTGAAAAAACGTTACTCGAAAAACCTATTGCCGTTGAAGATTTTCTTGCGGAAANGACAGAGATATTCCCGTCAAAAAGCGAAGTGCGAAGAATGCTAAAAGATAACGCCATTTCGGTTAACAAATCAAAAATTGATGATACGTATACTTTTTCACACGAATCTTTGATTAATCAAAAATATATTTTAATTCAAAAAGGGAAGAAAAACTACTATATAGTTATAGTAGTGTAATTGAAAAACTTTATCTCTTTTTTACGACTATTTCAGGTGTGATAATGACATTACTGTGGTTTAAAGCCCTATCCACAATAAAACACTCCAATTTTAACGTATCGTACACAGTAGAAAAATCGTAAGTGTTAATATAAAGTGTAACAGAAAGTTCGCCCTCTATAGATTCCGGAACATCGTCGCTTAAGCGAGGGAAACGTGCATGTCTTGAATCACTCATAGTAGAAAGAAGCACAAACTCGCCATTCTGCTTTTTATAATAATCAACAAAAAAATTGTAATAATAGACCGATGAGGTGTCGAACGGAGGATTAATATCNCCTTCATCAAGACCTAAATCACCGTCTCCGTCTTGAAAAGCAATCGTAAGTTTCCCTTGATTATCCGACCCGCTACCATCGTTAATTTTACTAAAACTGACGAACGAAATTGCAGGAATTTCTGAAAAAGGCTCTTNCTTCTTACAAGAAAAAAGAAGAAAAATAGCACATAAAAAAAGNAAATAAATATATTTTTTCATAATCATTTTATTCTTAATCAATCAGTTAGAACACGTCCGATAGTCTATTTACCGCCTCTTGAATAGTNGATTTTGGNCAAGCCAAATTCATTCTAAAATGGCACTCTCCNCCTGTACCGAAAATAGTNCCATCATTCAACGCTAATTTGGCATTTTTAATTAATTTCTCGCGTAGGTGCTCATGACACATACTGCAATTTTCGAAATTCACCCACAAAACATAAGTTGCTTCGTGTTGATACGTAGTAATTTCAGGGCATTTCGCTGCTAAAAGTTCTTTCGTAAATTGCACGTTCGAGGTTAGATAATCAAGCAACTGTTCTAACCACTCTTCCCCTTGTAAGTATGCCGTTTGCAAAGCAAGTTCGCCAAAAATGTTGCCCACGCATAGAAAATGATGATTATTCATTAAATCCTGATAGCGGCTTCGTAGCTTCTCATTGGAAATCAGAACTTCTGACGTTGTCATGCCCGCTAAATTAAACGTTTTACTTGGCGACATGCAAGTAATCGTATTTTCGGCTATTGCCGATGATAGGGAAGCCACGACCGTATGCCGATATCCTCGCATGATTAAATCGGAATGAATCTCATCGGAAATAAGTAACGTGTTATATTTCAGGCACAATTCCGCCACTTTTTGCAACTCTTCGGGCTGCCAGCAACGCCCCACAGGATTATGCGGATTGCACAAAATCATCATCGCAACACCTGTTTTCAGTTTATTTTCCAAATCAAAGAAATCCATTTTGTACAAATCGCCCTCTAACTTCAGCGGATTTTCAACGATGATACGATTTTGATTTTTAACAACAGTAAAAAACGGATAGTAAACCGGCGGTTGAACTAAAATTTTGTCGCCACTTTTAGTAAAAGTCTGAATAAGAGT
>JGI24711J26586_10002552_pt1 | contig 12882 bp, 13 predicted proteins | sample BioPla3DNA1_FD_26586 | JGI IMG/M metagenome (IMG submission 26586)
GTAATTACTACACCTTCTGTATAAACTTCACCATTTTCTATACCATTAATTTTTGGAATATTTGGCGCATTTAAATCAACAGGTATTTTTTTCATAGAAAAATTNATTTCTGATGAACTTTCTAACCCATTTTTTTTACCAGTAACTACAACTTTATTTTCCCCGTCTTTCCAGAATGGTGTTCCTAAAATATAGTTCTCTCCATTTATTGTTGCAGTATATTCAACGTTTTCTTCTTTAATAACATTTATTACCACTTCTTTTGATCTATTTTCACCTTCATAAACACCTACAATATGCGGTTCCATTGGATATTCATTTAAAGTGATTAATAGAATCTCTACCCTTCTATTTTTTGCTCTACCTTCAGCAGTATTATTATCTGCTATAGGCTCATTCATACCTTTCCAATCTGTTGTAACTCTATCAGTATCTACATTATTGCTAACAAAAAATTCTTTTGCTTTTTCAGCTCTACGTTTAGATAATTCCATATTATGTGCAGCTGTACCTGTATTACTTGTATGTCCAACTAATTTTAAATTAACCCAGTTTTTTTCATTAAGGATTTTAATTACCTCTAGCATCTGTTCTTGTAATTCTGGTGTAAAATCCGCAGAATTGTTTGCTATTTGGTCAACAATAAAAATACTCTCTTTCTTTACAGCCTCTTTTGCGTTTACTATCTGTGTATTTGTTACTAAAAATACAAAACTTAGTAGCAAAAACAAATTAAATAATTTTTTACTCATTTTAATATAACCTCCATTTTACTTAAGTTTAATAATATAATTAATCTAAAATTATATACTTGTTATTTTAATTTCATTTTTTTCAAATTCATTTTTTACAGATTCTAGTACACTAAATTTTGCATCATCATATTCACTACTTTTTACCCATGATTTGGTAATTACATTAAAAAAAGCTTCGCTATGTGCAATTACTTCAATAGTAACTTCTTTATCATTAATTATATTTTTACATGTTTTTATAGTTTTTGTAAGTACTTCTCTTACTTTTTTTACATCTTTTTCCCCTTCAATTTTAAATGAAAGATCTAATCTTCTTGTTTCATTTTTAGAATAGTTTACTACACTACTATTAGCAAGTCCACCATTTGGAATAGTTATTCTTTTATTATCCATTGTATCTATCACAGTATAAAGTATTTCTATGTCTGCAACTATTCCTGAGAAACCTTGGATATCTATATGATCTCCTACTCTAAATGGTCTAAATATAAGTATTAATACTCCACCTGCAAAGTTTGATAAACTCCCTTGAAGTGCAAGTCCTATTGCTAAACTCGCAGCACCAATTATTGCAACAAATGACGCCATTTGAATTCCTAACATAGATGCAACCGTAATAAACAATAAAATTTTAAGTAATCCGCCGATTATTGATTTTAGGAAAGCTTTTAAAGTTGTATCAAATTTTGATCTCTCCATTGTTTTTCCTAATATAATTGTTAAAATTTTTACGATAAACATTCCTACAATTAAAACTAATATTGCCACAGCTAATTTTGGTGCGTAATTTACAAGTTTTTCAAATATTTTTTCCGTGTAAGTTAATGTTTCCTCTGCAACTAATTCAATTTGTTCTGTTTCCATATAATTCTTCTCCTTTCTATTCTTTTTATTGACCTATTATATCATAATTAAAAAAAAAATTACAATATAAAAATAGTTATAATTATTACAACTTTGTTTTAATATAATTTACTATTTTATCAATATTTTCATTAGAAAAGCTTGAGCTTTGAATTTCTAAAAATATTTTATATGCATACGTGAAATTATTATTTTTTAAGTAAGTAATACCAAGATTATATTTACTAGCGTAGTTATTTGGATTAATACTAATTGATAATATAAAATATTTTGTTGCTTCTAGATAATTTTTTTTGTTAAGATAAGCTACACCAATTATTTCATATAATATATCTAAGTCTAAAATATGAATATTTTCAATATCTTTTAATAAATATTCTATTGCATCATCATATTTTTCCAATAAAAAAGAGAATATTCCATATAAAAAAGCATCTTCTTTTTTAAAAATGCTTTTCTTTTTAGAATATTCATAATAAATTTCTCTTAATTTTCCATTTTTCATTAAATGATATTCATCTTCATATTTATCGCCTAATATTTCAAATATCTTATTAATCATTTAATCATCACCAATACCAATTTTATCGTATATTTTTTTTATCTCATTTTTATTTAAATGAGTATATTTTTCTGTGGTTGCAATACTACTATGCCCTAAAATTTCTTGTACTACTCTTATATCTGCACCATTTTTTATCATCTCAGTTGCCACAGTATGCCTAAAAATATGAGGATGTACATTTTTATTTATTTTAGCATTTTTAGCATATTTTTTTAAGTTATTCCAAAATGTTTGTCTGCTTATATTAAATATTTTATAGTCATTTGATTTTGATTCTCTATTATTTTCTATATATGATTTTAATTCTATTCCTATTTCTTTGTACAGAGGTACAATTCTCCCTTTACTCCCCTTACCTAATATTCTAATATATTCAAAATTTGACATGTCAATATCTTCTATTTTTAGATTAATTATTTCTGAAACTCTCGCACCTGTAGCAATTAAAATTTTTAAGATAGTAAGATCCCTTTTACCATTATCAGAATTATCTATTGCAGATATTATTTTTTCTATATCAGAAAGTTCTAATACCTGTGGCATGTAGCTACCTTTATTTATATCTGCAATATTTGATGTTGGCACCTCTACCAATTCATAACCTTCAAATATTAAAAAATTGTAAAAAATTTTTATTGTACTTATTTTTCTAAGGATACTATTTCTCTTATATTTTTTTTCCATATAATCCATATAGTTTAAAATATCTTCTTCTTTTATTTCATTATATTTTTTATTATTTAGAAAATTAAAAAATAAATATAAATCTTTTTTATAACTTTCTATACTATTTTTAGAGAGCCCTTTTTCAATTAATATGTAATTTTCAAATTCTGATATTATATCATAATTATTTGTCTTATTCATACTACTCTACTCTAAAGCAATATTTATCTCAAAAATACCTTCTTCTGTTTCCACTGGTACAACAATTGTTTGCATAGTATTTGTTGTGATATGTACATTTGTCCCTGTAACTAAAGTAGGAGGTGATATATCAACTTCTAAACCTTGCATTGATAATTGAGTACTGGCATTTCCTGTTATCATATTTGCTAGTTCTGATATTGCACTTTTTGCCATTTCGTCAAATTCTTCTATTGGCATCCCCATCATCATTTTAGATGATATACCCATTGCAGTTTTTTCTGATAAACTATAAATTATTTGACCTTTAACTTCGCCGACTACACCGATTAAAACTGATACTCCATAACTTGGTACAGGCTCGTTTTTCAATGTTAGTTTCCCTTTTATAGGATTAAAATTTGCTGTCATTTTTAAAATCTCAAAAGTCGCAGAAATAAAAGGATTGATATACTCTACTTTCATAAATATTCCTCCCCTAGTTTATTCTTTTTCTTTTAACGCTATATGTAATACTACTTCTCCTATTGTTGATCCAAAATCCAAAACTATTTTTTCAATAGGTAAAACTTTTGTAGAAATTCTCATGTTTTTACCTTGTACAATTGATGGTGGTGACATCCCTATTTTTTTATTTATACCTGATTCTACAATATCTATTGTACTATTTCCAGATAAAACATTTGTAAATTCAGCAACAGCACTAACCGCTAATTCATCAAGAGATTCTACATTTTGTTCTATCATTATTTCTGCAATCTTTTTAACAACCTCTTCTTTAAAACCAAATATTAATTGACCACTAACTTTACCTGCAATTCCCATAATTATTGTAAAATCTTCTACTCTAATAGGAGATTTTTCATCACCAATTTCATTGTATGTTGGTCTCACTTTTAACATTTTTTCACTAGAATTAATAATCGCCTTTAGTACTATGTCTTTATAACTCAATATTATTCCTCCCCTCTTAATAAAGAAATTGCATGTTCCCTGACAATTTCACTTTTAGTATTTCCAGATAGCATCCTTGATATCTCATTTATTCTACCTTCATTATCTAATTCATTAACATATGTAATAGTTTCATTATCTACTATTTTTTTCTCAATATAAAAATGTTGCTTTGCACGTGATGCAATATGTGGCGAATGTGTTATACATATTATTTGTGTATATTTACTTAATTCATCCAACTTATTTGCAATTTTTTTTACTGTTTCCCCGCCAATTCCTGTATCAATCTCATCAAATATAAGTAAGGAGATGTTATCTACTTTTGAAAAAACGCTTTTTAAAGCAAGCATAATTCTTGAAATCTCTCCTCCAGATACAATTTTAGAAAGAGGTTTCATATCCTCTCCTATGTTTGTAGATATTAAAAATTCTATATTTTCATTTCCAGTTGGGTTCATTTCAGCTAATTTAACAAAATGAACTTTAAATTTTATATTTTCCATATTAAGATCGGATAATTCCTTTACTATCTTATATTCTATATCATTTGCTATTTTCCTTCTTTTTTCTGTTAATTTTATGGAATTATTTTTATGTTCCTCTTCAAGTATCTTTTTTTCCTTATTTAATATATCAATTTCAGAATTATTTTCTGTTAATGCGATTTTATTTTTTAATATTTCTTTATACTCTAAAATCTCTTTTATTTCAAATCCATATTTTAATTTTAATTTTTTTATTATATCTAGTTTTTCAACAACTTCGCTTAATCTATTATCATTACACTCTATATCTTCCAATTTATTATCTATTGAATAAAATACTTCTTCAATATCGTAATAAATTTCATCAATTTTATCATAAACTTTACTAAATTCTTCAGAATAATTCGATATTTTTTCAATATTGTGTTTTACAGATGACAACATTGACATAATATTTGTATCTCCATTACGTAATTTTAATACGCTATCTGTGAGATTATCTTTAATTTTTCCAGCATTAAACAGTATTTTATACTCTGATTCCAATATTACATCTTCATTTTCTATTAGGTTAGCTTTATTTATCTCATTTAATTGAAACTGGTAATAATCCTTTTTCTCCCTTAATTCCTTAATTTCCTCCTCTATATTATAAATTTTAGAGTTTATTTCAATATATCTACTATGAATACTTCTTATATCTTTTTTTAGCACTTCTCCTTCATCATCTAAATACTTATCAATTAAATTAAGATGTTGATTTTTATCTAAAAGCATTTGATGTGTATGTTGTCCAACTAAATCCACAACTGTTTTCATCACATTTTTTAATCCACTTAAAGTAATTCTACTGTCATTACATAAAATTTTATTTTTTCCTGCTGTTTCAATTGTTCGTTTAATAATAAGCTCATCGTCTGGTTCAATATTTATCTCTTCTAATTTTTCAATTGAATCGCTATTTATATTAAACACACCCTCTGCAAGTAGCACATCTGCATCTTTTCTTATCATATCTGTATGCACTTTTTCCCCAATCAATAAATTTATCCCATCTAAAATAATTGATTTTCCAGCACCTGTTTCACCTGTTAAGACAATAAATTTTTCTTTAATATTTAAATTTATCTCTTTAATTATTGCAAGATTTTTAATTCTAAGTTCTTTTAACAAAGTTTGTCACCCCATTTTAATTTTGTTCTTAAAATCGAGTAATAATCTCTATTTTCTGGTTTAACTAAGATTATTTTCTTTTTCGATAGTTTAATACTCATATTTTTCTCTGTAAAATTAATAGATTCTTGTCCATCAATTGTTATGCTTAAATCATCTGTGTTCTCCAAAACTTTAAATGTAATAATATCATCTCCATCTATTATAATTGGCCTAGCACTTAATGTATGTGGTGCTATTGGAGTAATAATGGTTACTTTTAATTTTGGATGTACAATAGGACCGCCTGATGATAATGAATATGCAGTACTACCTGTAGGTGTTGCAAAAATAATCCCATCTGCTCTATAGGTATTTACATAGATTCCGTTAGAGAATAGGTCGATTTTTTTTATTCTTGATAATATCCCATTTTTTGAAATTACTATATCATTTAACGCATAAAATATTTTATTATTTACATTTAATTCCAAAAAGTTTCGTTCTTCATAGTTATATCTATTTTCTAAAAAAAGATTTATCATTTCAAATGTTTCTTCCGTTTTAATATCTGTTAAAAATCCCAAACTCCCTTGATTAATAGCTATAACAGGAATATTTTCATCTACTAGATATTTTGATGCTCTAAGTAAAGTCCCGTCTCCTCCTATAACTATCATAAAGTCAGCATTCTTATAGTTTTCTTTATTTTCTTCTCTAATATTTAATTTTTTTAACTTGTTTTTTATATCGTTATATAATTTAACACTAGTATCTTTGTATGAATTATAAACTATAAACACACTTTTCATAAGAATTCTCCTTTTATACCATATAAAATTGTCTAAACATTGATATAATAATATAATATTAAGTTAATTAAAACTGAAAATATCAGTAATAATCTTAGTAAATAAATATTAAAACGATTTTTTTTTTTCTTAAATTCTATTTTTATAATTTTATCTTTCTCCATATCGATTAATAAAGTTCCGTAATTATCCATTGCAAAATCATATTCTAAAAGCTGTCTTCTAGTTTGACTATTTTTTTTAAAATCAGATACAAATTCACCTGTTTTTACTTCTGCAATATATTTTTTTCCATTTTTTTTTACAATATAATCAGGTCTTACTCTAACCTCTATTTCTTCACCATTAGCATTATAATTATATCTAACCTCTTTCTGATAAGATATAATTTTATACCCTTTTTTTTGTAGAAAATTGGCTGCTTTTATCTCACCTAATAATCCCTTTTTTAAGTTACGTTTTACTTTAAATTTTGATATTTCTGATTTAATAAAAATTATTAAAATATATATTACTAAGATTAATATTATAAATAATTCAATTTTCATAAATCTCCCTTACTTATTTTCTATTTTTTTAAATATAATAGCGGATTAATAGGCATTGCCTTGGATCTTAATTCAAAATAAAGTCTTGCATCTCTTTCATTCGTTGACATACCTAGTACACCTATATTTTGACCTCGCTCTACAATTTCTCCTACTTTTACAATACTATGTATCATATTTCCATATACTGTTACAAGGTTATATCCATGGTCTATTATTATAACTTTACCAAGATTCTGAAATTTTCCAGAATAAATAACTCTACCTTTTGATGCTGCTACTACCCTTGACCCTAATTCAGATTTAATCTCAATTGCACTACTTTTGATTTTGCCTTGCTTCCAATCTCCNAATCTTACTGCAATGATACCATCTATAGGATAAACCATATAGTCTATTTCACTTATAATCTCTTCTAAACTCATATCTCTTACAGCTTTGGTTTCTGCAAGGATAATCTGTTGTATTTTTTTCTCAATTTCCTGTTTTTGAGAATTTAATTTTTTGACTTCCTTTTCATAAAAAGATTTTTGATTTCCTAGTTTCTTTAGTATAATATTTCTTTCCTTTTGCTTACTATCAAGTTCTTTTTTCTTTAAAATTAAATCTGCTTTTAAGAGTTCAACTTCCTGTTTATTATTTAAAATTTTTTCTTTTTCCTCTTCTATTCTATTTTTTGTATTTACAAGTCCGTATATATTTTTTTTATCATGTTCCAACATTTTTTTTAGATTTTCTTCACGCTCGATAACATCTAAATATGTATCACCCACAGAAATATATTCCACTCTACCTTTGGAACCATATTTATACCAAAGTAGTATTTTTGATTTTATCTCGGTATTTTTACAATTCATCTCTTCTGTTGCCATTATTAATGTACTCTCCCCATAATCTATATTTCTATTTAAAGTTTTTAGCTTATTTTCAATTTTATTTCTATCATTTTCAAGAGTTTTCACTTCTTTATCAAGTTTTCTTAAATCATCGTAATATTTTTTTTGTTCACGACTAACTTCGGCAATTTGCTGCTTCTTTTCCTCAATACCTTTTTCGATTTTTTTTACTTCTTCTTGCATATTTTCAATATTATTTGAATATGTAAAAAATGTTCCCAAAATAAAAAATACAATATATAATTTTTTTTTCATAACTATTCACCATATAATTTTAAATTTATTTTCATAGTTATAACTGTTGATAATACACTAATCAGTATACCCGTAACAGATACAAGTATTATAGTAGGAATTATAACTTCTTGCCATGAAGCCATTGATACAAATGGTGCAACAACTTTTGCACTTTCTCTTAAAATGTTATATATTGGGATAAATACAGCTGTAGAGATTAATGAAGCTAAAATAACAACTATAATAGATTCTATTATAAATGGCATTTCAATATAAAGTCTAGTTGCTCCTACTAATGCCATAATTTTTATATCTTTTTTACGAATTAATATTGTTGATTGAATAAGATTGAATATTAAAATAAATATTGAACCTAATACGATAAACGAAATATATATAGTTACTTTATTTAATGCCTTATTTAATCTTTTAATTTTATTTAAGAATTCATTTTTTACTTCAACACTTTCTACTTTTTTTTCAGTTTTTATAATTTTAATTAGTTTATCTATATCAGTATTTTCTTTTATCCTTACAAAAATAGCATCTGGTAATGGATTATCTGTATAATCAAAATTTAAATCTAAATTTTTTGATAAATCTTCTAATGCAATGTCTTTTGAAACATATTTTGTTTTTATAATTTCATCATATTTTAATAGTTTTTTCTCTAAATATAAATTTTCTTCTTTTGTTGTGTTTTTTTCTATATAGATTTTTAATTGCATATTTGATTTTAAATATTCATTAAATTTAAGTAAATTTAAAGCCATCATACAAAAAAAATTAAATATAAAAAAAATAATAATCATTGTAACAAGAGAATAATAAAAAAGATTCTTATCATTTTTTATATTTTCTCGCACCTCTTCTAATATTTTAATCATCATATACCACAACTCCCTCATCTAATTCAATTATGCGTTGCGGAAAATCTTTTATTAACTCTTTATCATGTGTAGCAAAAATAATTGTTGTTCCTATATCTTTTAATTTAAATAATAACATTAATATGTTTTTTTTAATCTCCTCATTTAAATTAGCTGTTATTTCATCACATAGTAAAATATCAGGATTATTAATTATAGCACGTGCAATTGAAATCCTTTGTTTTTCCCCTATTGACAATTCTGATACAATTTCAAATTTTTTATTTTCCATATCAATAAATTTTAATATTTCTTCGATTCTTTCATCAATTTCTTTTCTAGATTTGCCAATGATTTCTAAAGAATATGAAATATTTTTATATACAGTTCTTGTTTCTATTAATTGAAAATCCTGAAAAGCAACCCCTATTTTTCTTCTTAAAAAAGCAACTGCTCTATTTCTTAGTTTAGTAATATCTGTTCCCTTAATAAGTACTTTTCCTTTTGTAGCCCTTATATCTCTATATATCAATTTAAATATTGTACTTTTTCCAGAACCCGATGCACCTACTAAATAAACAAATTCACCTTTATCTATTTTAAAGTTTATATTATTTAAAATTATTTTTTTATCTCTTTTTCCAATCCTTATTACATTAGAAAATTCAATCATATTTTCCAGCCCCTCAACCACTACAATATTTTTATAACTAGTTATAAAAGGCGACATAAGCCGCCTTTTATTAGAGTTTTTCTTTAACTTTTGCAACTATATCCTTTGCTTTAAGTCCAAATTTTTCTAATAATTCTTTACCAGTTCCACTTTCACCAAATCTATCATAAATACCAATTTTATAAACGTTTGTAGGATATTCTTCAGATAAAAACTCAGAAATTGCACTTCCTAATCCACCAATAACTGAGTGTTCTTCTGCAGTTACTATAAATTTAGTTTCTTTTGCTGCTTTTAGTATTGTTTCTTTATCCAGAGGTTTTATTGTAGACACATTTAAAACTCTTGCTTTTATACCTTCTTTTTCTAAAATTTTAGACGCTTCTATTGCTTCCCCTACAAGCATTCCCATTGCTGCAATTGTTACATCATTTCCTTCTCTAAGTGTACTGATTTTGCCTATTTCAAAATTATAATTTTCATCAAATATAATTGGTGTTGCAAGTCTTGCAAGTCTAATATATACAGGTCCATTATATTCTATCGCTTTTTCTAACATTTTTTTTGTTTCTATAGCATCAGCAGGACATAATACTTTCATTTCTGGTATAACTCTCATTAAAGCAATATCCTCAATAGCTTGATGCGACGCTCCATCTTCACCTACTGAAATTCCAGCATGACTAGGGCAAATTTTTACATTAAATTTAGAATACGCTATTGTATTTCTTATTTGTTCATATGCTCTACCTGCTGCAAACATTGCAAATGTTGATACAAACACAATTTTACCTGTAGAAGCAATTCCAGCTGCTGTACCCATTAAATCTTGTTCAGCAATACCTACATTTATAAATCTTTCTGGGAATTTTTTTGCAAAAACTGATGTTTTTGTCGATCCCGATAAATCAGCATCTAATACAACTATATTAGGATTTGTCTCACCTAATGAAGCCAATGTTTCTCCATAAGCTATTCTTGTTGCTTTTTCTTCCATATATATTATAATCGTTGTTAAACAAACAACGATTTTTCACCTCCTTATTTTTTATTAACAATATTTTCCTAAACAAACATTTAATTCTGAAAATGCTTTCTCTTTTTCTTCACAAGTTGGAGCAACACCATGAAAACCACAAACATTCTCCATAAAAGATACTCCTTTACCTTTTATTGTATTTGCTATTATAACTGTAGGTTTATTTTTTATTGTTTTAGCTGTTTCAAAAGCTTCTAGAATCTCTTTAATATTATGACCATCTATTTTAATTACTTCCCATCCAAAAGATTTAAACTTTTCATCTAGTGGCTCAATTCCCATAACTTTATCTACATTTCCATCTATTTGTAGATTATTATTATCAACTACAGCTACTAAATTATCTAATTTATAGTGTGCTGCTGTCATCATAGCTTCCCATATTTGACCCTCTTGCAACTCACCATCGCCCAGAATAGTATGTACTCGATAATCATTTTTATATATTTTAGCTGATATAGCCATTCCACATGCAATTGACAATCCTTGACCTAAAGAACCTGTTGAAGCATCTATTCCTGCCACTTTATTCATATCAGGGTGACCTTGTAAAGGTGAGCCGTATTTTCTAAGTGTATTTAATATATTTTTATCAAAAAAACCTTTATCTCCTAAAACTGCATATAAAGCTGGAGCAGAATGCCCTTTACTTAATACGAATCTATCTCTATTTTCATCTTTAGAGTTTTTGGGATCAACATTTAAAACGCCTCCATAATAAAGCGATACAAGTATATCTACTGCAGATAATGATCCGCCAGGATGTCCTGAATTTGCAGCACATATCATATCAACAATCATTTTTCTAATTTCAATTGCCTTTTTTTCCAAGCTCTTTACATCAAACATAAAATTGCTCCTTTCGATATTTTTATTCATATTATTTAAAAATATATTCTTTTAATTATAACATACTTTTCATTTTTTTTTAATACCTTTTTTAATTTTTTTAAATTTATTTTTCTCTATTTAATACTTTTTCTATCTTTTCTAATAATTCCTTCATTTTAAATGGTTTTGTAATATATTCATTCATACCTACATTTAACGCTTTTTCTTTGGAATCCTTATTTGCATATGCAGTTACAGCAATTATTTTTACATCTTTATCATAAAGTCTTATGTATTTACACACATCATAACCACTTATATCTGGTAATTGTATATCTANTAAAATAATATCGTATTTATTATTATCAAATAATTGTTTTGCTACGACACCGTCCTCTGCAATATCTATTCTAATACTATATTTACTCAAACCTTTTTTTATTATATTTCTATTTATAGCATTATCTTCAACAATTAAAATTTTAGTACTCTCTCTTATTTTAAATTCATTATCAATGTTATCGATATATATGTGTTCATCAACATTTTTAAATTTTAATTCAAAACTTACTTCTGTTCCCATATTCGTTTTACTATTTATATTTATTGATCCTCCCAATAATTCGATAAGTTCTGTAACAATAGCCAGTCCTAGTCCTGTTCCTTTATATTTTTTTTCAAGATTATTATCTTCTTGTACAAAACGGTTTTTTATTTTAGGTATAATACTTTCATCTATACCAATACCAGTATCTTTTATAGTAAATTTTACTAAAATTTGATCATTTGTTTTTGATAGAAGCTCCAATTTTAGAAGTATTTCCCCAAATTCTGTAAATTTATATGCATTGCTTAATAAGTTTACAAGAATTTGCTCAATCTTTATTTTATCACCTTTTACATAATCTGAAAATAATCCCTCAATATCTTTTTTTATTATTATATTTTTTTTATCACTAATAATTAAACTTTCAATTATTTTCAGACTTGAATTAACTACATCTGTAAGACGAAAATTTGATTCAATTAAACATATTTTTCCTGTTTCGATTTTTGCTAAATCTAAAATATCATTTATAATCTGCATTAAGTTTTTAGATGAAATCTCTAATAAATCAATTAACTCCTTTTGCTCTTCATCTAGCTTAGAATCTTTTAAAAAATCAATAACTCCAACAATCCNATTTAATGGTGTTCTAATTTCATGACTCATATTTGATACAAAAATTGATTTTAGTTCACTTACTGATTCGGAACGCTCTTTTTCCTCTTTTAATGTTTTATTTAACTCACTTAATTCCTCATTTAATGTTTTAATCTCCTCAATTTTTT